>Ga0209018_1000013_pt1 | contig 174753 bp, 152 predicted proteins | sample YNPBryBLVA2012_FD_185814 | JGI IMG/M metagenome (GOLD analysis project Ga0209018, IMG submission 185814) | Anoxygenic and chlorotrophic microbial mat microbial communities from Yellowstone National Park, USA - YNP Bryant BLVA 2012 (SPAdes)... ... | reverse complement strand
GCCTTCAAGGCCTCGTCGATGGCGCATCGGATGGCGTGCGACGACTCAGGCGCGGGAATGATGCCCTCCGCCCGCGCGAACTCGACGGCGGCCTCGAACACGGCCGTTTGCGGATAGGCGGCCGCCTCGATGATCTTGTCATGATAGAGCTTGCTGACGAGCGGCGACATGGCGTGGTAGCGTAACCCGCCCGCATGGATGCTCGGAGGCATGAAGTCCGCCCCAAGGGTGTACATTTTGAAAAGTGGCGTCATTTGGGCCGTGTCGCCAAAGTCGTAACGGTATTCGCCCTTGGTCAGCGAGGGGCAAGACGCAGGCTCGACGGCGATAATCCTCAAGTCCTTCCCGGCGATCTTGTCGGCGGCGAAGGGGAATGCGCATCCGGCGAAATTGCTTCCCCCACCGACGCAGCCAATCACGACGTCGGGATAGCAGCCAGCCATCTCCATCTGCTTCTTGCACTCAAGCCCGATCACCGTCTGATGAAGCATGACGTGGTTCGTCACGCTTCCCAAGGAATACTTGACGTCTTTGTGGGTGACCGTGTCCTCTAGCGCCTCGCTGATGGCGATGCCGAGGCTTCCCGGCATCTCGGGGTCCTCGGCCAGAAGCTTTTTGCCAAAGTTGGTGTAGTGGCTTGGGCTCGCGTGAACCTTCGCCCCGAAGGTATGCATCAGCGAGCGGCGGTACGGCTTCTGCTTGTAGCTCACGCGGACCATGTACACGGTGCAATCCATGCCGTAGGTGTTGCAGGCCATCGAAAGCGCGCTGCCCCACTGCCCCGCGCCGGTCTCGGTTGCCAATCGCTTGATGCCGGCCAGCTTGTTGTAATAAGCTTGAGGTATCGCGGTGTTGAGTTTATGGCTTCCGACCGGGCTGGTTCCCTCATGCTTGAAGAAGATCTTCGCCGGCGTGCCCAGCTTCTTTTCCAGCATTGTCGCGCGAATCAATGGGGTCGGACGCCAAAGCGCGTATCGCTCGCGAACCTCCTCGGGTATCTCGATCCATCTTTCGCCGGAGACCTCCTGCTCGATGATCGCATCGCAGAAGATCGCCTGCAGATCTTCGGGGCCGGCAGGCTGCTTGGTTCCGGGATGCAAGGGGGGCTCGGGAGGCGTGGGAAGGTCGGGAACGATGTTGTACCACTTAGTGGGGATATCGTTTTGCGATAGCATGAATTGGCGTTGTTCCATGGTTGTCCTCGATCGCATGGCTAGACGGACGCGCGCAGGATTCCCTGAAATGCGGGCACCATTGAACCGCGTTTACAAGTAGGGCAACTCGGGCGAGTGCCGTGATATGAGGATTATAGCCCACACCGGCTCTCTTCGATTCTGTCGGCGCTCTTGCCCTTTGTCGCCGATATCCGTAAAGGATACACCCGACGCAACGGCGAACAAGACCGGTGGAGGAGATTCCGGATGGCTGAACTTCAATAAAGAGAGAGTGCGGTGCACGCTGCGTCACGAAGACGTTGACCGAGTCCCCATTGACTATCTGGCAAACCCGGGAAGCGACCGCCGCCTTTCTGGTCTACACCGAACGCCGGGACATTGGCGACCGGCTCGTTGCAGGACGTCCTTGACGACTGCCGCATGGTTCGTGAGATCATGATGCCCGGAGGCGACTACGGCTTTTCGCCCACCGAGAACGTTCTAGCGGCCTGCCACAGCGCCTAAGAAGACGGCAGGTACTGAAAACGAAAAAGCCCCCGGCAGTCGTGAGAGTCTGCCGAGGGCTGCGACGGCCCGACCGCTAGTCGTCCAGCAAGTCCACGTCCTTGTGCGTCTTTTCGGCCACATCTCTGTGGCGCAGACGCCCAATTAGGTTCGACAAGTCGTCAAAGATCGTGTACGAGCAAGGGATGACCAGCAGCGTCAACAACGTCGACAGGGCCATGCCGCCGACAATGGTGATACCGATCGTTGAGCGGAATTCCGAACCGCGCCCGACAGCCAGAGCGACCGGCAACATGGCCAAGATGAGCGCCAAGGTGGTCATCATGATGGGTCGAAGACGCGTCGGGCAGGCTTGGAGCAACGCATCGTGCCGGTTGTAGCCTCTTGAGCGGAGCGTATTGGTGTAGTCCACGACCAGAACCGCGTTCTTGCCGACGAGGCCGACGAGCGTGATCAAGCCGATGAAGCCGACAATGTTGAGCGGCTGGTCGGTGATCACCAGGGCCAAAATCGCGCCCACCATGGCTTGCGGCTGGGCCAGTTGGATGATGAACGGATAAAGGATGTTGTCGTAGAGCGAGGCCAAGAGCATGTACACCAGAACCAGGCCGATGATCAGCGCGCCGAACAGCCCGGCGCTTTCCCGAGCCTGCAAATCGGCTTGTCCCAGCGGCTTGTAAGTGATGCCCAACCGGTTGAGGTTTTCCTTGTCCTTGTCGAGCAACTGGTTGATTTGGGTTTGGATGGTTCCAGCGGCGTAACCGGGCAGAAGGTCCGCGGTAAGGACGACCTCTTCAGCGCGGTTCCGGCGGTCGATCTTGTCGATGTTCGTGCCCGGCTCGAGCTTGGCCACCTCGCTCAAGTAGACCGGACTGCCTTGCCGGAACGTGACGGGCACCTGACTGAGGATTTCGGGGTTGTCGCGGTCTTTGCGGTCCATCATCACGCGGATGTCGTACTCCTTGCCGGACACGCGGAACTTGGTGTCGTTGTTCCCTTCGTAAAGGATGCGCAAGGCGTTGGCCACCTGGGCCGTGGTGACGCCGAGGTCGGCCATCTTCACTCGGTCCGGAATGGCGCGAACCTCCGGTTTGCCCGGCTTCGAGCTTATATCCGGATTGACCAATCCTTTGATAAGGCCGGCCTTGAGCTTCTTTTTCAGCTCGGACACGTAGTCGATGAGAACCTGCCGGTTGTCCGACGAGAACGACACCTGAATCGGTGCTCCAATGCCCATCGAGCTTCGGGTGGAAACCGTGACTTCGGCCTCTGGGATTCGGCCGATGCTCTCCAGAATCTGGGCGGCGATGTCTGTGTCCGACCGCGTGCGCAACTTCTCGTCGTGCTTGACCCAGAACAGAAGATGGTCCAGCAGGGCGGCCTTATCGTTGAGCGACACCAGGATGGACCCATAGTTGGAGCCCTGGTTTCCGGTGGTGAACACTCCGGCCGACTGCGTGCCGACGCTCGCGGTGATGTACTTGTGGTCGGGGTGTTTCGCCACGATCTTCTCGATCTTCTCGATAACCTTTTGAGTCGCCTCGAGACTGGAACCGGGCGGCAGCTGGACCTTGATCTCGACCGCGCCAGTGTCGCTTAGCGGGAAGAACTGAAACTTGAACACCGCCTCGTTCTTGTAGCCGTACCGGTACGCGTAACCGCCGAGTGACGCCGCCGGAAAGGCGAGGCCGAACAAAAGAGCCGAAAACAGGTACTTGAGACTCCACTTGCCCTTGATGCCGTTCACGAGCGTCGTGATCAGGCCTAAAACGAGGCTGGCCAGCAACAGAGGCATGCCCATGGCGAACGCCGCGCCCGGCTGGCCTTGCGGAGCAAAGCTGCCGCCGATCATCATGAACACCGAGATCAGGATCACGAACCCGAGGCAGAACACGAACCACCCGTGGTTGAGGGCCCACTCAAGGATGCGCCTATAGAACGCAACCAGGGCGCCAAAACCTCTTTCGAACGCCACGGCAAAGCGGCCGGTCGGATGCTCGAGGTCTTCGCCTTCGCGGTACCATCGAGAGGCCAGCAACGGGGTCAGCGTGAACGAAACGAACAACGAGACCAACACCGCAATGGCGTAGCTGATGCCCAAGGGATAAAAGAACTGGCCCGTGATGCCGCCGGTGAACGCGAGCGGCAGGAACACCACCACGTCGGCCATCGTGATCGCGATGGCCGCGAGACCGATCTCCGCGCGGCCGTTCAAGGCCGCCTCTTTGGGATGCTCGCCCATGCGCAGGTGCCTGTAGATGTTCTCGATGACGACGATCGCGTCGTCCACCAAAACGCCCACCGCCAGCGACATTGCCAGCATCGTCATCGTGTTGATGGTGAAGCCGAACAGCTTCATGCCGATGAATGTGGTGAAGATGGCCGTCGGGATGGCCAACGAAACGATCAGCGTGCCCCTGAAGTTGTGAAGGAAAACGAACACGATGGCAGACACCAGAAAGATGCCCAAGCCGAGCGCCATGTAAAGGTCGTTGAGCGACTCCCGAATGCGCGTGGCGCTGTTGTCGGTGATGACGAAGTCAAGTTTTTCCTTTGCGAACTCCTTCTTCACCGCTTCGATGGTTCGTTTGGCTTCACGATCGATCTCGATGGCGTTGCCGTCGCGCGCCTTTTGAATGACCATCAGCACCGAGTCGCGCCCGTCGAGGCGGCTGTAGTTTCGGCGTTCGACCTGATAGTCGGCCACTTCGGCCACATCGCCCAGCCGCACGAGCTTGCCCTTAGCCATGGGGTTCATCGGGTCGGAGACCGTCAAGGTCATGTTACGGATCTCGTCGACGGTTGTGAATTCGCCAAGCACCCGGACCGTGTACTCTGAATCGCCGTTCACCACGCGTCCGCTCGGCACGTTGAGGGTGGCCAGGGCAATCGCCCTCTGAAGGTCGTCGATGCCCATACCGTAGGCCAGCAGACTGTCCTTGCGGGCGCGTACCTGGATTTCCCGCACCTCGCCGCCCGAAATCCCGACCGACGCCACGCCCTTGATGCGGGAAAACCGGTCCTTCAGCTTGTCGTCGGCCAGGTCGCGAAGGTCGCGGTTGCTCAAAACGCCACTCTTCAAAACGATGTAAAGAATCGGCATGCTGGCCGTATCGAACTTGTTGATCGTGGGCTTTTCGACGGATGTCGGCAGGGTGCGCGTGATCGAGTCGACTTTGGCCCGGACCTCGTTGAGGGCCACGTCCACGTTGGTTCCCAATTCGAGTTGAATGGTGACGAACGAAGCGCCTTCAAGCGATTGGCTGGTGACCTCGCGGATGCCGTTGACCCCGGACACCGCATCCTCGACCTTGCGGGTGACCAGCGTGTTGACCTCTTCGGGACCCGCGCCGGGGTACACCGTAATGACCTGGACGACGCCGAAGTTGACCTCCGGGTTGTCCTCGATCCTCATGCCGCGAAACGAGATCGTGCCGAGAAGCACGGCTCCGATCACGAGCATGAAGATGAAAATCGGGCGGTTCAGTGCTAGGCGGGTTAGGTTCATCTTGCCGTTTCCCCGCTGGCCGAACCGTTTTCGTCATCCTTGGCGATTCGGATCGTCGCTCCGTCGGTCAACGAGTCTTGCCCAGCCACCACGAGCTGGTCGCCCACTTTCAGTCCCTCGACTTGCACCAGCCCGTCTTTGACCAAGCCCAAAGTGACCTTGACCATCTTCGCCTTCTCTCCCTTGACGATGTAGACATAGGAATCCTTGCCGCGCTCGATGACCGACCGCTGGGGGATCACCATCACATTCGACAGCGTCCTGAGGACGACCGAACCGCGCGCGAACATGCCCGGTTTAAGGCCCTCGGTTCCACTGAGGATCTGCACTCGGACCTTGAAGAGCCGTCCCACCTTGTCGCCAAGAGGGTTGATCGCGGTGATCGTTCCCGGCAGTTTCTTGCCTCCCAGAGCGTCAACGGTCACCTCAACCGGGTTGCCAATGCGAATCTTGGCCAGCGACGACTCGGAGACCTCTCCCTCGAAATAGGCCCCCTCGACACCGATCACTCGGGCCACCGGGGAGCCGGCCCCGACGAACGCGCCCACCTGCACCGGCTTTCCGCTGATTTTCCCCGTGAAAGGACTCCTGATTTCCGCATCCGCAATGGACTGCTTGGCCAGAGCGAACTGGGCCTGAGCCGCTTCAAGATTGGCTTTGGCCGCCTGGACCTGCTGGTCGAGCAGCACATCCAGCCTCTTTTGGGCCTGCGCCGATCTAACGCCTTCCTCAGCCTGCCGCACCGCCTCGCGCGCCGCCTCCAGGTCCTCGGGCCTGGCGAGGTTTTGTACGACACTCTGCGCCTGAAGCGCGTTCTCGTACTGGGACAAGGCCGCTTGGTACTGATTCTCGGCTACGTCGAGCTGAGCTTTGCTGATCGCGCCGTCCCGGTACAGCTTCCGAAACCGCTCCACGCTGCTCTTGGCCGTTTCGAGGTTCGACTTCGCGGCGTTGACGTTGTTGCGTGCCTGGGCCCTCTCCTCGTCCCTCGCTCCGTTCACCGCCTTCTGCAGCTGGGCCTTCGCCGCCCGCAATTGTGCCTGGGCGGCAGCCAATGCGGCCGACGATCGGGATGGGCCGACGATCGCGTTGGAAGCGGCCTGACGCAACTGGGCCTCCGCGGCGCGGATAGCCGCCTGGACTTGCCTCGCCTGAAGCTGGAAGTTGACCGTGTCCTGCTTGGCGATGATCTCGCCGGCGGACACCGGATCGCCGTCCTTCTTGTAGACCGCGACAATCTTGCCCGGCACCTTTGCGCCGACCGCCACGTCGTCCGAGGTGGTCAGTTCGCCCGTGATCTCAAGCGAATCGACGATGGTATCGGTCGCCACGGGCTGAACCCGAACGGGCATCACAGGGTCTTGCTGGATCTTTTCGGTGCGTGCGCCTTGCGCCTGCGCCTCCCTGTTGACGCACCCGGAAACGCCGAGCGACAGAGCCAGTGCAATGACAAATAGTCTTGAAATGTTCACAGTGAGTGCCTTTAACTTTACGGTTGCATGGGGTTGTCTTTGCCTACGGCCCGCTGAAGGGCGGCATAGGCAGAAAGATAATCGTAGGTCGCGGCAACGAGCCCGGCTTTCGCCCTGGAGTCTTCGGTTTGCGCGTCGACAACCTCCAGCGCGATACCCTCGCCGGCCTCTTGCCTTACCTTGGCCAGCCGATAGTTCTCGGCGGCGAATTCCACTTGCTTGCGGGCCACTTCGATGCGGGCCAAAGCGTTCGTCAAATTGGTCAGAGCCTGCGTCACCTCGAGCGAGACGCCGAGCCTCAGCTGGTCCAGCTGGGTTTTGGCGATCACCTCGTCCTGGCGGGCGGCCTTGACTCGTGCGCGGGTAACCCCAGAATCGAAAATCGGCACCGACAGAGCGATGACCCCGACCGACGACTCCTTGCGGCCGCCGAATCCGGTGTCCAGCGTTTGCGTATGCACCGCTTGAACGGCCAGCGAAGGCTGCATCCCTCTTTCCTCCGCTTCGCGGACGTACTTGAGCGCGGATACTTGGTTCAACAGCGCCTTCACTTCGGGTCTTCGCTTGACGGCCTCGGCAATCAATGCCTCCTTGTCGAGCACCGCCCTCGGCTCCGCCGTCACGGGAGCGAGTTCAAACTCCGTGTTCACGTCGCGTCCCAAAGCGTTGTTGAAGGCGCTTTTTGCCAGATTCAGGGCGTTCTTCGAGGAGATCAGGTCGGACTCGGCCTGCGCGACCAGCGTCTGATACCGGAGCACGTCCACCTTGGCGATCGTGCCCGCCTCGAACATCTTTTCGGCGTTGCTCAGCCGACCCTTCGCGCCCACAAGAGCCTCTTCGTAAACCTTGACCATCTCTTGGGCCTGGAGAACCCGAAAGTAGTTCTGTCGGACCGAGAGCTTGATGTCGTTCACCTGGGCCTCGTAGGTGTCCTTCGAAGCGTCGAGGCTCAGACGCGCTGCCTTCACCCCTCGGTTGATGTTCCCCATGATATCGATGGGGAAAGACAGCGTGAACTTGGCCGTTCGCGTCTCCTTGGGCTGGATCACGATCGATCCGCCGCCGAAGTTCGCTGAACTGCCTTTGTCCAGCTCGGTGTAAGTGGCGTCGGCAACGAGTTTGGGTCCCAGAGTCCCGCGGGCTTCGTTAACTTTTTGGCGCAACTTCTCAATGTTGGCGGCGGCCGTTTTGACCGAGAAACCGTTCTGAATGGCGATGTCGATCGCCTGGTCCAGAGTGAGCGGGGCCTCCCCAACAACGAGCATGCACGCCCCGGCAATGAATTGGATCATTTGGATTCCTCCTGATGCTTTTTGTTAGCGTACTCGATGGTCTCCGCGATTCCGTCGAGCATCGACTGCAAAGATTCAATCTTGCATATCATAAGACCCGAGTATATCGGGTGCTTCATCACCAGCAGTTTATCCCCCGGCTGATAGCCAAGAGTGGCCCGGGCTTCAGCAGGGATCACGATCTGACCCCTCTCCCCAATGGTCACTGAGCCGAAGAATTGAAACATGTCGTTGGAGTTCATGCTTTTCTCCCGAAGCATGCAAATCATGCGATTCATATGTTTATGACACATATGAGCCGTCATGCGCAACCTTGAGAGGCCGAACCATTCAAAAAAGGTTCCAAGTCCCACCATCGAGGCCCCGAATCGCCTGCATCGGTCAGGGTATTTTAGGGCGATGAGACCATGCCTGGCTGCCCTTGCGGCGTTGGCCGCCTCTTGCGCGTCGGGTCAAGACGACGGGCCGATCCAGACGCGGAACAGCCGCTCCTTCAACCTGTTGTTCTTGCGGTTCGCCCCCTCGTCGGGAGTACTGGAAAAGGGCAAGAGCGAGGCATCCGTCTGCTGGACCTGCGCCAACGATTTCCGTTCATACTTCGGTGTTCTGGAGGACCAGGAGACCTCCCGATTCGAGCTGTCGTACAAGCGGGGATTTTCGGGAGGCTGGGAGGTTCAAGCTGAAGCAGCCTACCTCGTGCGCAGCGGCGGTTTCATGGACCCGATCATCGACTGGTGGCACAAGTCGGTTTTGAGTGTCGAGCCTCCGGGAAGGTCCACTGCCCCTTACGGGCAATGCCTGGTGTCGTTGCCGGACCGCACGTTCCGCTCAGCGAGCGGTCTAGGCGACACGTCGATCCGGGTAAGCAAAAGGCTGGCGCCTTGGGCCGTCGGCACGGGTGGACTGAAGCTACCCACGGGAAACGACCGCGGCCTGCTGGGCAGCGGCGCGTTCGACGCGGGCGTCTCAGTGACTGCGCATGGCTCCCTGAACGCGCAGGTGACGGTCTACGGCCAACTTGCCTACGTTTGGCAGGGCCGGGCAGTGGCCGTTCGCGGGACCCGTTCGAACGTGGCCCAAGAGGCTCTGGCCTTCGTATGGAGGCGCAACTCGAGGGACTCATGGATCGTTCAGTGGCAGGGCGAAGACGCCGCGATTCGGACGGGAAACCCGGTTTCGGACAGCCAGCACCGTATCCTCAGCCTGGGTTATCGGCGCCGGCTTGCAGCCGGTCGCTGGATCGAGTTGCACTTCAGCGAGGACGGCGACTTCCTCGATAACAACATGCCGGCGGTGGCCAATGTCGGCCCCGACTTCACCATCGGAGCACGGTACGTGGTGCGTTGGTAGGCCTCGCGTTTTTGACATCGATTGGAACGGGTTAGGCTTCCGTTAAACCTGTTGCGGCTCGACTTGTTTTGAATTGCGGAATCGATTCGGCCCCGTGTTATAATGTTCTCATGGCACTATCGATTCTCGTCGCAGCAATCGTCGCCGGCGCTGTATCACCGAGCAAGCTGAGCATTCACTTGCTGGACGACCGCTACACCAGGGGAGCCCAGCAAATCGTCGCCGCCGGACCGCGCGTGTTGAAGCTGTTCGACTTGGGCCCCGGCATGAGGCGCGCCTTGGCCGACTACAAGAGCAAGTATCCGAACGGCAAAGTCGTCGTTCGCCTTTGGACGACCCTTCGTTGGAACATGACTCACAACCCCGAGTGGGCCGGGGAGCAGTTCTTCGACAAGGTCATTCGAGGGCCGCTCGCCAGCCTCAACAAGCTGGAACGCAAGTGGATCAACTACTGGGAAGGTCCGAACGAGGGCGACAGCACGCCGACCTGGGCCACCGTCGAAGAGGCTCGCTGGTTCAACCGTTTTTGGCTAAGCTTAATGCGCAAAATGCAACAGAACCGGATTATTCCGTGCATTGGGAGCATCCCTGTCGGCAATCCGGGCGGCAACCCGATGGAAATACGCGCCAAGCTGGCCGCCTTTTTGCCCGCCTTCCAGGAAGCGAATCGGATGGGTGGCGCATGGTCCTACCACGCCTACACTATCGACTACTCGACAGATGTCGGCAAAGAGATCTGGTTCTCGCTGAGATACCGCATCATCTACGACAACATTCGGAGCCTGGACCCGAGGCTTGCCACGATGCCTTTGATTCTGTCCGAGGGCGGGGTGGACCTTTCCGGCAATCCGTACGACGACGGTTGGGTGAGCCGCGGATCGGCCCAAAGGTATGAGGATTGGCTTCGCTGGTTCGACTCGGAGTTGCGCAAGGACCCTTACGTTGTTGGAGTGACCTTGTTCCAAAGCGGCGGCTTTGAGAGCTGGCCTAGCTTCGAGCTCGAGGCCTTCGCCCCGAGGCTGGCCAAGTTGCTGCAGGGTGGTTAGGCCAAGAATCCGCTATCGGGCCGGTTCGGCGGATCGTCCCGTTTTGCGAGGACATTTTTATGAAGGCCCCTTTTGGGGCCTTGCCGTTCGTTCGGGCGCCACCTTCTGCCAGCGATGAACCCATGAAAACGAACAAGGGCGAGCGGGTTAAATAAACAAGCAAGGGCCCGGCCCCTTGTCGAGGCCTGGGCCCGTTGCCCAGGCTACCAGCGATCATTTGGAGAGAGACGTCACTTGCCTTGGTTCGAGCTGGCCTGCTGTTGGGCTTTGAGCCACTCGACGATTTCGGGCCCCGGCTTAGGGAACCGGCTGGGATCCTGCTTTGGCCCAGAAACCGTCTTGTAGACGGAAAAGCTCGCGATGATCAAGGCAACGATGGCGAGAACCAACGCGCCGGCCAAGCTGAGTTTCTTCATTATAGCGGCCCCGGTCGTTCCTTCTTGTCCAGTACGGCGCCAGGCACGAGTTTAGCGTGGCCGTCCACGTAGACGGTGTGCTTGCGGCTGGTGTCGTCCTTGCCGGTGTCCCACATGTAGTACCACAGCTCGCCGATCATCGGCCGCCGTGCCGGCTCGCTGAACACGGTCATCGATCGCCCAGTTCGTCCGCTGCCCACGGCTCCGGGAGGGTCGGGTTGAGACAGTCGAGGGGCCATGCCGCTGTCGCAGGGTTGGGGATCCGAGGCGGTGCCGCAAAGCTTTTCCATCCACCCGAACTCCGTGGCACCCTTAGCGTAATACTCGAAGCTGGTTTTGCCGAACCAATCCGGCTCCCACATCGCCTTGACGGGGATGCCCCATGCGGTGAAGGGGAATCCCGTGTCGCCCGGCGAGCGGAAAAGCTCCATGTTCTTGGTGTAAGGCATCAGGCGGAACACGATGCCTCCCGGCCAGGTTGGCTGGTAGTCGTGCTCGGACTGCCATTCCCAAACCTCCCAGCCTCCGGCGTTCGGGGCGGTGTCGTCCACATCGGCGGAGTATTGAAGGATCGCTAGGCCGGTCTGTTTGATATTGGACAGACAAGTGGTACGCTTTGCGGAGGCCTTGGCCTGAGCAAAGACCGGGAAGAGAATAGCGGCGAGAATCGCGATGATCGCGATGACGACGAGAAGCTCTATCAAGGTAAAGGCTCGGTTTTTCATAACTGCGTTGTTTTGATCGTCGCGCCGCTGGAACGGCGTACGATGAGACGGGGCGGCAGGCGCAAGGCCTCCGCAGGCAAGCTGGGCTCGTCCAGCCGCGCCATCAGCCTTCGGGCCGCCAGGGCTCCGACTTCGACGAGCGGTTGGCTCACTGTCGTCAACGCCGGATCGGCGTACTCGCAAAGGTCTTGGTTGTCGAAGCCGACAACCGCGACGTCCTCGGGCACTCGCCGTCCAGACGCCCTCAGCGCATCGATGACGGCCAAGGCAAAATGATCGTACTGCGCAAAAACGCAGTCATAAGGAAAGTCGGTGATCGGCTCCATGGCACCGGCTACCGCGTATCGGCAAACCAGGCTGAAGGAGTCGGGCGTTTCCAGCTCCGGATGGTCGCGAAGGTAGCTTTTCGCGCTCTCCATGAATGGGTAATCGAGGATCGCTGCGTTGCGGAACACGCTCCGGAAGCCGCACCACCGGTCCTCCACCGAACCGGTGCGGGTCGGCGTGTTGCTGAAGCTGAGGAACACCGGGCTACGGTATCCCAACTCGGCCAGGTGCTCCGCGAGCATCGCGCCGCCGAGAAAGTGGTCGGTCGACACAAGGTCGGCGGACAGTCCGGGCACCGCTCGATCGAAGAACACGATGGGCGTTCCCCGCTCCAGAAGCCTCAGGTAGTAATCCGGGCTCGTCTCTTCGGAAGCGATGATCAGGCCGTCGACTCGGGTGTCGAGAAGGCTTTCGACCAGCTCGTGCTCACGCTCGATGCTGCCGACGGACTGGGTCAGCAAGGCCCGGTGGTCAAACTCCTGAAGCTCCCTTTCGAGGCCTTCCAGCACGCGGGCGTAAAACGGACCGTGAATGCCGGGCACAACCACCCCCACCAAACCTGTCCGAGATCGGCGCAGGCCGCGGGCCAGACGGTTCGGCCGGTAGCCGGTTTGCTCGGCAAGGGCGAGAATCCGCTGGCGGGTCTCTTCACGGATGCGACCCGTCCCGTTCAGCGCGCGATGGACCGTGGTCTTGCTCACCCCTGCGATTCGAGCGAGTTCGTCCATGTCCGGTCTTGCGTAATCGGTTGCGCACTTCACAATGGGCAGTGTATCACAGGTTTGTGCAACATGCCAACTTTTTTTCACAGTTTTTCAACGCCAAAACGGCCGATTCTAAAAAACAAGGCCGCTACGGGCAAGCAACCGTTTGAGAAAACGGTTGCGCAACGGCTCGAAACCGAAATTCCGGCTGAAATCCGGTTATGGTTGAACCCGCAGAATCACCGCGCTGCCTCGCCCATGTGCGTTCGCGACGCCCTGAGTCGTCCAGAGGTCGATGCCGTTTGGCGCCCTCGGTCGCTCGATCGAAAACGAGGTGCCCATAGGCCAGGCGCGGGTTGCCGCCCTGAGTCCGCTTCTTGGTCTTGCATCCCTTGTTGAGGGAAGCGTTGCGGATTGGGGCGGCGACCTCACGGGAAAGGGGCCGAATTTCTCCGGATCGAAGCCCAGGCCCAGGCTGAAATCCAGCGGGGCATCACCGTGCAGAGCTTTCGGGACAGTTTGAAAGCTTTGATCCATGGTCCGTGGAGGCCGTCTCCCTATTTAAGAGACCCGTCGAAGGAGGAGCGGCTGGCTGCCATCTTGACTGCTCCAAGCCTTGGGCAACGCCTCGCACGCGTCTTGAGATCGCCTCAAGCCTTCAATGGGCCTTTCTGCGACGAAGAAAGCTTTTTTAAGGAGGCTCTAGAGCCCGCACAGTTGGGTCGAAGTGCGCGCCTCGAATCCACAAAGAACCCGATCCCAACCCCAAACCAGTGACGAATTGCACAAAAAGGCCGCCTTCGGTTTGTTGGCCTGGAAAAACCACGGCCAAGGACCAGTCGACCCAAACGATGACACAAGGCGATCTGTTGCAGGTTCGAGCGTAATCAGGAGGGCATCGGCAGGTCGAACGCGGCCATCCACTCGCGCAGCTTGGCGATGCGGTTCGGCGTGCTCATGTCGACGCTGAAGGGCCGGCCGCGCGCATCAATGATGATGCCCACGGTGCCGCCCTCCAGCTTGGCCGTCATGGACTTGCCCTTGCCGGCGCCAACGTTAAAGCCCTTGGCGGGCTCGATCGTCAGCTCCTTGAATTCGTTTCGACCGCAGGGAATGACCTTGATCCGGCCGAAAGGCACCTTCTCGTCGATGCCGGATCCGTGGACACGCACACAGGGCTCGCCCTCCTTGCCCGTGCCGAGCGGCGCAATGCAGTGGCCGCACTTCACGATGCAGTCATACTCGAAGACTTGTTTGGCCGCCTCGTAAAAGTGCTCCGAGAGCACGCCAAGGTGCGGCATCATGAAGATCGAGTCGACCGTCAGCATGGTGATGCCCTCGGGCAGGTAGGCGTCCATCATCATCAACGCGGACTGCGAGCGCCGCGGAGCGTGGCTGAGAACGCCGCCGGAACCGATGATCATGTTCAATTCCATCATCTTGACCAGAGTCTGCCCGGAGGCCGTCTGGTCAAAGATCTGACCGACGTCGCGCTGCTGCTGCATGCCCTTGAGTCCGCGGGCGAGCGTTTTGTGATGGATGAACGCCAGTCGGAGCGCCTCGCGGGCCACGGCGTGCTCGATTAAAAGGTCCTCGTAGGTCTGCGGGATCGTGGTCGGTCGGATCATTTTGTTGCGCAATCGGTTTCGCACCTCGGCCGGATCGACTTCAAAGGGAATCCACCGGGCGATGTTCTCGATTTTGGCCTCTTTCAGCACGTTGCAGATCGAGTAGCTCATGCCGAGGTTGGCCGAAACCGTGCGGTTGTAAACGCCTCCGAACACCGAAAAAACGTCGGTGGTGGCTCCGCCGATGTCGACGCCCAAAATGTTGATTCCCTCCTGATCGGCGTAGGCCTTCATCAGCTTGCCGACGGCGTTCGGCGTGGCCATGACCTCTTGACTGGTCCACTCCAAGAGCTTGTAGTAACCTGGGGCCTGTTGCATGACGTGTTCCAGGAACATCTCGTGGATTTCGTCGCGCGCGGGGTCCAAGTTCTCTTTGTCGAGGGAGGGCCGCAGATTGTCGACGATCTTCACCGAGCTGATGTCCCCAAGAACCGCCTTCACCTCGTCGCGGGCGTCTTTGTTCCCGGCGTAAATCACAGGCAGCTTCATGTCGCCGAAGCGCGGCTTGGGGTCGGCCCGTCGGACGATTTCGGCCATGTCGATCAGGTGGGTCTTGGTGCCGCCGTCGGTTCCGCCCGACATGAGGATGATGTCCGGACGAAGCTGTCGCAAGCGCTCGACCTTCTGGTACTCCTTTCGCCCGTCGTCCACCGCGAGAGTGTCCATCAGGATCGCGCCGGCTCCGAGGGCCGCGCGCTCCGCCGACTCCGCGGACATCGCCTTGACGACTCCGGCAACCATCATTTGCAAACCGCCGCCGGCCGAGCTGGTCGAAACATAGAGGTCCGAAGCTTCGAGCGGGTCGCTCCGTTCGTCGACGACTTGGCCTTCTTTTTGAAGGCGCCAGACCATTCCGTCCTTGATCAGCTTTCTTCGCCCTTTCTGATAGCCCTCGGGCATCGTTGCCTCAGTGAGTTCTTCGAGCTCCGTGATCGAGTTGAGGACGCCGACGGTGACGTCTTCGAAGGGTTTTTCGACGGTTGTGGGGGCTTCGCCCCGGGCCACGAGGCGGTATTGGCCTTCTTCGTTCTTTTCGATCAGGATCGCCTTGGTCGTGGTCGAACCGCAGTCGGTCGCGACGATGCGCTTGATATCAGAAGACATTGGATGATTATGGCGAGGAAAGGCATGAGCTCGCAAGACGTCGCTCGGCGGCACTAAGCCTGCGGAAACCGAAAAGAGTTTTCCCCGTGAAAGGCTGCGCTCTCGTGGCAACGTTTGCCGGCAAAGGGACGACAAAGAGAAAGGGTCCTTGCCTGCAAAACCGCGAGGACGCTCGCAACGGCGGTTTCGTTCCGAGTTAGCGCTTGTTCCGACGCCGGATCGCCGCGACGAAGCATGCGAAAAAGCTGAGCGCTGCAGCGGGCTCGGGGTCGGAGAACTCGATTCCTGAGATTTGCATGTTAAAGTTCGACTCGGAAGTGTGGCGCTCGGCGAAGTACAAATCGAAATCGTACGTTTGACCCGGGTTCAAACCGAGCGTGTCCAGATCCACGGAACCGCTGATGGCCAGGTGAACGCCGCCCAAGTCGACAACGAGCTTGTTGTCAATGAACAGCCACAGGTCGTCGTCCCCCGTGAAGCTGAATTTTTGGCCGGGTTTATACGTGAAATTTAGGTTCAGTTCTAAGGTGAAGTGGTAGTTGTGGGATCGACCTTGGTTTCCGAACAACTGGCCGTCGATAGGGAAAAAGCGGTTTGAAGTGTATTCGAAAATTCCCGGAGACACCTCGTTGAGGGTCAGAGTCAAATTCTGGGACATGTTGACCCCGGGGACATCGTTGAACCACTGGCTGAACGAAGCGGCGGACGAGATGGCCCCTGAGCCGGGCGGCTGGACGAACACGGGATCCTTGCCGACTAAAGTGGAAGCCACCAAGCCGGGCACATGTCCAGAAATACCCTTTTCAAAGTCGGGATGGGTTTCGTTGAAGTCGCGAACGACTCCAGTGACGTTCATGGTTCCAAGAGCGAAAGTTGGGCCGTAGAAGGCTACAACAAGGCTGGCTAGAGCTACTTTTTTTAATGATCAATCCTTTCCCAAATATGTATCGAAATTGGGTTGATTTAAAAAACAACTCAACATAAATTTTACATCAAAGGTGAGCGCAGTCCGCCATTCCATGGGACAAAATTCCGTGTTCTTTTCTACTCAGGCATCAACGACTTCAGTGAAACCAAAGTAAATGTAATGCCTTTCGGCCGGTAGAATCGCGGCATGGCCAACTCGATCAGCTCGACATCCCTTTGCGGTCTTTGGGAAGCCTCCTTCACGGAAGACCGCCCGGATCTTTTCCTCGAGTTCCAAAAGCCGAGCGTCTGCTGGCTCGAGGCACAGGTTCCCGAACCCGCGCACCAAACGGCGCAAAGGGCGGGACTCATCGAGGACCTTAACGTTGGCCTCAACGCCCTAAAAGCGCGGTGGGTCGAGGAACAATGGTGGATCTACCGCCGCGAGTTCGAGGTCTCGTCCGACATGCTTGGCGGCGGCTTGCGCCTGGTTTTCGACTTGCTAGAGTTCCACGCCAAGGTCTACGTGAACGGCAGATTGGCCGGCGAGCACTTCAACGCCCACCGTCCGGCGACGTTCGACATAACCGGCCTGATCCGCGAAGGAACGAACTGGATCGTCGCGGTGCTCGAATCGGGGATCCGCTGGGCCGCCGACAAGCCCTCGGCAGGCTACCTGCCCGACGCCACCCACCCGACCAGAAGGCACCATCTTCGAAAGCCCCAGTACCAGGCGGGGTGGGACTGGAGTCCGTGGCTCATGAACGTGGGCATCCTTGGGGACGTGCGTCTGGAGTGGGGCGCGTTCTTCGCCGACGATTGGAGCTGTTCGGGCAAGGTCTCGCCGAACCTCGATTGCATCGAGCTTGAACTGGCTTGCGTAATAGATAACCCAAGCCAAAGCGAGCTCCGCGTGAATCTGGAGGCAGAGATCGTCTCGCCCAGCGGATCGGTGGACTGGTTGGCCACCGAGGTGACCGTTCCGCCTGGCCACCAACCCGTTGCCTGGAAGACCGAACTGCCAAATCCGGAGCTGTGGCACCCGATCGGCGTCGGCCCGCAAAACCTTTACAAGGTCAGGCTCGCAGCCACCTCGGATACCGGCCGCATCGAGAAGCGCTTCCATGCTGGGTTCCGCCGCGTTGAGATCGACCAGTCGCCGCACCCCGACGGGGGGCGCTTCTTCATTTTGAAGGTGAACAACCGGCCCGTGTTCTGCAAGGGCGGAAACTTGGTGCCCGCCGACATGCTGTACACCACCGTTTCGCGCGAGCGATGGGAGCGACTGGCCGATTTCGCCGTGGACTTGAACATGAACCTGCTAAGGCTGTGGGGCGGGGGGCATTACATCGCCTCGGAGATCATCGAGGCGTGCGACCGCATAGGTCTGATGGTTTGGCACGACTTCGCCTATGCGTGCGCGAAGTACGAAATGGGCGACGAGACCTTTGCCCGCGAGGCGCTGATCGAAGCCGAGCACCAGACCCGACGCCTCAGCCGGCATCCCTCGTTGGTCGTGTGGTGCGGCAATAACGAAGTGCTGTGGGGCGACGCCGATTGGGATTTCGGCGGCGGCCCGGTAAAACCTCACGGCGACCTGTTCGAAGTCAAGCTGGCCGCTATCGTTGAAAGGCTGTCGCCGCACACCCCATACTGGCCTGGATCGCCGTGGTCTCCGGACGGCCTGCCGCCCAACGAGTCCTCGGCCGGTGACCAGCACCCTTGGAACGTGTCGCTGGGCGAACACGGGCCCGATTGGCGTCACTATCGGGCGTACGCAGACCGGTTCCCCAACGAGGGCGGCGTGCTGGGATGCTCCGGCCTCAAAACGCTCCGCGAGATGCTTCCTGAGGGCGAGCGACGCCTTTTTTCCCCGAGTTGGAGGTTCCACGACAATCTGTTCGCCTGGGTCGGCACCAAGCCCGGAGCCTTGGGGCGTGCCTACGAGACCGTTCGGTTCTGGACAGGCCTCGAGCTGGAATCGCTGCCTCTCGAACGCTACGCCTTGCTGTCCGCCGCGTTGCAGGCCGAGGGTCTGCATGAATACATCCGCAACTACCGACGCCGGATGTTTGACTCCGCCGCGGCGATCTTCTGGATGTTCAACGATTCATGGCCCGCGACCCACGGGTGGACGACGCAGGACTACTACTTGAGAAAAAAGCTGTGTTACTATCCTGTCCGCCGGGCCTTCGAAGCGGCGACGGTCGCATTGGCCCACGTCGGAACGAATATCGCCGTCTATGGGGTGAACGACACCGACAGACCAGTGTCCGCACGGCTCGCTCTTGGTCCTTTTGCACTGGACGAGTCGCCTTGGGATCCGGTTGAATCCGAGGCTGAACTGGCCCCCAACGCGTCGACCAAACTGGCTGAAGTTCCTGTGAGCGAGGCGTTTCCCGATCCGGCGGCCTGGGGGTTCGCCGCCAAGCTCGAGCTGGCCGACGGCTCGATCCGTCGCGACCGCCTGTTCCTGGAGACGTTCGCGAACTTGCGGCTGAGGAGACCGCGCATTTCGGTCAGCGTGTCCGGTGGAAAGGCCACGTTCCTTTCCGACGCGTTCGCTTGGGCGGTGTGCCTCGACGTGGAGGGCGAGGCAGATCTGGAAGACAACTGCTTCGACCTGCTTCCCGGCGTCCCCTATTCCATCGCCTGGCCGAACGACGAGCCACCGAAGGTTGTTTGGTGCGGAAGCGAAGCGCTCATGGCAACGTCTTGACCGCCTCGCGCAAGGTCTGAACCTCTTTTTTGTAAAGCTCCGATTTGGCCTGGTCGGCCTTGGCCTGCTTCGAGCGGTCCTCAAGCTCGATGCCCTTGGCGTACTGGTCGAGCTCTTGTTCGGTAAGGTTGGCTTTCCTTCCGGCCTCGCGGACAAGGTCGCCCAGGCTGGCGGCTAACTTTCGGTTAAAGTCGTCGTACCATCGGCTGATCGAGGCCAGCTTTTGTTCCGCCTTTTTGCGCTGGCCGTCGTCACGTTTGGACGTCCAGTAGGCCAGTTCTCCTTGAGCCGCTTTGCGGAGGATGCCGACGCCGTTGACGACGCTCAGCGAGCACATGGGCTCGGCGTTGGCGATGCGCCTGCCCATTTGCTCGATGGCCCGAATGTAGTCCAGCTGTCTGCCGCCAAGCGACCCGCTTTTGTCGACCGTAAAGCCGAGCTGCCGCAACCGGTTCAAAGACTGCATCGAGTCGTCCGGGGGAGGGGCCGAAACGTAGATCACCACCTTTTCCATTTTGTTGGCTTTTTGCAGCAAGGCCAATGCGCTATCCAGATTGCCGTTGCGTGCCTCCAGGCTGGCCTCCAAGTACACGGTATAGGCGTTGTCCGGATCGGCGCGGCGAGCCTTGTCGAGCGCGGCCTTGGCCTCGGCGTCGTTGGCGGTTCCGGCGTCGTAGAACGCCTGGTAGTGAGAAGCAATGGCCGGGTTGACGAAAGGGGAACCGGCCCGATGAGAGCAAGCTGCCGGAAAAAGCAAGACCGCTCCAGTCATCAGGGCTAAAAAGGCGAGTATAAAAAAGGACGGCTTCATACACAAAACAATAAGGCCGAGAGGGGACGAGGCCCCTCTCCGACCTTGGCCAGTCGTAAACCCAAGCTTACCAAACGCGACCGACAAGCGTCGAGCAGGACGAGTCGCCCTTGGGGCAGTAGCCCTTGTCAGGCGTCTCGGGGAAAGTGTAGATGCCGCGCTGCTGTGGTACATCCACATCATCATGCGCTGAGGGATGGTGCCATTGGCGTCGCGAAAGGCGGGGTCCTTGGCGTACGAAGCGTGTCCGTCGGCGAAGGTCCAGTTGCGGCCGCCGATGTGGCGCGCGCCGCGCTCCCACCGACCGTTTCCGTTGCCGGTGTTGCCGTATCCGGGTGCGATGTACCAGCCGGCAAACACGCCGCCGGAAGTCAGTCGAGCCGATCCCACGTCAGCCGAGAAGAAAACGTTGGCTGGGTTGACGATCTCCGTCAGCACGCGGCCCTTGGCCGTTGTGCTGCCCCGAGGAACGTCATAGGCGCGTGCCAGGTAATAGTTGCCGGCGTAGGACACGGGGAACACCTTTGCCATGGCGCCGGGCACTGATCGCATGCCCTCGTAGGCGCCTTGAATGCCGAAAGCAAGCAACTGGGCCTCATAGCAGTACGAGCCCTCCTTGCCCCACACGCCCTTGTCGGGATCGGCCGGGTCGGCAAGGATCGACTGGTTTTTCATGTAAGGAATGTTGGCGATCGGGAAGGCGTACACGCCGGACCAGTACGCGTCGCCGACCGAGGCGCTGGTCAGGGTGTGTTCTTCAGCGCGCCTCTGGCACGGGCCGTCCCAACCCGTCTCGGGCAAGGTGTCGTCGTAATCGGTGGCGTACATTTGGGTCGCAAGGCCGATTTGCTTTTGATTTGAAAGTGAATTGGTTTTCTTGGCGCTGGCCTTGGCCTGGGCGAAAACCGGGAACAAGATGGCGGCCAGGATGGCTATGATGGCAATGACCACAAGCAGCTCGATCAAGGTGAAGGCTGCGCGGCTCGGTTGGTTTGAATTTTGACTCGTCATAGGAAACACCTCTATTTCGCGGATGTGCGATGCCCATTTTCAACCTACAAAGTTAAATTCTTGTTAAGCTCGGGACGCGGTCCCACGGGCTTAACAAAAATCTAACTTTCCGAAGGAAACATGGAGGCAAGAACAATCATGATGGACTACCTTCTTAACCGTATCGCGAGAGTGCCGGCGCCCACGTTTCTGCTCGTTCTTGTCCTGTTGGTTTCTGGTTGCCAATCAAAGCCGAAACCGGATGCAGAGATGCTGACCTCTCCCACAGGCCTTTGGACCGGTGTCACCAACCCGGACATCTCCGTCGACATTCAGGACGGCGGTTTCTTCAAGCTGACCCAAGGCGGACAAGAAATCATAGGAGAATGGAAGCCGGCGGGCCCCGACCAGATGACCATCACCCTCAACGGCCAAACGCAAACGGTGCCCTTTAAACGGAAGGACCTTTTACTCACCTTGACCCTGCCGGGCCAATCGAGCCCGCTCGAGTTTTCCCAGATGTAAGGAGACAGGCCTCATGAAGCACAAGAAGCCTCTGCGCCTTTCGATCGCTCTGGCGGCTCTGCTTGCCGGGTTTGCCGCCTATGCGCTGATCGCTCAGAAACAGGCCCTGGTTTTGCCTTTCAGCGGGTGGGCCATTAGCCCTGCCGGCCAAGAGACGAAGGTCGGCGACATGCTGGCCGGCGGCGAACGCAGCCCCGATGGCAAGTGGCTCGCGTTTGTCAGTGTGGGCCAAGGCATCCACAAGGTCTACCTGCTTCGCGCCGACACCGGGGAGGTGGCCGATTCGAAAGACCTGCCTTTAGGGTGGATCGGCCTCGACTGGAGCGACGATGGCAAGAAACTCTACGTCAGCGGTGGAAGCCGCCGTTGTCTGAACGTGTTCGCGGTCGGCGACGGGAGACTCTCCGCCCTCGACCCGATCGTAATTCCTGGATACGAGCCCGGCAAGAGCTGGCTGGCAGGTCTTGCGGTCCTCGGCAAGTTCGCCTTCGTCGCCGATTCGACGAACGACGAACTTCTGAAAATCGACCTCTCGAGCGGAGAAGTAGTCCAGAAACTGAAACTTCAGGCTGAGGCGAGCCCGTATCAAGTGAGGATCGTGAAGCGAAGAGGCTTTGTCTCGCTTCAGGGCCTCGGGCAGGTTGCCGAGTTTGATCCGGAAGCCATGGCGCAACGCAACATGCACGCCACGGGGCGGCACCCGAACGACATGCAGTCCGACAACGAGCGGCTATTCGTGTCTTGCGGCAACGACGATGTGGTTGACGTCATCGACTTGCTGAGCGGCAGCCGTGAGGAAAGAATCGTCACCCGACCTTGGCCGAACGCCCCCGCCGGCTCTACTCCGCATGCCCTGGCACTGTCGCCGGACCTCAAGCGCCTTTACGTCGCCAACAGCGACAACAACGCCGTGGCGGTGATCGACATCGCCCGACGGGGTCGTTCGACCGTCGCCGGTTTCGTGCCGACCGCCGCGTACCCCTGCGCTCTCGGTGTTCTGCGCGACGGGCGACTCGTTATCGGATCGGGAAAGGGCTACGGCACCGGCCCCAACGCCAGCACGGAAGCCATCGACCCTGTGGCTCCCAAGGGTTACCCGTACATCGTCACGCTGATGCACGGTACGCTCGCCGTGGTCGACGTTTCCAGGCCCAATGACTTGAAGAAAATGACGGAAACCGTGTTGCAGGTCAGCGCCTACAAGCCCGGGGTGGATGAAAAGCCTCTTGATGCTCCCGCGCCCGGATCAAACCCGGTTCCCAGCAAGCTGGGCGACCCCTCTCCCATTCGCCACGTGCTTTACATCATCAAGGAGAACCGCACGTACGACCAGCTGTTCGGCAGCCTTCAGAAGGACGGCAAGCCGTACGGGAACGGCGACCCGAAGCTCAACCTGTTCGGCGACGACGTCGCGCCCAACCACCGCAAGCTCGCTTTGGAATACGTGCTTCTGGACAACCTCTATGCCAGTGGAGAAGTCTCGGTGGACGGCCATCACTGGTCGAACGGAGCCTACGTGCCCGACTTCATGCAGCGCACCTGGCCTCAGCAGTACAGCGGGAAAAGCGGCTTTCGATTGACGACCTCGCTGGCCGCCACGCCCAACGACCGCCTATGGGATCAAGCCCGCCGCAAGGGCCTGAGCTACCGAACCTATTACTATCACACCAAGGACAACCAGAATGAGGAATGGGCCAAGGCCCGGGCGGCCGGAGTCCGCGACTACCAAGCCATCGATATCTTTCTCAAGGAGTTCAAGGAGTTCGAGAGAAACGGCACCATGCCGCGCCTGATGGTAATGGCGCTTAGCGAGGACCACACGAAAGGCACAAGGCCCGGCGCGCACACTCCCAAGGCGTGCGTCGCTTCCAACGATTGGGCCGTCGGAAAGCTGGTGGAAACGATTTCGCGCAGCTCGCTTTGGAACCAATTCGCGATCTTTATCATCGAGGACGACGCCCAGAACGGGCCGGACCACGTGGACGCTCACCGAACCGTGTGCCTGGTCGTCTCGCCGTACACGCGTAACGCCGGCATCGACAGCGCACACTACACCACCACTTCGGTGCTTCGAACCATCGAGCTGATCTTGGGCTTGAAGCCCATGAGCCAGCACGACGCGGCGGCCAGGCCTATGTACAGGGCGTTCCACTCCAAGCCCGACCTGACTCCGTACGTTTGCCTCAAACCGACTACCGACCTTCAGGCCGTGAACCCGCCTCGAAGGGAGAGCGCGCTTCTCTCCGCCATCGACTTCTCCGAGCCGGACCAGTTGACCCTGGCCCAAGAGATCGAACTGAACAAGGCGATATGGCGGTCGATCAAAGGCAACGAACCATACCCTGGAGCGGTTCGGAGGTTCGGCTACGGGCCGGTTCGAGATGGGGACGACTAAGGGGAGCCGGTCAACCAGGCGATCAATTCCTTGTACCGCTCTTGGATCACTCTTCGCTTCACCTTGAGCGATGGGGTTAGCTCGCCTGACTCAATGCTGAAAGGACGATCAAGGAGGGCGTGCTTTTTGACTCTCTCGAAGTCGGCCAATGTGCCGTTGATACGTGCGACTTCCGCCTTGATCAACGATCGGACCGGTTCCGAGTCCACGAGCCCCTGATCCGAAAGCGAAGCCCCGCCATGCTCTTTGGCGTACTTGCGAAGAGCTTCGAAGTTCGGGACGACCAAGGCGCTAATATGGTCCATTCCGTCGCCGATCACAACGGCGTCGGCGATCCACTCGCTCTCGCGGAGCCGGTTTTCAATCATTTGCGGAGCGACGTTTTTGCCGTTGCCAAGAACGATAATATCCTTTTTTCTGTCTATTATCTTGTAAAAATCGCCGTCCTTTTCGGCAATGTCTCCGGTATGGAACCACCCGTCGGCGTCGATGGCTTCCGCCGTCTCTTTGGGCATGTTGTAGTAGCCGATCATGCGCGAAACTCCGCGGATCAGCAATTCACCGTCGTCCGCCAGCTTCGCCTCGACGCCCGGAACAATTTGGCCGATGGTTTCGTAACGGTTGTTGTCTGGGTGGTTGACGCTGGTGACGGCCGTTGTTTCGGTCAGACCATAGCCCTGGAGCACCGTGATGCCCAGAGGAAGGTAGAACTCGGCGACCGCCCTCGGCATTGCGGCACCGCCTGAAACCAGAAATCGGATGCGGCCACCAAGCCGGTTTTTGATCTTTTGGCCAACGATCTTCATGAGCAACCCGTGGAGAGGGGCGGGGCGCCCCTGCATCTTTCGCCTTCCCTGTTCGAGGGTCCATTGAAAAAGACGCTGGTTAAACTTGGGCTGCTTGGCGACGCTGTCGAGAATCTTGTCCCGAACAGCCTCCAGCACCCTTGGCACGGCCAAGATCACTGTCGGCTGAAAGGTCAGGATGTCGTTGCCCAGGGTTCTCAGGCTTTGCGCGTAGGCGATGGTCGCGCCAAGCGATAGCGGCAGGCACTGTCCGGCGACTCGCTCGTAGACGTGCGACATCGGAAGGAAGGCCAAGAACTTGTCGTTGGAGCCTACAGGCCACCAGCGGCCGATTGACTCGCACAGGTCGGTGAAATTGGCGTGCGACAGCATGGCTCCCTTCGGATCGCCCGTCGTGCCGCTGGTGTAGATGATGGTGGCAACATCCCCGGGGTCGATGGACCGGATTGTCTCCATCCACTCCTCCTCGGAAGGCATGGCGTGGCGCTCTTTCGCCAAGCGGCTCAACTCGCTTAGCAGGACGATGTTGACGCCCTCGACGTCGCGCGTTTTGGCCGCCTGGTCCTCGTCCCCAGCCACAACGAGCGTCGCGCCGCAATTCTGAAGAATGTACTGCGACTGGTCCGACGGCAACGTCGGGTAGATCGGGACGACGATCACGCCCAGGCTGCGGCAAGCCCAGTCGAACCAAGCCCACTCGACGCCGTTCTCGCTTTGAATCACCACACGGTCGCCCTTAACGAGGCCTAGGCTTGAAACGGCCCCGGCGTAGGCCCTCACAATCGGAATCAGCTCGGCGTAGGAGATGCGGCGAATCTTGCCGCCCTCGTGAAACTCCATGGCGACGTTGTTCGGGTATTGCGACGCGACGTCGCAAAGCATTTGGGGCAGAGATTTGCTAGGCATCGTTTTGAAGCGCGAAATTCCACAGAAGTTATAGCAGAGAACGCTCCTTGACCATGAAGTAATAGGACACAAGAGCCGACGACAAGTCCTGAGGTTCGGAATCGATAAGGTTGATGTTGCTGTTGCTGAGAACGGTTGCGGCCTTCTTTCTATCCGATAAGATAAACAATGACGCTGCCTTTCTATACATATCATTGACAGAAGAAACAAGACATTCGGCGTTTTGCTGCAGTCCGGGATCGCCGACGGAAGCCACCAGAGCGATATGATGGCGGGCGATCGGACCGAACGACGCGCTGAACGTTCGGGCTTGGTCAGCGTCGTCGATGTCGGTGAAAGCCACCACCAACGATCTTCGTTTCCAGCGGGACGCCAGGTAGGCGAAAGCCGCCGCGTGGTCGCTTTCTATGGGCTCTGACATTAGGTCGTGCAGAGCCTCGATGATATATCCGACTTGGTTGCGCCCCTTGCGCGGCGGGATGAACCGCTTCACGGTGTCCGCATACACCAGCAAGCCGACGCAGTCTCCGGAAACCGACGCCGCGTGAGTAAGCATCAGGCACGCGTCGAGCATGGGGTCGATTTTGGGAACCCCGTCAATCTCGGAAAGCGTCCTGCGCCCGGTATCGATGCACAGGATGATCGATTGGTTCTTCTCCTGCTCGTAGTTGCGCACCACGAGCTTCGCCCTTCGCGCCGAGGCCTTCCAATCGATCTTGCGGTAGTCGTCGCCCTCGGTGTATTCCCGGAGCGATTCGAACTCCATCCCGAGCCCCTTGGCGTGCGACTTTCGGATGCCGACTTCCTTCAGCATGCCCCTTTGCTTGAGCAGATCGAACTCTCGGATGGCCAGAACGTTGGGGTAAACCCGCAAAGGTTGCTCCGTGCGGAGCCGGACCTCCCGCTCGACGAGGTTCAGCTTTGACTTGATTCGGACAAAACTGCCTCGGAAGTAGTCGCCGCCACGTTCGTTGGGGGTGACCGTGTAGATGAACTGCTTTTCTTCGCCCGGCCTCAGCCGCATTTCGAACTCCCTTTGCGAGGCCTCGAATAAAGGAGGCGGCTCTTCCCTCAAGCGGAACTCGATCGTTTCTGGGCCGTCGTTGAGCACGGTAAGCACGACGCGGTTGGGCACCCTTGCGGACAGAACCGGATCGAACTGGCGGATAATCTGGACGTGCTTGTGGGACGGGATCGCCAGCCAAGCGACGGCCAATGCCGCGAGCAACAACCCGTTGTAGGCCAGCAAAAGCCATAGGACTTCTGCGTAACCCGCAAGTGCGCCGACCGGTATGCCCAAAGCGAACAAGATCCAAAAGTTGCGAGTCGGTACCATATGTCGCGTCCCGTGGGTAGCATATCAGTATGGCCCACCAGCTTGCGGTTTTGAGCCCCGAAAAGGCGCTAATCACCTTTAGGCTCGCAGGCTTGGGAACCCGAATGATGGCCCACGCCATCGACTTGCTCGTTTGGGGCGTGCTGGTCACCGTCTTGTCGACTTTGCTGGCGATGGCCCAAGTTCCTTTTCTAATTCTGCCGATCATCCCCCTTTCGCTCATGCTCTACTTCATTCTGCTGGAGGGGCTTTGGAACGGATTCACCGTGGGCAAACGCGCCATGCAGATCCGCGTGTGCATGGACGACGGCCGCCCCATCACCTTCATGGCCGCGTTGGCGCGCAACATGATCCGACCGGCGGACATGCTTCCAGGCACCTATCTGCTTGGCATCGCCGCGATGTTCATGAACCCGAAGAGCCAGCGTCTGGGCGATCTGTTCGCACGCACGGTCGTCGTCCATGCAAAGCGCGCCACGCCACGGTTCACCCCGGCTCCCCACGCCCTGGGCTATCATCCTTTGGAGCAACACGTGGGGGACCTTAAGGGAATGACTCTTGAGGAGTATCAGGCCCTCCGACGTCTGTGCGACCGATTTCCTGAGTTGCCGGCCAGCGTTCAAAACCGATTGATACGCGATGTGTGGAGGCCTATAGCCATAAGGCGGCGCATAAAGTCTCTTCCCAACATCCACGACATCTACGTGGCGGAGGCCGTCGTCATGAAATACGGTAGAGACCACGGACTGTTATGAACGCATGGGGAAAGCCTGTGGACGGCGGTGTAAGGCGCGTGGATTGGGGAAAGCGAAGAGCCCAATCGGAAAAAAACGTTTAGTAATCCACTATCTTTTCCACACCAAGGAACTGACATTTTGTTGATTTTATAGGCTTAAACCTTAATAAAACGGTTCTTATTGTTAAGAGGCAGGAAAGTTATCCACAATAGGGCCTCCCATAAGGATAACAGTAAGCTTGATAAGGTAAGCGACAGTTGATTAAAAAACCAGTGGACAACGCATCGAGAATTCGTTTTGGGGTTCAACGGCTAAGGCTGGAGAGTTTTCGCAACTATGCGCTGATCGATGTGCGTCTGGAGCCTGGCTTCAACGTCCTTGTAGGCCCGAACGCCCAAGGAAAGACCAACTTGCTTGAATCGCTTTACGCGTTGGCCACAACGAGGCTCTTGCGAGGCATGCGAGACCACGAGGCAATCCGAGAGGGCTCCGCCAGCGCGCGCATCGAGGCGGAACTGGTGGACACTGGAACGCTTCTGGGGCTGCATTACGTGAGAGGGGGCCGCAAGAAAGCCACCTTGAACGGTATGGCTCTGACCAGGGCGGCCGACATCATCGGGCGGCTGCCTTCTGTTTGCTCGAGCCTGGCCGACATGCCGATCGTCAGTGGCGAGCCTTCGGAGCGCCGGATGTTCCTAGACCTCGAGCTGAGTCAAATTGAACCTGTTTATCTGAATCACTTGGCCTACTACAAGCGTGCCTTGGAACAGAGAAACGTGCTCCTGAAATCAACGCAGGAAGGCTTCACAACCGATGAGGCCTTCCTTCCATGGGAGAAGCAACTGGGGTGCCATGGAGCGGCTCTGAGGGCCTCGAGAACGCGGTTTGTGGCAGAGCTGGCTCCTCTCGCTCGGGACATCCACCGGTTCTTGGGCGACGGAGAGTCCTTGTCTTTGCGCTATGCCCCCAGAGACGCGGCCCTCTTAGAAGGCGAGATCGTGGAAGCCCTGGTCGATTGCCGTGGGCAAGACATTGCCCGTGGAACGACCTCGATCGGGCCGCATCGCGACGACTTGATCCTGGAGATCGATGGCAAGGATGCGAGGCTCTTCGGCAGCCAGGGACAACAACGAACGGCGGTTTTGGCACTTCGCATGGCCACGCTTCAGCACGGCACGCAGGTGCTTGGATCGCCGCCCCTGTTATTGCTGGACGACATTCTTTCCGACCTTGATGCGGCCAGGCGGGCGAGGCTGGTCGAGTGGATATTGGGAGAAGCCGGCCAAGCCGTGCTGACCTGCACCGAGACCGATTCGATTGGCGAGGCCATCATGGGAAAAGCCGCGGTTTTCGACGTTCGTGAAGGTACTCTTTCGCGAAGATGAAGCGGATCCAGTTTCTCATCGCTGACTCGATTGGCAGAGACGAGGTGGCACGGACGGGACGAGCTCAGCTGGTATTCCGACGATGGAGCGAAATCGTGGGTCCCGACTTGGCCGAACGCTCTTATCCTGACCGATACACTCATGGAACCGTTTGGGTGGCCGTTTCCGGGTCCGCTTGGGCCCAAGAACTGAGGATGATGAAAGATGTCATTCTACAGAGAATGCGCGAGGTTGCTGAGGAAAAAGATTTATTTAAGGAAATAAGGTTTGGAGTTAGACCGATCCGTAGGTCGGAAAAAGAGCCCGTGACTTGCAGAACGCGAAACGATCCAGAGTTGGCCAACCTTTCGATCCGTGAAATAGCCGAGAGGCGTTTGCGCCTGTGGCACCATGATGAAGCAGATTGAAGGACGCCCACTTTTGCTGGCCTGCCTCTCGGTTTTGTCGGGTTTTGCAACGAAAGAGTTGCTTGTTTTGGCAGTGTTGCCCTTTATCGGGCTGTTGCTTATTAGAACAAAACGATCGCTGGCGGTGATCGCCTTATTTTCATCGGTAGGCTTTGCTATCTTTCCCAATCAACCTGTAAACATCGTTAAAAATAACAGTTTCTTTGAAGGAAAGTTGAATATAACGTCGATTCCGTACCCGAGGGGCAATTTGCAGGTGTGCGACGCATCCGATGGAAAGAACCGCTATCAACTTAGAATGGAGAGAGGAATTGACGCGACGTTGGGAGATACCGTCCGCACGGTCGGCGTTCTGGAACCTCCGAGCGAATCCTCCGCCGACACGTTTCGCGCGAACGGGTTGTCCGGCGTGATCAAGGCCGCGCCAGGACGCCTTGAGTTTGTTTCCAGGGGATGGGCGGTTTGGCGAGTCGCCACTCGGTGGAGGAATCGATTTCTTGAATGGAGCGGGCGCGTTCTCGGACGCGGAGCCAATGTCTCAGTGGAGGCGCTGTGCTTCAACGTGTCCACCAACCTGACTCCCGAATACAAAGATAGCCTTCAACGGACCGGCACCATCCATATCATTTCGGCGTCGGGCATGCACGTGATGATCGTCGCTGTCTTTCTTCAATTCGCTCTCTCCTACGTGCCCTTGCCCAAGCTCTTTCGAATAGGGCTTCTTGCGACCATTCTTTTGGTGTATGCAGCGGCGGCAGGCTTGGAGCCTCCGGTGGTCAGGAGCGCGAGCATGTGCTTGGCAATGATGGCCGCCTACTCTTTCAGGCGCGAAGCGGACCTACTCTCGGCGTTGGCTGCCGTCTGTTTGGTTTACCTGCTTTGGGACCCGGGCTCGATTCGCCAAATCGGGTTTCAGCTGTCTTTTCTTTCCGTCGCTTCTTTGGGTTTCGTCGGGCTCAAGCCAAAAACACAAGAACAAGGCACTTATAATATTATATTAATGTATTTATCATACACGTTCAAAACTTCTCTGCTTGTTTCAGTTGCGACGGCTCCGGTCGTCGCTTATCACTTCGGGCAGTTCAGTTTGATCGCGCCTGTGGCCAACTTGGCGGTCGCCTTTGTTTTGGGGCCCGTCGTGATCGCGACCTTGGCAAGTGCGGCGACCATGGCTTGGGCGCCATCTCTCTCTGCCGGGCTGCTCTTGGTTGTGGCCGCGCCGCTGGTCCAGTGGATCGAGTTTTCAGTTACTTTGCTGGCCCGCTTGCCGATTGCCGCGCTGAACGTTCCGGGTTTCTCGCCGCTTTGGCTTTTGGCCGTTTACGCCGTTCTTGGGATATTCTGGAAGCAAAATGGGTGAGCGCTTTAGGTGGACGGCCGCGGCCGGGACAACGGGCGCGGCATCGCTGATCGCAGGATTCCTTCTCGGAGGGGACCCTCAGCCGACTGCGCTCACGTTCCTCTCGGTGGGTCAAGGGGATTGCGCCGTTTTTCAGCATCAGGGTTCGACGGTGCTGATCGATGCGGGGCCCGCGAACGAGCACATGGACGCGGGAGCCCGGCTGGTCACTCCGGCGCTTAGGAGAATGGGCGTCACGCGAATCGATTTGGTCGTCCTATCCCACCCTGACGGCGATCATGTCGGCGGGCTGCCATCCCTTTGCAAGAGGTTCCGGGTTGGAAAGGTCGTTCTGTCGAAGACGTTTGCAGACAAGCCTGAGGTGAACAAACTGTTGCGCGAATGTTGCTTGAGCACAAACCAAATCCTTTGGACGTCAGGCATTCAAACCGCCAGGATCGGCGACTTTAAGATGACTTTTTATTCGCCCGCAGGCTTTGCGCTATCCGACAACGATGCGTCGATCGTCTGCCGTCTTTCGGATGGAAAGGCCTCGTGCCTGTTCACGGGCGACATTTCGTCGGTTGCCGAGGACAGTTTGATTGCCAAGAATCTGGAGTTAAAGTCCCAAATTCTCAAGGTAAGCCACCACGGCAGCCGGTTCTCGACTGACGACGCCTGGCTGAACACAGTCAAGCCGGAGTACGCAGTCGTCAGCGTCGGTCGAAACAACAATTACGGCCATCCGTCGACCGACGTGCTTCGTAGGCTCAAACTGCACCAGGCGGCCATTCTGAGAACCGACCTCCAAGGCGACCTTAGGTTTATTCGAACCGGAAGCGGCTTCGCCTTGGAGGGCAAGCGATGACGATTAGGAAGCGAACAGTTTTCGGCGCTCTTCCAGTTTGGCAAGCCTCTGCCTGAGTTCCTCGGCGGTCTGGCGCTCCTTCTCGACGATTTCCGGTTTGGCCCGCTTGACGAAGTTGTCGTCTGACAGGCGCTTCTCGCTGCGATCCAGGTCGGCCTTGGCTTTGTCAATTTCCTTGGTCAACTGGGCGAGCAGCTTCTCGGCTTCGATAAGGCCCGCGTAGGGAAGGTACAAATCGACTCCCATGGTGGATACCGAGAGGGCCTTTTCCCCTGCGGGAGGCTTGCCCTTCACCAAGCGGTCAACCCAAGCCTGGGAGGAGACGATCGGCTCGCCTCGGCCAAGGTCGCCTTCGTAGTACGCGATGGGAATGGTTCGGATCGCAGGGATGTCCAGTTCTGCTCGCAAGGCCCGCAGGGCTCGAGTGACTTCGAAGTACCGCTCGACTTCCGCCTGAACGGTCGGGTTTTCGTACTCTTCAGGAATTAACGGCCAGGAGGCGGCCATCAGGAACGGCGCTTTGTTCTTGAGCGGCAGGTGCGAGTAAATCTCTTCAGTGATATGGGGCATGATTGGGTGCATCATGGTCACGAAGGCCTCGATGCACGTCAGCAACACCCACTGCGGAACTTTGCGGGTGGATTCGTCGGCAAGCCGCTTTTTCGATACTTCGATGTACCAATCGCACAGCTCCGACCAGAAGAACCGGTAGAGGGCATGGGTCACGGCTTGCATGTCGTAGTTGCGGTAGCCCTCGCGAACCGCTTTTTCGGTTTCATGCAGCCTGGAAAGCAGCCAAAGGTCGGTCGGTTCGAGTTCGGCAGGTTTCTCAGGCGCTTCCTGACAGTTCATCAGGACAAACCGTACGGCGTTCCATATTTTTGTGCAGAAGTTGCGGGCCTCTTCAGTTCTTCGTTCGCTGTAGCGTATGTCTTGGTTGTGGCCGGTTTGGCACAGGAGGGTGTAGCGCAACGGATCGGCGCCGATCTTTTCGATGACGACCATCGGGTCCACGCCGGTTCCAAGGCTTTTGCTCATGCGGCGGCCGTCCTCGGTTAGCACGGTGGCGTAGATGAACACCTCGCTGAAGGGGATGTCGTTCATGAAATCGAGCCCCATCATGATCATTCGTGCCACCCAGAGGTAGATGATGTTGCGGTCGGTGACCATGATCGATGTCGGGTAGTACTTTTCGAGGTCGTCGGTACGATCAGGCCAGCCGAGCGTGGCGAACGGCCACAGCCCGCTGCTGAACCAGGTGTCCAGAACGTCGTCGTCTTGGCGGACGATTTTCTTGTCTCCGGCTTTGCTTTGGGCGTCCTCCCAGCTCAATCCGGCAAAGGCCTCGCCATCCTCCGTGTAATACACGGGGACGCGATGCCCCCACCAGAGCTGGCGGCTGATGTTCCAGTCCCGGATGTTTTCCATCCATTCCAAGTAGACGCTGGCGTACCGCTCCGGGACGAACTTGATCTTGCCTGTTTTGACGGCTTCGATGGCGGGACCGGCGAGTTTGGTCTGGCTGGCGAACCACTGCTCGCTCAAGAGGGGTTCGATCACCTCGCCGCTTCTTTCACTGACGATCAGTGGGATGTCGTAGTCCTCGGTCTTGATCAGGAACCCAAGTTCTTCGAGGTCGGCGACGACGCGCTTTCGCGCTTCGTAACGATCGAGCCCGGCGTAAGGGCCTCCTTCGGCTGTGATTTTTCCCGATTCGTCGAGGAGGACGGGCATGGGCAGGTTGTGGCGAAGGCCGACTTCGAAGTCGTTGGGGTCGTGCGCGGGGGTGATTTTGACGGCGCCGCTGCCGAATTCGGGGTCTGGGTAAGCGTCGGCGATCAGCGGGATCTCGCGGTTGAGCAACGGGAGCAGGAGCGTTTTGCCGAACAGGTTTTTGTAGCGCTCGTCGGAGGGATGGGCCGCCACGGCCACGTCGGCGAGCATGGTTTCAGGCCGGGTTGTGGCAATGGTCACGCTGCCCGAGCCGTCCAGGAAAGGATATCGGACGTAATACAGCTTGCCTTTGACGGTTTTGCGCTCGGTTTCGATGTCGGAAACGCTTGTTTTGAGAACGGGGTCCCAGTTGACCACGCGCTTGCCGCGGTAGATAAGGCCGCGTTCGAACCAGTCGACAAAGACTTTCAGAACCGCTTTGGCGTAGCCCTCATCGAGCGTAAAGCGAAGGCGGGACCAATCGAAGGCGCATCCGAGGCGCCGGAACTGGGTCAAGATCGTGTCGCCGCTTTGCTTTCTCCAATCCCACACGCGCTCGATGAACTTTTCGCGGCCGAGTTTGGCTCCGCTAAGGCCCTCTTTCCGGAGTTGCTTTTCAACGACGCTCTGGGTGGCGATTCCGGCGTGGTCCTGGCCCGGTAGAACGAGCACGCTCCGCCCAAGCAGACGGTGGTAGCGGGCGATGGCGTCTTGGACCGGGTAGCACAGGGCGTGGCCCATGTGCAGGGATCCGGTGATGTTCGGAGGCGGGATGGTTATCACGAAGGGTTCTTTCTCGGGATCGGGGTCCGGGGAGAAGAGGCCGGCCTGCTCCCAGGCGGCGTACCATTTCTGTTCAACGGCCGCGGCGTCGTACCGCGGAGGCAACAAACGATCTTCCATTTTCCTCCTCTTTCGTGTCGTGAAAGGATGCCCCATTATACACGCAAAAGGAGACGCGGCTAAACTGTTTCACGTGAAACATCGCGCTGGGAGGTGAACAGGTCCCGGATCACCTCTTCGACGTCCACCTCTTCAATTGAAACGTCTTTGACGGGCAACGTGGTAAGGATGGCCGAGGCGACGGCGGGAGTCTCGTCGCGCAGGATCTCGATGACCGCCGAGCCGCCGTCGCAACTGACAACGTGCCCGAACCTCTCCAGGCCGTCCGGTGAGACGCTCTCGGTGAACGACAAGCGGACGCGCCTCGTGTTCCGGAACTGCCGGGTGAGTTCGCCCAGCGTCCCGTCGAAGATTTTCCTGCCGTGGTCGATCACCACGACCCGGTCGCAAAGCTCCTGAACGTCTTGCATGTAGTGGCTGGTCAACACGATCGTGCAACCCTCCTCCCTATGCCACTGTTTCAGAAAGTCCCGGATGCGCTTTTGGCTGACGACGTCGAGGCCGATGGTGGGCTCGTCGAGGAACACCACGCGCGGGTCGTGCAGAAGCGCCGCGATCAGCTCGCATTTCATCCGCTCTCCCAAGCTCAATCGGCGCACTTGGGTGTGCAACTTGTCCTCGACCTGCAGGCAGGCGGCCAATCGGTCCAACCTCTTTTTGAAAACCTCGCGGTCGACTTCGTACAGCTCGCTCAGAACCACAAAGCTGTCCCACGCAGGAAGATCCCACCAGAGCTGCATTTTGTTGCCCATGATGATGGAGATTTGACGCAGCATCTCTTTTCTTCTTTCATGCGGGGCGAAGCCGAGCACCTTGGCTGTTCCGGAGGTGGCGTAAAGAATCCCGGAGAGGATTTTCAGAGTTGTGGTCTTGCCAGCGCCGTTGGGCCCAAGAAACCCAACAAGTTCGCCTTGGGAGATCGACAGGTTGATGTTCTTCACTGCCTCGAGAGACACAACCTGCCGCGAGAACAGACCCTTGACCGACCCCCAAATTCCGGGTTCTTTCTTCACCGAAGCGTAGGTCTTGCAAAGGTCGCGGGTCTCGATGGCGAGCATAGAACCCTAGCTTACCGCCAAAAACCAAGCACCATCGCGACCACCGGGGCCGAAAAGAAGATCGAGTCGATGCGGTCTAGAATGCCGCCGTGCCCGGGAAGCAAAGACCCGCTGTCTTTCACATCGGCTAGACGTTTCAGACGGCTTTCAAACAGGTCTCCTGCCTGACCGAACACCGCGCACACTCCGCCGCAAACGGCCGAGGTTGATATCGAGAGCCCTACCGCGCGCCCGACCGCCAAGGCCAACGCCAAACAGGCCAAGGCGTTGGCGACGGCTCCAGCCCACGTCTTCTTTGGGGAAATGCCGGGAGCCAGCAAGCGTTTGCCAAACTTTTGGCCGACAAAGATGCCCGCTGAATCGCCCGCCCAAAGGGGAAGCAACACCATAAGCGCAAACGATTGCAAGTTCCACCACTCGGCTCCTTCGCCCAGGCCCATTTGCCAAAGCCGAAACATCGAAGCGAGCGGAATCAGCACCCAAAAGCAAGCCGCGCCGAACACCGCCGGGCCACGCCTTTGGGCTAGACGGAAAGAGCAAAAGATTCCTAATACGAACAGAGCACCGGAAAAGCCCCACAGCTCTTCACGGAGCGCCACAAGAGCGCCGGCTGTCGTCGCCAGGGTTGCCGCGGCCAGTCGGCCCGCATCGAACCGGCGGCCTGAAGGGAACAGGCGGCTCAATTCCCCTATTGCAAGCACGGCCGTGAGAAGCAGGACCGCCGCCAGGGGCCAAGGCCGAGCGTAGAAAACCGCCGCCAGCACGAGGGGGATGCCGATCAGCGCCGTCACAAACCTCTGTTTCAACCCTATTCTTCCGCTTTCATGGATGGAGAGGCGGAACTTTGGAGGCCTCCCGACAGCCGAAGCGCCACTTGGACCCGGTTCTCGCAGCCGAGCTTCCGCATGACGATGCTGACCAGGTTTTTGACGCTTTGCTCCTGGAGCCCCATGATTACCGCAATCCGACGGTTGGGCAAACCCTGGGCGACCAGACCGGCCACTTCACTTTCACGCTGGGTCAAATGCTTGCGCTGGCCGTACCGGTTGCCTGTCTCCGCAACGATCAGCTCGTGGCGAAGGGAACGAAGGCCTGTTCTGCGCATGACCCGGAACAACTCGGCGGCACCCTCCTCGCGCCGATGAATGCCGTCCACCATGGATTCAAGCCGAGAGCTTGGGGCTCCGAGCTTTTTGATGAGAATCCCTTTCACGCCGGTGAGGGTCCTCAGCGCCGAATACATCGACCAATCTTCTTCCTCGAGGCCTTCGTCGACCAGAAGGATCATGTCGGGCGTTTGCTTGGCAAAAAGCGACAACGTCGCCCGCACGTTGCTCTGAGCGAGCATCACTTCTAGCCAGTTCTGTGTTCTCAGAAGGCTTTCCAAAGCTTCTCGGAACAGCGGTTCCTGACAAACGACGCCGACAACCATACTTCCCTCTATGTTACATGATTCACGAAGTCAAGTGTTGACTCGATAGGAAGGTCACAAAGAACCAACGCAGAACGCATCTAACCGACGTTGTGTAAAACCTTTCAGGCTAATTCTTTAACAGAATGCTAATCTTTCGCTTCACCCGTTGCAGGGCGTTGTCGATCGACTTGGTGTGGCAGTTCAGTTGAGCGCTGATTTCCCGGTAAGACATGCCTTGCAAATAGCACTTGAGCACGCACTGCTCCAGCTCGCTTAGGTGTTGCCCCACAATTTCGTTCAGGTTCTGGGGAAGGGTCGGGTTGACGACCGTCTCTTCTGGCGTTTCCGCGCCTCCGTCGGGAAGGACGTCCATTAGCGAGTTGTCAGCGGCCTCGCCGTTCAGAACGCGGTTCAGCGACACGTACGCGTTCAGCGGGACGTGCTTCTGCCGTGTGGCGGTTTTCACTGCGGTGATGATTTGACGGGTCACGCATAGCTCGGCAAACGGACGGAACTTGCTTAGCCGGTCGCTTCGGAAGTCGCGGATCGCTTTGTAAAGGCCGATCAAACCCTCTTGGACAACGTCGTCATGGTCGGCCCCGACGACGAAGTAGGCTCGGGCTTTGTTTTCGACCAGCGGCCTGTAGCGGGAAATGAGGAACTCGGTGGCGCCGAGGTTGCCGCAACGAGCCAAGTTCACGACTTCTTCGTCCTGCATTAAAAGAAAGCTGTTTGAAGTTGCTCGCTCGCCAAAGCTGATCAAGCCTGCACCATCCAAGCGGAAAAGGCTGTTCTCGATCGGCCGGCCAATCGTCGCGCCGATCCTTCCAATTAGGATGGTTGATGGAAAGCCTCAAAGTCAACAGAGTTCGCCGTTGCGTGGCGATTTCCTGCCAGAAAATAAGAAAGGCCCCGCCTCATGAAGGAACGGGGCCTATGGACCTATCGCTGAATGGGTTACGGGTTGACTTCGATTTCGACCTTCTTGGTGACGGGCGCTTTCAGACCGTACTTGTCGGAAACCGTGAGCGTGATCGTGAACTTGCCTGGTTTTCTGAATTTGCGCTTGATGAAAGCGCCTTCGGAATCGACTTGGATGCCGTCACTGTCGTCGAAGTCCCAGCTGTAAATCAGAACGCTCGACCCACCGTTGCCGACGGCGTAGAGCGTGATCTCCTCGTTCAGAGCCAGGTTGGTGCTGCTGGCGGTCACGTCGGCCATGATAGGCGTCGGGTCGTTGTAAACGCCAATGTCGCCGACGTAGTAGGTCGAGACGGCATCCCCCGAAATGGCGACTTCCTTGACGACTTTGTTCGTTCGATCAAAGCCTGAGATCGCTTGAAGCGGAACGGCGAGGGCGCGGAAGTCGAACAGTTTGCCGGTGTTTGACGACACTGGGATGAAGGCCTCGCTTCGTTTTCCGTCTGTGGTCACCACGACGACGCGCACGTTGCGAATGGTCGTTTCCGCCGGCGATAGGACGGTTCCGCCGCCGGCGAGTCCTCCGGGACCACGGTTGTTGCCTTGGCCCCCGCCGCGCGTCCCCGTTCCGCCTCCGCGAACGCCGCCCATCATGCCCGGGCCTCCCATCGGGCCGCCCATCATGCCTGGACCTCCCATCGGGCCGCCCATCATCCCACCGCCGGGCGAAATCGTGTTCTTCGAGGCGAAGGCGACCATGAATCGAAGCAGGTTGTTCTTGTCACCGAACGAGCTGGACAGGTCCACGGGCTTGCTCAAAGACACGATGAGCCCCTGGAACAGGTTGCGCCCTGACACGCGGATCGAATGGGTGCCCTCGTAGGCCATTTCATCCGTTTCACTGACCACGCCGCTGCCCCATGACTTGAGCGTGATGCCTTGATCCTTCACCGACTTCACCGGCGTGTAGATGGTCGACGACGTCTGCCCAAGCGCGCAAGCTGCGGCTGCCGAGGCTGCCAATGATATCCAAACTTTGCTCATGTGATTCCTCCGCCTTGCGGCGACAAGCTAGCCAAAGCGCAACCGTTGAACGGCCGCGGCTCTGCCTGTATTATATTCGACGTCCAGCAGGATCGCGTTGATTACGCCCGGTTCATTCGCAACTTCGAACTTTTCAGGGAGATTTGTCCGGAACCGCCTCAAAATCAAGTCTTTCGACATGCCCAGGACGCTGTTCCTAGGCCCACACATGCCGACGTCGGTGATATAGGCCGTTCCGCCTGGCAAAACGCATTCGTCGGCCGTGGAGACGTGGGTGTGCGTGCCGATTACAGCGGAAACCCTCCCCTCGAGGTGGTATCCCATGGCGATCTTCTCGCTGGTGGCTTCGGCGTGGAAATCAATCAGGATGTTCGGGGTGTCCGACGCTGCCACGATTTCGTCCGACGAAGCGAAGGGATCGTTGAACCCGTCCATGAAAACGCGGCCGCAAAGGTTGGCCACCAAAAGCCGCACGCCTTGCTTCTCGATGACGGCCGTTCCTTTGCCAGGGACCGATGCGGGCATGTTGTAGGGACGGACGATAGGTTTGGGCCCATCCAAGTAACCGTAAACCTCCCGCTTGTTGAACGCATGGTTGCCGAGCGTGATCGCGTCGATGCCGAACCCGAAGAGGTCGTCGGCGATGGCGCCCGTGATCCCCACCCCTCCGGCCGAGTTCTCACCGTTGGCGATCACAAAGAGAGGTTCGTAGCTGCTCTTGAGGCTGGGCAACGCCTCTTTGACGATGTCCCTCCCGGGCCTGCCGACGATATCGCCGAGGAAGAGGATTCGATAAGTCTGCATGAAATCTTCCTTAGGCTCGATTATGCCACGGCTCGCCGCCCTTGCTGCCCTTGTTGACCGTTTGGCTCAATCTCTGGGACGCTTTGAAACAAAATGAAGGACAAATTGTCCACCGCGTGGAAAAACAGGCTGTAAATGGCGGAATCGAAGCCAAGGCCCGTTCGAGGGCGTTCCCTGGCGCTCAGCTTCCTGTTGGCCGTGCCAGTCTGCTACGCGTGCACCCAGCAACCTTTGTCCACGCCGTTTTCGCTCATCGCGCCTCCCGTTGGACTGCTGGTCCTTTTGGTGCTGGCCAATGGGCCACTGAGGCGCTGGGCTCCCAGGCTCGCTCTCTCCCAGGCAGATCTGATCGTTGTTTTCTCGCTGACGGCCATCGCGGCGGCGATGGGGTCCGAGTATTCCTTTGTCGGGCAAGCGGCCATCCACCAGTTTCCTTTGCAACAGGATCGGGCCATCGTCCGGGACAACTTTCTCGTCCACCTGCCGGATTGGCTCATCGTGCGCGACAAGGCGCTCGTCGAGGACATCCAGGGCGGCGGCAAGGGGATCGCCTACGTGATGACCAAACTTCCCGTCTACTTTCCCCGGTACTGCGCTTGGATCCTTTTGCTGAGCTCGTTCTGTTTCAGCATGTTCTGCATCAACAGCCTGATGCGTCAGTGGTGGTGCCAGAAGGAACGACTGAGCTTTCCGCTGATTCAACTGCCGGTCGCCCTCTGCGAGAACGGCGGCGCCGGCCCGATCTGGAAAAACAAAGCTTTGTGGATCGCTTTTGCCGCGATGTTCGCGATCGACATGCTGAACGGCCTCAACTACCTTTATCCCAGCGTGCCGTCGGTGCCCACCAAGCTTCTGATCGATTTGGGCGCTCTCTTCAAAGAACAACCTTGGGCAAGTCTCGGATATGTGCCTATCGCCATCTTTCCTTTCATGGCGGCCATCGGCCTGTTCATGCCCAACGACATGCTGATCAGCGTGATCGTCTTTTATTTGCTTCGCAAGGCAACCCACGTGATTCTTGCGAGCCAGGGCTATCCCCAAGGGCTTTTCAGCGGCACGTTCACAGACCCCGGACCGCCCTATTTCGACGAACAGTCCTGGGGCGCGGTGATCGCTCTCTTCGTCACCTCGACCGTGATCGCCAAAGCCCATCTGAGGCAAGTTTGGATTGACGTCTGGAAAGGGGCCAAACCGGAGGACGGCGGCCTGACGCACCGATGGGCGTTTTTCGGGCTTCTGGCCAGCTTCCTGGTCGCCATTTCCTACGGCGTGATCGGCGGCCTCCCAGTCGCCTTCATGTTCGTTTACGTCGGCAGCTACCTCGTCTTCAGCATCGTTCTGACGCGCATCCGCGCGCAAATCGGGCCTCCGACGCATGAATTCGCCTTTTTCGGGCCCAACAGCCTGATGACCCGCTTCCTTGGCATGAAGTGGATTTCGGACAGGCAGGCGACGTGGCTGAGCCAATGCTACGTGGTCATGAACCGAATTCACCGCAACCACCCGATGCCGTATCAATTGGAAGCGATGAAAATGGGATCGCTGAACCGGCTGAACCAAAGAACTCTTTTCGTCAGCGGAGTTCTGGTCACCGTTTTCGCGCTCTTCCTGTCGTTCTTTTTCCTCGACGTGCGCGCTTATCGGTTGGGCGACCACGCGTATTGGAACATTGCCGAGCACTACCTGCGCGTAATGACCGCCAACAAAAGGGGGCCCGATTTGGTTGGCATCACCATGACTTTGTTCGGCTTTTCGATGGTTGTGATTCTCGATACGGTTCGCTTTAAGTTTCCGTCCTTTCTATTGCACCCTGCCGGCTACGTTCTGGCACTCAACTACGGGGTCGATTTCTATTGGTTCGGTCTCCTTCTGGCGCTCATCGTCAAGTCGTTCGTTCAAAGGTACTACGGGTTGCGAGGCTATGACAAACTTCGCACGGTCGGCTTTGGTATCCTGATCGGAGAGTACTCGGCCGAGTTCATCTGGATGACGATGGCCTTGGTCACTAACCAAAGCACGTACACGATCAGTCTCGCGGAGCGAAGTCTTGGAAGGCAATGACTGGAGGGAAAGAAGCGGGTTCGAGGCAGGGTCCGGATTCCGAAGAAGCCCGAGGCAAAAGAACGGGCTCGAAACGCCTTTAAGGGCGAGTTTTTACGGGGAAAAGTTGATCGTTATCGCGCCCCCGTTGTGGTACGACATACTCGTTCTCGCTTGTCTGTCCGGAGGGTTCGGCTTTTCGGTTTACGCTTTCTTTCAGGGCGGCGTTCAAATCGGCAACATGCCGTTTCTGGGATTTTTCCTCGGTCTGGCCGTCGGAGTGGCGGGTATTTGGGGCGCCCTTTCGAACGAGCGGATGTCGTGCGACGTGGTGAAGCGGACCTATGCGCGGCTTGAGGGCCAAGGCATCGGCAAGAGGCTGACGCGTGGAAGCCTCGACGAACTGGACGCGCTGGTCGCAATGGCTGAACGCTACATGGGAGGGTTGAGCGGCACTGTGGTTTACCGTCTGGTGCTTCATTGGAAAGGCCAGGCGCAACCCCTGCTGGTCATCGAAAACCAGTACGTAACGCTCGCCCCGGGCGCGGCGATCAACGCCAAGTCAGGTGAAATCCTTTGGCTCGGAAGCCGCATAGCCGCGGCGCTGAAGGTGCCGTTTTACGACAACACCTACTTTCACAGCCCGGGTCCGGTCAAGGTGTAGGCGGATTTTGCCGAGGACGGCACGAGCGTGGGCCTACTTTTTGGCGCCAGCCTTGATCCAGCCTTCGATCTCTTTGATCTGGGCCTCGGGCAACGGCTGGCCGTTCAAGGGCCTCCACTTGACGCCGTTGGCGCCGCGCAGGGCTTGAACCAGCAAGCTCTTCTCAGGGTCGCCTGCCACCACGATGGGGCCGTGCTAGCCGCCCTTCATAACCGATTCATAAGAACTCAGGTCGATGCCCTCGGCTTTTCGGGTCGAACGATGGCATCCAAACACGAAGCGGTCGGCGTCGCGCATGACCCCAGCTCGAGGTCCAGTGAGGCATCAAAGCAATTGGCGCCGAAAGCCAAGATCCTCGTACCAAGGTCGAAAACCAAGCCGGTCGTTGAGCTTCCGGATTGGGTTGTTCTCCTCGTTGCCCGTGCTGATCACCTTGGCCCCGTCCGCAATGGCTTTCCGTATAGCTTCAAGCTTCAACGCGAGAGCGATGCGGCGGCGCCGGTGGCTGGCGACGACACCCGTCAAACCAGTCAAATAAAGGTGCTTTAGGTTGGTTAGCCGGAAAAGGGCCGTCTCCCCGACGAAGCGGTCTCCGTCGATCGCGTAAAAGGTGAGGTCAAGGTCGTGCAACTTTGGGTTGCGTATCTTGTCGAGCCACCTTTCGAAGGGAGGCGCGGTGTATTCCGACACAAACGGCACGCAACGCATCAGCTCGATGTGCATTTCATAAGCCCGGATGGGCCAGTCGGAATCGATGGCGTCGAGGTCCTGCGCGCAGACGATTTGGACGCCGCTGGCCTGCACCTGCTCGATTTCCGGCCGCCAACTGTCCAGTTCAAAGTCCTTAAGGTTCAAACGCGAAACCACGTCTTTGTGAGTCAACTCGAAGCCCTTTTCTAAAAGGGCCTCGACAGCGGCCGGGTGCGTGGACCTTTCCATGGCGATGACAACCTTGGCCCGCGCCTCTTTGGCAAGGTCCAGGGCTCTGTTCAGGGCCCGTTTCTCGATGCCGATGCCCGCATGAGCCGGGCGAACCGCGATCCGAAAGCGAAGCTCGCCCCGATTGGCAAAAGCCGGCTCCTCGAGCAGGCTCCAGTATCCGGCGAGTTTCCCGTCGACGAAAGCCAGTTCGGTGTGACGGTAAAGGCCCTTGGGGCGCAGGGCGTCCAGATCGCGCAGCTCTTCGGCCGACACCGGCGTGTCGGGGCAAGCTTCGGATCGCGCCATGGCAATCGACTCGAAGGCCTCGGCGTCATCGGTATTTTTGAAAGTCATTTTCACGCGGGAACCACCAGGATGGCGCGAAAATCGTTCACGTTCGTGTGCGTGGGGCCTGTGACGATGCTGTCGCCCAGCCTCTCGAAGAACGTGTGGCAGTCGTTTTCGGAGCGGAAATCTTCGAGGTTCAGGCCTTGTTGCTTCGCCCGTTGCAAGGTCGTGGGGTCAGCGTAAGCCCCGGCGATCTCGTCGGTGCCATCGATTCCGTCCGTGTCGGCGGCCAAAGCGTAGACGCCCGGAAGGTCGTTTAGGTTGCGAACAAAAGCGGCCAGGAACTCGACGTTGCGGCCTCCCCTGCCGTTTCCCCTGACCTGAACGGTCGTTTCGCCTCCGGAAAGGATGAGCAACGGCTGGCCGCGCTCGAGGGCTTTAACGGCAATTTCGGCGTGCTGAAACCCGACCTGTTCGGCGTCCCCTTCGATGCAATCCGACAGAATGCACGTTGGCAAGCCGAGGCTCTCGGCGTGTCTTGCCGCGGCTTGCAAGGCGGTCATCGGTGAAGCGATGATTTGAGCCTGGGCCTTCTTTAGGGCTGGGTTGCCCGGCTTGGGGGTCTCCGCTAGGGCAGCGATCAACTTTTGCCGATTGTCGACGCCGTACTTATCGAGGATCGCGGCAGCTTGCTCGTTCGTCGTGGGGTCGGCCACGGTTGGCCCGCTGGCGATGGTGGCCGGTTCGTCGCCGGGCACGTCGGAGATCATCAGCGTCATCACGGGCGCGGGGAAGCATGCCGCTGCGAGGCGCCCGCCCTTGATCTGCGATAGGTGCTTCCTCACGGTGTTGATCTCTTGGATCGAGGCTCCGCACTTGAGAAGCTGGCAGGTGGCATCCTGCTTGTCCTTGAGCGTGATTCCTGGGATAGGCAGGGTTAAAAGCGACGACCCGCCTCCGGAAATCAGGCACACTGCCAAGTCGGCCGCCTTGAGACTGCGCGCCATGTCGATCATGCGAGCGGCCGCGTCGATCCCTCTCCGGTCCGGCACCGGGTGGGCCGCCTCGACGATTTCAATGCTTTTACAGGAAACGGCGTGGCCGTATCGGGTGACGACCAGCCCGCGTACAGGTCCCGGCCAAGATTGTTCGAAAGCTTGGGCCATCGCCGCCGAGGCTTTGCCGGCCCCGAACACCGTAGCTGGGACCGCCGGCATCCTGCCGGCAGGAAACGAAAGCCCGGAAAAAACAGACCGGACCCCGGCGGGGACCACAACCGAAGGCTGGGCAGAGGCAACCGCGGTCTTGTAGAGCCCTAAAAGGAACCCGCGAGGGTCCTCATGCCATTCGCCCATGGCTTTCCTTCGCGAACCTCATCGCCGGCCACTTGAGTTGGCTCAAAAAAGCGTACTTCGTAAGTCCCAAGCCACGGCGGGTGGCGGAAACGGGGCCGATGCGCATGCCACCATCTTACTCCCGTTTCCCAGTAAACGTCCCCGCTCGATTGCCGGGCGGGGATGGGAAGAAGGTGAGTGAAGACTGAGGTCTACATTCCGTTCAACTGACGGAGACCCTCGAAGACCGCGCGCTTTTCGCGGGCCTGGCGACGCCGCTCCTCCTCCAGAGCCGGATCGATAGACGAGTGCCCGTTAGCCGGTACATGGTTCAGGTTTCGCGCCCAATCCATCACCTCACGAGAGCAGGAATCGCACGACTCCCGAATCGACAAAAGCTGGGTTTTGAACGGCGCAAGGGCGTCGATGCGCTCCATCAGACCCACCATCGATCGGAGCTCGTTGATCGAACAGTATGACTTCTGGAGGCTGTGGAAAAGGTCGTTTGAGCTTCGCCCGTAGCCCTTGGCGATCTCATTGACGATCGACAGGGCGGCGTGCTCGATCTGGTTTTTGAGGGTCGTCTTGGTCGTGAAGACTTCCTTCGCAGTGTCAGTCAGGTTATAAACAAGAGCGGCCAGCTCAACAGCTCGTTGCCACGCCGGCGCTTGCTCCAAACGCTCGTATGTCATGGTATCTCGATAATTGCAAAATTACGCTCTGCCAAGACGGCTGGGGAGCATCTAGATTATCGCACAATTGGCCCTAGGCGTTCCTGTTATCCTTGACAGTTCGATGCCCAGCACGGCCAAAACCGCAATTTCTTAACGCTCAAGCGGCCTGGTAAGGACGCATTTAATTGACGTTGTCCAAAAACCCAAAGTTCGCATCTAGAGAGACTTTAGCCTCCAAACCGTGCCCTCTGGGGTATCCCTCAACTCGATGCCTTCGGCCTCCAGTTCGCTTCGGATCTGGTCTGCTCGGCCATAGTCCTTGGCCTTTTTGGCCGCTGACCGTTCCTCGATCAGCGCTTGGATTCGGGCCTCGTCGACAGGCGGCGGGCTGACGGCCTGTTCGGCCTCATACTCCGGTCGGACAAAGCCGAGCAGGGCGTTCACCTTCGTCAGAAAATCACGGGCGGCCTCCCCGTCGGCCTTGGTCATGGACTCTCCCGACTTGAAAAGGACCACGGTGCCCTCGAGAGCCTTGGCGATGGCCACCGAGGTGTTGAGGTCCTCGCACATCGCGTCAAGCGTTTGCTCGTACAGGTCGTCCAGCACCGGTTTCAAGGTAGTGCCGCCCGGTTTGCCTTTGGCTATGGCCGCTTCCGCCAAACGGTCGCACTCCTTGAAACGATCGACGTTTTGTGACGCGTCCCTTAGCGATTGGCGGGTGAAGTTCAGTGGCTTGCCGTAAGGAACGGCGATCAGGGCGTATCTCAAGGCAAGCGGATCGAACCTCTCGCCGTCGACAAGGTCCCGGACGGTGTAGAAGTTGCCTTTGCTCTTGGACATCTTTTCGCCGTCGACCTGCAAGAAGCGCGTGTGCACCCAGTGGTTGGCGAAAGGCTTGCCGGTCAGGGACTCGGACTGCGCGATTTCGCACTCGTGGTGCGGGAAGATGAGGTCCTCGCCTCCGGCGTGGAGGTCGAGCGTCTCCCCCAAGTAACGCATGGCCATCACCGAGCACTCGATATGCCACCCGGGGAACCCCCATCCCCAAGGGCTGTACCATTGCATTAGGTGCTTCTCGTCCTTTTTCCAAAGGGCAAAGTCGGCCGGGTGGCGCTTGTTGTCGTCAGTGACGACTTCGCGAACTGCTCGGTAAAGCTGGTCTTGGTCGCGATTGCCGCTCAGCTTGCCGTATTCATCGAAGCTGCGAACGTCGAAATAAACGCCCGTGGGCGTCTCATAGGCGTGCCCCTTCCGAATGAGCTCTTCGATCGCCAGGATCTGCTCGCGCATGTGCTGGGTGGCCTTAGGCCAAATCAGAGGCGAGCGCAGATTCATGCGCCTCCAATCGACCTTGAAAGCGGCCGCATAGTGGTCCGCCAGTTCCCAGATGTTGGCGAAGGCCTCGCCTTCCTTCGACTTCAAAGCCTTCTCCATCTTGTCTTCGCCGCCGGCGTCGGCCATGTCGTCCTGGGTCAGGTGCCCCACGTCGGTGATGTTGCTCACGTAACTGACCCTCCAGCCGAGCGCCTCGGCGGTTCGGACGATCAGGTCGGCCGTCAGGAATGTGCGAAAGTTGCCGATGTGCGCATAGCTGTAGACCGTCGGTCCGCACGAGTAGAACTTAAGGTGCCCCGGCTCCAGAAGCCTCAGTTCCTTAACTTGGTGCGTTTGGCTGTCCGTTAGGTGGAATGCGCGGGTTTTCATACGCCTTTATGGTACCGAATTGAGCCTGCTGGTACCGGGAACGTGCAAAAGGGCCGGCAGTCCCGGACACGGTTCATGCCGTTGGAAAAAGGATTGCCTAGCCCAGGTGTCGCTTCCACCAGTTCACGATTTCGTTGAGACGGTGGATCCGAAGGTCGGCCGGCCCCCCGCGCGAGAGGCCGTGCGACGTCGACTGCGGATAACGGACGAACCTTGACTCGATCCCCCTTTGTTGCAAGGCTGCGAAAACCTGCTCACCTTGCTCAATGTTGCACCTGAGGTCGCCCTCGCTATGAATGACCAGCGTCGGCGTCTGAACCTTCTCAAAGTAGGCGATCGGCGACTGCTTCCACAGCTCGGTAATGTCACCCCACGGTGCGCCTTTCCAATAACCGTCCGGGATCATCGGAAAGTCGCAGTTGCCGCCGAAGGAGACCAAGTTCGATACGCAACGGTCGGTGATGGCAGCCTTGAAGTCGTTCGTGTGGCCAATCGTCCAGTTGGTCATGTAGCCGCCGTAGCTGCCGCCCATCACGCCCATTCTCTTGGAATCGATGCCGCTCTGAGACTTCATCCAGTCCTTGACGGCCGAAATGTCGACCCAGTCCTTGTCGCCCCAAGCGCCTCGAATGGCGTCGCAATGTTTCTCGCCATACCCCTTGGAGCCGCGAGGGTTCGAGAAAACAACGGTGTAGCCCTGCGCCGACAGAACTTGAAACTCGAAGAAGTAGGTCCAGCCATACATGGCATGAGGTCCGCCGTGGATCTCGAGAATCGCCGGCGACTTCTTGCCTTTGGGATTCAGCGGCCCCATTTTCCAGCAGTGGACTTTGGTCTTGTCCGGGGTTTCTACCCAAAAGTCCTCGGGCTCGACCGACGCGAACTCTTCGTGGAAAGCCTTGTTGTGCGACGTCAGCACTGCGGGCTCTTGCCCGTGCTTGGCCAAATCGTAAAGGGCCACTTCCGCCATTTTCGTTGCGTTTCCAAAGAGGCAGGCGAAGCGCTCCCCGTTCCGGCTGAGGTTGCCAACGGACAAGCAGTGTTTTCCCTTTGTCAGCATTTTGACCCGCGCAACGTCGAGTTGCACGAAGCCGAGTTGCGATTCGCCGTGCCACGAAATGTTCAGGTAGATGGCCTTGGAGTCAGGCGACCAGATTGGCGAACCGTCGCCTGCGCCTTCCTTCGAATCGCCCAGAACGCCCGCTTGCAGACAGTAGTCGTCGTCCCGAGTCAGACACTTCACAGGCCCGCCCTCCGCCGGCACGACGAAAAGCTTGGCATTCCGGACGCCCCATGGGTTGTCTTCGTTGTCGTCGCCGACGTAGGCGATCATCTGGCCGTTCGGCGACCACGCCACACCCAACTTGGGTCCAAAAGGCAACCCTTGGATTGGCGCCGCATGGCCCTCCAGGTCGACGATGAACAATCCGTCATTGTCCGGCGAGGCCATCGGCCGATCGTTCAAGGTGTGCGAAACGACGAGCTTTTGAGAGTCCGGCGCCCAGTCAAAGCTATAAGAGCCCATCGGGTTCTTGTCGTAAAGCTTGGATGTCTCTCCGGTTGCTGCATCGACCAGGTAGAGGGCATGCCGCTGTCCCAAAAAATAGCCGTCGCCGTCAAGGCGGTACCAAACGTTCTCGATGACCTTGGGCGGCGTGCTCAACTCTTTTTCTTCTCGATCTTTTTGGGCCGATTCCGTCCAGTCGGGGTGCTGTTCACGGAAGGTGAAGGCGATCTTCTTGCCGTCTGGAGACCATTTGAAGGCGCCTATAGACCCCTCTGGCAGGGTGGTGAGTTTGCGGGCCTCGCCGCCGTTTGTCGGAAGGATGAAGATCTGCGAGCCTGGCTTCTCCCGCCCGGATAGGAAAGCGATGCTTGCGCCGTCTGGCGACCACCTTCCGTGGCTAGCCCCAGACTCGCCCTGCGTCCACTGTTGGACGGTGCCGTCAAGAGAAACCGTATAGATATTAGTTACATACTTGTACTTTTCTGTGATGTGTTTTTTGGAATAAAGGATTGTTAGCCCGTCGGGGCTGATCTGGGGGTCGCCAACAAACTGCAAGCAGAGAAGGTCTTCAGGGGTCACAGGCTTCTTCGACATGAAGACAGATTACCCTTCATTTGCTGGAGTCGAATGGACGGCATCCTCACCGGCATTCGATTTTGGCGGCCTCCCATAGCATCCTCGCGGCCCGCACGTTCAGCCAATGGCCTGCCCGGGACGCCGCGACGTTTAGGAAGCGGATCGGGGTGCCGGAGAGGTAGAGGTCGCCGATGAGGTCGAGCATCTTGTGCCGCGCCGGCTCATCGTCGAAAAGGGCCGGATTGACGTACCCTTCACGGCCCAGGATGAGCGCCGTCTTTTCGTCGAGGCCTTGGGCGAGCCCGGCGGCTTGAATCAAGGGCACGTTTTCCTCGAAGTCGAAGGTTCTCGCGGGTGCGATGTTCGAAGCGAAGGCCTCGTGGACGGCTCGAGACTCATAAAGCTGGCTGAAAGGCCAGCGGCTTTCGTGGACGAACTCGAATTTCCAGTGTCCCTCGCCGGCAGCGATGGCGATCTTGGAACCGTTCTCTTGGGCGAAAACGCGCGCGAAAAGTCCAGGCCATAGGGCGCGCCCGATCGTCTCGTTGCAGGCCTCGGCCAGACCGGCAACGTAGGCGGCGGCCGCCCCGTCCATCGCAGGCAGTTCTGGCGCGCTCAGCTCGATTTCGGCGTCGGTAATTTCGCATCCGGCCAGCGCCGCCATCAGATGCTCGACGGTCGATATCGAACCCAGCATGGTGCAACGCGAGGTGTCCGTAACGCTTTCTGGGCAAGCCCGAACCCGCTCCTGGCCGCAACGGAACCAAATGCCTTCGTCGCCGGGCCGGACGGCCATCGAAACGGGAACGCCCGAGTGCAACCCATACCCTTCGAACAGCGCATCCTTCAAGACAGTCTTGCGCTCGAACTCGAAGGTCAACGGTCTTTCTCCAATTCTTTGATTTTGGCCTCCAAGGCTCGGATTCGGCTTAGCAAGTCCGGCAACTTGGACGTAAGGGCGGCCGCCTTGAGCGCTTCTTGTATGGGACGGGCAGGCAACCCGAAGTATGCCCCGGGCCTTTTGATGTCGTTGGTGAGGGCGGTTCTTCCGGCCAGAATCACGTCGTCGCAGGTCGACACGTGGTCGGAGAAGGCCACCTGCCCGGCGATGGTGTTGCGGTTGCCCACCTTGCAGCTGCCGCTGATGCCCGTTCCAGCGGCGATCACTGTGTGTTGCCCGATCGACGTGTTATGGCCAACTTGAACGAGGTTGTCGATTTTGGTACCTTTGCCAATGCGCGTGACGCCGCACATGGCGCGGTCGATGCAGGTGTTCGCTCCGAGCTCGACGCCATCGCCAATTTCCACCCGACCCACTTGGGGAATCTTCTGCTGCTCGCGGCCGTTCCAAACGAAACCAAACCCGTCGGCGCCCAAGACCACGCCGCTGTGAAGGATGCATCCAACCCCCAAATTCACGTCCTGGTACAAAACCACATTGGGGTAAAGCACGGATCCGGCTCCGACCGAGCAGTTTTCTCCGATATAGCAACCGGAGTAAACCTTGGCACCTGCGCCGATTTGTGCGCCCCTCTCAACCGTCACATAAGGCCCGATCGCCGCAGAGGGATCGACCGTCGCTTCCGGATCAATGGTCGCCAAGGGACTTGTTCCGTTGTTAATCGGCAGAGGCCGACAGGCCATGGCAAGAACGACGCCGAAGGCCTCTCTGGGGTTGCTGACCCGGATTGCCGGCAGAGTCGTGCGCCTCTCTCCTTCTCGGATCAGCACCGCACCCACGCCGGACGCCTCCGCCTTGGCCAGAAACTTTTCCGATTCGGCAAAAGCAATGCCTCGGCTGTCGCCGTCCTCGGCCGAAGCCGGTCCTGAAATCGGGAGATCAGCAGGCCCGTCGCAAACGCCTCCGAGTGCTTGGGCCAACTCGCCTAGCGTCCATTCTTTCTTTTTTTGCGCCATTCTATGAATTCCATTGTGGCATCTCGAGCCTCGCCTCTCGGGGCGAGAACGCAACGGTTCTGCGCCAGCCAGATGGCAAGGTCGGTTTTGGCTTCTTGAACCGACGTGTCCGGGTCGGCGCGCCGAGGCCATGCGAAGGGTTTCAACAATGCCGATGGGAAAGCTACCTGTTTAAAGGGGACAGCTTCCAGATCGACCGAGGGGTCGCCGACGACGAGGCTGCGGATTTGATCCCGGACGGTTTCCACTTGCCTTCGAGCCTCTTCCTCCGCTTGTTGCAGCTTCTGGGCCCGCATTTCCTCGATCTGCAGCCTCAATTCCGCCATGGCTAGGTCGTTCGCTTCTTGGTACTGGGCGAACAGGCCGGCGATCTGCTTGTCGTAGCGGCTGTCCAGCTCGTTGATCCGTTCTCGCAACGACTTGGCGGCCCTAAAAACGGCCAGCCTTCGTGGATTGGAACCGTCGGGTTCGAGAAGCGATTCCGGATCAGGGTCGGGCCAGCCCACTCTTGCCGCCAGGCCAACCAGCAAGGGGCCCCGTTGGCGCGCATAGACGGCAAATCGGCGACGGATCTCCTCAAAAAGCTTGTCGAGTTGCTCTCGCTGAAGGGGCTCGAGATTCCTCTTCCGTTGTTCGAAAAGGCTGTCGATCTCGCCTAAATAGGTCTTGCTGAGACGTTGCGCGATTTCGCGGACGGCGCTTCGTTCGCTTTGAGCAACGACCTCCCGAGCCTTCTCGAGCTGATCGCCGCCGACGGGGAAGCTGACGACTCGTTTGGGCATTCCCGGCGCCTCGACCGTTTTTGCCGGGGTGCGGAGCGGAGGTTCAGGGGTCGGCACGACTGCATCCGTAACAACTTTCGAATCCGTGGCCGCTTTTGATAGGTCCACATAAACGAGTTTCGGCCTTGGGGCGCAAGAGGCTCCAAGGCCGATCAGGGCGATATAGATCCAGGCTCTAAGGCTTCGCATCCATCGCTTTCAACGCGGCGTCGGTCAAGTCGTTCGCTCCGTAGGGCGCCACTTGGGCCTCAAGAACCAGGGAGTAGCCCTGTTGCTTGGCGACCTCTTTGACGGCGGCGCGCGCTCTTTCGACGGCCGAGTTTTGCTGTTTCTTCACGTAGTCTTGGGCGTCCCGGAGAAATTTCTGGTTCCATTCCTGCAGGATTTCGTCCATTTTTCTTCCGCGCTCGGCGAACTCGTTCATGAGGGACTTTTCATCAGCCGTCAGATTGGCCTTCTGAACGAGGTCGTCGTTCTTCTTTTTGGAGGCCAGAATGTCGGCTTTCAGCTTTTCCAGCTCCTGCTTTTGGGCGTCAGTCGGGTTCATGTTCAGCATCAGGTCGCGAAGTTTGTTAGCTTGCTCGACCGTCAAGACCCGGTTTTCATCGATGAACTTCAGTACGCCAAGATGCGCGTCCCGAATCTTCTTCAGCTCCGCGTCGGCGTTCTTGCCGAACTTGCTGTTGTTCACCAGGTAGATCAGGTCGACTACTCCGGTCTTTTCCGTCGGAGCCTGAAAGCCGGTGAAGGCAATCCAAAGGCCCATAGCTGCGGCAACAACCCAACCGAGTTTCGATGTCTTGTTTGTAATCATGTTTTTAGTCGTTCCTTAGAAAGATGTGCCGATCATGAAGTGGGATCGGCTCTTGCCTTTGTCGTTGAAACCGAAGTCGAGGCGGATCGGCCCGAAGGGCGTGCGGAAACTGAACCCTACACCGTAGCCCAGGTGCAGATTCCAAGAATCGGACTGGGTGTAGTTCTTGATGGCGCCGTAGCCGCCCCAGGCCCCGCCGTAATCGACGAATGCAACGAAGTTGAATGCCTTTTGAATTGGCACGCGGTATTCGACCGATGTCAGGAAGGAGTACTTTCCCCAGAACCGGTCGTCGTCATAGCCGCGGACGGTGTCCGAACCGCCGACGAAAAACTGCTCGAAGAACGGGACGTCGCCAGCGATGGCACCGAACTTGGCGCGCATGGCCAGCACTCGGCGGGGGTCGTCCAGCTTGCGGCCTCGCGGCGGCTGATTCGTCCAGTAATAGCGGTATTCGAGCGTGCCGCGCGTGAAAAAGTTGCTGCCGAGAAGGCCGGGATCGTTGAAGAGGCCGCCAATTTTCGTGATGTCCGAATATCCCGGCTCAACCATGATCCGGAACCAGTCGCCACGCGACGGGTCCAGGTCCACGTCTCGCCGGTTGACGGTAGTGGCGAGCGTTAGAACCGCCAGCTGGCCGTCCTGTTGCAGGTAGTCGTTAGTGGTGCTCGAGACCGGGCTGTCCGTCTTGATGGTCTCGAAGCGCGTGCCGATCGTAAAGAAGGTGTTCTTTTTGAACGGCCTTGTGAAACCCAGATAGCCTCCCGTACGGCGCTCGGCGTAACGTTCGACCTCGGTGTCCGTTCGTGCGCCGCCGAAGTTCGTGCCGGAGAACCGGTAAAGCAAGCGGCTGTAAGCCTGAACCGTCATCGACGTGTCGAAGCGGTCGATGAACGGGTTCGTGTAGCTGATGTCGATGCTAGGGTCGTCGCTGGAGCTGGTGTTCGTTTTCGACAGGTTCGACGAGGAGCTGACCGATTTCATGATGGTAAAGTCGACAGCTTGCCCTGTTCCATTGAGGTTGGTTTCGCCCAGCTTGAGGAAACCGGCGAGGCCGCTGCTTGGGTCGACTTGCAAGCCAATGTTGAATTGCCCGGTTCGCGCCTCCTTGACGATCGTGGTCAGGTCGACCAGGCCGACGCCTTCGTCCGACATCGTTTCCTTGCTCCGCACCTCTTCAAACCACTGCGTGTTGTTGACCCTTCGAAGGTCGTCCTCCCAGTTTCGGGCATTAAAGGCGTCGCCGGGGCGGGTCTTGATCAGCCGCTTCATCACACGGGGCTTGGTCTTGACGTTGCCTTCAACGGTGACGTTGTTGACCACCAATTCGATGATGCCGATCTGGAGCGTGTTCGGCGACTCTGCCATAGGGCCGTACGGGTCGACCGTTGCGAAGAAACCTTTGTCCTGATAGAGCTTTCGAATCGCCTCGGCTGCCGGACGGGCGGTGTTCAAGTTGAAGACCTTGCCCGTCTCCAACCCCGTGGCCTTGATGATCGCTTCCGCTGGAAACTGCTTGTTGCCCGTGACGCGGATCTCTTTGATCACCGGGAACTCGGAGACTTCGACGACGACTTGGTTCGTCGTTTCGGTGATCGGCTTGACGCGGATGTCCACGGCCTCGAAAAAGCCCATCGCGAGGATGCTGTCTTTGTCCTTGTCCAACTGAGCCGAATTCAAAGGCTGGCCCGCCTTGGTTCGCATCTGGGCCAAGATGGCGTCAGTCGTGATGTTCTTGTTGCCGTTGACGACGATTTCCTCGACGGTGCCGTTTTGACACAAAGCCCAAGCCGCTAAAATGAATGCGACGATCGCTATGAAAATGCGTTTTTCCACCATTCCCCCGTTGAACGCTCGATTGCTCGGTTTTACCAGTAAACGTCCCAGTGTACGCTTAGTTTCCCCTATTCGGCATCGCTTTTGCCCAAAAACGGGCGGCTTGAGTTTAAAAACGCTTTCCGTATTCGACCGAGAACTTCCACGGATTGTCTTGGTCGGAGCCCAGACTCAGGGTGAAGCTGCGCAAGGCCGCGATGTTGAAGGGCAGCCGGTAGCTAAGCTTGACCTCGAAGAGCTCTTGACCGAACGCTGCCGGCGACACCTGCCGTCGCCCCATCAGGGTGAAGCCGTTGCCAAGCGTTCTGGCCGCCGTGAGAGTCGTCCTTTTCTGCAAATCGTACTCGACCATCAGGTACTCCAGTCCGAAGTTCTTGGCGATCTGACTGGTGACCGGGTCGAGGAAGGTCGGCAACGCGAAGCTGGCGATGGCCGACTGGTTGCCTTGGGCAAGGCCTTGGAAGAATTCTCCTTGTCCCAGGATGTCGAGGATTCTTTCCCGACTAAGGTCTGGTGGATTGCTTTGCGCTGTAATTTGAAGTTGCCCGGCCTCCAGAATGTCGCCCCGCATCTGCAGGTCGATCGCGTAGCGTTCAACCGTGTCTCCGAAGCGAAGGGCGGCCACGTTCGTCGAGCCCTGCAGGTCGACGTCCAACCGTGCCTGGCCGAGTCCCTCTTGGTCGACTCGGTAAGCGAACCTCATGGATCCGCCCTCGCGCAACTGAATGCGCGCATTCGGAAGCTTCAAAGAACCCTTGGAAAGGGCGAAATTGGCAGTCAGCAACGGACGGTACAACGATCCAGACAGGTTTCCGTTTCCATAAATGTACACTTCCGCGTTGGCAGCCTTGGCCTTGGCCCCCGAAAGCACGTCGAATCGGACGTCGAACCGAGGGTCGATTTCCGGGCGCGCGGTGTCGGCCTGTTGCGAGAACTCGCTGGGAGCCGTCCCGTTGAGTTCCTTCAACGCAATGCGGTCGGACTGCAGCAAGGGGCTGCGCATCGACCCGCTGATCCGCAACTTGCCGTCGGCAACCAACGAGATCGCCCCGTACTTGTTCGCGTTGTGATGAATTTTGGCGTCTTTAATATTTATAAAACCTTCAATCGGTGCCGACAGGAACCGGGTCGGCGAATCCACAAGGCTGGTCCAGTCGAACTTCTTGAGAGTGCTCGAAAACTCGACCGACCCTCCCCGGTCTGCCTCAGCGACAGCGTCCACCGAGGCGGTATTGTCTCTGAGGCGAAGCTCGGTTTTGACGTTCTTGAAAAAGGTGTCCACGCCTTCGAGGGCCACAATCGGCGCATCCAGATTGATGTCGCCGTACAAAACCGGCTTGTCGATGCTGCCCGAGAGGGTGAGGCCGCCGGTGATCTGGCCCGTCGTTTTTGATGAGATGGCGGGCACATACTGGGTGAACGCTTCCAACTGGTTGGTGGCCAGGGTGAGCGAACCGTGAATCGGTTGGCCCTCCGGAATCTCGAACGGGTAGCGTAATGGCAGGTCGGCTCGGATTTCTCCACGAATCCCCTTGTAAAACAGCCAGCCCTCGGCTTTGATGGAGCCGTCCTGAACCAGAAGGCTGCCGATGTTGACGTCGGTCGTGACTCGGTCTTCGGGCTTGACGCTGTCGTCTGCCAGGCCGACGTTCGACGCCTGCAACGACGCCTGAATGGTTGGGTGGCGCGTCGGGCCGCTTGCGGAGAAGGAGAAGAGGTCGATCGATCCCCTCAAGTTCGGCATATCCGGGAATAGAACCCTCAGGACTCGGCCTCGAAGGTTGAACAATTCGCCGTCAAGGGCCAAGTCGCCCTTCTCATCGATGATCCCGGTCACGGAGGCCCGTTGATCGGCCATTCGCCAGGTCAAGTCGCGAATGTCCCATCGGCTTCCCGAACGGCTGGCCCTCAAACTGAGCGTTCCCAGCTCCTGCTTGTCAAGAGCCAAACGCTCGACTGAGGCGTTGTCGATGGACACGCTGAGGTTTCCTTGGTCGATGGCGACCTCCGCCGACAGGCCGACGTCGCCTTGAAGCGTATCGAGCCGTTGCGTCAGCTGGGCGTCCCTGGGCAGGTAGCGCTTCAAAGCTTGGACCACAGTCGCGGCGTCCAGATTGTAAGCGGTCATTGTGCCTCGCAGGGTCAAATCGTTTTCACTAAAATAGGGCAATGATACTTCTATAAATCGGTCGATCTGGCCTACAGTCAGCGAGGCCGTCCAAAGACCGCCCAGCCGTTGCGCTTTCCATTCGCCGCTTCCCAGAAGAGCGCCGTTCACGGAAACGTCGCGAACAAAACCGGACGAGGTCAATGTGTGCAAAAAAGACCCATTCAACTTGGTTATAAAACTCCCGTCAAGAAAGCCCTCGATCGAAAGCGCATCGCCACCGCCAGGCAGAAGCCGCCCGAGAGGCAGGTGCTTGGCTTCGCCGCTGAGCACTCCCGACGCTCCGGTCAATTCCAAGTATCCCGACGCTTTCGTTTGGCCTTCGCCCGTAGCGAGAGTCATTTCCCGGACGAAAACCATGTTTCTTAGGGCTTGAATGTCGAACGATGCGCGGTCCACGCGCACGCCCGACATGACGATATTGGCCCCCTCGCCCCGTGCCGATACGAAGGGGTTGTCGAGCGTTCCTCGAACGATGGCGCGAGGGACGGTCAGGCTGCCCGATGCGCCATCACCTAGCCAGTCGCTTAGGATCACGTCGGAAATCGCCAGCTCGCCGTCCAGTTGCCGGTCATGCGAGTTCCACGACAGGTAGCCTCTCGCCGTCGTCGCCCCCTTGACCGCCATCAATTCTCTCACTAGCACGCCATTGGCGTCCCACCGCACGGTTCCTGCTGCGAAGGGAATGCCATAGCCCATGATCTCGGCGCCGACAACCTCGGCCCTTCCCTTTGCGGTGGGCCTGTTTGGCGTGCCTGTGACGTCGATTCGGAAAAGACCGGTGCCGCTCAAATCCGGGCTGAACTCCGCGAGCTTCACCCCGTTGCCGTCGAGGTGCAGGTTCATTTGGGAGGTGCCAACGTCGATCAGGCCTTTGGCAACGAAAACGCCGTTGCGCCCCGCCGCGACAAAGCGCTGAATGGTGAGCTTTCCTGCGGAATAGCGTCCAGCAAACTCGATGTTGCCCAGAAACACCTGCGGCGAACCGTACACGCTGACGCTCGCCGTGGCCTGCGATCGAATGTCCACGACCGGCCTGCCGAACCGGCCGGTCAGCATGGCCGTCAGGTTCGCCCAGCCGTTCAGGTTGGGGCCGCCGATGCGTTTTGCGCCCAGCCCCAGGTTCACCCGACTGGCCTTGAACGCGCCCCGTATCTCGCTCCTTCTGAGAAGGACTCCGATGTTTCCCTCCAGCTGGCCGCCCATCCACTTGCCGTTGAGGTCGGAAATCAGCACCAGCTCGGGGTCGACATGAAGGCTCGCTGTCGCGCCAGCCAGCCGCTCGCCGTCCCATTGGGCCTCGTTCGCCCGAAGCGTGCCGTCGACTGTCACACGGCCCGTTTTATCAAGGCGGAACCAGCCGTTGAACTGTGACCGGCCCACCTTGAGCTCTTTGGGCAGGTAAGCCGATGCCCAACGGGGAATGCGGCCCGTTCCGCCGGCTTGGACGCTAAAGGTGCCGGCGGCCTGGAAGCCGTCTGCCCACGACAATTTGACGCCCAGTGCCGCCTGTCCGCCGGACACCTCGCCCTGGACTGCGCCGCTCAGCGACGACTCGTTCGCCGAGCCGACGAACGAAATCCGGGCCACCCGACTCCCTTTCAGGTTCAAACCGGTGGCGTCAGCCCGACCCTCCGCCTCAAACGCCAAGGCGCCTCGGGGGCTGACGTGTCCGCGAAACGAACCGGAAACGATCGCGCTCTCCGCGGCGTAAGACTTGAGGGCGGCAACCTTTCTCGTTTCCAAGTTGCCTTGCACCGCTTTGAGGAGACCGCTCGCTTCAAGGCCGGTCGCCGCCACGTTGAACCCGACGCCAACCTCGGGCGAGATGCGGACAAGGCCTTCGACCGAACCGTAACCTGCGATCTTGGCCTGGCCGTTCGCGAGCCACCGGCTTCCCGAACCGTCGACACGCAAGTTTCGCGCCGTGACTTGGATCACCTGGGGCTGGCTGGCCGTGCGGTCCAGAAGGCCGATTTTGGCCGACTCGATCGTCAGCTCGAGAGGAGTCTCCGCCCGCTTTTCTTGGGGTTCGGGCAAAAGATCGAAGTGCTTCCATCTTCCATCGGCCTGGCGCTCCAGCAGGGCCTCAATGCCGGCGGCGCGGATACGGTAAGTTGCGCTGTGGCTGTCTGGCGCTTTCAACTGGATCGAAGCGGCGCGGGCGATGCGCTCGCCGTTCGGGGCGTAAAGCGAAACGCCTTGCGCCGCAACCGACCGGCGTGCAAAGTCATACGAAAGCCTCTCGGCTATCAGCCGCGCGGGCCCTTTCCTCGTCGGCAGGCCGACGTCCAGCCGGCCCTTGGGCAACGCGGCGTCCGCGCAACGCCAAAGGTACGCTCCGCCCCACAGGGCCAGCGCAAACGGTGGCGCCAGCTTTACAAGCTCGCCGAAAAGAGATGTTCCGATGCCTGGTTTGATCGTCGTTCCCGTCCGCTTAATCGTTAGACGTCTCTCGATGCCGCTGCGAATCGCCCTATTGCATGGGCAGCAATCAGGCTCCTGTCTAGATTATCCCAACAGCGGGACGGAACGACCGAGGTCTCGCTCACAGAGGCGGCCTGGGCTCGAACGGCCCAGCGTTCCCGGAGCGGCCAATACGAACCCAGATACAATCGAAGACATGACCGATGGCCTCAAGGACGTTCAATCGAGCCCCGATAACAGAAACATTCCCTTGCAAAAAGTCGGCGTCCGGGGGATTCGCTGGCCCATGGCCGTGCTGGACCGCGCGAAGGGAGTTCAGCACACCATCGGGACCTTCGAACTGGCCGTCGACCTTCCCCACCACTTCAAGGGCACACATATGAGCCGCTTTGTCGAGGTGCTCAGCGGCTACCGGGACGAGTTCAGAGTCGTTAATTTGGAACCGTTGCTGGCCCACTTGCGTGAGAAGCTGAAGGCTGGCCGCGCGTACCTGAACGTTAGGTTCCCTTACTTTGTCGCCAAGCGCGCCCCCGTCAGCCTCAAGGAAAGCCTGATGGAATACGACTGCGCTTTCAGCGCCTGCCTTGGCGAGGCGTTCGACTTCGAGCTGGAGGTCTGCGTGCCGGTGACGACGCTCTGCCCGTGCAGCAAGGAGATCAGCGATCGCGGCGCGCACAACCAACGAGGCTACGTCACCGCCAGGCTGAAGTGCGACAGCTCCCTATGGCTAGAAGAGGCCATCGAAATGATCGAAAACAGTGCGTCCTGCGACCTCTATCCGTTGCTGAAAAGGACCGACGAGAAATGGGTGACCGAGCACGCTTACGACAACCCCCGCTTCGTTGAAGACATCGTGCGGGAAATCGCCTTGGCCTTCGATCAGGAGCCGCGCATTTACGGCTACACCATCGAGGCTGAGAACCTGGAATCGATTCACGCGCACAACGCGTTCGCGATGGTGGCCCGAGGACACCAACCGTTCGCCCCGCTGGCCGATGGCTGCGGTGTTGTTTAGTGCCTGCGCCCGTTGAACGGTCTCGCTTTTCCGCTAAAATCCTGCCAAGGCCTTGGCTTCGCAGCACTCCTCGTCACAGCGGGCTGTTTCAGATCCCCGCGCAGCGCGGGCATCCCGACTGACGAAGTCTTTCGTTTCGGCAAGGAACTTACCTTCGCAATTTGCTGGTAATTTGGCGTAAGGCCGGATCGCTCGGGAGATTTGGGCTGGCAAAGGTGCAATACCCCCATGCAGTCGGGTATCCGGCAGTGGAACGAACAACAGCATGCCAAAAAGGCACAAAAACTACATGGAGACCTAGAAATGGCTCTGAATCGTAAGGCGTTGGCGGCACTGATCGCCGTTTTTTCGATGTTCGGCATCGCGCTGGCTCAAAGCGGGAACGGCGCCCCCGGGGGCTTTGGCCAGCCCAGCGACGACATGATTTTCCAGTTCAGCCCGTTCGGCTTGCTTCGCATTCCCGAAGTGGCGGTCGAGCTGAAAATCACCCCAGACCAGAAGAAAAAGCTGGCCGCCATGCAAGCGGAGTACAAGGCATCCGTCATCAAGTTAGGCGAGAATGTCCGCGAGAAGGGCGCCGGGTAGGACGAGCTGACCAACCGGGTGCAAAAGGTCAACGAGCAGTTCACCGGAAGGCTTATCGCCGTCCTCACCCCGGCGCAGCGGCAACGCCAGTTCGAGTTGACCGTGCAGATCTCGGGATTGATGGCGATTTTCCTTCCCGAGGTTCAGAGGCGGCTGGGGCTCACTCAGCGGCAGAAAAACGCGATCAACAACCTGGCATTAAAACATCAGCAGGCCAACGCCTCCGTGTTTCAAAAGGCGCAGACCCAAGAGATTTCTTGGGAGGACGCCCAGCGGATCTTCAAGAAAAACCAAGACGTTCTTAGCAAGGAGCTTCTCAAGGTGCTCGACCGCCAGCAGCTCGCCAAGTACAAGGCGATGCCGGGCAAGCCGTTCGCATTTCCAAAGCCGAAGATTCCCATGGGAGGCTTCGGCGGCCCGCTAATACGGTAGCCGTCGACAGGTAGGCTTTCGCAGGCAACGCTGGGGCGGACTTCGGTCCGCCCCTCAATCTGGTGCGCGCCTTTGGACTCGGCCCATGGTCGCGAGTTGCGCCCTGCGTGTGTCATCATCTGCATCGTAAACCTGTTCTTTTGCGGATCGGTTCCGATCCAATAGGCGGAAAAAACCAGTAAACGAGCATGAAGTCGCGCGCCGTCACCCTCGCAGGCAGCCTGATAGCCTTAGTGCTCATGGCGAGACTGGGCTTTGGGGCAGGGGGCTATGCCTCCTTCCAGCCCGGTCCGCGCGGCTTGTGCCTTGTTCGAAAGCCTTCCATCACGTGGAGCATCCAGGGAACCGGGGGGGCCGTGGTGACGGGTTGCGAAATGTCTCTTAACGGCCAGCCGGTTCGGGCCGCATACGACAAGCTGGCGGGAATGGTCCGATTCACGCCTTCCGAACCCTTGGCCCCGGGCGATTACGCCGTGTCTTGCACAGTCGAATTGAACGGCCACTACCGGGTCAGCAAAGAATGGACCTTTCGTGTCACCGATTCTGCCTTGGACCGGCTTCCGGCCCCCGGCCAAGGCCAGTCTGAGGCGATGGCCCGGGCCAACGAGCTGCGGGCGTTGCTCGGCCTGCCGCCCTTCGCGCCCTGCCCGATATTGTGTGCCGCAGCCGTCTCCCACGCGAGCTTCATGAAGACCAACAGAGTCTTCGGGCACCTCCAGCAACAGGGTCTTCCGGGTTTCATCGGAGCGAAGCCGCTCGACCGGGCGCAAGCGTTCGGACATCAAGGCGGCGTGTGGGAGGACGTGGCCATGGCCCAGGAGTCCCCCTCCGGTTTCGTCAACCAGCTCTTTCACGCGCCTTACCACCGCATCCCGTTCCTGCAACCGGGAACGGCTCCCATCGGCGTCGGTTTCGACGGCAAGTTCGCGTGCATCAACTTTGGCGCGTCGGTTGCCGAGGGAACGGTTGTCTCGCCGGCCGACGGCCAGACCGGCGTGCCCTGCTCTTGGGACGGCATCGAAACGCCCTCGCCGCTAAGAATCCATAACGCCAAAGGGCCGGTGGGCTATGGGATCATGCTCAGTTGCTTCACGGCGGCCAACGATAGGCTGGCATGCGAGCAAGCATCCTTGAAGTGCGGCGACCAGGACGTGCCGTTCTATCTCAACAACCCGGAAAACGATGCGCAACTGAACAATACGGTTCTGATCATGCCCGTCGAGCCGCTGAAGCCGAACACGGCCTACCGAGTCCAGGTGAAAGCACGCACGGCGTCGGGAGCGCGCATCGAGAAGGCCTGGGCGTTCACCACGGGGCCGAAGTAGGCCGCGCCGGCTACTGATCGCATGTCCGGCCCGGATAAACCTTGAGGGCTTCACGCAGAACGGCCATTGCCGCGCGCAAGTCTTCGCATTTCAAAACGTAGGCGATGCGCACCTCGTCTCGCCCCAGCCCAGGAGTGGCGTAGAAGCCCGTTGCCGGCGCAAGCATCACCGTCGCGCCTTCGTGAGAGAACTCCTCGAGCAGCCATTGGCTGAACTTATCGCTGTCGTCGATCGGCAAGCGCACCGTGGCATAGAACGCGCCGTCGATCTTGGGGCAGAGCGCGCCTTTGATGTCCGCCAGCGCCCCGCTGATGATGTCGCGTCGCGCCTTGTACTCCTTTTTAACGGCTTCGAAGTAGCTTTGGGGGGCTTCCATGGCCCCCTCGACGCCGATCTGCTCGAGGGTCGGAGGCGACAGTCTCGCCTGGCCGAACTTGAGCGCCGTCGCCATCACCTCACGGTTTCTTGAACACAGGAAGCCGATCCGCGCGCCGCACAGCGAAAAACGTTTGGATACCGAATCGATCATGACCGCGTGCTGTTCCAAACCTTGCAGCTGCAACACCGAAAACAGCCGCGTGTCCGTGTAGTTGAATTCGCGGTAAACCTCGTCGGCGAACAGAAACAGGTCGTGGCGGAGCGCAATGTCGCGAAGGGCCTCGAGCTGGCCTTGGCCGAAGATGGTGCCCGTCGGGTTGCTCGGGTTGCAGATCAAAATGGCCTTGGTCTTCGGCGTGATCTTCTTTTCAAACTCCTCAATGGGCGGCAGGGCGAAGTCGTCCTCGATTCGGGTGGTGATGGGCACGACCCTGACCCCCGCCTCGACGGCGAACCCCAGATAGTTCGCATAGAGAGGCTCGGGGATGATTGCCTCGTCGCCCGGGTTCAGGCATGCCAGGAACGCGAAGCGAATGGCCTCGGACCCCGCGGTGGTCACCATCAGCTCGCCCTCGTTCAATTCGATGCCCATCTGCCGGTACATCCGGATCGCCTTGGCCCGGAGGCTGGCGTTGCCCGCCGAGTGGCTGTAGGCCACGTACTTGAGTTTTGCGCTGGCCAGCGCGTCCCAAAACTCGGCGGGGCTTTCGATGTCGGGCTGGCCGATGTTGAGGTGGTAAATGTGAACGCCCCTTTTGACGGCCTGCTCGGCATAAGGGACAAGGCGACGGATTGGCGAGGCCGGCATCTCAGCGGCGCGAAGCGATAGGTTCGGCATGGCAGTTATTCTTACGATACCGTATTGCTTCGGGTTCGGCCGATTAGCCTTAAACCGTTCGCGATGACGAGCAGCGATCCGCCCATATCGGCGAACACGGCCGCCCAAAGGTTGGCGTGGCCTGTCAAGGCCAAACCGAAGAACAGCGCTTTGATGCCGATGGCCAGGGCGATGTTCTGCTTCAAGATGCGCGTTACTTTTCGCGACAGCTCGATGAACTCCGGGATCTTGCGCAAATCGTCGTCCATCAAGGCCACATCGGACGCCTCGATGATGACGTCCGTTCCCAGGGCGCCCATCGCCATGCCGATGTCGGCGCTGGCCAGTGCCGGCGCGTCGTTGATGCCGTCGCCAACCATGGCAACGGTTCCGCGCGGCTTCAAATTCTCGATTTCAGCGAGTTTGTCCTCGGGCAAAAGGTCGGCTTTCACGGTGGGGATTCCCGCGTTCGCGGCGATGGCCTGGGCCGTTCTGGCGTTGTCGCCGGAAAGCATGACCGTTTCGACCCCAAGCCGGGCGAGCCTGGCAACGGCCTCCCTCGATGTCGGCTTGACGGCGTCCGCGACGGCGAAAACCGCAAGAGCCCGTTCGTCGTTGGCGAGAATTGCCGCCGTCTTGCCTTGTTGTTCGTGCTGGGCCAGCAGGGTCTCCACCTTGGCATTGCAAAGGCCCTTGTCCTCAATCAGCCGGTGGTTCCCGAGCACGTAATTCACCCCTTCCAGAATTCCCTGTATGCCTAGGCCGGGAAGGGATTCCACCTTCCGCGGGACAAGGAGCGGCCCGTTCCAGAAGTCGCGGATCGCTTTGCCGATCGGATGCTCGGAGTAGGCATTCAAGCTTGCGGCGATCTGGCGGACCGCCCGGTCGGGCAGGCCGTCCAGAACGTTCAGGTCGGTGACGCCTGGCTTGCCGAACGTCACCGTGCCGGTCTTGTCGAGCGCGACGGTGCGGATCTTGTAGCCGCGCTCCAGGTAAACGCCTCCCTTGACCAGGATGCCCCGGCGGGCGGCCCGGGCAAGTCCGCTGACGATCGTAACCGGCGTCGACAGAACGAGCGCGCACGGGCAGGAGATGACGAGAAGCACAAGTGCCCGGTAAACCCATTCATGCCAGTCGCCTCCGGCAACCAGCGGGGGAACGACGGCGACTGTTGCTGCAAGAGCGACAACCGAAGGCGTGTACACCCTGGCGAACCGATCGATAAACTTTTGCGTCGGGGCTTTGTTTGCCTGGGCGGTTTCAACGGCGTGAATGATGCGCGAGAGAGTTGTGTGCTCCGCATCGGCGGTGATGCGGTATTCCAGGGCGCCGAAACCGTTGATGCTGCCGGCATAAACCGTGTCGCCTTCGGCTTTCGATACCGGCATGCTTTCCCCTGTGATGGGGGATTGGTCGACGTTCGAACGGCCTTGAGTGACGACTCCGTCAAACGCGATCCGCTCGCCGGGGCGGATCATTCCGAGGTCGCCGGCTTGCACGCGCTTGGCTTCGGTTTCCTCCCATTCGCCTTGCGGGTTCTTTACGAGGACCGTCTTCGGGGCGATGCCCACCAGCCGGTCGATGGCTTTTCTGGCTCGCTCAGACGCCTTGTCCTCGATTCGCTCCGCCAGGGTGAACAGAAAGCACACCATCGCGGCCTCCGGCCAACTTCCCAGCAGGGCCGCTCCCCCGATCGCAACAGCCATCAGGAAGTTCATGCTCAGGTCGAGCCTCCGGGCTGCACGTAGGCCCTTCGTCAAGGTCTCGCGGCCGCTCAGGGCCATCGAGGCTAAGGCGGCTATGACGATGAAAGGGTGCGAGTCGGAACCCAAACGCCACGCCAAAACCTCCGCGGCGAGGGCCAGTGCACCGGAGGCCCATAAGAGCCAAGGCCGAACGCCGTGACCCTCAGGCATGGGCGCCTCGGAACAACAGGAGCAGGACGGGGCAATCGCAGAGTTGTCGGACAAAGACCTTATCCTTGTTTCAATATTGTTGCCATTTATGCGATAAAAGCTTATTGTAATAAAGATACATTTATTGGCTAAACTTGACGACTAGTCTGCCTAATTACAGTCTTTATACCTTAAAATTGGATTGGCAGTGCGGCAGGTCCTATGCCTCTGGGGGCCTTGCTCTGGCATCGGCCGAGCCCAATGGCCGCTTGTCTAGAGGGCGCGGGAAATCACGCCGCCGCACAGAACCGCACCGTCCCGGTACACCACGACCGACTGTCCCGGAGTGATGGCGTTTTGAGGCTCTTTGAACCAAAGTGTCAAAGTTTTTCTTTTCGAAGGGCAAATGACGGCGGGCTTTGCGGAGGAGGAGCTGCGGATCTTGGCCTCGACCTCGGTTTCGGCGTCGATCCGTTCCACCGAGATCCAATTCACGCCCTCGGCCTCAAGCCCTCGGTGGTAGGTCTTTTCGCGCGATCCGACAACGACCTCGTTGGTCTTCTCCTTCAGATCGATCACGTAGTAAGGCTTTTCCGAGGCGATTCTCAATCCCCGCCTCTGACCGCGCGTAAAGTTCCAAATGCCCTCGTGGCGCCCAATGACCTTGCCCTCGGCGTCCACGATGTTGCCCTCCCGCGTGCCGACCCCAATCAGTTCCTTGTAGTCTCCGCTGTAAAAGTCCATGCTTTCGTCTTTGTCGTGGACGTGCAACCCGTTTTCCTTGGCAATGGCCTTCACCTCGGTTTTCAAAAAGCCGCCCAGAGGAAACATCGCCCGCCTGAGCTGGGGCTGGGTCAGCCGGTGAAGGAAATAAGTCTGGTCTTTCTTGGCATCTTTCGCGACTCGAAGCTCGTAGCGCGAGGTGGCCGGATTGAAAGCGACCCTGGCGTAGTGCCCAGTGGCGAAGAAGTCGAAATCGATGCCCAATTTCTGAGCCATGTGCGGCAAAACCCCGAACTTGATCATGCCGTTGCAACGGACGCAGGGGTTGGGCGTTCGGCCGGCCAAGTACTCTTCGCGGAAGTTCTCGAGGACGGCCTTTTCGTAGGCCGCGCGGCAGTCGACGACAAAGTGCGGGATCCCCAGCTGGTCGCATACGACTTGCGCCTCGCGGATGTCCTCGGCCTCGTCCGGACCGTAACAGGCGTTTTTTGCGCCGGCTGTCAGGTTGGAGTCGGGCGACCAGATGGACATCGTCGCCCCGATCACCTCGTGTCCGGCCTGCTTCAACAGCAAGGCGGCCACCGACGAGTCCACACCGCCGCTCATGCCAATCAACACTTTCATGCGCCTTAGAAGATACTCCCTTTGCCGTTGGGGCCGTGGGGACGGTTGCAAAGCCGAGTGGGTCTCTCGGTCCCGGCAAGCCAGGCCTTCTGTTCGTCCAGGAGGGCCGGTGCAAGATATAATGTTTGGAAATGGAAATCGTCGTGCCGGACGAGTTCAAGTACCTTTACGTGAGGGATGAGAGAAGACCCGTGGTCAAGATCCCGGACCCGGTTCTGCGCCAAAAGGCCAAGCCCATCGCCAAGGTCACGAAGAAAACGCAGCTGCTCATCGACTCGATGATTCGCATCATGAAGGTGGCGAACGGCATCGGCTTGGCCGCTCCCCAGGTCGGAGTTTTGCAGAACCTGGTCATCATTTCATCCGATCGCCTGCGGCCGACCGCGTTGATCAACCCAGTCATCCGCAAGAGGGAGGGCAAGGCCGTTGGGCAGGAGGGTTGCCTGAGCCTGCCCGGTCTCTACGGCGACGTCGAGCGGGCCGAGTACGTCGAGGTCGAGGCGCTGGACCGCCGGGGGCGCGAGGTGGTGTTTGAACTTGAAGGGTTGCCGGCGCGCGTCGCTCAGCACGAGATCGACCACCTTGACGGCGTCCTGTTCACCGACAAGGTCGACATCGCGACCCTGCACTGGCAGCATCCGAACGGAGCGCCGGACGAAATTTGATGCGGATCGTTTTCTTCGGCACCGCAGAATTCGCCGTACCCGCCTTGAGAGCCGTTGCCCCGGACGCGGTTCTTGTGGTCAGCCAGCCGGACCGTCCCTGCGGTCGCGGCATGCGCCTGCAGTGCTCGCCCGTCAAACAGGCGGCTGACGAATTGGGCCTGCCCTCCCAGTGCCCCGAAAAGTGCCGGTCGGCCGAATTCGTGGAATGCGTTCGAGGCCTGAACCCCGACGTGCTGTTAGTAGCCGCCTACGGACAGATCCTATCGCAGGACTTGCTGGACTCGGCCCGGCTGGGGGGCATCAACCTCCACGGCTCCATTTTGCCGGAGTACCGCGGGGCCGCCCCAATCCAGCGGTGCCTGCTGGACGGCCGAAGCAAGACCGGGGTCACAGTCATGCACATGGACAGGGGCATGGACACGGGCGACGTGGTCGCCTTCGAAGAGGTGGACATCGGCCCCGACGAGACCTACGGGGAACTTCAGTGCCGATTGGCGGCGCTGGCCGCCAAAATGGCCCGGAAATGGCTCCCGCGCATCCTGGACGGCAGCGCGCCTCGAACGCCGCAAGACCACAGCAAGGCCACCTACGCCCCCAAAGTCTTGAAAGGGGAGGCGTGCTTGAGTTTCTCCCGGTCGGCGCGACAAGAATACAACCGCTACCGCGCTTTTACTCCTTCGCCGGGCGCATGCCTGATGCTTGAATCCGGAAACGTCAAGATCTCGAGGGCCGCCCTTAGCGACGGCCAGGGCGAGCCCGGCGAGGTCTTGGGCACCAGCCCCAACCTGACGATCGCTTTCGAAAGCGGCGCAATCGAGTTCATTGAGATTCAGCCTGAGGGTAAAAAAAGGATGTCGGGGCGCGATTACGCCAACGGGGCACGTTTGAAACCAGGGGTTGTGTTGAAAGAACTATGAGCATCGTTCCCAAAGCGACGAGGAAGCTGGCCATTCGGCTCGTGATCGGTCTTTTTTCTTTAGCCGTCATCTTCGCGGTTTACAACTGGATGCGGGCGAACCGCGACCTTGGGGACATCAGCGTCGCCGCTACCGCCGACTGGCTATTGGCGCTGGAGCACAAGGAGGAGGGGCAGCAAGCCGTGATTTTCAAACCGGACGGCAGCATTCTTCGCAGCCCCGGCTACGCCGACGGCAAGACTGACCGCGACGCCGTTTGGAGGCCGGACGGCGCGGCGGTGTTCATGAGCAGCGACCGCGAAACCGAGGACTTCAACGTCTACCGATGGAATTTGCAACACAACATCATCGAACGGCGCGGAATGGCCACTCGAAGCCAACTGGGCCTAAACTTCGGCGAACCGAGCCTCGGCGCGACGAACGACTCGTTGCTGATCGTGTCTGGCGGATTTGTTCTGAGCATGAACCCCAAGGAAGCCACCACGCGCCAAGTCCTGCCGCCGGTCGGCCGCGAGGTGGTCACCACAGGAGGCGACGAGGGGGCCGGCGGCGCCAGTCAGTTCGACGCCTATTACAAGAGGCTTGGCTCCTCGTTCCGGGAGGCTAAGTGGGGCAAGAACAAAGAATGGGTTTACGCTGTGCTGAGGGGCGACGAGGGTGAAACGCTGATCGCGCAGTCCATGACCAACGGCAAGCCGCCCGCCGTGCTGGGCATGGGTGAGCGCATCGAGTTCGACGTCAACCCGAAGACCGGCTCCGTCGTGTATGCCATCCAGGGCTTCCGCGTGCCGGTGCCGGAAAACCCGTCGAAAGAGGAACTGGCCAAGATCAAGGAGATGATGGCGATAACCCACCGCCTGGCCGAGGTCAAGCCGTGGGAGACCGACCCGGCCGAGGCCTTCCTGCCCCTGGCGATGAGCCCCACAAACAACACGTGCTTCGCCCATCCCAAGGTTTGCCCCGACGGCAACTCGGTGCTGGTCAGCGTGGGAAAGTACCTCGGCGACGGCAACCAGCAGATGGAAGGGCTCCTCTCGTTGCCGCTGGCGCGGAACGGCATCGCGGCGGCGTCCGCCCTTGTCAAGGGCGAGGTCACCGATTACTCGTGGAATCCCACGGGCAAAAAGTTCGCGTTCATCCGTAAGAGCAAGAGCGGCGTGCGCACGGTTTTCGTGCTGGACAAGACCGGCGGGGAGGCCAAGCAGATCAGCGACGGCAAGACGAGCTACTCGCGCCCCCTGTTCAGCCCCCAAGTTCCCTGACGGTTGAGATCGCTGCTCAGTGGGCAGCGACTCAGGGGAACACGGTACAATATGTCCACTTTTTTTCGATGTCAGGAGCATTATGAGTCAAGGTCCGTTATCCAACCTCGCCCAAATCGTCGACGCCCGCAGCAAGCGTGTTTCCAGCTATGACCGCAACGGAGGCAATGGCGACTGTTGCTTGATCAAGGCCGGCGAAACGTTCACCATGGCCGACATCGCCGGGGCAGGCATCGTCAAGCACATCTGGATCACCATTGCGTGCGAAGACCCGATGATCCGCCGCAACCTTGTTTTCCGTTGCCACTGGGACGGATGCGAACACCCTAGCGTCGAATCGCCGATCGGCGACTTCTTCGGCCAGGGCTGGGGTATGAAGTACCACTTCATGTCGGCGCCTTTGGCCGCCACGCCCTCTAACGGGGCTTCTCTGGTCAGCTATTTCCCTATGCCGTTCGGAAACGGAGCCAAGATCACCGTTGAGAACCAAAGCGATAAGGACGTGAACGCGTTCTACTACTACGTCGACTACGAGGAGCATGAGTCGATTCCAGACGACATGGGCCGCTTCCACGCCTGGTACAACCAGGAGCTAACCCAGCCGGAGTGCGAATCCGGAGACGTGGAAAACGAGTGGCAGACCTTCGGGCCATTCGACAACAACCCGAGCGACAGGCACAACTACCTGTTCTGCGAATGCGAGGGCGAGGGCCACTTCGTAGGCGTGAACTACTATGTGAACAGTCCGAGCCCCATTTGGTACGGCGAGGGCGACGACATGTTCCTGGTCGATGGCGAGCCGTGGCCGGGAAGCGCCCACGGGACCGGCACCGAGGACTATTTCAACCAGAGCTGGTGTCCCGACGAGCATTTCACCCACCCCTACTTCGGCTGCGCGCGCGCTCCTGGGCGCGACAACGACTCGCCGCGCTTCGGATGGCTCGGCCGAACGCACATCTACCGCTTCCACATCGAGGACCCCATGAGGTTCAAGAAGTCGCTGAGGGCCTCGATCGAGCACGGCCACGCCAACTGCCTGACCCTGGACCTGGCGAGCGTGGCGTACTGGTACCAAAAGATGCCGGGAAAGAAGTTTCCGCCGTTGCCATCGAGGGAGGAGCGTCAACCGCGGCCCGAGATCGGCGCCGTCGACGTGCATCGGTGGCGCGACGCCTGGCGCCAGGCCAAGGGTGGCGGAAAGCTCTACGGCAACGAGAAGTAGCGCGCGTGCCGGTCGGGCTCACATCAGGCTGTAGGGGTCGACGTCCACCGTCATCGCGACGTTCTTCCATTTCAGCCCTTTCAAGGCGTCGCCAACCGGTCCTAGGCTCGTTTCCGGGGGCAGTTTGACCAGCACGTGGTGGCGCCACTTGTTCTGCAGGCGCTCCAAAGGGCAACTGGTCGGCCCCAACACCACAGCGCCTTCGACCTCCTGCAGGGCGTCGGCCGCCTCAGATGCCGCCTGCTTGACTTCGGCCAGCGACTCGCCGGACAGCACGACGTTCGCCAACCGTACGAAGGGCGGGTACTTGGCGGTGCGCCGTTCCGTTTTGACGGCCTCGTAGAACGCGATATAGTCGTGGGTCTGGGCTGTCATGACGGATATGTGCATGGGGTTAAAGGTTTGAATCACAACATTTCCGGCGATTTTGCCCCGACCTGCGCGGCCAGCGACCTGAGACAAAAGTTGAAAAGTGCGCTCTGAAGCCCGAAAGTCGGGGATGTTCAGCGACGTGTCGGCCACGATCACGCCGACCAAGGTCACCCGCGGGAAGTCGAGGCCCTTGGCAATCATCTGAGTGCCGACCAATATGTCCAAGTCTCCAGACCTAAAGGATGCCAAAACCGATTCCATCATGCCTTTCTTTTGGGCCACGTCCCTGTCCAGCCGAGCGACCCTGGCTTCGGGGAACAGCTCCTTCACCGCCTCTTCGACCTTCTCGGTGCCCGCGCCGACCGGCTTGATTCGGGTTCCCCCGCAAGCCGGGCAAACGTCGGGCGGGCGCGTGGTGTAACCGCAGTGATGGCAGCGCAGGCTTCGGTCGGCCCGGCTGTAGGACAGGGCCACCGCGCATCTGGGGCAGTGGAACTGCTGGCCGCAATCCCGGCACAGCAGGAACGCCGAGTAGGCGCGGCGGTTGAGGAAAAGGATGGCCTGCTCCCGGCGTTCGAGAACCCCGCGCAGCCGGTCCTGCAGGTCTTGGGAGAACATCGAAGGCACCCCGGAGCGAAACCCTTCCGCCAGGTTGGCGATGTGCACGGTTGGAAGCGTTGCGCTGGCCGCCCGCTCCGGCAACGATAGCAGGTTCAAGGCACCGGTTTCAGCCTCGTAAAAGCTCTCGACGCTCGGCGTCGCGGAGCCGAGGACAAGCACCGCCCTGTGCTTTTGGGCCAGAAACATCGCCAGGCGCTTGGCATGGTAACGCGGAGAGCTTTCCTGCTTGTAGGTGCTTTCATGCTCTTCGTCGACGACGATGAGCCCGATGTTGGAAAGGGGGGCGAAGAGTGCGCTTCTGGCGCCAAGGACGACGGGTGCGCGGCCCTCTCGGATCTTGATCCAAGTGTCCAGGCGTTCCTTGGCCGGCAGGTCGCTGTGGACGATCGCCACATTCCGTCCGAACCGCTCCCGCAGATGGGCGATCGCCTGGGTGGCCAGGGCGATTTCCGGCACCAGGTACAGCACTTGGCGTCCTTGCCTCAGCGCCTCGGCGGCGGAACGCAGGTACACCTCGGTCTTGCCAGAACCGGTGACCCCGTAAAGGAGAAAGGGCCGATATTCGGCGGCCAGCAGACCGTCCACGATGGCGTCGATGGCGATCTGCTGGGCTTTGTTCGGCACGGGCGGCATCCGGGGCGAAGGAGCGTCCTCCTCAACCGGCTCCAGCAACCCCGCCTCGACCAGTGCCCGAACCGTGGTGTCCGTGACCCCGCACATGGCCTTGATTTCGGCCGCCGTCAGGCGCGTGCTCTCCGCGCTTTGAAGGTGCATGACGGTCAGTGTCTGCGCCGGCTTCTTGCGCGCGTTCCTTTGGAGGAATGCCTCGATGCTCTCAGAATCCGCCGTCAGACGGAGCATTCCCAAGGAGCCGCGGCTTTCGCCGCTCGGAGCCAAACGCAGGCTCTGCCTGACAAGCCCCTTTGCACGCAGCATCTTCAACGCCTTCAGCGTGCCGGGGGCGAGCTTCTTGCCAGCTCCTTCGAACAGGGTGCCGCCGCACTCGCGAAGAACCAGAAGCACTTCGTTTTGGGCGGCCGTTAGCTTCAGCTCCTGGTCAGGGAAAGCGTTGAGACTCCAAGCCGAAACAAGCCGATCGCTCAGACCCGGCGGACTGACAGGCCCCAGCGCCACCGAAAGAGGACATAGGCACTCGTTTGCGACGAAGTGCATCAAGGCGCAGATCGGGGCGGGAAGAGTCAGGCCTTCGATGCGCTGATGGACCTTGCGAAGCATCGAGACGGGAAACCCGAGGTCTTCGGGCGCGGCCTCGTAGCATCGGACGGCAAATCCCATCACCGTGCGCGAACCCAACGGCACGATGAACGCATCGCCCTTTTGCGCAGGGGCGTCCACTTGATACGTGTAGAGGGCTTCGCCGCCGCCTGAGCGGGATTCGATGGCGATGTCCACAACCGTCAGCCGGCCGTCCAAGGGCGCATGGGTCACGGACTAAGGATACCGTTCAGACCGCCATGGCGCAACTTTGAGCCCGCACCCGAACCTCGAGGTGTTGCTTCTGCTCCAGGTTGGTCTGAAAGGCCAAAAACTTCGTGCCGTACTTTTCGAAGGTCTTCAGTTGGACGAGCTTTCCACGTATCTCCACGTTCGCCACGGGGCCCGAAAGGAGGATTGAAAGGCCTTCGACGGTGGCATCGGGAATGAGCACCGCCTGGCCCTCGCGGTCGACGTGGTGATAAACGCGCCGCATCGAGCGTCTGGCCTTTTCGTAGTCCAGGATCTGCTCCGGCTTCAGGAACGCCAGGTGGTTGCTGCGCCCGTTGATGATGATCCGCCGGATCGAGTTGGCCGCCGTCGGGTTGGCGATCGATTTGGGCGCCGCCACGAAGTGCAGGCAGCCACTGTGGAGCACGGCCTGCGAGAACAAGGCATCGCAAACGGCGTCGCTGACCACCTCGCCCGGCATGTAAATCTGATAAGGAACCTCCAGTACTAGTCGCGAGGAGGTGTCTGTCTTGTAGCTGAAGAAGGGCTGGCATGTGCCGAAAAGGAAGCCCGCTGTGCCCGGCTGGCGTCCGCCTTTGCTCACCGAGACGCGCGCGCCGCCGACCTCGCACATGTCGTAAAAGGCGTCCCATCCCCTCCAATAACCGAAAATCGGGCGCACGGTTACCAAAGACTGGGTAGCCGCCGAACGCGATAGGGCGATGCGTTGCAACTTCAGGTGGTCTTCGGTCCACCCGCTCTTGTTCTCTGCGATGAAGAGCGACCCGATTTCGTGTTCCCACCGAATCAGCATCCGATAGGTATCAAGAGGGTAGCCGGGTGCGGGCACCATCCAAGCTGCCGGGCATCCGTGCAAGCTGAGCAACTGGTACATTGGGTACACGTGCTCGGGCTCCAGGTCGTCGCATTCGAGGGTAAGTGTCGCGGCGGCCGGGGCCAAGTTGGGCCATTGCCACAGGAGCATCGCGCACTTGCCGGTGTGTTCCAGAGCGTTCATCACGGCGCGCAGAAGGATTTCCTTCAGGGTATCCGCGTAGGGGAATTTGAAGAAGGGCGGGCTGTCTCCGGCTGTATCCCGGTCGGCCTCGAACGAGAGGACGGAGCCGTCCTCGGCCCTCAGCATCCCATCGTCAAGGATCGCCGAGCCGTCGTTTGGACCGATGCCGTCCGTTTCGACGCTCACACCGAGTTGCATGCGGGCCATCGTCTGGCCGATGTGCGGCCCCACGAACAGGGCGAGCCCGCGGCCAGCCTGAATTCGGCTGACCCCGACAAAGCCTTCTGGCGTGCAGGCGACGCTCCGGCATTTGCCCGGCGGGCACAGGTCGCCTCCGATGAACTTGACGCGATCGGCGAACTCGGGCCAAAGCCTGTCCGGCTGGCTGCTTTTAAGGTACTCGAAAGAGAAATGCCGGCTGGGGGCGATCAGCCCGAGAAGACTCTCAAGGCCCCAAGGCGAGCCGGAGCAGACCACCGATCCCCCGGATTCGACCCAGGATTGCACCAGTCCGCGCGTCTCGCCATCGAGCTTGCCGTATCCCGCAAGAACGAGGACGTCGATTTGACGCAAGTCCTCCGCCGTGAGCGTTTCAAGCGGCCGAAACCAGAAGCCGCCATGCTCGAACACCTCCTCGTAATAGCAGGCATACGGATCGCCCGCTGCCTTATGAACACCTAGTCTCGCCCACATGGTGATGCACGATCTTTGCAGATCTAATCCCTTTATCGGCACACAAGGGAAGCAAGATTAGGCTCGCCGCGCCATCGCCTCGCGGTCGGCAATTTATTGCGCAAAAATCGGATCCTCGGGAAGCCAAGGCCTGCGTCGGAACAAGGCTGCGATGCCCTCCCAAAGCATCAGCAAAGCGAGCCCGATCAGCACGACGGCGACCCACGGAATGAGATCGGACGGAAGGCCTTTGGCAAAACCTTTCGCAACGAAAGAGAAAAGGGCCGTCACGCTCATGCCGTACATGAACAGCATGGGAATGCCCGTCACGGCAAGCGACCATTTGCGCCCGGCACCCACATAGAGCCAAACCGTCAGGCCTATCAGGGTTAAAGCCGCCAGCAACTGGTTGGTGGCGCCAAACAAACCCCAGTACGCCTTCCATACCGGTTGCACTTTGCCACGTGCGTCAAAGGTCGTCTGCATCACGAAGAACAAAGGCGTGATCGCGGTCAAGCACGTTCCGAGCCAGGCGCCGGCCCTGCCCTTCCAGCCCGTCAGCTCTTGAATGATGTATTTGCCAAGGCGGGTGCAGATGTCCAGGGTGTCGTAGACAAACGTGGCGAAGGCCATCAGCGCGAAGGTGATGCCGATCTGCGGCGGAATGCCGATCGGCGACAGGAAACTTTGGATCCCGTTGGCATAGATTCCGTTCGGTTGAGGCTTGGCTAGGACAGGGTCGGTTGGAACCAGCATCATCACGCAGCACAGCGAAACCACGGCCACCATGCCTTCGAGAAGCATGGTTCCGTAGCCGATCGGTTTGGCGTCCGTTTCGCGCTTCAGCTGCTTCGACGAGGTTCCCGATGCGATCAGCGCATGGAACCCCGAGCAGGCCCCGCAGGCGATGGTGATGAAGAGCATGGGAACGAGGCTCTCGCCCGCTTTCGAAGTCCAGCCGGTGAAGGCCGGGTACTGAACGGTCTTTCCGCCGAATAGCACGCCGAAGGCTCCTGCTGCCAAGGCGACAAACAAGAAGAACCCGCCGAGATGGCCCCGCGGCTGAAGCAGGAGCCAGGCCGGAACGATTGCGGCGACGAGGCAATAAGCCAGGAGCAAGACGTCCCAGATCTTGTGGGCGTTGGCTTCGCTGGTGTCGAAAAGGGCCGCCAGGTCGAGTTGGATGTATTGGCCCGCCAAGATCGCGACGCCGATCAGAGGCACGAAGATGATGGTGGCCCACAGGAGGGAAAGCTTCGCATAGCGCATGAGCAGTCCCATCGCGACCGGCAAGGCCAAGTAGAGCATCGAGGATGCGGCGATGCCCGCCCCCCGCACCACCGTGCCGTTTTCCAACTTCTGCTGGCCGACGAACGATGCCGCTGTGATGTCGGTGAACGCGACGATGATATAGACCAGGGCGATCCAGATGAACGACAGGAACAGCACGTACGACCGTCTGCTCATATGCTCGCGGACGATTTCGGCGATCGAGCGCGCTTTGTGACGGACGGAGGCGACCAAAGAGGCGAAGTCGTGGACGCCGCCGATAAAGATCGAGCCCAACAGTATCCAAAGCAAAGCCGGCGCCCAGCCGAACATCGTGCAAGCCAGGATCGGGCCTACGATCGGACCGGCCGCCGCTATCGCGGAGAAGTGCTGGCCGATAAGGAATTTAGGCTCGGTCGGCACGTAATCGACGTCGTCGCGGAGTTCGTAGGCCGGCGTTGGTTTGCTCGGATCAAGCCGGAACAGCCTTGCCAGTAACGACCCGTAGATGCGGTAGCCGGCGAACAGAGTTGCCGCCGAGACGAGGACGACGAGAAGCAGGCTCATACCGGCTCTATTATAGAACCCTTTCCGCGCAACCCAGCCTTGGATGTTCGGTTATTTCTTCTTCAGGAATCTCTTGCTGACCAGCGTCGCCGGCTCGGCCTTTCCGCGGATGTCGATTTCGACGGCTGTCTCGAGGGGCACGGAGGCGTCGACGAACGCGAAAGCGATGCCGCAGTCGAGCATCGGCGAGAACACTCCGCTCGACACCTCGCCAATCTCCTTGCCCTCAAGCATAACCGTCATGCCTGGCGACAGCAGGCGCTTGGAACCCAGCTTGATTCCTTGCAGCTTGCGCGGAGTGCCCTCAGCGCGGGCTTTGTTGATCGGCACCGAGCCGATGAAACTCTTGGTCTTGCTGATGACCCAGCCCAGCCCAGCCGCGATCGGGCTGAGGTCGTCGGTCAATTCATGGCCGTAGAGGGGCAGGCCGGCTTCGACGCGCAAAACGTCGCGGGAGCCCAGCCCGCAAGGTTTGACCCCAGCGTCCAGCAAAGCGTTCCACAATCGCGTCGCGTCGTCGGCGGCGCAAATCAACTCGCAACCCTCCTCCCCGGTGTAACCGGAACGCGGCGCAAAGCATGGCACGCCGGCGATCGTGCAATCAACAAGACCGAACAGACCCGCGGACTTGAGTTCCTCGGGCTTGTCGCTCAGCGAAGCTAAAATCGATACGGCCGTCGGACCCTGAACGGCGATCATCGCCGTCCCGTCTGTCTCGTCGGTTATCTCAACCCCGAACGTGTTGTGCTTCTTGAGCCAGGCGACGTCCTTTTCGTGGTTCGCCGCATTGACGACCATTCGAAACACGTCTTCTTTTATCCGGTAAACGATGATGTCGTCGACGGTTCCGCCGCTCTCGTTCGGAAGGAGCGAATATTGACCTTTGCCATCCTCCAGCTTCGAGATGTCGTTGGCGGTGACCCACTCGAGGTACTCGATCACGCGTTCGCCTCTTAGCCACAGCCGCGCCATATGGCTGACATCGAACATGCCGGCGCCTTCGCGAACCGCTTTCGATTCGGCGATGACGCCGTTGTATTGAACCGGCATCTCGTAACCGGCAAACGGCACCATTCGGGCGTTCAGGGCAACATGGGATTCGAAGAGCGGGGTGCGGAGGACGTTCTCGGACATGGCTTCAGTATATCTGAGTCGATTGGCGGCTTGCGAAAGGCGCGCCTCAAGACGGTCAGGAATCGGTTACCATAGATAGCAATGACGCACGACACGTCGCTCATCACGACGATCGCCGAGGGCCTTGTGTTCGCCTTTCTTTTGGGATTGGTCGCCGCTCGGCTAGGCGTGCCCCTGATCGTCGGTTATATTTTGGCCGGGGTCGTCATTGGGCCGTTCACGCCGGGGCTGGTTGCCGATCCGTCGATCGCCCAGCAGCTGTCGGAGATCGGCGTCAGTTTGTTGATGTTCGGGGTCGGGTTGCACTTTTCGATCGCCGACCTGTGGAGGGTGCGGCGAATTGCCGTCGCGGGTGCCCTGGTCCAAATCGCGTTTACGGCGGCGATCACGATGCTGCTCGTTCAGGCGTGGGGGTGGGGCTGGAAGGCCGGGTTCATTTTTGGCCTGGCTCTCTCGGTGGCCAGCACGGTGGTGATGATCCGAACCTTCGAGCAACGGCGGCAATTGGACACGCCGGAGTGCCAGATCGCCACCGGATGGCTGATTGTGGAAGACATTTCGACTGTAATCGCCCTGGTGGTTTTGCCCGCGTTGGCGGCCGTGAAGGGCAACCCTTCATGGGATATCGCCTCCAACGTCGGGTTGATGGTATCCAAGGTGGCGGCCTTTGTGGCGATCATGTTCGTCGTGGGCAAGAAGGCCATCCCGGCCTTGTTGGGGGGAGTGGCTCGGACAGGCTCGCGCGAGCTGTTCACCATTGGCGTCTTGGCGATCGCGATCGGCGTCGCTTTCGGCGCCTCAGTCCTTTTCGGCATTTCCCCTGCCCTTGGGGCGTTTTTCGCCGGAGTTATCATCAGCGAATCGGAGCTCTCTCACCACGCGAACTCCGAGACGTTGCCGCTCAAAGAGGCTTTCACCGTGCTTTTCTTCGTGTCCGTCGGAATGCTGTTCGATCCGGCGATCCTGACTACCAACCCTTGGCACATCCTGGCCGCGCTGGCGATTGTCATGGTAGGCAAATCGGTAGCGACCCTCGCGATTGTGTTGGCGTTTCGTTATCCCTTGGCGACGGCCTTGGCGGTGGCGGCCAGCTTGGCGCAGGTCGGCGAATTCTCGTTCGTCCTTGTTGGCCTGGCGGCCTCGTTGCGGCTCGTCGGTCCTGAGGCGATCAGCATCGTGGTTGCTGTCGCGGCGATTTCCATTTGCCTCAACCCGCTGGTGTTCGCCACGGTGGCGCCCTTGAATCTCTGGCTGTGCCGCCAAAGCCGGCTTACGGCCTTCGTCGAGAAACGAGCCGCCCCGCCGACCACGGACGAGGGCGAGCATCCGTCCCTTGACGGACACGTGGTCATGGTCGGATTTGGACGGGTTGGGGCGACTATTGCCAGGGCGTTCGACGCGGCCGGGATCCCGTATTCGGTCGTCGAGAAGGACCATGCGTTGATCACCGAACTGAAGCGCCGGGGAGTGCCGTCGGTGTTCGGCGACGCCTCCAGGCCTGGGGTGCTTGCCCACTCCGGTATTAAGACGGCAGGCTTGCTGGTCATCGCTTCGCCCGACTGCATGCAGGCCCGCTCGATCATCGAGACGGCCCGCAGCTTGAACCCGGACGTGCGGATCTGCGCCCGGACTCACGACTTCAGGCAGGCCGAAGAGCTTCGGCGGCTCGGCATCGACAAGGTGACGATGGGAGAGGTGGAGCTGGCTCTGGAAATGAGCCGTTTCTCGCTTGTGTCCTGCGAAGTCAAGGCCGACGAGGCTTCACAGATTGTCGAACGCCTGCGGGGCGCTCCGACGGCGGGTTAGCTCTTCTGATGCCGGACAGAGAACTGAACAAACAATAAGGAGGGGACAGACTGAACGTCCGCCCCTCCGCGCCGCCGCAGTGATAAGCTATTCCTCTCGGATCGTCGAGAGCGTCGATGAAGGCTCCGCTTTGGGGGCAGGCCTTCACATCTACTTTAATGCTCGGAGGTTGCTCCGTCTGCCCTTATGGGTGCGGCAAGGCTTCCTTGCGCAATTTGTCGCAAAAACCCGCAAAAGTGCCTGGGGCAAAACGTAAGCCTCCTGCCCGAGCGGAAAGATCCCGGGCCAGGAGGTATCTTCTGCCGCTATCCTAGGCGAGCATAGCCGCCAGGTCGGCTTCAGGAGTTGAAATCGGCATGATGTTGAACGTATCGACGAGAACCTTCAGCACCGCAGGGGTCACGAAAGCCGGAAGGCTCGGGCCGATGCGGATGGTCTTGATTCCCAAATGAAGAAGCGTCAGCAGAATCGCGCAAGCCTTCTGCTCGTACCACGAAAGCACCAGGGAGAGCGGAAGGTCGTTGACGCCGCAGCCGAAAGCCTTGGCCAGCTCGGAGGCGACGACGATGGCCGAGTAGGCGTCGTTGCACTGGCCCACGTCCAGAAGCCGAGGCAACCCGCCAAGCGTGCCGAACTCCAGCTTGTTGAAGCGGAACTTGCCGCAAGCCAGTGTGAGGATCACGCAATCTTCGGGAATCGAGCGTGCGAGGTCGGTGTAGTAGTTGCGGCCGGGCTTGGCGCCGTCGCATCCGCCAATCAAGAAGATCCGTCTCAATGCCCCAGACTTGACCGCCTCGATCACTTTGTCGGCGACCGACAGGACGGCGTTGTGGGCGAAGCCGGTCATCGTTGTGCGCTCGGGCTCGTCCTCGAGGAAGCCTTCGGCCGCAAGCGCAGCCTCGATCACCGGGGTGAAGTCGCGGTTCTCGATGTGCCGGACGCCAGGCCAAGCGACCAGCCCCGACGTGAAGATCCGGCCGGTGTAGCTCTCGGCGGGTTGCTGAATGCAATTCGTGGTCATCAGAATGGCGCCGGGGAAGTTGGCGAACTCACGGCCTTGCACCTGCCACGCCCCGCCGTAGTTGCCGACGAGGTGTTTGTACTTCTTCAGCTCCGGATAGGCAAGTGCCGGCAGCATCTCGCCGTGCGTGTAAACGTTGATCCCCTTGCCTTCAGTCTGCTTCAGCAGTTCGGCTAGGTCTTTAAGGTCGTGCCCGGAAACCAGAATGGCCTTGCCTTTGACCGCCGTCAGCCGGACCTTGGTGGGTTCGGGATGGCCGTACGCGCCGGTGTTGGCCTCGTCCAAAAGGGCCATCACCCGAAGGTTGAGCTCCCCGCACCACAGGCATCGGCCGACCAGCGTGTCGATGTCTTGGCTGCCCGACTCTAGATAGTCCAAGCCCTCCTCGAGGTCGGCGAAGATCGTGTCATCCGTTTTGCCGAGCATCATCGCGTGATGCACATAGGCCGCCGTCCCTTTCAGCCCATAGGTGAACAACTCTTGAAGACCGGTGATGTCCTCGCCTTGCTCCTCGAGGCGTTTCGTAATGGCAACGTCCTTGGCCTGCTCGACCGATTCGTCTATTGTTGCGGCGGCTTTCCAATTCGCCGGGCCCGTCAACGGTTCATTGCCGTTCAGTTCCCGGGCTATTGAGATCACTTCGCCGGCCTTGGCCAGCATCTGTTGCATGCGCTCTGGGTCGAAGTTGACGTTGGTGACGGTGGTGAAGAGGGCTTCGACGACAAATTCGTCGATTCGATGGTCGCTCTTGCCTTTTTGCCGGGCCCGGTGCGCGTGCATCGAGATGCCTTTGGCGGCATAGAGCAGAAGGTCTTGAAGGGCGGCCGTTTTGGGGTCTTTGCCGCAAACCCCGACATCGACGCATCCCTTGCCTCGGAAAGTCTGTTCGCATTGGTAACAAAACATAGTTGGTAACTCCTTAGAAGATGAGCCCATGTTCGCCCCTAAGCCGTCGCCTCGCTATGACGGGTGTCATGTTCGGCGCAAACGGGGACCAACGTCCCTCCATGTCGAGGGCTGGCTCGCTGTGTCTGCACGACGCTCTCGTTCGGTTCTGGCCAGGCTTTGACATGCAAAAAGGTTCTAGGTACTTGTCTTGTCAGCCTCTTGCTTTTTTTCTTTTTTTGATAGCATGCATGCCGTGGGAAACGTCCGAGCCATAGGAGTCGCAACTGGGTGCGGGATTATTGCCGTGCTTAGCGTTGTTTACGCTCGGGGCGCGTTGTATTTGATTCGCCGCCCTACGGCAGTGGATGCTTCAATAAGGCTTACTCAGGAATATTGGGGGTTGCCCATCGATTTGCCTTCAGCCGACCACAGGGGTCTCCCCTACGATCGAGATCGGGTTCGAAAGGTAGTCGTCTTGCCGCAGTGCAACTCCTGTTCTGTTAACGGAGAAGGGAACTTAAAGTTCCGGCTAATGGAAATGGACGGTGACACCGTTTTTCTGGCATCTGATGATTCGGAAATCGGTTAAATGAGCAGGGCTTTTCAACAAAACAGAGCGGTTTTGATCTACGACTTCAAACGCAGGTTTTTGCGAAGCCCTCTCTATGGCCAAGCTCCTTTTCCGGTTTATCTGTCGCCAGAAAGGACGATTGTTCGAGTGGAACGAATGCATCTGGTGTCGGGGCTATGAGAAAAGAAAAACTCGGCTTTACTTTAGTTGAAGTGATGGTCACGTGTGCGATCATCGCTATTTTGACGTCCATCCTCTATCCTGTGGTAGGCCAAGCCATCCAGTCCGCCAAGGAAACCCATTCGAAAAACAACTTGAGGCAGATCTACCTGGGTTTGATGGTCTATCGGGAGCAGAACGACCCGAAAGTCGAGTTCGGCACGCAGATTGACATGGGCCTGCCTTTTAACATGGAGCTCAAAGAGACCGCGCTGTCGATCGTTCCCGACGTGGCGACTTGGCGGAGTCGTTGTTGTTGCCATCCTTTGGCGCCGAGCGGCTACCCAGACTACCGCAAGTACTTTACCGATTATGCCAACTACTTTGACGGAGACGACTACCGATGGGCCTTATATGTGAGAAGGTTCGAATACAATTCCGTATTGGTGTTTGACTGGCACTGCAACCCCGTGAACGTCGATATTTATCGTCCGCGTTCGCTAAACGTCAAGGGCCTGGGCGTTTATCTCAATGGAAAGGTCGAGACGCGGGTTCGCAGCAGCATACCTGCATCAAATTTGGATGATTTTTGGAACTATTAAGATTATCGCGAACAATAGAGGAGACTTGGGCATGACAACTCTTAACAAGACCTTTTTGTACGGCGTCGCCATGGCGTGTGGCGTCGGCTTCAGCACAATCAGCGGCCGTGCTTGAATGTCGAATGCGGTCAAGGCAGCAAGTGCGTCGAGCCGAAGCCTGTCGATCCGATAGACCCAACGAACCCTTGAACAACGGACTTCCAATTGGCAATCGAACGAGAAATCTATGAAGTGGTCTAAATTCCGTAAGGCCCATGTGCTGGTCGGCACTCTGTTCATCGTTGGGTACGTAGGCTACAAAGGCTACTTGTGGTGGCTTAGGCATGAACCGGTCGATCGAGCTGCCGAGAACATCCTAAGGGCGTACGAAAGGCAAGACACCGGCGTTCTGTGGTTTTATTCCGACGCTAGCGAAAAGGATGCCTTGCACCTAGATCGTGCCAAATTCGACGCTTTCTTCAAGGCCTATGTGTGGCCGCGACTCTCGGGAATGCGGAGAACCCAGCGCGCCTTCGAGATTTCCGAGGGGGCGACCTGTTCTCGATGACCCAGTATCTCGAAAAAGGCGGAAAGGAGGTCCTTCTCGACTATGTGGTGTTTTCGACCCCGGACGGCCCCAAGGCCAACGTTGTCGCGCCAGCCATTACGGCGGTGTTCTATGACAAGCTCGGTGACAGGCACCGCGACGTCGCCGGGCTGAAGAAGCTTTACCGCATTCGGGCAGACGGGGTTCGCGCCGACAAGAAAGAGCTGGAATCCCTGGGCATTGTGGGCTTGAAGGACAGCTCGCCAGGCTCTCCAATGGGCCGGTGGGACTGGGCGCAGGCGATCTTTGAGAAGTACGGCTACGGGGCGGCCTCTCCGGGTTTGCCCAAGGTGCCCTAAGCCCAAGTCACTTCTTGAAGAACAGGTAAACCGCAACAAACACGAGAAACACCGCGAAGGCTTTGCGAACGACCGCGTCCGGCAGACCGATTGCGATCTTCGATCCCAGGTACATGCCCGAAACGATGCCCAGGGCGATGTAAGCCCCTCCCCAGACGTGCTGCGGCCCGATAACCTTGGCCTGAAAGTAGTTGATCACTGCGGGAAGGCCGGTCGGGGCTATGAGCGCGATGAGCGAGGTGGCCGACGCCGTCTTGGCGTCGTAACCCAACAAGAAAGTCAGCGCGGGGATGATGATGATGCCGCCTCCGATGCCGAAGATACCGCCCGCAACGCCCGCGCCGATGCCGATCAGCCCGTAAATGATCGCTTCCATAACCGAACAGTACCGCAAGCGAAAGGCTCATTATCGTGCCACAATGAGGATGTCATGTTCAAAGTCGGAATCCTTGGCGCCGGCGGCATGGGCAACGCCCACGCAAGGCACTATCGCTCGATGGGCGACGTCGAGCTGACCTTTTTCGACCCGCTGGAGGACCGGAGCAAAGCCTTTGCGGAACGCCACGCTTGTGCGCCTTGCGCCTCGGCGGAGGAACTGATCGCTCAATGCGACATCGTCGACGTATGCCTGCCCACGGATTTGCACCTTGAGTTCGGCTTGCGGGCGATCGCGGCCGGCAAGGCGGTGTTCATGGAAAAGCCGATGGCGCGCACTCTGGAAGAGGCCCGAAAACTCATTGAGGCGGCAGATAAGGCCGGTGTGCCCCTGATGCCCGGCCAGGTGGTTCGGTTCTTCCCTGCCTACGCGGCGGCCTATCGAAGGGTCAAGGCTGGAGCGATCGGCAATCCGGCGGCTGTGCGCATGCGCCGAGGCGGCGCCGCCCCGCTGAACGGAGCGGGCAACTGGTTCATGGATCCGAAGCGCAGCGGCGGTGTCATTCTCGACTTGGCGATCCATGACTTCGACTGGCTCCGGTGGACCCTTGGCGAGGTGAGGTCGCTGTACGCCAAGGCCGTCGTTCCCGAAGGCGGATGCGCCATGTACGGCCTGACGACCTTGACCTTCGAGAGCGGCGTCATCGCCCATGTCGAGTCTACTTGGATGGATCCGGGCGGGTTCCGAACAACTTTCGAGGTTTGCGGGAGCGCTGGCATGATCGAACACGACAGCCGCCTGACCTCGACTCTGAGAATCAACACCGCTGAAAATTCGGGCCAGGAAGCGCCTTTGGCCACCGCGGACGATCCCTATTATCTCGAGCTGAGGGGGTTTCTTGACGCGATCAAGAACGGAACGGAAGTTCCCGTGTCGGCGTATGAAGGATTCATGGCGCTCAGCATCGCCTTGGCCGCCGTCGAGAGTTCCGAAAACGATAAAATGGTGTGCCCCGTGCGAAGCTGAAAAGTTAACTTTTGTTAAAACCTGTCAGAATACAGGAACCGACGAAAGTTGAAACAAGTCATATCTCAAACAGTCGCGACTCGGCTCAACTTGTTATAAGTTGTTATAAGATATAGAAACACGGCAACCGAAAAATCTTATGGCCAATCCGGAAACCGCCGCCATCATCGCTCAGACCACCGACCGTAGCTCGGACGAGCAGATACGGGCTTCCCGAAAGAAGCTCAAGCAGCACGATGTCGCCCTCCAGATCCTTGAGGGCTTTCCCGGGTTGGCCGTCATCCTGGACAAGAACCGCCAGATCGTCGCCTTCAATAAGAGCGCGATGAGCTTGTTCAAGGGCCTGCGCCCCGAGGAGGTCTACGGCAAGCGCCTGGGTGAAGCGTTCCGGTGCATTCACGCTTCAGAAGACGTTGCCGGATGCGGCGGATCCAAGTTCTGTGTCGAATGCGGATCGGCCAACACGATCAAGCTGACGAAGGACTCCCAAGCCAACCAGATAGGCGAATGCCGAATCGCGACGCTTACCAAGGGCAAAGAGGGGGCGCTGAACCTTCGCGTCTACACCTCGCCTCTCACGATCGACGGCGAACCCTACACGCTTTTTACCATCAAAGATATCGCCCAAGAGCAGCGTCTGCAAGCCTTGGAGCGGATCTTCTTCCACGACGTTCTGAACACGGCGGCCGCCATCAACAGCATCGCCCTGCTGTTGAACACCGAACAGAGCGAAGACGACCGGAAGGAACTGACGAGCCTGCTGAAGGCTTCGGCGATGCAGCTTATCCAAGAAATCCACGCGCAACGCGACCTTGTGACGGCGGAGCGCGGAGAACTGGCCTTCACCATCGAAGCGGTTTCGACACGGCGCATCATCGACAGCGTGTTGGACATCTACTTGCACCACGACCTGGCCCGCGATCGAAAACTGGTGGTCGAACCTTGCAAGAGCAATGTCATGGTTGAAACCGGCCCGGTTCACCTTATTAGGTGTATCGGCAACTTGGTTAAGAACGCTCTGGAGGCCAGCAACGCCGGCGAGGAGGTGCGCATCGCTTGCCAGGCCACCGCCTCTGATGTCACCTTCAGCGTGCACAACCGGGGCGTCATGCCGGAATCGGTGCAGCTTCAGGTATTTCAGCGTTCATTCAGCACCAAAGCGCGCCTGGGGCGGGGTATCGGCACCTACTCCGTGAAGCTTCTTGTGGGGCAGTATTTGCACGGCGAAGTGTGGTTCGAGTCGAGCGAGGAAAAAGGCACGGTGTTTTACATTAAGTTGCCACGAAAGTTCCGCAGGAAATAGCTGGGACCGCCGGCACATAAACTGCATGCTTTCACATAGCTGGTTGCAACGCCCTTAGAGTTGCGAATGACTTATGGCGCGTAACCCATCTGCGGCGGACCCTCCCCAGGCCGTGCCCCAAACTTGTGGGTTGCCGGTTTTCTTGCTCTAATCTCGAACAAGACATCGCCTTGGTTGAACGGCCAAACCTCCAAGCCTCTTGGTGGGCGTTCCGAGTAGACTGGCATTCAGCTGGACGCGCCGTCCGGACCAGACAACAGGAAAGGCTATTATGAGCAGAAAAATCGCATTCATCGGAGCAGGCAGTTTTGGCTTTACCCGCGGACTCGTCCGTGACATTCTCTCCTTCCCCGCGCTGGCGGACAGCACCATCGCCTTGATGGACATCGACAAGGAGCGGCTCGATTTCATCACCCAGGCCGTCAACAGGATCGTCAAGGCCGGCAACTACCCCGCGAAGGTAATTTCAACGATGGACCGCCGCGAGGCCCTCGACGGAGCGGACGGCGTCCTCTGCACGATTCTCCAAGGTGGCCCGGAAGTGTTCCGGACCGACATCGAGATCCCAAAGAAGTACGGCGTCGACATCAACGTCGGCGATACGCGCGGACCGTCGGGAATCTTCCGTTTCCTCCGCACGGCTCCGGTGATGCTGGACATTTGCAAGGACATTGCCGAGCTGTGCCCGCGGGCGATCTTCCTGAACTACACGAACCCCATGGCGATGCTTTGCCGGGCGATGCAAGGCCAGTATCCCGAGATCCGCATCAGCGGCCTATGCCATAGTGTCCAAGGCACGGCCCACATGCTGGCGCACTGGATCGGCGCGCCGAATGAGGAGATCAGCTACACCTGCGCCGGCATCAACCACCAGGCGTTCTATCTGGAATTCCGGTGGAACGACAAGGACGCCTACCCGCTGATCCGCGAAGCGATGAAGCGTCCGGAGGTCTACAACGAAGAGATCGTTCGAAACGAAATGTTCCTCCACCTCGGCTACTACGTGACCGAGTCCAGCGGCCACAACAGCGAGTACAACGCGTGGTTCCGCAAGCGGCCGGACCTGATCGAAAAGTACTGCACGCACGGCACAGGCTGGAACCCCGGCCACTACGCCTACATCCTGAACGAGTATCTGAACACGGCCAACACGTGGCGAGACCACATCAAGGAGGAACTGGAGAAGCCGGTCAACCTCGAACGGGGCCACGAGTATGCCGCATCGATCTTCAACGCGATCATTGGCGACGGCACGCTGTTCAAGTTCAACGGCAACGTGCGCAACTTCGGCCTGATCGACAACCTGCCCTACGGATGCTGCGTCGAGGTGCCGGTGCTTGCTTCCCCCTGCGGCCTCGAGCCGATGCACGTCGGCAAGCTTCCGGCGTCGGTCGCTCCGCTGGTCAACAACAGCGCGACGTGCGAGGAGCTGGCCGTCGAGGGCGCAATTGAGGGAGACCCCGAGAAGGTCTTCGATGCGGTGCTTTACGACCCGCTGACACAGGCCATGTGCAGCATGCAGGAGACCCGCGACATGGTGAACGAGATGTTCGCCGCCAATGCGGAGTATCTCCCCCACTTCAAGAGCCTGAAGTTCTAGGGTCTGCGAAAGGCGGGTGCCCCCTGGGGTAGTTGTTGCCGACTATAGCCCGCCTCCATGCCCCACCAGTGGCTGAAACGATCGGTCTCGTTGTCGGTTTGAAACAGCACGATCAGGTCGCATTTGCCAAGCTCGACCACGCAAGCGCCGGTTCGCGGCGTCACGCCGTCCAAAGAAACTGTCCGAACCGCTCACCAAGCCCACATCAGCTTGGCGGCTGCGCGGTTCGTCCACTTATGGGCGTTAGGGTCTCCGACAATGATGTAGAAATCCAAACCCGTGAACCCCGCGCTTCGTAAGGCGAAGTAAGCGTTAGTGTTTCCGTTCGACCATACGGTTCGCGCGGTCAAAGACCGTTTCGGGTCGATTTCCCAGCCGATGGTAACCACGGTTTGCTCGGCGTTTCCCCGAAAGTCGAGCATCGCGTACGACAGGCCCGCGTCGAGCTTGTCGGCGAGGCGCACCTTTCCGCTTGCGCTCAAGTAGTTCGAGGTCTCACCGCCTCGGGTCCCCGAGCTGCCAGACAGGTAAGCGTTATTGTGCTTGTCGTCGGTGTTCAAGCCGATGGCCGCAGAGAGGATGGCGTCGTAATCCTCATCGAACTTCTCGCTCTGGTAGCCTAGGCTGAACAAAGTGCCCTGCCTTGTGATCGCACGAAGGTCGAGTTGGGCGGTCGTTACCCGGTTGGATCCATCGTACTTGTCGTACTTTTGAAGCCATAAGCTTGCGCCTTGAAAACGGAATGCTCCGCTTCGAAGGTCGGCGTTGTACTCGGAATACGACTCTATACCCCGCTTGTTGTCGTGCGATACGTACCCCAAGCCCGGGTTGAACCCAGGATCGATCCAGATCCGGCGGAATACGCTGAACACACGAGGAGCGCTGTAGCTGACCGCGAAAGCGCCTGTGTCTTTAGCCTCGCCCTGGTCGCGGGATTGGGCGTACTGCAACTGGGCTTCCCATAAGCCTTTGCCCAAGTTGACGGCGCCCCCCAAAACCTGGTTTTCGAGCTCCGGCGCGTTTACCGACGTCCCGTAAAACGACAGCGAGCTCTTGGAATCGAGCTGATGGACCGCGTGGAACACGGCTTCGGTCCGGTCGCTTCCCCTCTGCGCCACCAACGAGCTGAGGCTGTTGTTCGCGTCGATCTTTCCAAACCCTTTTGCGCCTTAGTCGAATGCGCCGATTCTTCGGGAATAGAACATACGGGGAAAGGTGTAAGAGCCGGTAAGCCAAAAGTAGTCGTTGCCCTCGCTGAAGAACGGCCGGTTGTCTTGAAGAATCCTTTCCGAGCGGGTGAACTCAATGCCCGCAACTTCTTGCTCAACGTTCACAAAGTCGGGCTTGAGGGTGCCGAGAAGGGTGTACTGGGAGCTGACGCTGAAGCGAGCGTCGAGCTCGGCATGAAGGGTCAACCGCCTTTCCCGCCAATCCGATGCTTAGGTAACCCTGAAAGCGCAGGCGGTTCTCCGAGGAGCTGGGCACCTCGACTCCTTGCCACGCGGCGGCGCGCTCCCACCGGTAATCCTGTCCCATGTTCGCCAGCCAGGAGGAAACATGCAAACGCTGGTGGTGCCGAACCATGTTGATGGCGATGTCCCGGGTTCCTTTTGGCGGCAGCTGCAGGATCTTCCATGGGATTCGCAACTCAACCGACCAACCCTCGGCGTCGATCGAGGCTATTGCGTCCCATTCGCCGCGCCACTCCTTTTTCGACGATCGGCCTCCGGCGAACTTGTCGTGCTGGGTGCCGCGGGCATTGATGGTGAAGCTGGAGACGTCGTCCCACTGCTTTCTGCCGAACGGGTCAATGGAAACCGTGAAGGTGTCGTCGCTCTCGAGGGAGGCGCCGGGTTGCGTTTGCTTGGCGACGATGGCGGAGGGTTTGCTGTCGTGCATGCGAGCTGCCACGTAGATGAACTGGCCGTCGTATCCGAACCAAACCTCGGTTTGCTCCTCCGCGGGTCTGCCTGTCACCGGGTCCAAGAAGCCCGTCGCATGGGTCATCGCGTTCCATTCGCCCTGGGCGATTTGCCCATCGATGACGGGCGGCGTCTCGACGCGTTGGGCTGGGTACTCGGCTTGCGTCGACCAAGCCAAAGCCGACTGGGCGAGAGCCAGTCCTAGTATCGCCTGCCGGAAACCGCGTGCCATATCCATGACGAATCTCTTCCGTGCCAATGTTTCTAGTTTAGAGCTCTTGCGACATGAGGCTTGTGTCAAAAAGGATGCTTTGGAATTAAGAACAGAGCCCCACCGATTCGGCGATGGCGTCCAAAATCGGCTGGTTGCTCATCATCAAGTCTTCAATCTCGTCCAGCCTCGGCGTGGAACTGGTGGCTCCAAGATAGCCGCAAGTAAGGCAACCGGCGGCCGATGCGAAGGCCAGGCACTCGTGAAGCGGATGCCGGTTGACGAGACCGTGCAGCATGCCGGCACGGAACGCGTCGCCTGCGCCTGTCGAATCCAGGGTGAGCGGGCACGGAAACGCGTTGAGAACGGCGCCTCTGGAGCTCGGATTGCTGTAAACCAACCCGAGGGCCCCGTCCGTGACCAACGTGTGGCAACCGAACTTGCCCGACCAGCTCTTGGCCCAATCGAGCGTCGCCTGCGCATCGCCCTTGAAGCCGGCCCAGTCGGTGCTCGTCTGCCAAAAAGAGCCTTCAGCGATTGGGTCGTCGTCCCGAAGGAAGTCCATCAGGTAGGTTTTCATGTCCGCACCGATGGCCATGCGTGCCGCGGCTCGGGCGGCAGGTCCGAAGTTCGGCTCTGCCGTGAACCAGGCGCCCGGCTCGAGGGGCAGCCCGTCGAGCGACACCACCTGGCCCATGTCGGAAAACCCCCGCCCGATCATCGTCCGCTCGCCGTCGGGCGTCACGTAAACGTCGCAAACGGGTGTCCTTGGCGCGGTCTTTTGGAATCTTTCCGCTGGAAGTCCCTTTTCACCGATCAAACGAACCAGCCGCTCCCCTTCCGGGTCGTCGCCGATCGGGTTTGCGAACAGCGCATAGGGCACGCCCCAGGCCTTCAGGCACAGCGCGGTGTTGGCCGCCTCGCCCCCTAAGAGCTCCCGCTCCGACTCAATTTCAACATAGCCGCCTGGAGCTGGGATGGCAGGCACCTGGCGGATGCGGTCCAGGCAAACGGTGCCGAACACGACGACCATGGCGAAAAAGCATACCGCGCTACGGGTATCTTGAGTCGGTGCAGTGGTTATCGTTCGCCCTATGGCTTGCTTACGGCCTCCTTGTTTGGCGCAAACGCGGCACCGTGCTGGCTTGGGCCCGGTCGCGGCCGATGCGGTCAAGGTTGCCGCTGAGCATCGGCCTGCTTTTCGGAGGGGCGGCCGTGTTGCTCGGAGGCCTGACGGTCGTCGACCATTTCGGCGGGTTCGCCTTGGTTTGGGCGTGGCCGGCGGTCATCCTTCTCGGCATCGTGTTCGTGCACTGCCAGGTTTTGGCGGCAGTGCTTGCCGGAAGCGCCGTCCTGTTCGCCGATACCTCGACCCCGCCGAAGCCGTCTAACTCTGAAGAGGTGGATCATCCATGAGAAAGCTTTTGTTGTGCGCCTTCGCGGCCTTTGTCGCTTGCGGGTCCAGTTTCGGGCAAGCGACCGCAACCGCTTCAAACCAAGATGTCGAGTTCCAAAAGAACGTCGCCAAAATCGACATGCTGTACTTTTTCCTGCCACTGGCGATGACCAAGCCGCAAATCCGCGAGATCCTTCCGATCATCGAAAAGTACCGTCAAGACATCAAGAAGATTGAAAAGATCGAATCGGAAGAAATGGCGAAAATGAAGGCGGAGGTGGACGCGGCGCTCAAAGCGGGCCTCGAGGAGGGAAAGGTTCCCAGCAACGAATTGCGCACGAAGCTCGCAAGCATGTTCAAGAAGTTCGACGCAGCGCGGCAGCTGAACGACCAAGTCTACGCCGACAAGCTTTTCGAGGCATGCAAGAAGATTTGGAACGCCGGCCAGCAAAAAGTGGCCGCCCAATCGGTGGACTTGAAATCGATCGACCCCACCTTGAAGCCGGACCAGATGAAGGACGACGAGAAGGTAAAGGTGTTCATCGAGCAGTTCCTGATGAGCCCCGCAGCTTACGACGTGCTGGTGAAGATGAGCCTTTAGGGTTGCTGTCCCGCCCGGCAAGCGCGTCGCGAGCGGGCTCCATCGAACCTTGCCCTCGGCATTCGGTAACATCAGGTCATGAGACTTCCTTTGGCAATCGGCCTCGTCCTTTTGGGGCACACGTTCTCGGCGCAGACGCCAGTCGACGAAGCGAAGCAGCAGTTGAGGCTGAACACGCTTCAGACGGTCTGGCAGCGCGTCCAGGACCACTATTACGACCCGACCTTCAACGGCGTGAACTGGGCCGAGGTCAAAGAGAGGTACACGCTGAAGCTGACGCCGGAGCTTTCGGACTCCGAGTATTACGACCTTCTAAACGACATGCTGAAGGAACTCAAGCGTTCGCACTTCGGCGTGATTCCTCCCAAAGCTTACGCAGCGGAGGAAGAGGCCGCCAAACGGGGAACAGGCGCCAACGCGGGCATGACTTTGCAGATCGTTGAGGGGCTGCCCACGATCACCCGCATCGAGGCTGGCTCGGCCGCGCAACGCGCCAATCTCAAGGTCGGCTTCCTAGTCGAGGCCATCGACAAGACGAACCTTGCGGAAACTTGGAAGAAAATCCAAGAAAGGCCGGGCGTCATCGACCGCAAAGGCTTTCTTTTCACGCGCGTCGCAGCGGCCATGACTAGCGGCAAGCCAGGCCAAATCGTCAAGATCGTCTGCGTCGACGGGAACAACAAGCGCAAAACCGTACCGGTCAAGCTTACGAAGGAGCGCGGAATGCCGATGAAGTTCGGCGAGCTTCCCACGATGTTCGGCTATGTGGAGTCGAGGAGGCTCGAGGCAAACATCGGTTACGTCTCGCTATCCGTGTTCATGATGCCCTTGCTGGACCAGGTGAAACGGGCCATCGCCTCGTTTCACGATTGCAAGGCGCTGATCATCGACCTGAGGCAGAACCCCGGCGGGGTGGGCGGCATGGCGATCCCCATCGCCGGGGTGATCCTTGACCGACAGGTCAACCTCGGCACCATGAAAATGCGCGTCGGCGAGACCAATTTTGTCGTTTATCCCCAGCCGAACGCCTTCAAAGGGCCTGTGGCGATTCTGATCGACGAAAGCTCGGCCAGCACTTCGGAGATTTTCGCGGCCGGCCTGCAGGAGTGCGGGCGGGCCGTCGTTGTCGGCCAGCAGTCGGCCGGAGCGGCCCTCCCCTCGATGGTGGAGAAGCTTCCCGACGGCGCACGCCTGCAATACGCCTTTGCCGACTTCAAGACCCCCAAGGGCACCTTGATCGAAGGCCGCGGCGTCATCCCCGACTACCCGGTTCGGCTGACGCGAAAAGCCCTGCTGAGCCAAAAGGACCCTGTCATCCAAAAGGCCGTCTCGGTGCTTTCCAAGATGGCAACCAACAAAGGCAAACGTCCGTAAATAGGAACAACCGTATGAAAACAAAAACCATTTTCGCAATCGTTGCCGCCGCTTTTTCCTTGAACGCCTGGGCTCAAACTGCCAAGCTGACCGCTGAGCAGATTTTGGAGAAAAGCATCGAAGCCACAGGAGGGAGGGCCGCCTACGAAGCTCAAAAGACCCAGATCATCACCGGCGAAATCAACCTCGGCGCCATGGGCATCAAAGGTTCGATGAAGACTTATTCCAAAGGAAATAAGGTCCTTGTGATCACGGAGATCCCCAACTTGGCAAAGACCCGGCAAGGCTTTGACGGGAAGACGGCTTGGCAAGAAGACACCATGAACGGGCTCCGAAAGCTGACCGGCACCGAGCGTGAAAACTTGGTGCGGAGCGCCAGGAACGCCACCGTGAACTGGAAGGACTTCTACAAGAGCGTCAGTCTCAGTGGGACCGAAAAGGTCGGCGATCGCGACGCGTACGTAGTTGTCATGGCTCCCAAGGTCGGGGAGCCGATCAAGTCGTTTTACGACACGGAGACCTTCCTCGTCCTTCGCACCCTGACGACGGTCAAATCGCCTCAAGGCACCTTTGAGTCCGACATGTCTTTTTCGGACTACAAGGACGCCGGCGGAGTCAAAATGGCCCATAAGATGGTCATGAAAGTCGGGCCGACCGAGGTGGACATCACGATTACCAAAGTCGAGGTCAATACGAACATCGACGACAAGATCTTTGATTACCCAGAAGTCCAAAAGCCCGCGACAAAGCCTGCACCCAAGACCGGGAGCAAGGCATCGAGCAAGGCCAAGGGTAAAACCAAGACTAAATAGTCTCGATGAAGCGGACGATTCAGGAGCAGATCTCAGCCAACAAGAGCGCCAGCATGGTCTATGCCTCCATGCTGGTGCTTTTGCTGACCGCTCTGGGCGCGGCGATCACCGGTTTCTACGACATGGAGTACTGGTACGTAGGAGCGGCCGGAGCGTTCCTCCTGGGCTTGATCCTCGCCGCCTTGGCGCTGGGCAGCGGCGACTCCATCATCTTATCCCTGTCGGGCGCAAGGCCCGCCACCCATGCCGAGCATCAAGTGTTGGACAACGTGGCCGAAGAAATGAGCATCGCCGCCGGAATCCCGAAGCCCAAGGTGTACATCATTGACGATTCGGCGCCGAACGCCTTCGCCACGGGAAAGGATCCGAAAAGCGGCGTGGTTGTGTTCACGTCGGGCCTCATCAGCAAGTTGAACCGAGATGAACTGCAAGGCGTGATGGCGCACGAGATATCGCACATCCGCAACTACGACATTCGGTTCATGACTACCATCGCCCTGGTAGCCGGCCTGATCCCTTTGTTGGCAGACTTTCTTCTCAGGCTGAGCTGGTTCGGTGGCGGCCGAAGCCGGCGGAGCGACAACAACACCGCCCAGGGGATCTTCATGATTGCCGCCATCGTCCTGGCGATCCTCGCACCGCTGTTTTCGATTTTGCTGCAGATGGCGGTCAGCCGCAAGAGGGAGCTGCTGGCCGACGCGTCGGCAGCCGAACTCACGCGGTACCCCGAGGGTTTGGCAAGCGCGTTGCGCAAAATCGCCGCGGACCCTGAACCTTTGGAGGCGGCCAACCGCGCCACCCAGCACCTGTACATCGTGAACCCCTTGAAAAACTTCACGGAACGCAGCAGCGCCCTTTTCAGCACGCACCCGCCGATCGAAGAGCGCATTCGGGCCCTCAACGGCCTCATGGGCATGTACCCTTCGCGTCAGCGGCGCCCGGATGACTTTTCCGACATGCCCGACATCCCCAACATGCGCAACCGCCACTGATCGGGTATCATTCATGAATCTCGTGGGAGGCAAGGCCTTCATGCGCCGTGCCGCCTGCACCACAGGAGAACAACATTGCGTCAGAACGTCAAAAAAAGCAAGCATTCCTCGCGCTACCTTGCGCTAGCCAAGTCCCTTAAGCAAGATGCCCCGATCGATTTCGTCGAGGCTCTGGACCTCGTCAAGGCCAACGCCAACGCCAAGTTCGTCGAGAGCGTCGATCTCGCCGTCCGACTCGGCATCGACCCCCGAAAAAGCGACCAGAACGTCCGCGGCATCACCAACCTGCCCCACGGAACCGGAAAGACGAAGATCGTCGCCGTCTTGGCCAAGGGCGACCTGGCCAAGGAAGCCGAAGCCGCAGGCGCGGACATCGTGGGCGCAGAAGACCTTATCGCGCGCATCACGAGTGGCGACAAGGATCTTAAGTTCGACGTCATCCTCGCAACCGAGGAGATGGCCCCGCAAATCGGCAAAATTGGCCGCGTCCTTGGGCCCCGCACTCCGAACAAAAGAAACGGCACCGTTACCAATAACATAGCCACCGCCGTTCGGGAAATCAAAGGCGCGACGCGCGTCGAGTACCGTGCGGAGAAGGGTGGCATCGTCCACCTGGGCATCGGCAAAGTCAACTTTACCGCGGAGCAACTTCAGGAAAACTTCCTAGCCGCCATCAGCGCGCTTGTCAAAGCGAAGCCGGCGACCGCCAAGGGCAAATACATCATCTCGATTACCTTGAGCAGCACCATGGGGCCGGGCATCCCCGTCGACACGGCGCTCGCCACGAAGGCTGCCTCCGCCGTGAAGTGAGGCCTTGTCATAAGGCGAATTCAGGCGCCCTTATTTGAACGGGGCGCCTGGTTTTTATAATTAGGAACATGCCGGCAGGATGCCGGCGCTCCCAGGTAGGGTGCTCCTAACTACTCGCCCACGATCACCCGGATCTCCGTCGGCTTGTGCGTCTTTTGATCCGACAGCAGGCGATGCTGGTACCGGATCGCCGTGAAGATCAGGTCCTTCACCTTCGTGCCTTTCGGCACTTCGAAAACAAGGTTGAACTGGATGGCGGCACCGGGGAGGAACGTCGAGCCGTCCGGGAAGTGCTCGGTCATCTTCACGTCGTAACCGTAGGTGACCGGGAAATAGGTTTGCTCGTCGGGGGTCGTGATGCAGGTGTTGTTGCCCTCCCACTTGCCAAACACCAGGGTCTCCGTGGATTTGGTCGCGTTTTTGATTCGGCAACTGGCGACGATCAGCTCGGTGTTCTCCTTGGCCTCAATCCTCGTGTACTCTCGGGCCTCGGCGTACTTCAGCTGGTGATCGCTCTTGCGTTCAAGGGACACCAGCTCGAACCTGTAATCGCCCGTAAAGATGACCTCGCCCATTTTGCCCACGTTCTTGCCGGCGATCGGCCCCGCTCCCCCGGCTGGCACCAATTCGTATCCTCCCGGCCTTTTGACGACCGTCATGTCCATCGCCTTGGCGACGTCGGCAAGTGGCACGTAAGCCTGGCCTCCGACCACCTTCACTCTGGTCGAAACGGTTTTCCCGTTGTAAGTCAGCTTCAGAGTCGCCTGATAGGCCGCGGCCGCCACGGCAAGACAGGCGATCGAAATTACCCATGCCTTTTTCATCATGCCCTCCTTCTCGCTTATTATGAGGTTGCAAAATAGCCGCGGTGCGATCCGTAGGACGTAAGACATGCAAATCAAGGAGTGTGCTAAGCGAAGCGGCCGATCGTAGCCTATCGCCACGGCAGACCACCAAACGCGCTTGGAGGTGTCCCCAGCGATCAATGCGGAGCGACAGTCTGGTCCGTTGGCAACTTCTCCCAGCCTTCGATTCGTTCCCTCGGCCGCGTCGAATAGTCGGCGAACAGGATGAACATCAGGAGGAACCAAATGAATCCGATGGCCGCCCAAAACTTGGTCAGCTGGGAGCTGAATTTGACATGCATGAAAAAGAGCACCACGATGGTCGCCTTGAAGCAGGCGATCGCCATGGCGATCAGGTTGTTGTAGGCCGACACTCCCGGTGGCCCGACGTGCACCTCGGCCATCACGACGGTAAGGATCATTAGCACCAGCAACGCAAAAAACGTCGCCAAGTACATCGTGATCGGGTGCGAGTGGGAGCGGTCGACTTTCATGCTTACACCGGAATGAGATAGAACAGTGGGAAAAGGAAAATCCAGACGATATCGACGAAGTGCCAGTAAAGGCCGACCATTTCGTTCGGGACGAAACTCTCGACCAGCGGATGCTTCTTGAAGGTCAGCAGGGCCAAAACGCCGATGACCAAGATGCCGATGACGACGTGGATGGCGTGCAACCCCGTCATGGCGAAGTAGAGGTTGAAGAACATCTGCGCCTGGTTCGCAGGGGCATCGCCGTGCCACTGGAACCCAGGGCCGGGCACCAGGTGGTGCTCGAACTTCGCCTTCCACTCGAAGAACTTGACGATCAGAAAGATGCCCGCCAAACCCATGGTGGCGCCCAGACAGGCAAGCTGATGCCACCTCTTTTTCAGTTGGGCGAAGTGAACCGACAGCGCCATGCTCAGCGAACTTGTCAAAAGCACGACGGTGTTGAAGGTTCCCAGCTTTACATCGAGAAGCTTGTGCGCCTCGTAGAAGGTGTGCTGGAAATTCCACCGGTAAACGACGTAGGCGAGGAACAGCGCCCCGAAAAACATGATTTCCGTGACCAGAAACACCCACATGCCGACGATGTAGGACTCGTTTTGCTGCTCGATGTCCTCGAACTGGTGGTAAACGGGATCAGCCTTGACGCTCATGCTCTCGCTCCGACAGGTTCCTCACTTTCAGCCTCTTCGTCTTCTTCGAGTTCGGCCTCTTCGGGGTCGTAGTTGTATGCGGGCTCGGTGACGATGGGCGGCTCTTCAAAGTTCTCGGTCAGCGGCGGCGACTGAATTGTCCACTCGAGGCCCTTGGCGCCCCACGGGTTCGCCGAGGCCTTTTTGCCGTTGAACAACGACAAGGTCAGATAGACGGCCGGGATAAGGAAACCAAGCGCCAACGCCGCCGCGCCCGCCGACGACAGGATATGCCAAATCTGGAACTCAGGCGCGAACTTATACAGGTGGTACCTCCGGGGCATGCCCAGGTAGCCCAGGATGAACTGGGGCAGAAAAGTCAGGTTGAAGCCGACGAAGGTGATCATCGCCGCAAGCTTGCCCCAATAGTCGCTGAACATCCGGCCGGTCATTTTGGGCCACCAAAAGTGGAGGCCGCCCAGAAAGCCCATGATCGTGCCGCCCACCATCACGTAGTGGAAGTGTGCCACAACGAAGTAGGTGTCCGTAAGGTGAACGTTGGTGGACATCGAAGCTAGATACAGTCCGGTCAAACCGCCTACGACGAACAAACCAATGAACCCAAGAGCGTAGATGAACGGGGTCTGAAAACGAATCGATCCTCTGAACATGGTGGCTGTCCAGTTGAAAACCTTGATGGCTGACGGGATGGCGACCAGATAACTGAGGAACGAGAAGATCAGGCCCTGGTACATCGACTGGGTGGAAACGAACATGTGGTGCCCCCAAACCAAGAACCCCAGGCCGGCGATGGCCATGCTGGAGAACACCACGAAGTGGTACCCGAAGACCCGCTTGCGGCTGAAGCACGCGAACAGTTCGCTGATGACGCCCATGGCCGGCAATATCATGATGTACACGGCAGGGTGCGAGTAGAACCAGAACAGGTGCTGGAACAGAACCGGGTCGCCCCCTAGTTCGGGGCTGAAAATGCCGATATGGAAGACGCGCTCGACTCCCACCAATAGTAGCGTGATGGCCACGACCGGAGTCCCCAGCACGATGATGATGCTCGTCGCGTAGTGGCTCCAAACGTAAAGCGGCAGGCGGAACCAAGTCATTCCCGGCGCGCGCATCTTGTGAATCGTCACGATGAAGTTTATGCCGGTGAAGATCGACGAGAAGCCCGCCACGAAAGCGCCAAGGATAGTCAGCATCACTTGGCTGTTGCTGTACATCGACGAGTAAGGGGTGTAGAACGTCCAGCCGGTGTCGACGCCGCCAGTTAGAATAGCTGACAGCCCGAGCAGGCCTCCGCCGATGTAGAAGTACCAGCTCAGCAGGTTTAGCCTCGGGAATGCAAGGTCGCGCGCGCCGATCATCAGCGGGATCAGGAAGTTGCCCAGAACCGCCGGAATCGCCGGGATCAGGAAGAAAAAGATCATGATGACGCCGTGCGCAGTGAAAATCCGGTTGTAGAAGTCACTCGTCATCATCAGGCCGGTGGGCGTGACAAGTTCCATCCGGATCATTGAAGCGGCCAATCCGCCAAGCAGGAAGAACACCGACACCGAGATCAAGTACAGAATGGCGATGCGTTTGTGGTCCTTGGTCAGGAGCCACGAGGCGACAGTGTGGCCGTTCTGCAGATAGTTCGGCTTCGCGCCGACTTCAGGGTTGACCGTTGGATTTCCGACTGAACTCATTTGTTGTTTCCTGTGTTTGCCATTACGGTTCGCGGGCTTGGGGCCTGCGTTGCTCCAAGCGACTTGATATAGGCGTTAAGGAAGAGAACTTGCTCCTCACTCAGTTGCTTCTTGTATTCCGGCATGGTGTCGAGGTATCCCTTGACGATCTTGGCGTACGGGTTGAGGATTGACTCGCGCAGGTACGAGTCATCCACGTCAACCTCCGTTCCGTCCCTCATGGTGCGTCGCTTGCCGAACAGGCCCACAAGCGACGGTCCCTTTGGAGTGTCCAAGGCGCCGTGGCAGTTGCCGCACGCGTTTTGCTCAAAGAGTCTTTGGCCGGCTTCGATCATGGAAACCGGGGGCTGCTTTTTCGAGCCGCCGCTGGCCAGCCACTGGTCGAACTCCTTTTTTGGCAAAGCGTAAACGTACCCGCCCATCGCGGAGTGCTCCGTCCCGCAATATTCGGCACAGAACAAGTTGTATTTGCCGGGCTTGGTGGTGATGAACCATTGCTGCGAGTAGCGCCCCGGGAGCACGTCCTGCTTGATCCGGAACTGCGGAACGAAAAAGCTGTGGATCACGTCCTGTGAAATCATCGTCAACCGGACCGGCACGCCGACCGGGACGTGCATCTCGTTGTTCTCCCGGACGCCGTTTGCGTGCTGCACGTGCCACATCCACTGCTTGCCGATCACAAAAATCTCCATAGCGTCCTTCGGCGGCTGGCGGGTCTTGATGAACAGCTTGGCCGACCACCAGAAGATGAACAGCCCCAGGATGAGGGGGATGATGGTCCATGTCAGCTCGAGGCCCAGATGGGAGTCCACGGCGCCGCTCCGTTTGGCTTTGGACCCCTTGCGGTAGCGGATGGCGAAAAACAGAACCAGCGCGCCGACAAGCACCGTGAAGATGACGGTCAGCGCGGTCAGCGTGTAGAACAGCGCGTCCATCTCGGGTGCGAAGTTCGAGGCCCTTTCTGGAACGAACGGAATCTTCACGAGCGCGCAGGTCCTCCTTTGGAGCGGTACGACTTGTACGACATGACCGAAATGGCCAAAGCCAGGACGATCACGGTGGCGATGCCGCCTGCCTTGATCAGTTGGCTGACGACGAGGCTGTACTTGCCCGAATGGGGGTCGTATTGAATGCAACCCCAGAAGATGGGCTCCGCCTTCGGGCCGATCTTCTCCTCGCGGGCGTCCTTCAGCGCCTTCAGAAGCAACGGAGCGGCGTATTCGGCACCATAGAAGTAGCGCGAGATTTTTCCGTCGGGCGTCACCACCACGATGGCCGCCGGATGGCCGATCAGGTCTTTCACCGGGTCGTAGGTGAAGCGGTAACCCAGTGCGTCGGTCAGCTTCAGGATGTTCTCCTGAGTGCCGGTCAGAAGGTGCCAGCCTTTCTCCGTTCCTGGACGCACCATTTCCATCAGCTCGGCCTTTTTCTTGGCGGCCAGCTCGGGCGTCTCTTTTGGGTGGATGCTGACGGAAAGAACCGTGTAGTCCCGCCCGGGCTGGTACGCCTTGATGCTTCTCACGGCCTTGGCCAGCCCCTCGCTGATCATGATGCACACGCCTTTGCAGTTGTAGAACATGGGAGCGATGATCAGCGGTTTTTGGCCCAGGTAGTCGCCGATCTTGACCTTCTTCCCGTATTCATCCCTGAATTCGGCCTCGGCCGGCACCGACTTGTTCAAGTTTTGATCCACGCGCACCGCTTCTTTGAGTTGCTCGTTCTGCGCCAGACAAACGCCGGCCAGGGCGACGGCGGCAAGCACTGCCCCTAAGGGCCTTGTCCACATCATCTCGCCGAACCTCCCTCTCTTGCGGAGGCCGACCATTTCGGCAAGCCCTCCTTGGCAACGATATCGATTGCCCGATCGATCGGGACCTGGGCGATGCCGGCGTTTCGGTTCACCCAGGCGTAGCTGTTGAGGGCCCTTTGCTCTCGATCCATCAACTTGTGCATGTCGGTCTTTGCAGAAAAGTTCGTCTGGAGAAGGGGCACGTCCTTGGGCGGCAAACGTCGCTTCATGTCCTTCGGCTGGAAGGTCGAGGCGAAACCGCCAGGCACCAGCCACTCAAAGAGGCCGGCCGACAGAACGATTGAAACGATGGTGAAGGCGAAGAAGTAGAACACCGCCTTCATCAAGGGTTTCAACTTGACGTCGGCCGCTTCGTAGCGCGCCCCGGGTTCCGGAATGTAATCGTCTTTTCTATGCATGCTGAACGGCCTCCTGTTCGGATTCCTCCTCCGTCCGCGGAGGATGGTTGGCAATCGCGGGAGCTTTGCCTAGTTGCCAGCCGAACACCGTGAACCACACGCCCCCGATGCCGGCCAGTGCGGCGAGATCGGTCCAAAGAGGCGCCGGGTGATCGCGTATCGCGGGCATCACGATCCAGTACAAATCGACGAACCGAGCCAGAAGGATGACTGCCGTGATCGTCATCAGCATCCACACGGTGCGCTTGGCCCTCGGCGCCAACAGCGAAAGCCAAGGGATGAAGAACTGCGTGATCGCCGTCAAAGTCATAAGGGTCGGCCATCCGTTCGCCGACCGGACGATGTAGTACTCCGTCGTTTCGGGCTGGTTGGCCGCGTAGATGATCAGAAATTGGCTGAGGGTGATGTAACCCCAGAACATGGTGAAGGCGAACAGCAGCGTGCCGGCGTCTTTGGTTGTTCCAGCGGGGACAGCCTCCCGGAAGGGATCCTTGTCTCGATTCTTCAGGACAAAGAACGTTGCGAATGCCAGTGCCGTCAGAGCCATCTGGATGCCGAACCAGATGCCGAAGATGGAGCTGAACCAGTGGGGCTCCAAGGACATGACCCAGTCGGTGACGGCGAACGTCATGGTGAGCATGAAGGCCACAATTCCCGGGGCAGAAAGGTTCGCTCGGAAGTCGGTTTCGCTTTTGGCGCCGGTTCGGTCCTCACGAAGCGAGGACTTGCGCAGCAGGTGGGCGAGCAAAGCCCAGATCGCCAGGTAGGCCACGGTCCTGCCGATGAAGAATCCAGGATTCAGGTAGAGCGATTTGTCCTGGAGAATCTTGTCCTCGGCCACATGCTTCGGGTCGGCCCACGGGTAAATCGCACTGAGGTTGGCCGCGATCGGGAGGAACAGCAGGGCGAAGACGAGGATCATGGCTGCACCGCCGCCGGCTTCCCATATCCTGAGGAACGGCCTTGAGAAGCGCGCGCGCGTGACATGGTGAAGCAGGGTCATGCCCAGGCAGCCGAAGGTCAGGGTTCCCCATACCGTGAAGGCGTAGATGTAGCTTTGCATCGCAACGCCCCGGTTCGATGCCAGACCGATCGCCCATGCGACAAGCGCCACCACGGCGATGAGGCCGGAAGTCGACTTCCACTTTCCGATCCATTCCGTATTCACTGCACAACCTCCTCGTTCAGCTTGCCCATGTCCTCGCGGCTTAGCTTGGCCTTTTCGACGTTGTGGCTAAGTTGCAGGGCTCGAATGTAGGCCGCGATGGCCCACCGCTCGTCCGGGTTCACGCGCGCCGCCGAGCTCATCATGATGCCAAAGCCGTTCGTCTGAACCTCGAAGAAGTGGCCGATGGGCATTTGGCGCAAGCGGTCGGTGTGGTAGTTGGCCGGCGCGCGCCGGAGTATCAGGCCCCTCTGGGTGATCATTCCCTGGCCGTCGCCCGAGAGTCCGTGGCAATGCGAACACATCGCCTCGAACCTTTCGCGACCCCACAGCAGGACCTCCTTCAGGTCCTTCTTGGTGCTGAGCTTCTTGCCGTCTTTGGTCAGCGTGGCCGGCAGTTCGGTCACCAGCTTGCCGCTCTTGTCGTATCCGGTGAGAAACGACTTGTCGGCGACATACTTGCCGCGGGCGATGGTGCCCGGCACAGGCTCTCGAGCCGACTGGCCGTCCGTAAAGAGCTCGTCGGGCTGGAAGGGTTTGAGCTTAGGCTGAACCCACATGTCGGTGTGGCAGCCGGCCAAGGCAACCGCTACCCAAGCCGCAAGGGCGCCTTTGGCGGCCATGCGGCCTAGCTGGAAGCTCCGGCATCCTGCCCGCAGAAGCCGAGCGACACGTTGCAACATCCTCAGGCCCGGGTTCATTCGCAGTCCACCTCCGCGATGCTGGAAGCCCCGAGCGAGACCATGAACCGGCGGATTTCCTCAGGGTCGTACCGAGGGTCTTCGGCCTCGATCGCCAGGAAAAAGCGGTCCTGCGATGCCCGCAAGAAGCCGGGCGCGTTGAAAACCGGGTGGTGCGGTCGGGGAAGGCCGTTGAGGCCGAACATCCCGAAAACGGCTCCGAAGGCGGCAAGCAGGACCGTGCATTCAAAGATGACGGGCACAAAGTGCGGCCAGCTGAACAGCGGACGGCCGCCCACGTTCAGCGGATAATCGACCACCGACACGTAGTACTGGAGGCTCAACCCGATGATCGCGCCTAAAACGCCGCATCCGAAAATGATCCATGGTACGCGGTTGTCGTTGCAACCCACCGCTTCGGCCAATCCGTGAACCGGGAAGGGAGAGTAGCCTTCAATTTTCCTGTATCCGGCCTCTTTCGCCCTCTTCGCGGCCTCGAGCAACTGGTCGGGCGACTCGAACTCGGCGACCATCCCGTAAACCTGAGGGGCCGCTGCCTCTTCGTGGCTCATTCGTTCACCCCCACTTTGACGGGCTCGGCGTGCTTTTTCCGGTGCGACATCCGGTACCAAAGCTCGCGAACCTCGAAAATCGAGATCATCGGCACGAACCTAATGAACAGGAACATCATCATGATGAAGAAACCGATCGTTCCGAAGAACAAACCGAAGTCCCAGACCGTCGGCGTGTACATGCCCCAACTGGACGGGAGGAAGTCGCGGTGCAGGCTGACCGGAATGATGATGAACCGCTCCAGCCACATCCCCAGACCGACGACCAGCGAGATGACGAACACGGTCGGGAGGTGGTGGCGCATCTTTTTCGACCACAGGATCTGAGGGACGACGCCGTTGCAGAAGATCAGCAACCAGTAAGCCCAAGCGTAGGGCCCGTACCAACGGTTGTGCATCAAGTACTGCTCGAACGGGTTGGCGCTGTACCAAGCGTAGAACACCTCCATGATGTAGCCGTAGAACACGATCAGGCCGGTCGTCAGCATGATCTTGCACATCCAATCGATGTGTCTCATCGTGACCAGGTTTTCGATCTTGTACAGCGCCCTCAACGGGACCATGAACGTGAGCACCATCGCGAAGCCGGCATAGACCGCGCCGGCGACAAAGTAGGGCGGGAAAATCGTCGTCTGCCATCCGGGAAGCAAGGAAACCGCGAAGTCGAAGCTGACGATGGAGTGAACCGACAACACCAGAGGCGTCGAGAGACCGGCCAAAACGATGTAGGCTGCCTCGTAGCGTTTCCAGTGGCTGGCCGCGCCCCGCCACCCAAGGGACAGCATCCCGCAAAGGTACCGCGCAGGCTTGAACACCAGCCTGTCGCGCAACGTCGCCAAGTCCGGAACAAGACCCACGTACCAGAACAAAATCGAGACCGTCATGTAGGTGGACACCGCGAACACGTCCCAGATCAGCGGGCTGCGGAACTGTGGCCACATGGCCAGGATGTTCGGATAGGGGAAAAGCCAGTAGGCCACCCACGGCCGGCCCGTGTGAAGCAAGGGGTACATGCCCGCGCACATCACCGCGAAGATCGTCATCGCTTCAGCGAAACGATTGATCGACGTCCGCCACTCCTGCTTGAGCAACAGAAGAATCGCCGAGATCAGGGTGCCCGCATGGCCGATGCCGATCCACCAGACGAAGTTGATGATGTCGAACGACCAGGCAACCGGCTGGTTGTTTCCCCAAATACCGATACCCTTGTAGATCAGGTAGGTGACCGAGACCAGGAGCATGTTGACGAGGAAGAACCCTATGAGAAACATGGCGAACCATGCCTTCGGGTGCTCCTTTTGCTTCGAAACGACCGAGCTGATTTGCTCGGTGATCGTCTCGTAGGTCTGCTTTCCCTCGATCAGGGGTTCTATGACTCGGCTTTCACTCATGCTTTATGCCTTGATTCGGGGATTCGGGTTCCGCAACTTCGCGGAATAGGATGTTCTGGGCTTGGTGTTCAGCACCTCGAGCAACTTATAGCTGCGCTCTTCGGCCCTCGCCTTGGAGACCCTGCTGTTGGGGTCGCTGACGTCGCCGAACACGATGGCCTGCGTCGGGCACGCTTGCTGGCAGGCCGTGACGATCTCGCCGTCCTTGACCTTGCGAAGCTGTTTCTTGGCTTCGATGCGGGCCTCGTTGATCCGCTGGACGCAGTAGGTGCACTTCTCCATCACGCCGCGGCTACGGACCGTGACGTCCGGGTTGTTCAGAAGCTTCAGCAACGGAATGTCGTCTTTCTTGTCGAAGTTCTTCTGGTTGTACTGGTAGTTCAAGAAGTTGAACCGGCGAACCTTATAGGGGCAGTTGTTCGAACAGTACCGGGTGCCGACGCAACGGTTGTAGACCATCTGGTTCAGCCCCTCGTGGCTGTGCACCGTCGCGGCCACCGGGCAGACGGGCTCGCACGGGGCGTCCTCGCAATGCTGGCAGGCCACCGGCTGAACGACGTGCTCGAACCGCCCGTTCTTGACGCTGAAGTAGTGGTCGATTCGGATCCAGTGCATCTCACGGCCGTTGCGCACCTGGTCTTTGCCGACTACGGGGATGTTGTTCTCCGCCTGGCAGGCGATGGTGCAGGCATTGCAACCGATGCAAGCGTTGAGATCGATGCTCATGCCCCATTGCTGGCTGTCGTTCTTGAACTGCTCGTCGTTGTAAAGGGTCAGGCCTTTCTTCGCATGGTGGGCGTCGTGGGGCTCCAGCGACGGGTTGTGTTTGTATTCCTCGATCGAGCCGACCCGCACGATGTCGCGCCCTTCCATGCTGTGGTGGGTTTGCGCTGCGGCGATCGGGTGGGCTTTTCCGAGCTTTTTGACGCTGCCCTCCGCGATCGCCCCGCCAGCCATCAGCGGGTAAACGTTGAAGCCGACGCCCTCGCCGACCCGGCCGCACTTCGTCCGACCGTAACCCGCATGCAGAGTGACCGAATCATCCGCGTGGCCGGGAACGATCCATACCGGGCCTTCAACCCGGCTCTGGCCGACCGTCACCTCGACAACGTCTTCGTTCTTTACTCCCAGCCTCTGCGCCGTGTTGAGGCTCATCTGAACCGTGTTGTCCCAAGTGACCGTCGTGATCGGTTTCGGCAGCTCCTGCAGCCAGCCGTTGTTGGCGTAGCGGCCGTCGTCGATTGTGGGGTCGGGGCGAAGGTTGACCTCGAAGCCGAACGCCGCAGAACCCGCTGGGCCGATGCCACCGACCGGTTTCGGGGCCTCCGTTGGTTTGGCCGGCGAGATCACGCCGTCGTGAAGCGCCTTCTCCCACTTCTCGCCTGCGCCCTTGGCCACCCAGAATCCTTTGACGATGTCGTAGGCCGGCTGAGGCTTGCCTGAGATCGAGGCGACCAGTTCGTGGACCGGAACGGCGTTGTGCAACGGAAGAATCAAAGGCTGGATGATGGAGGCCGTGCCGTCCCGCGCCTCGGCGTCGCTCCAGGCCTCCAAGAAATGGGCCAGCGGGACGTACCACTTGCTTTCAGCGGCGGTTTCGTCCTCGTAGAGGGCGGCGACGGCGGTGAAGGGCACTTTCTTGTAAGCTTCTTTCAGTCCGTCGGCCTGCGGCAGAGTGGAGAGCGGATTGGCCGAGATGGTGAGCATCCAGTCCACCCGGCCGCCGGCCAGCTCGGCGGCCAGCTTTGTCGCGCCCGTGCGCAGCGGTTTGCGATCGGTTGGCCGATATTGCACGGCCCGGCCGATCGCTCCAATCGCGTGGTTGATATGGCAGGCGATGGCGTGCAACTCGGCGGGCTGGTGCGCGCCGGCTACAACTACGGCTTTGCCGTTGCGCGCGATCAGGTCGGCGGCGATTTCGCGAATTGTGGCGGCGTCAAACGGTCCGTCAGCTTCGAGGTCAGAAAGGGCCATGACCAGCTGGCGGGCAATATCAACGACCTCCGAGGACTTCACGGTGAACCGATGGTCGGCCGAGAGGCCCGCCGTGGTCACGCCGCTTTCGAAAACGTAAAGGCGGTTCATCTTGGCTTCGGAGCCTTCGATTTTGCGCCCGGAGGCGAAGTCGCGGGCCATCCGCACACTCCACGGCCCCTCGTCGAAAAGGCTGCAGTCCAGCGACACGATCGCCTCGGCCTGGCTCAGGTCGTAGACCGTCTCGTACGGGGATCCGAATGCCAGCACGGAACCCTCGAGAGCGCTGTCGTCGTTGAAGGGCTCCCACTCGATCCACTCCGCTCCAGGGTGCGCCTTCACGAGCGCCTGAAGCTGGTTGCGCAAGGTTGGCGAGGCGACGCGGTCGGTGACGATGCGCGGGCTTTTCGCCGCGGCAAGCGCCTCGCGAGCGGCCTTCAAGAATTCGTCGTAAGTCGCGATTTGCCCCTCGTTTAGAACGTTCCGGCCCCGGTCGGGATCGTAAAGCGTCAGCAGCTCGGCCTGCGCGAACACGTCGGTCGAGCCGAGAGACGCGGGATGGAGGTCGTTACCCTCGATCTTGGTCGGGCGACCCATCTTCGACTCGACGACCAATCCGAGCGCCTCGCCCCGACGGACCATCGCCGTGGCGTAGCGCAACGACTTGCCCGGGATGATGTCTTCCGGAGCCTTGACGTAAGGCACGATCTTCTCTTGGGGCAGGAAGCGGCAGCCGGAAAGCCCCGCGAGCGCCAGCGAGGCGCCCATCACCTTCAGAAACTGCCGTCGGTCCATGGAGAGCAAGGTCGAACGGTTGGGAAACTCGTCCTCAAGGAACTTGCGGAACTCGGGCGTCCCGGCAACTTCGTCCAAACTGCGGTAGTATTGCTTTCCGTTGCCCGCCTCGAGCTTTTTCGAGATTTCTTCAAGAGTGAGATCTGCGCTGTTTTTCGACTCCATGCCCTTTCCCTTTACCGATGGCAAATTGAACAGTCCTCGAGGGTTGCCTTCTTGATGTTGAACTTCTTGATCATCTCCTGAGCGTGCGCCTTTTCCTCGGCAGTCGGCGTGTAAGATAGGCCGTTCGCAAGCGCCTGCTCCCTGGGGCTAAGCTTGGCTCCCGCCTGGAACTTGCGGTACAGATTGAAAACCTGTTGCTTGCTGTCCAGTTGGGGGTTCGCCTGGTCGACGTACAGAACGTTCTCCGGATTGCGGTGGCAGTCGAGACACCACTTCATGAAGAAAGCCTTTCCCTTATTGGTCAAGTGCATTTTCTGAATCGCCCCATGGCACTCGTTGCAACTGATTCCCCTGTTAACGTGGATGCTATGGTTGAAGAAAACAAACTCAGGCACCTTGGCAACCTTGTTCCAGCCCGGCTCGCCGCCCGTGGCCCATTGGATTTGGCGGCCGGTCGCGAAGCTCGTGCGCACCGGTTCCAAGAGGGGGCTGTCGGTCCAGATCTGGGAGTGGCACATCATGCATGTGTCGGTCGAAGGGATTCCGGCGGTAGCCGACTTTTCGACGCTTGTGTGGCAGAATCGGCAGTCGATTCCAAGTTCTTGAACGTGGTGCTGGTGACTGAACGGCACCGGCTGCTCGAGGCTGACGCCCGCCTTGGTGTTGTAGCTGGAACGGCTGATTGCCGACCCGGTGAAAATCGCCAAAAAAGGAACGGCGGCCGCCGCCACAAGGCTGGCACGCGCAATGGTGTTGGTTACGGGCTTAAAGAGCTGCGCCATCAGGACCCCTGGAAGTCATCGCCGAAAGGCGTTCATCTCGAGTGCAGTTACCGAAGTTTAACCTGGGATGATTTAGTGCCATGTCACAAGTCCTAACGGCTCTTGGCCGAATGCTGTTTAGAAGTATGTCCGATCCACCGCCATCACAACAAATAGCAAAGCGAGATACAGCAACGAGTACTTATAGAGGGAAACCGCCTGCGGGCGTTCCGGTTTGCGGTACAGTTGCAGGCTTCTCGCGAACAGGATGAGATTGAGCAACGCCGCTCCGGCCAGGTACGCCGGCCCGAGGTCCCTCTGCAACAACGGCATGACGGAGACGATCGCCGTGGCGACCGTGTAGAGGCCGATCTGAATCACGGTGACGCGTTCGCCCAAAACCACGGGAAGCATGGGCACGCGCGCCCTGGCATAGTCGTCCTTGATCAGCAGCGACAGCGCCCAGAAGTGAACCGGCGTCCACATGAAAACGATCAAGAACAGCCACCAAGCGAGGGGGCTCAGGTTGCCTGTGACGGAGGCCCATCCGACCAGAGGCGGAAAAGCCCCGGCCGCACCTCCGATGACAATGTTTTGCCAGGTCCGCCGTTTCAGCCAAAGCGTGTACACGAAAACGTAGTAGACGAGGCCGGCCAGGGCGAGAACCGCCGTCAGCAGGTTCGCTGCGCTCCAAAGCAGCACGAACGAGCCCGCGGCAAGGCCCAAGCCGAAGGCCAGGCCTTGCCTCGAGGAGATGTGCCGCGTCACGATCGGCCGCCCCGAGGTGCGCTTCATTTGGGCGTCCAGATCCCGTTCCACAACCATGTTGATCGCGTTGGCGCCGCCGGCCGCCATGTAGCCGCCTATTGCGACGGCCAGAAATAGCCACGCTCCGGGCCAGCCTTCGGCGGCCGCCAGCATGGCCATCAAGGTGGTGAACAGCAGAAGACTGATCACCCGAGGCTTGGTCAAAAGAAAGTAGTCCTTGATTAAGGCCAAACCGTGAGGCCGCTCCAAGGCCTCCTCGGTTGGCGGCACGTGCGACTTGCCGAGTTCCACACGCTGGACCCCTTCACCCAGCGCAGCGGCCGTCGACAGGATAACGGCGATCCAAAGCGCGTCGGCCAAAGCCAAATGAACCAGCTGCAGCCAAACCGGGGCCATCAAGTAAACGTTGAGGAAGCCGAGGGCCATCTGCGCCACAAAAAAGAACGCCACCCACTTGCTGAAGCGAAGCAGAAGTGACGAGGGCCGCAAATAGTTCGCGAGGCCGATGATCAGGATAAGGTAGAGGCCCACCGAGGTGGCGATCAGCGGGTGGAACAGCCTAAGGCGGACCAGCAACGATGCCGTCGGCGAAAAGTCTTGCCGAATTCCCTCGGCCAGCGACTTGGCGGGATATAGCGTGTCGCCAAGAGCGGTCACCGCCCCAGAAACCCCTAGAACGAGCACACCGAGAAGGCCGAACAGCAACGCCGGCTTCAGAATCCCCTGGTTCCTCCAGGCCAGCCTAGGTCCGCCGAAAGCGAAGTAGATCGTCAAGGTAAGCGCCCCAACGAGCAGGAAGGTGTTCACCAGGTGGAACGACATCGCAATGGCCCGGTGGTAGGAGTCGTCGAGGGCGACCCAACCGAAGAGAACCAAAGCCGCGCCGAGCGCCGCTTCGGTCAGCGTGAAAAACAGAACAAAAAAGGCGGTTAGCCGAACGGGATGGCCCCTGGGGAATACCCGCCTCGCCGCAACAAGCATCCAGATCGAAGAAAGCAGAACGATGCCGCTGGAGAGCCTGTGAACGAACTCGATGATCTGTGCCGTGGACGCCAACGGCGGGACGACCTCGCCGTCGCACAGAGGCCAGTGAGCGCCGCAACCGTCCCCAGAAAGACTGGCCCTGACAAACGCACCCCAAACAATTACCAAAAGATTATATAGAAGGATAGCTAAGGAAACTTTGGCGAACCTTTCATGGCTCATTTCTTCACCGCTTGTACCGGTTTAATCAGGCTCAGTCTACATTTTGTTGCACCTTTTCCCGAAGTGGTTCCAGAATCGACAGAAAGCCCTGAATCCGATGTGTAAATTAGAGCCTTGGACTCAGAAGGACCTGCGGAGAGGCATTAAGGCGAGGGCTTTTCTAGGTGAACAATCCGCCCAAGGCTTCGTCTACGCCCAAGGAAGCTGTTTTCTAAGGCGGCGGCTGTTTCGGCGGTGCCATTCGTATGATCCAGACCACACAGAAAAGCGATCCAGCGCAAAACATCGATGAGTGCGTGTTCTCGAGGCTGTCCAAATTCGGGGTCCAGCCAACGCCGATCTGTTCGGACGAGGTTTTTCTCCGCCGTGCCTACCTCGATGCCATCGGCACTTTGCCAACGGCCGAGGAAGCGCGCGCCTTTTTGGCCGACAAGTCGCCGGACAAGCGCACGAAGCTGATCGACCGTCTGCTGGAGCGCGAAGAGTACGCCGATTACTGGTCGATGAAGTGGGCCGACCTCCTTCGGGTGAAGTCGGAGTTCCCCATCAACCTTTGGCCGCTCGCCGCCAACGTCTACCATCAGTGGATTCGCACGGCGGTCAAGGAGAATTGGCCCTACACTCGGTTTGCGCGTCAGTTGCTGACAAGCAGCGGGAGCAACTTCCGCAATCCGCCGGTCAACTTCTACCGTGCTGTGCCCTACAAGCAGCCCGACTCGATCGCCAGGGCCGTCGCCTTGACATTCATGGGTGTCCGGGCGGAAAAGTGGCCCAAGGCGAAGTTGCAGACGTTTGCCGCCTTCTTCGCGAAGGTCGGCTACAAGGCAACCGGCGAGTGGAAGGAAGAGATCGTCTTCTTCGACCCGATGAAGAAGCCTCCGGTCGGCCTGGCCTCGCAACCCCAGTTTCCCGACGGCTCGACGCCTACTATTCCGCGCGACCGCGACCCGCGATTGGCCGTGGCCGACTGGTTGATCGCGCCGTCCAATCCGTGGTTTACAGCCAACATCGCCAACCGCGTTTGGGCCTGGCTGATGGGCCGTGGCATCGTCCATGAGCCGGACGACTTTCGTCCCGACAACCCGCCGTCGAACCCCCAGCTTCTCGCCGCCTTGCAAGAAGCCTTGATCGATGCCAAGTACGATGTCAAGGCCTTGATTCGGCAGATCATGAACTCGAGGGTGTACCAACTGGATTCGAAACCGGTCGAGGCCAGGGCCGCCGCCAACTTTGCCGCCTACCCGTTGCGGCGCCTCGAGGCCGAGGTGCTCATCGATGCCATCAACGCAATCACGGACACGACGGAGAGCTACATGAGCGCCGCCCCGGAGCCATACACCTTCATCCCGGAAAGGCAGAGGTCGATCGCTCTCGCCGACGGCAGCATCACCAGCCCGTTTCTACAACTCTTCGGGCGCCCGCCGCGGGACACCGGGTTGGCTTCCGAGCGGAACAACAAGCCCTCTTCGGGGCAGAGGCTGCACCTGTTGAATTCAAGCCATATCCGCACAAAAATCGAGCAGGGCGGAAAGATCGGCGTCATGGTTCGCATGGCCAACTCGACCGAAGAAATTGCGAACGAACTCTACTTGAGCATTCTTTCGAGGTACCCGACGGCCGACGAGTTGGACACGGTCAAAGCCTATTTTGAGCAGGCGCCCAGCAAGCGCGACGCCGCCTTCGACCTGGCCTGGGCCGCGATGAACTCTGTGGAGTTTTTGTACAAGCATTAGGAGCCGAACGTGAACGAACGCGAAAAGGAAATCGTCCATAAGCTCTCGCGACGTGAGCTTTTGCGCTACACCCTCCTCGGCACGGCCGGGCTGATGTTTTCCGACGGACTGGCCATGAAGGCCTTGCAGGCGTTGCAGGCTCCGCCGGCGCTCAAGCCGAAGGCGAAGTCGGTGATTCAGCTGTGGATGTGGGGCGGCCCGTGCCATCTGGACACCTTCGACCCGAAGCCGGGCGCTGGCTCGGACTACGAGGGGCCGTTCACCAGCCCGATCAAGACCAACGTGGACGGCATACTGATCAACCAGCTTCTGCCAGAGTTGGCGAAGATGGCCGACAAGTATTCGATCATCCGGAGCATGACCCACGGCAGCAACGCCCACGAGACTGCCGCCTACATGACCCAAACCGGATTCCGACCCGGCGACGGATTGACCCACCCGGGAATTGGGGCCGTCGTATCTCTATTCAAGGGTTACGAGGCGGGCTACAAAGGCCTTATCCCACCCTACATCGTTCTGACCCAATTGCTAGGGAGGTTCTCCGAGTCCGGATTCCTGGGATTCCGCGCCGCACCTTTCGCGACGGGAGGCGACCCCAACGCCGCGCGCTTCGTGGTGGAGGGCGTAGTGGCCGAGGGGGTCAGCGATGCCCGGCAAAGAAGCCGCAGAGACCTGTTGCTGAAGCTCGACAAGTTGCGTCAGCAGTTCAAAGACGACCCTCAGATTCAGGCGTTCAACGAGGCAGAAGCGCAAGCCTACGACCTGATTCTTGGCGAAGCCGGCAAGGTCTTCGACCTGTCCACTGAAAGCGAGGAAGTGCGCGCCCGATACGGCAAGACGACCTTCGGCCAATCCTGCCTGATGGCGAGAAGGCTTGTCGAGAAGGGAGTTCCCTACATCGCAGTCAACTTCGGCGGCTGGGACACCCACAAGCAACACTTCCAAGCCATGAACCAAAAGTTGCCTCAACTGGACAAGGGCCTTTCGGCTTTGATTCAGGACCTGTCCGACCGTGGCCTTCTCAGCACGACGGTTGTCTGGTGGGGCGGCGAGTTCGGCCGAACGCCTCGCGTTCAATACGAGGCGCCTTGGAACGGCGGGCGCGGGCACTATGGACCGGTGTTTTCGTCGCTGGTGGCTGGCGGCGGGTTCAAAGGCGGGTATGTGGTCGGGTCGTCTGACGCCCGCGGCGAGGAGGTCAAGGATCGGCCGGTTTACCCAAGCGACCTTATCGGCTCGATCTACGCCTTGCTCGGCATTCCCCCAGACGCCAAAGTGCCCCACCCTCAAGGCCTCGACGTTCCGGTCGTCCCTCCAACGTGGGACGGAACTTCGAACTTGAACCTTCTCAAGGAGATCATGGCGCTATGAAGCGAACTCTGGCTTGTTTCGGTGCGTTTGTCTCAGCCTTTCTGCCGGCCCAGCAGCAATCGAACGCGCCGCACTTGGGTTACGTCTATCCGGCCGGCGGTCGGCAAGGGCAGGTCGTCGAGGCGGTGATCGGCGGGCAGCGGTTGGTCGGGGCGGCTCGAGTTCTGGCAGGTCCGGGCGTTCAGGCTGCAATCGTGGATTACGTGCGGCCGATGACCCCGAAGGAGCTTCAGGAAACGCGGGACAAACTCGAGGCTGCCGCCAAGAGGCTCGGTTTGGGCGGCTCATTCCGAACCGGGTCCCGCGGCAATCCGGCTCAGTTCCAACGGGTGGCGGCGGAGGCCGGTCTCAGTGAGAAGGACCTAAAACGCTTCCTGGCTTTCATCAGGGAGCGCTCGGACCCCAAAAGGCAGCCTAACCCGCAACTGGCCGAGACGATCCGTCTAAGAATAGAGATCGCCAAGGACGCACAACCAGGCCTTCGCGAATTGCGCATCGTGTCGCCCTTGGGCCTCTCCAACCCGATCCGCTTCTACGTGGGCCAAGATCGGGAGTTCAACGAAATCGAGCCGAACAATGTCGACCCGTGCCAGCTGGACGGCACCATTCCGATCGTCGTCAACGGCCAAGTGATGCCAGGCGAGCAAGACGCGTTCGCCGTCCATCTAAAAAAAGGGCAAACCGTCCAGATTTCCGCCATGGCACGAGCCATTACGCCTTACCTGGCCGATGCCGTGCCGGGCTGGTTCCAGGCGCACCTGTCCCTGCGCGACCCCGACGGCCGCGAGGTGGCCTACGCCGACCACGACGACTTCAATCAGGGCCCCTCTTTGCGCTATACGCCGGTTAAAGACGGCAGATACGTGGTATCGATCCGCGACACAATCTACCGTGGCCGCGAAGACTTCGTCTACCGTCTTTACATCGGTCCGCCGATTCCCGAGGCCAAGGCCTTATTTCCTCAAGGCATGCCTGAGAAGGAACCGAACAATTCGCCTGCTCAAAGCGCCATCGTCAGCCTTCCGTCAACCGTCAACGGAGCTATCGGAAGCCCCGGCGACGCAGACTGCTTTCGCTTCCGAGGCGCCGCCGGAGAGCGGTTCGCCATCGAGGTGACGGCCAGGCGATGCGGCTCACCGCTCGATGCGTCGATCGTTGTGACGGACGCCGTCGGCCGGGTTATCGCCTTCAACGACGATTTCGTCGACAAATCGGCGGCGCTGATCACCCATCAGGCCGACCCTTATGTCTTGTTCACCTTGCCGTCTGCGGGTGTGTATTGCGCGACGGTTCGGGACACTCAGGGACGGGCCGGCCCCGACTACCGATACAGCTTGCGATTGGGTCGCGCCGAACCGGACTTCGAGTTGCGCGTGGTACCCTCATCGGTGACGTTGAGGCCGGGCGTCTGCACGCCGGTCACGGTGTTCGCCTTGCGGAAGGACGGCTTCGACGGGGAGATTCGCCTCCAGCTGGACAACGCGCCCAAGGGAATCTCTTTGAGCGGGGGCCCGATTCCTGCCGGATCGGACAAGGTTCGGGTCACTTTAAGAGCAAGTTCCGGCGCTTCGGAGCCTCTGCCTCTCCATATGTCGGGCGTCGCGAACGTCGCCGGCAAACCGATCATGCGCCGTGCCGTGCCTGCCGAGGACATGATGCAGGCTTTCGCCTACCGGCACCTTGTGCCGGTTTCAAGCTGGCTTGTGACCGTCGCAGGGCGCGGGGCGCGGGCGGCTGCCGGGTTTTCCGCTCCCGAGGCACCTGTAAAAATCCCGGTGGGAGGCACGGCCCAAGTGCGCCTTGCCGGTCCGGGCCGGCTTGTTGCCGACGCTCTCTCTTTTGAACTGTCCGACCCGCCGGAGGGCCTGACTCTTAAGGGCGTCAAAGGCGTCGAAGGCGCGTTGCTGATCGAGCTTCAAGCCGACCCGTCCAAACTGAGGGCCGGAACGAAGGGGAACTTGATCGTCGATGTGTTCCTCCAACAGACCAATGCCTTGGCCAAGCGGCCGAACGCCCGAAAAACGCTGGTTGGGTGCCTGCCGGCCATTGCGTTCGAGGTCGTCAAATAAGCCGCGTTAGCGGTTGGCGCGGCCGCGGCAGTGGGCGCAGGTGCCGAGCATTTCCAAGCGAATGTCATCGACGGCGAAGCCGTCTTCCTGGGAGCGCCGAACGGCCGTCTCGACTACGGATTCCGGCAAACTCATTTCGGTGACGCAACCGCAGGACCGGCACACGAGATGCTGGACCCGCCCGGCGTGCTCACCCTCGATCCGACAAGGGATGAAGCCGTCAGCAATGCCCACCCGGTGCACGAGGCCGAGTTCTTGCAGCGTCGAAAGGATGCGGTATACGCTTACGACGTCGATTTTGCCGTTCGCAGAGACGATCTGCTCGTGGATGGCGTACGCGCTTTGAGAACGATGCGAAGCGGCAAGAATGCGAACGACCTGAATGCGTTGCCGGGTGATCCGATGACCGCTTGAGCGCAAGACGCTCAAGGCCAACCTTTCGAAGGAATCAGAGTCCTCCCGCGAGGCCGCGTTGCACGGCGCCGAGAGCGATTCAGCCGAGTCAGCCATGGCAACATTATAGGCCATTCGGTTCATCGTGATGCCCGCCGACAGGTTCCTTTCGTCCCGCAATTCCCCCAAAACGCCCGAGTCGAAAAGCAATTTTGGCTCGTATCATTATGGGGTCGCAAAATCTGGCTTCATTTGACGCTGAGTTGTGCTAAGCTAGATGCGATTGAAACTTGGGCTCACCGGAACCTGCCGGTTGTGCCAGGAGGGAAAGATGAAGTTTTACAACCTGAAAACCCGATCACACGTCGAAGTGCCGGACACGGCGATCAAGAAAAAGAAGATGGTCCGCAAGACCAAGACCGGCGAGCAAACCCGCTACGCCCTGACGGCCGAGTTTGAAGGCAGCACGCTTTACAAATTCGTCAGCGAAGCGACTTACAAAGCAACCAACGCTCCCGAAATCTAACTGGCCATCTTGTCAAGCGTATGAAGGGTGCCGGCTCCACCGTGTCGGCCCTTTTTTATGGCCAAGGGTCCTTGGTGAGGGCCCGCGGACACCCTTCAGGAATGGGCCCTGGCGCTTGCAGAATCAAAGGAATGGCCCGTTTTGCCGGACCCTTTGTCCAAGCCTTCTGGCACATCAAAGTCCAAGCGCCAGACGTTCGTTTTTATGACGATACGCTTAGTCGACCAAGGCCATCTTCATCATGGAGGCGAGCAAGGCTTGTCCCGAGGGATTTCGGGGCAAGCCCAAAGGTTGCACGCCCAGCCCGCCAAACGGCCTCAGCGTCGTTGCCAGCACTTTGCCCGCTTTGACAAGGATCGGCGCTTCCTCGTAAGTCCGAACGTCGATGCGGTTGATCAGGACTTCGAAGTTCAGTCCTTCGGAAAGCTCTCGACGCAAGGCCTCCAGATCGATGGCTCGATCCCCCGACACGGCAAGCAGGCGCTCCCATTCGTACTTAAGGCCTAAGCTTTCGTCGAAGAACTCATACCCCGCTTCGCGCCAGAACGCGGCTTCTTGAGTGAGCTCGTCGACAAGGAACAGAAGCACGGCGCGGCCCTCCCGAACGGTTTGTGCCAAGTCGTGCGTTGGGCGCGTGGCGATGAGGTTGGGGCCGTCGGCCGGTTTGAAGCCCTCGAACAAGCGCGCTGGGTCGTGAACGCGCCACCCGCCGATCTCCTTGAACACCGGTTTTTCAAGAGCCCAAAGCGTCCACTCGTTGCGCGCTGGGCCGAACTCGACGGTCAGGGTATGCCGGCCCGGCTTTTCGAACACCCAATACATCTCCTGGAGCTGGGTTGAAACCTGCGCGGGAGCCTTTCTCGGAGCACCTTGTCCTTGGGCGACCACGGTGCCGTCATCGCTCCTCACAGTCCACCTCAAGCAACCCTCAATGCCTTTTTCGCTGTTCACGCCGACTTTCCACAGCACGGGTCCCAAGAAGTGGCAGAACGGGTCGAGCCACCCGGGCCGGTTGCCCCCGCTGATCCAAGGCGGCCGCCTCGTAGGGATCGGAAACAACACGTTCTCGAAATTCCAGGGCTTCATTTCGTCGGCGGTGTAGCGGGGTTCTCCCCAGTCGTCGATCAGGCCGGCCGTCGAGATAGGCGTGTCGCGCCACCCCGTCACCACATATCCGGCGATCGAATCGCGCGCACGGACCTGTTCATGCACGAATTTGCGCGTGAAAAGGGCTTTGGCCTTGGTTGACGCCATTAGTTCCCCATGCTGCTTGGCATATCCCGGCTCGGTGAAACGCGAACGAACGATGAAGCGGGGAATGTCGTACTGCCATCGCACGCCTTGGTCGTTAAGGTCCGGGTCGTCGGCGGCCCAGTAGGGCATCTCGCGGCGAATGCGCGCGACGTCGCGGTGCACGTCGATGTCGTTGAACTCACCGAAATACACGGGGAGCTCGGTGCGCGGCCCGGGCATAAGGCAATCCAAAACAACGGGGTAGAAATTCGTGTCGCAGTAGGGGTGGAAATCGTAGAAGTCGCCGAATTCGCGCGGGTCGCCGCCGTACATCTCCGCGCCTCCTGAGTTGTCCTTGACTAGCGGGCATCCCGTTTGGCGTTTGACCATGTCGACCAGCCGCTTTCGGTACTCGGCCGGCGTGGCGGAGCTGAGTTCGCAGCCGACCGTCCACAGGATGATGTTGTCGTGCCGGCGGTATTGGGCCACGATTCGCTCGAGGTCGTTGGCGATCTGCTCGAGTTTCGCTTCGTCGGCCGAGGGGTCCCAAAGCGGCAGTTCGAGCCATGCCTCGAGCCCTTCTTCCCTCATGATTTCGAGGAATCGGTGAGACGGCACCCACAGGCAAAACTTGATGAGATTGAAACCCAGCTCTCGGGTCTGCCGGATCTCGCTTCGGATGGTCTCCTCGTCCGGGTTAAGGTGCCCCAGTTCGGGGTACCAGCCCCACGTCAAAGTGCCTCGGGCATAGAAAGGCTTGCCGTCCACAAACACCCGGCGCCCCTCCACTCGGACGCGCGAGGGCTTGGCGGGCGGCAAGTCGGCCAGAGGGTCGGCGTCCGACTCCACCAGAAGCACGTCCCGGTAGATGCCGCCAAAGGTGTGGAACACGTACGGGATGAAGCCGCTGGCCACGTCCTTGACGGGAAAGGTCTCGCCGCCGTTCTTCACCACTTTGACCTCGACGTCCACGGTCCTGCCCTCGCAACCCGCGAGGCTGACCGAAAAGGCGTCCCAGATCCCTCGATGGTCGGCTGCCTGGCGACCGTTGATCGAGACCCATGCCTGGTAGCTGACCCCTTCGAACACCAGCCAGCTGGGAGCTTGGGAAACCTTGAGCCGCGTCCGGTAGACCGCCGGCCCCTCCCACCGAACCGACACGTCCTGCCTCCAGGCGTGCGGAACCTGAACCGGCCTCGGGCCGTCGCCGTAGTCGACCGTCCAATCGCTGATCTTCATTTGGGAATCGTCCTTTTGCGCTTTCAACAACCAAGCATACTTAGACGCGCAAAAATCCGCAAGTTAGGTTGGCCTGTGGGATGTGATATTCTCAAACCATGATCATCCACGCGGCAGCGGCCATCGGCGTTCTTTGCGGCTGGGCAACGAACAAACCGATCACCGTCCTCGACGCCTTCGGCCGCGATGTTTCCGATCAGCCTGTGGTCTTGCTTGATTGGGAGGGGCACCTGGCAAATCCAGCGATCCGCTTGACGGCCTCTTTCGAACCCTCTGCCAACCGCCGCTTTCTCGATATTCGTTCCGACTGCGTGCGCTTGATCTTTGACAAGGAGGGCGACTTGTCCACCGGCCCTTTAGGCAAGGCGATGCGAATCGAGCCCGGCCAAACGAAGGCGGATTTCTGGATGGGCACCTTTCCTGACCGCGACGGCCAGGACGAGGAGCACACCCTGGAGCTTCGCCTGCGCGACGAAACCGCTTGGACGCCTGTCAAGGTTCGGGTTGTTGATCAAGACCGGCCGCGAAATTCGGCCTTTGCCATTCTTGCCGACTTCAGCCAAGACCAAACCGGTTTTTTGAAAGAACCCGGGGTTCAAAAGGTAATCCGCCAGGCGGTCGACGATTGGGCCTTCTTCCTGGCGGACATGGGTTTTGACGCCGTGCGCGAAGACGACGAATCCACAACATTGTGGACGCCTGAGGGGTTCGTCCGCGCGTACACCGTCAAAAATCAAAGTGCCTACCGGGGATTTCTCATCTACTTTACCGGCATCAGAGGTCCGGAGCTTCGGTCTGGCGGCGCTCCCAGTCACCACGGAAGGCGGCAGACCGCCGACGGAAAGGAGCTTCCCTTGTTGCGATCCGGCGCGGTCGAGTTGGAGCTTCAAGGCAGCTACACCAAGTACGGGTGGCACGTGGGCTTGTCTGACGAGGCGTGGTGGGTCAGCGGCAGCCAAATTTCCGAACCGGCCGACTTGTACTCAATCGTTATGCATGAGATCGGCCACGCGATCGGCTTTGAGAAGAGCTACCCCAAATTCGGCGAGGCCCTCAGGAAGGGGCGGTTCGACGACTCAGGGTTGCGCGCCTATTTGGGCTTCGAACCTGGCATCGATGCCTTTGGCCACCTCGACCGATGCATCGACCCGGCGAGCGGGTTCGGCGCTTTCGGCGCGGAGTACCAGGCCAAAATGAAGGTTCGTCGCTGGCTGATCACCAAGACGCACCTCTTGATGCTTCAGGCCGTCGGCTACAAACTTGCCCCTTTGTCTTGTTTCAAGGCCCTAGGTTGGGAAAGGCAAAAGGCAACCCTCAAGCTTGGCCAAGACGCTGGGGGCCTGTCGCTTCTGAGCGGGGGGATGCCCACTTACCGTTGTTACGTTGCCGAGGGGCGGCTGCCGAAGGGCTTGACCGTTGGTGAGTTCGACGGAAAGCTTTATGGCACCCCTCAGGAGGAGGGGACTTTCGAGGTTTGGCTGGAGGCGGCCGACCAATCGCCCCAGGGGGCGGGCATTCGGGGAAGAATTTTTATCGAAGTTGTCCGTTAAACTTCAAACTGACGGCCCAAAACCTTACTGTCGGAAAGACTTTAGTCCTATTGAAAAAGGCGACAAAGGCTTTCTTGCGCTTTGCCCGGCAAATTTCTCTGCCTTTTTGCTCTCGAAAGCCGATAATTGCGAACGGCTTAAGGTAATCTTCTGCCACCTGAGAGAGCAGGACGCTTGCGCCGAGTCCGGAATTGGGCCGCGGTGACTCGTAGGAAACTCAAGGAAAGTTGCGGGAAACGTGCGGCATATTCCAAACGGCAAGGCTCCTGGGATCTTGGGAATAAAACCAAATCACAAGGAGGTTACGGAATGAACCGTACACTCAAACTCGCTCTGAGCGCCGTGTTCACGTCAGCCTTGGTGCTGCCTGTTCTCGCGCAGGAGAACTTCCCGGATGTTCCGGACAATCACTGGGCCTATGAGGCTCTGAAGAACATGAAGGCCGACGGCCTTCTCGTGGGCTATCCCGACGGCTTGTTCCGCGGCGGCCGCCCGGCCTCCCGCTACGAGCTGGCGGTTGCGATCCACGCGACCTACCAGAAGCTGAAAGGCCTTTATGACGGCCTCGACAGCCAACTGAAGGCTTTAAACGCCAGCCTCGACGACAAGGCCAGCAAGGCCGACCTGCAGGCTCTTCGCGACGCCCTCGCGGCCGTCGAGAAGGACCTCTCGGGCATGAAGGCCTGGGGCGACGACATCGCCAACCTGAAGAAGCTTGCGAGCACGTTCGAGAAGGAAATCGCTTCCCTGGGCGTGGACGTCGAAGCCATGAAGAAGGACCTTGGCGACCTGAAGGATCGCGTCGAGAAGCTCGAGAAGCGCAAGCCGGCTGTGGACATCCACGGCACGGTCGACCTTCTGGCTCTCGCCGGTTACAGCACCAGCGACCGCTTCGGCATCACGGTTGACGGACGCCCCACAGGCGTTGGCCGCGATAGCTACAGTAACGAGCCCGCTGGCGTGACCCGCGACCTGACGATCCTCCACGAGGGCGCCCTGACCTTCAGCGGCACCAACGAAGAGGGTCCGAAGTGGAAAGCAACCCTGGTGATCGGCAACATGCTGAGCAACTACTCGGGCATGGCCATTTCCAACGGCTCGGGTCTTGGTTCGCAAACCGGCACAACCTCTGCCCCGTTTGCTGAGGCCGATCAGAGCATCTACTTCCAGGACTTCACTGTCACGTTCGACACCAGCGTTCTTGGCCAGAACTTCTCGGCTGAGATTGGTCGAACCGGCTACAAAGTCAGCCCCTACATCTTCCAAAGACCGGACAACACTCCGTACTTTGCGAACGATCGATGGGACAACGGCAAGTACATGTTCGACGGCGCGATCCTCTCGTTGAACCTTGGCCCTGCCAAGCTCGACTTGTTCGGCGGACGCACCAACTCGCAGACGTCCAGCAGCTCCTACGGCGGCCAGATCCAGCCTCTGATGGTCGGTCGACTCGGCAGCCCCTGGGACGGTGTTACTCGACCGGTCGGCCTGAACGATCCTTACCAACTGGGCATGCCGGTTGATCAGTTCCTCGGCCTCAATCTGACCACCCCGATCACTGACAAGGCAACGTTGAACCTCGCCTATCTATGGCTGGATTCGAACGAGGTCGGCTACCTCAACAGCACCGACCCCTACAACCGTCTGTCGGTTTTCGGCGGCGACCTGAAGGTTAACCTCGACCCGATCACCCTCGACGGCGGCTATGCGCAGAGCGAGCTCAATTACAATGAGCACAAGGTCTTCGACGATGCCAACACGGCCTGGTGGGTCAACGCCGGCTACGCCACTGAGAAGTGGGGCATTGGCGGCGGCTACAAGGAGATCGAGACCAACTTCGCAGCTCCCGGCGACTGGGGCCGCATCGGTCTGTGGTGGAATCCCGTCGACATCAAGGGCTTCAACGCCAAGGCCTGGGCCAACCTGTCCGAGAACCTGAGCATTAAGGCTACCGGCGGCTGGCACTCCGGCATCAATGACATCTATGGCGATTGGGGCACCGACCAGGACGTGGACAACTACACGGTCGACCTCGGCTACAAGCTGGCCGGCGGATGGGACGTCAACCTCGGCTGGGAGTACGTCCAGTATCGCGGCGTTGGCACAGCCAAGCCTGAGGAGCAGTGGTACAACATTGGCCTGAACTACGGCATGAACGCCAACACCAAACTGTCCATTCTGTGGCAGATCAGCGACTACAACGCGAAGAACGAGCCGGCCTTCCAGCTCGGCACCAACAAGCGCACGGGCGGCCTGATCACCACTCAGCTCAGCGTCAAGTTCTAATCGTTCTCGGTTAGCTCTTGAACCAAGAAGGGCCTCGGCTTTACGGCCGGGGCCTTTTCCTTTCAACAAGTAACCCCAGTCATGAAACGTTGGATTTCCATGGTGCTCGCTTTGCAGACTGGACTGATGACGGTGTTGGCGGCAATGGCCTTTTTTCTGGGCAAGCCGAACATCGTGTCGACGGGTTTGTGGGCGGCAAGCTTGCTGGTTTTTTTGGCCGGTTGGGCATCGCTGGGGACGCAGCTTGACCATGTCCCCGGTCCCAAACAAACGAGGTTTGAGAACCACGGGGATTTATCGGCTCGTCCGGCACCCGATGTACTTTTCGCTCCTGTTGTTCGGCATTGGGACAGCCTTTTCAGTCGTTTGGGCCGTCTTTCCTTTGGCCCTGCTGGCCTTTGTCCTTCACGTCAAAATCGACGCCGAGGAGCGATTTCTGGAGGAAACGTACGACGGTTACTCCGCCTACAAGGCCCAGACGAAGCGTCTGATTCCTTTTCTATGGTAGCAAAAGCAACCGGGCCTGCCGAGGGGTATCCCCGGCAGGCCTTGTGACGAAGCCAACGAGACCGGCTTAGCCGCCGATACCGCCTCCACGGTTGCCGCGATTGCCCCCACCTGGGCCGCGTTTGGCCGCCCATCATAAAGCCGCCATAGTTGTACTTCACTTCTTTGTCGGGCGTGAAGGTCTTTGTTCCCTTCATGGTCTTGATCTTTTCGGTCTGCTCAGATGTCAGGAGCTTGCCAAGTTCGTCGTCCAGAATCTTGGCGTTCTTTTGCATGGACGTCTGCATGTCCTCGCGGCTGATTTCTTGATTCCGCACTTTCTCGAAGAGGGCCATGTTGGCTTCCTGTTGCTTGGTTTGAAGCGTCCGGATGTCCTCTTTTTGCTTCTCGGTGATCGCCAGTTCCTTCTGGAACGCCGGGTCCATGATGATGCGGTTGCCCATCAGCTGAACGTAGATCTCCTTTGTGCGCTTCAGTTGGTCGGCGGAAAGGATCTTCTCAAGCTCGGCCTGCTGCTCCTTGTTCCACTTCTCCTGCAGCTTCTGCAACTCTTTCATCATCGTCTCGCGGTCGCCGGCGTTGGGGTTGCCGCGCATGTCATCCATCGCTTTTCGCCGCGCGTCCTGCATTTTCGTGTTCAGCTCTTTGAGCTTGGTCAACTGGTCTTCGGTGACGGCGACGTCTTTCTCAACGTCGACGCGGCCAAGCAGCTGCAACGGGTTGTAGCCCATGCCAAAGCCCAGGCCGCCGCGCTGGCCCATGCCCAGGCCGAAGCCGCCTTGACGAGCCCCGCCTTGACCGAAGCTTTGCGCGAGAGCCGCGCTTGCCATGGATAGAACGGCGAGGGCCGCGGCAATTGTCGTGAGTTTAGCTCTCATTTGGAACCTCCTTGGTTGGTACCGTTGCCCGGCCCCTTCCCGTCAGACTTGAGCTCCTGCTTGTCGTCCTTTTTGGCCTGGGGGAACACGGTGTTCAGAGACTTCTTTGAAGGGTCGGAGAGCAAATTCTTCTGCTCGTCGACCAGTTTCTTGGCGTCTTCAGGATTGCGGACCACGCGCGGCGTCAGGAAGACCATCAGTTCGGTCTTTGCCTTCTCTCGGCTGGTCGATTTGAAAAGATTGCCGAGAAGAGGGACGTCGCCAAGCAACGGGATCTTCTTGGTCGTCGCGTTGACCGTGTTCCGAATGATGCCGCCGAGGATGATGGTTTCGGTGTCCTTGACGGACACCGTCGTCGTGGCCCGCCTTTGGTTCACGATCGGTGCGTTGAAGTCGGTGTACCCCTGCAGGTCGTTGGCCGTCTGAGTAATGTCCATGGTCACGTAGCCGTCCGAGGTGATGCGCGGCGTGATGGTAAGCACGATGCCCACGTCCTCGAAGGCGTAGTTGTATGTGATGTTGCCGTTGGCGTCTTCGCGCTGGCTCAGAACGTAGGGGATGCTCTGGCTGATGTTGATCTCCGCCTGCGAGTTGTTGGCCGTGAATATGCGCGGCGTCGACAGAACCTGGAACTTCGAGTCGGTCTTGATCATGTTCAGGAACGACTCCAGCTTGCCGCCGGTCATCGTGTACTTGAACCCTTGCAGGGTGTTCGCCGCCGATTTCAGTCCGAAGTCGGTCTGGGCCACCCCGGTGTTGCCGCGGTCTCCGGCCACGTTCTGCTCGGTGAACTTCCATTCGACGCCCAGTTTGTCCGAAGCGTCGAGGGTCGCTTCAACGATGATTGTTTCGATCATGACCTGCTCGGGAATCTTGTCAAGTTGCTCGAGGATCTGCTTGACCAAGTCCGCGTTCTCTGGCATGGTCACGACGATGATGCTGTTCGTGTTGTTGTCCGGAATAACGGTGATCTGTCCGCTCAGGTCGCGCACGTTGACCACGCGCCCCGAGGCGTCGCGCCCGAACGACTGCGATCCGGTGCCAGTGGTCCTCCGCTGACCGCCGGACATGCCGCCGAAGCCTTGTTCGAACACCTGGGTCAGAAGTTCGCCGCTGTCCTTGGACGGGTCTTGAAGAGCGATCTCCAGTTCGTTGGGGTCCGGCTCGCCGTTTTCGGTTCGAAGCCGGTTGCCGCCGGTGTTCGTGTTGCGCCGCGTGTTGGCGTTCGTGGTCGTGCGCGTGCCGGGCGTTCTGGATTGGCCGGTGCCGGTCGGGCCGGTCACCAAAATGATGCCATGGGGGATGCGGATCAGCTTTCGGAACTTCTCCAGAGTGTCGGGCAGCATTCCCAGTTCTTCGAGGCCGAGCATCGCCGTGGACTTGTCGAGGATGCGCATGACCGCACGCTCGCCGAACACCGTGGGCACAATCGACACGCGCACGTCGATGGGCCTGCCGGCTATCGTGATCTTGATGCGCCCGTCTTGGGGAAGCCGCCTCTCGGCAATGTTCATCTCGCCCAAGATTTTGATGCGCGAAATCAGCGCCGCCTGCATCCTCTTGGGCGGGCGCATCATTTCCTGAAGCATCCCGTCGATGCGGTACCGGACCTTGACCTCGCGCTCGTAGGGTTCGATGTGAATGTCTGAGGCGCCGTCCCGCACGGCCTGGGCGAAAATCAGGTTGACCATCTGGACGACGGCCGTCTCGCCGGCCATCTTTTGGAGGTCGGCGAGATCGGTGGTGTCGTCGTATTCCGAGGGCGCCGAGTCCTCGCCGGAGAGCCCCGACAGGATCTGTTCCAAGAAGTGCTCTTCGATACGATTCCGAATCAGGCCCGGTTCGCATTGGACGGCTTTCACGGGACGGTTCAGCAGGATTCCAAGGTCGTCGACCGCGGCCAAAGATTCTAGACCCCCGATTCCGACAACCAGGGTCTCGCCCTCCAGCCGAATCGGCAACACCTGGTGCTTCAGCGCAAAGTCGCCGGGAGCCAACGACAGCGCGCCCGCATTGGGCTTGACGGCGTTTAGGTCGACGAACTCCAGTCCAATTGCGCCGTTTGCGTTTCGGCTAGTCGTTGATTCGGAAATTTCCATATTTCAGCCGGCCTTTTTCTGTTGGGTCGTCTCACAGGCATATACGGTTGTGTTTCGGCTTGCCGTTCCCGGTTCCCGCCGATTTCAGCCTTCGCTTGCTATAATGCAAGAGTAGTGAAGCTTATCATTTGCATTGTGCACAACCGAGACAAGGGCAAGATCACCGACGAACTGGTCCGTTCGGGGTTCAAATTCACGATCATCGGCTCGACAGGGGGCTTTCTGCGCGAGGGCAACACCACCTTCCTGATCGGCATCGAGGAGGCGGACCAACCGGCCTTGCTGAAGCTGATCGCCCAGAACTGCAAGACCCGGGAGCAGCTGGTGAACGTGACCCCTATCGAGGCGGCGCCCCCCGGAGCGTTCATACCGAGCCCGGTCAAAGTTCCCGTCGGCGGGGCGGTGGTCTTTGTGCTGGGTGTCGAGAGGTTTGAGCGTTTCTAGGCTCGGCGATGTGGTCGGACTGGAGGGCGTCAAGCGTTCGGTGCGGCGTCTCGCTTTGCCGGGCAACTGCACGCATGCCGTGCTGTTGTACGGGGGCGGGGGAAGCGGCAAATCCACGGTCGCCCGGTTTCTTGCTCAGGCTTGGCTGTGCCTGAGCCCGCAAAACGGCGAGGCCTGCGGCGCTTGCCCGGCCTGCCGGTCGTTCAAAAAAGGCCAGAACGCGGATTTCATCAGCGTGGAGCCAATGGGCCGGTCCAGCCTGATCTTGCTTAGGCAGATCGTCCCGGTAGAAACCGGCGAGCCCCCGCCCCATGTGCCGATAACGGTTTTTCTGCGCACGCCTCCGCTCTCCAGCCGTCACAAGGTGGTTCTCATCGAGGATGCCGACAGGATGAACCCCGACTCGGCCAACGCCTTGTTGAAGTCGCTCGAGGAACCTTCCGAGAGCGCTCGGTTCGTGCTGACCACTTCGTCGCTGGGGCAAGTGCTGCCGACCGTTCGTTCCCGATGCATGGGGATCGCCTGCCCCTATCCCATGGCACGAGAATTGCCGGACACGATCGACAGGCGGGCCCTCGATTTGGCGGACGGGTCGCTTGGAGAAGCCGAGAGGGTCTCGGCAAAGCCCGAGTTGCACCAAAGGCTTTGGAAGTTCGCAGAGGCCTTGCCGTCGCGAGAGCCCTGCGAGGCCCTGTCGGCGGCCGACGAGTTCAAGAACATCGCCGACGAGTGGGCCGAGGCCTACGGACTGGCGGCCCGAAAAGCTCAAACGGAGGTCCTGGCGGTGCTCGCGCGTTATATAATTAAGCTGCATCCTGGTCGGCCCGCTTGGGTTCAAGCCGTGATTGAAGCGCACCGGCGCATCCAGCAAAATGCGCACCCGCTGGCCACCCTTGACGCGCTCTTTGCAGGATTGCTTCTGCAACCATGAACAAACTCGCTCAACTGAAGGACCTGGCAAAAGCCTTGGGAAAGCAAGAACGGGGAACTTCTGAGAAGAAAGAGTCCGTAGGACAGAACGGAACGGACAATCCCATGGCCTACGCTATCGTCAAAAGCCGGAAGGCCGCCAAAGAGGACTCGGCAGAGCTCTTCGAGGACAGGCTGAGGAACACCTACAAGCAAGCCTACAACCTGGCGTACAGGTTGACAGGAAACCCTGCCGACGCCGAGGACCTGGTCCAGGAGACCTACGTCCGCGCCTATCGATTCTTCCACCGCTACGATTCCAGTCTGCCGTTTGCGAACTGGCTTTGCCGGATCATGAGCAACGCCCACGTCGATCTGATCCGTCGCAGGGGCCGGCTCAAAACGACGAGCATCGATCAAGTGGGCAAATCCGGTTCGCCGCCCTTTGAACTTCCCGATTTCGAAGCGATGCCCGACCGCGAGGTGCTCGACCAATCGTTCAGCGATCACGTTCAGGAGGGACTGGCAAGCATATCGCCCGAGTTTCGAACCGCGGTGTTGCTGGCCGATGTGGAAGGACTGGAATACGAGGACATTGCCCAAGCGATGAACACTTCGATCGGAACGGTGCGGTCGCGCATCCACCGAGGGCGCAAACAGCTCCGAAAGTTCCTCGCCGAGCGGTGCCCTGGTCTGGCAGGAGGCAACGATGAACTGTAGGAACGTTCAGCGAAAACTGTCCGCCTACATCGACGGCGAGCTGACAGGTGCGGAAATGATGGCGATCCGCTCCCATTTGTCCCGTTGTCCGGAATGCGCACGCGAGGAGCGGAGCATAAGGGCCTTCAAGAGGCTTTTAGGCGCCATGCCCTGCGTCGAACCGCCATCCGGCCTCGAGGAGCGCCTTCTCGGCGCGATCCGGCGGGAACACAAGCAATCGGCTTCTTGGTGGCCGCAGATCAAATGGGCTTCGGTGGCCGCCTGCGCAGCCGGCTTGGCCATGTTCGCCATCCTTACCTTTGTGAAGAGGCCCGGCGGTGAGGCCGTCGCCGCTGACACTGCTGAGTTCACCGTTTTCGATGCCACGCGCGACCAGGCCTACGTGGCCGGCAGCGATCCTTTGAGCTTTGGTCCGTTAGCCTTGCCGACAGGTGATGAAAACCGCTAAGGTCTGCTCGGTAACCATTCTCTGCGTATTGGCGGCCACCCCCCTTTATGCCAGTGCGGAACCTGGTTGGCAGAACCGCCGGCAAAACCCCCGCTACCTTTTGCTCCAATCGATGACCACGGCAAAGCGCTACCCGATCAGCGCGGTGGTCATCCAACGCTTGGCCCACGTCAACGACGCGGAGGTCGAAATGAAAATGGAGCAGGACGTGTTCGGCAGAACCCGCTTCACGGTCTGGCAACCGGCCCACCTGAGCGGCCTGGTTTCGCTCGACGACGGCATTTACTGGTATACCTACATGCCCAAGCACAAAAGGGTGATCAAGCAGGAATCCCCCCGGATCGCGCAGGGCAACCCTGCCTACCAGATTTACCTAGCCAACGAAAACTACACCTGGAGGCGCGAAAAGGGCCCCGACATCGCCTCCTGCCCGACCGTGGTCGTGGTTGCCTCTCCCAAAGCCAAGGAGTTGCCGACGCGCCGATACTATTTGGACTCCCGAACGTGTCTGATGCTTCAGGTTGAAAGGGTCTCTTCGGACGGCACGAAGAAGGTGAGTTATGAAACGAGGTCGCTGGCGTACCTTAAGGAGTCCCCGAAACTGCCCGTTCCCGGCGAGAACGACCCGGAAATCCAGACGAGAGTCGTTCCGACGCCTGAGCGCGTGGGCTCCCCCGCCTCCGCCAGCGAGCGGGTCGGATTCATGCCGATTGTGCCGGAGACGTTGCCTTTCGGGTTCATTGTCCGTTCAATCGAGATCGTGGGTCCGCCCAAGGACATGCTTATCGCCATTCGCATCACCGATGGGCTGGTCACGGAGACCGTCTATCAATGGAAGGACAGCACGTCGAAACGTCGGGGGCCGTTCGGATCGAAAGCAGGAACAGTTGCCTTCAAAGGAATCCGCATGAGGCTGGTTGGCGAACTGCCTTCAGGACCAGCCGAGAGAATCCTTAAGTCGTTCGTTTCTCGGAAGTGACTCAGCGGAACTCGGAGCGTCAATGGAACGTTTTTCCCTATAGGTTCATGGCCTGGCAAGGCCGATACCAAATGGGTGGCGACCGGGACGGCGAGGCTGAACACGATGAGGCCGGTCGCCTGGTCCACAAAAGGGACAACGGGAACGCGGCCCAATAGCGGCCGCGGGTATACAGTTGAATTCAAGGAGAAGCGGAAACAAGATGAAGCTACTTGATCGAATCGTTGCGAAACCGGGTTATATCACCTTGGCTCTCGGCGTCGCCATTGGCCTGGGATCGGCCGCCTACCTTTTGAGGACCGATGCCGTTCCGAAAGCCGTTGCGCAAAACGAAATGTCGGTGCGCCCTGTCGCGGGCTTGACCGCAGAAAACATGTCGGTGCTCCGCGAGCTGGACTCTTCCTTTGCCAGCTTGGCTGCCTACATTGAGCCGTCGGTGGTGCATATTCGCACCGAGGGAAGCCGGGCGACCGACGTGTTCGGCAACCGGATGGGCGTCATGGGTGGCGTTGGATCGGGAGTCATCTTTCGGCCTGACGGATGGATCGTGACCAACGACCACGTGGTGGGGGGATTTGACAAGGTGATTGTAGTGCTGAACGACGGACGCGAGTTCCCCGGCAAAGTCATCCGTTCGGGAGACCGAACGATTGACGTTTCCGTGGTCAAGATTGAGGCGACGGGGCTTCCTGCGGCCAAGTTCGGAGACAGCCGAAAGGTCAAGCCTGGCCAGTTCGCCATTGCCGTCGGGTCGCCCTTTGGGCTGGAGAACAGCGTCACGGTCGGGCATATCAGCGCTCTGGGCCGTCAGAGGGTCGTGGGCGATGCGCTGATGGGCAGCTACAGGGCCTACAACGACTTCATCCAGACCGACGCGCCTTTAAACCAGGGTAACTCCGGCGGGCCGTTGGTCAACATCGAGGGCGAGGTGATTGGCATCAACACGGCGATCTTCAGCGGATCTGGCGGCAGCGTGGGCATTGGCTTTGCCATTCCCTCGAACTTTGCCCGCGCGGCTGCGGAGAACATGATCGAAAAGGGCAAGCTGGTTCGCGGGTACCTCGGCATCGGGCCGGAGAACCTCAAGGGCTACCAGGCCAAGCAACTCGGCATTTCCGAGGGCGCGTATGTGGCCCAGGTCCCGAACGACGGCCCCGCGGCGATGGCCGGCATCAAGCAGGGCGACGTGATCACCCAGATTGGCACGGTGAAGATTGCCAGCCAGCAAGACCTGCGCGCCGCCATGCTCCGGTATTCGCCTGGCCAAACCGTCCCAGTGACCTTCTACCGCGACAAGGCCTTCAAGACCGTCAACGTGAAGGTTGGCAACCCTCCTGCGGAGACCGCACTCAACGACCAGGGACCGGAGCAAAGGCAAGTGAATCCGGAGAATTGGATGCCGGACTTTAGAGGAATCGACCCCTTCTTCGGTTTCAGAGTCCCTGACAGGTCTCGGGACATTCCACCGATTCGAGAAGGCAAGGCCAAGTTGGGCGTGAGCGTGAAAGACATTGACGCAGACGCGAGGAGGCAGTACAACATCCCCGCGTCGGTCAAGGGTGCCGTGGTGACGAGCGTGGAGCCGAATAGCGTGGCGGCAAGTCTCGACCTTCGGCCTGGCGACGTCATCCAGCGTATCGGTCTGACGACCATCAACTCGGCCTCGGACCTGACCAAAGCGATGGAGTCCGTGAAGTGGGGCGACACGCGCCAGATCAAGGTCTCTCGATTCGGCGTGGGAACACGAACATCGCTTGACGTGCCAGTGACGTTCCGCTGATCGGCAGAGCGTCTGGGCGAGGGGCTGGCCTGAAGCGGGCCAGCCCCTTACGCTTTCCAGGGGTCATCATTCCACTCTCGGCACGGCAGGGCTTGCCCGTCAAAAACGGTTGTCAAAAGTGGAAATGCAAACGATTCCGGCAAGTATCGACACGGCGGAGACCATCCGCCGCCAGGTGACTCCCTCATCGCACCAACCGCTATGCCCAACAGGACGGCTATCGACCGCGTCGGCACCACGTGAGAAATCGGCGGGATCCGCATGGCGTAAAGAACCAGCACGTAACCGCACGTGTTCGCCAACGAGGCGCCGACACAGCTGACTGAGTTGGTGCCGTCCATGCTGAAATTAGCCTTGCGAAGGTGAAGCTGGAAGCACTGCACCAAACCTCCAACGCCGAACGACATGCCAACATACATCATCGGATGGATCAGATGGGCGCCCAGCTTGTCGATAGCCGAATACAACGCCGTGCAAACGCCGGTTGTGAGGGCCAAAAGCAAGGTGGCAAGGGTCAGTTTCACAGCGTCGCTCCTGGCCTCTAGGGCGCTTGCGACGACGCCGAAAACGACCAGGCCGATGCCCAACAAACCGAACCGGCCGGGCCTTTCCGAATAAAAAAACCGCGCCGAGCGCCAAGGGTGGCGATTGGGGCGAAACCCCGGGCCATGGGGTAAGTTAGCGATAGGTTGCCACGCCTGTAGCTCATGGCGATGGCCGTGTAATAGGCCCCGTATACCACGCCGGTTCCGACCGCGCACAAGACGCCCTGCCAATGAAGAACCAGTGCCGGTTGCTTTTCGATGGCGAACACCTGAACCAGGCCCGTGGCCGGAGCTATCGCCGAGCCCAAAACCTGTATGTTTAAGCTGAAGATCTCTCCGTCCGGAGCCTCTTGACTTGGGCGTTCCAATAAACGCGTGTGAAGGCGGACGGCAAGACCAAAGCGAGGGCGAGCAACGGCATGGGCACTCCATCTTGACACGAGGGAGGCCGGCTCCGCGCGTGCCTTGACGCCGGGACCGCATTTCTTTCTCCACCTAAAGTGCCATCACGCTGGCGTCCAGGACGCTAGGCATCGTGCGAATTTTCCAAACCGTTTCGTCGCTGGGCCTCTTGTCGATCGCAAGCTCGGCGATCAGTGCGCCTTGCAAGGTCACATACTCGGACTCGGTGACGGTCAAGCCTGCTTTCGCCAACTCCGCGACGATGGAAGCGAGCGCGCCCTCCTCGTCCCGGCACCTGACGACCAGCACGGCCTCGGAACCGCCGCCCTTACCGACCTTGACCTCGTTCAAAACTGTTCCAGTCGCCATGAATTCCTTGACGATGCGTACCGTCTCCGCCGCAACGGCCTCTTGAGCCTGCTCCGTGCTGGCGCCGATATGGTGCGTGCAGTAGGCGTTTTTCACGTCTTTCATAGGCCCGTCGTACGCGCCCTCGGCGACGGCCGGCTCGTCCTCGAAGACATCGAGCCCGGCGAAGATGCGGCCTTCATCCAGCGCTTTGCGCAAGGCGGCGCCGTCGACCACCTCGGCGCGGCTGGTGTTGATGAGCACGGCCCCTGGCTTCATTTTCGCGAGGAACTCCTCGCCGATCATGCCTTTGGTGGTCGGGTTCAGACTGACATGGATCGACACGAAGTCCGAAAGCTCGGCGACTTCGTAGATGCTAAACGCTCGACCGACGCCCAAGGCGGCGGCCACTTCCGGGGTGATCCATCGGCTGTAGGCCACCACGCGCATGCCGAACGCTTGCGCCCGCTTGACCACCTCTTGGGCGATGTTGCCCAAGCCGATGAGGCCGACCGTGCGCCCATAAAGGCCCCGGGCCTTCGAAAACGCGCCCTTCTTCCAGTTGCCAGCCCGAAGCTCGATCACGTTGTCGGGAATCTTGCGGTCCACAGCAAGCATCAGCCCTAGTGCGAGTTCGGCGACCGCGATGCTGTTCTTTCCTGGGCAGTTGGCCACCTTGACGCCGTTCTTCGCGGCCGTCTCCACGTCGATGGTGTTCACGCCCGCCCCTGCACGAATGACGAGGCCGAGATTGACCCCGGTGAGCATCGGCGCGGTCACCTTGGTCGATCGGACGATGAGTACCGCCGCCTGCGTCTCCTTGATTTTTGCCTCGAGGGCGTCCTCTTTCAAAGAAGGGTCGAAGATGACTTCAGCGCCAAGGGCCTTCAGCCCGTCCAAACCGCTTTGTTCGAATTTATCCGCAACGAGTACCTTCATGACGCTTGAGAGTTTACTAGATGGCGGCGCCGCGCCACCCCTGCCATTGCGGGGTTGGGGTAAAATGATGAAAACACCCCTGTAAGGGATAGCCAATTGTGGAGGAACTACGATGAGCCAGCCGCCGCCCATTCAACCGCCACCCTTGTCCACCCCGCCGGCGCCACGCCCGTTCCCGGCCACAGCGATTGCGCTGATCGTCGTTGCCGTCTTCTTTTGCGGAATTGTGCCGATTCTCGCGATTGTCGCCGCCATTCTCTTTCCCGTTGTGCAGCAAGCGAAGGCCAGCTCCTTGAAAGCGCACTGCGCGAAGAACCTGAAGGGTCTCTCACAGGGGGCGCTAATGTACGCAGAGGAGCACGCCGGCGCGTTGCCGCTGGGCCAGAACTGAAACGACGCGCTGATGAAACACGTTGGGGATGGCGGGGCCATCCATTGCCCCGGGGCGCCCAACCGAGAGTACGGGTACGCCTTCAACGACGCCCTCTGCGGCGTTCTTTTGACCGAAATCGCCATGCCAAAGGAGCAAGCGATGATTTTCGACTCGAGCCTTTGCGAGCCCAACGCGCATTCGGACCTTTCCACGCTAACTGGAAAAGAGAGGCACATAATCCCGAACATCGCCTACGCCGACGGGCACGTCAAGCCGTTGAAGTTGGATCAGGTCAGGTAGCCGATGATTCCGAACGCGCCCGAGAGGTCTGATGCGATCCGGTACGAACCGAAGCCGCTGAGAAGCTTGGCGTTGGTCGCCGCGCTTCTCCTCCTTGTGGCGGCGGCTCTCGTGCCGGTCGTTCGCAACGCCCGCTCGTCGGCGTGGAGCGTGCTGTGTATTCAGAACCTTAAGCGCAGCGCGGTCGGCATGCTCATGTACGCTGAGGAGAACGACGGCAGACTTCCCGCGGCGACGGAATGGATGGATCGGATCGACCGGTACGTGCCCCACGACCCAGATGCCGGGCGCTCGAGTTTCCGATGCCCCGCTGTCGGGCCTGGCGAGTATGGCTATGCGATGTTCCAGGGCCTCGGGCACGCCCCTTTGGCGTCTATAAGAGACGCCGGGCGCGAACCCATGGTCTTCGAGTCTGCGGACCTGTCCCGCAACGCCCACGCCAGCCAGCTTCGCCTGCCCGATCCGCCTCGGCACCCGCGCCCCAGCGTGGCGCATGCCGACGGGCGTGTGTCGGCTCCGGACCCTTGACCATCTGCCCAAGCGGTATTCTAACCGCCATGGATCCGGCATCGCGAGCAGCTCAACTTCGTGCCGAACTCGAACGGCACAATTATCTGTATTACGTGCTCGACCAGCCCGAGATCAGCGACAGCGAATACGACGCCCTGTTCCGAGAGCTCGAGCAGATTGAAGAGGAACATCCCGAGCTGAAGACCCCGGACAGCCCGACGCAGAGGGTCGGTGCGCCGCCGGTGGACAAATTCGAGCCGCACACGCACTTGGCTCCGATGCTCTCGCTGTGCAACGCTTTTTCGTATGAAGAGCTTCAAGCGTTCGACGAACGGGTGCGCAAAACGGTCGGCCCGACCGAATATTACGCCGAACTGAAGCTGGACGGTGTGTCGCTGTCTTTAACTTACGTCGACGGCTTGCTGACAACGGCCTCGACGCGAGGCGACGGGTCCCAGGGCGAAAATGTCACCGCGAACTCCAAGACAATTCGTGGCGTGCCGTTGCGCCTTCGTCAACCGGTTAAGGGCACCTTCGAGGTGCGCGGCGAGGTGCTCATGCACCGCGATGTGTTCGAGGAGCTGAACCGTAGGCTGGCCGAGCAAGGAGCACAATTGTTTGCCAACCCGAGAAACGCGGCCGCCGGCGGGCTTCGACAGCTGGACAGCTCGGTCACGGCCTCACGCAAGTTGAATTTCTACGCGTACGCCTTGGGCGGCTCTTCCGGTTTTGAGTTGCCGTTCAGCGGGCCAGAGGCCACCCAGGCCGCCGTCCTGGCTTGGCTGAAAGACGTGGGTTTCGCCGTTCGTCCCGAGGGCCGAGTGTGCCGGGACATCGCGGCCGTCGAAACCTTCGTGCAAGAGTGCCATGCCAAGCGCTCCGAGCTTCCTTTCGGCATCGACGGAGCGGTGATCAAGGTCAACAGCCTCGACCGCCAGCGTGAACTCGGCGCGACGGCGCGCGGACCGAGGTGGGCCATCGCCTACAAGTTTCCCGCCGAGCAGGCGTTCACCAGGCTGAAGGCGATCATTGCTCAAGTGGGGCGCACGGGCACCATCACGCCCGTGGCCGACCTCGAGCCGGTGTCGGTTGGGGGCGTCGTGGTAAGCCGGGCGACCCTCCACAATTACCAGGAACTCAGGCGCAAAGACGTTCGCGAAGGCGACATCGTCATCGTCCAGCGAGCCGGAGACGTCATTCCCGAGGTGGTCGGCCCGGTTTTGGAAAAGCGCGAGGGCGATCTGCCGGTGCCCGTTGAACCCATCGTTTGCCCGGAGTGCCACGGCCCGGTCACGCGAACCGAGGGGCAGGTCGCGCTCAAGTGCGTCAACCCCGCTTGTCCGGCGCAAATCAGCGCCAAGATCCGCCACTTCTGCTCACGGGGCGCCATGGACATCGAGGGCTTGGGGGAGAAGCTCATTGTGCGGTTTCTTGAGGAGGGATTGCTCACCGATCTGCCGTCGATCTACCGACTGAAGGACAAGAGGGACCAAATGGTGCGGCTCGAAGGCCGCGGCGAGCAAAGCACCCAAAGCCTGCTCGACGCCATAGAGGCATCGAAAACGGTGCCGTTGGACCGCTTCCTGTACGCGCTCGGCATCCGGTTCGTCGGCGAGAAGGGCGCCAAAGACCTTGCCCTTCATTTTCGGACCCTCGAAGCCTTGCGGCGCGCCACATACGAGCAGCTCATCGCGGTTCCGGACGTGGGACCGCGCACCGCCAGCGAGGTGGAGACCTTTTTCGAGGACGAGGCCAATCAAACGTTGATCGACGAGCTGCTCAACCTCGGCGTCAGCCCCATCGAGCCGGAAGCGCCCACAGGAGATCTGTTCGCTGGCAAGACGCTTGTGTTCACGGGCAAGCTCGAAAGGTTCACGCGGGAAGCGGCGGAGGCACTCGTCATGAAGTTGGGCGGCAAGGCCGCCGGAGGCGTCAGCAAGCAGACCGACTACGTGGTGGCCGGACCTGGAGCGGGAAGCAAACTGGCCAAGGCCCAGCAGCTCGGCGTGCCGGTACTGACGGAGGGGGAGTTTCTGGCGATGCTTCCACAAGGGGCGCTTTGACCGCTTTCACGCTCCAAATCGCTCGGGACGAGCTCGACCTGGGACTGTGCGTCACCAGCGGCCAGACGTTCCGCTGGGACCGTTTGAATGACGGGCGGTGGGTCGGCGTCGACGGCCCTGTTTGGTACCTTGCCGAGCAGACGGACACGACGGTCTGCGTGCAAACGAACGCAACGCGGGACGATTTCGAGAGACTTTTCCGCCTTGGCGAGAGCCTCCGGCAAATCGAGAAACAAATCCTTGAGCGGGGCCCGGAACTGGAACCTTTGATGCGCGGATTGCGCGGCCTTCGGGTCTTGAGGCCGCAATGCGCCCACGAGGTCTTTTTCAGCTTTCTTTGCACGCCTAACAACCATATGGACCGCATAAAAAGGATGGTCGACGTCTTGGCGGCATACGGGGAACCGATGGCCGAGATCGGGGGAAAAACCCTGTGGCGCTTTCCTGACGTCGAGGTGATCGCCGCGATACCCGAGTCGGACCTCAGGCTCCAGTGGTTCGGCTACCGTGGCGCAACCATCCCCTGGGCGGCCCGGCAGCTTCTGCAAAGGCCGGCCGGATGGCTAGAGAGCCTTCGAAAGCGACCCTACCGAGAGGGGTTCAAGCAACTCTGCTCCATCAAGGGGATCGGCCCAAAATTGGCCGACTGCATTAGCCTGTTTGCGTTGCACCAGACCGAGGCCGCGCCAATCGACACCCACCTGTGGCAGGCGTATTGCCGCGTTTACAGGCCCGATCTAAGGGACCGGCCCATAACAGACAAGCGCTACACCGAGGCGGGCGACTTCTTGAGAGCGCGCTTCGGCGAACTGACCGGCTGGGCGCACCAGTACCTCTTTTACGACAACGCGCTTAGGTGGCGCTCTCGGGGGCGGGCGTCTACTCGCCCAGGCCGGCGTTCATGATCTCATCGGCCACGTAGATCTTTGCGTCGAAGCGCACGGCAATGGCGATCGCGTCGGACGGCCGGGCGTCAAGCTCGATTTCCTCTTTGCCGTTCGTTAAGAACACCTTGGCATAGTAAACCGAGTTCCACAGGTCGTCGACAACCACATGGCTTACGCGGTAACCCACCTTCTCGAGCATGTGCTGCATCAAATCGTGCGACATCGGCCGATCCGGCCGGCTACCCTCGAGGGGCAGGCTGATCGCCTGGGATTCATAGACGCCGATGAGGATCGGCAACTTGCGAATCCCGTCCGACAAAAGAACGAATCGCGAAATGTTTCCCGCGCTCTCAGCTGCGAACACGCCGTCGATGGTCACCTCGACGGGCTCTCCCATGTTGCCCGACTCGCGCAAAGGCTCGTCGCGGTCGTAGGGAAAGAACGACGGCGGCTCGTTCAGGTTTTCGGGACCATCCGGATCCTCTGGCATGTTCATAAGATACCACCGTTTCGGCAGGGTCTTCGGTGGGCCTAAGGCAAAAACCTTTTGCCCCTGGGCTGGGCGGCCAAGGGGGCAGTCATGGCAAAAGGCGCCAGCCCGGGAATCCCCCCCTTGCGGAGCAGGGGGAGGAAGCTCAAGGCGCCAGCCTTGGGCAGGATGGGTTCCATCGGGGCAGTCGCAGCGACGCGAAATGTAGGGACCGCCTTCCCGGTTCGCTTGCGCTCACCGGCCTTTAGCTCTCCTGGGCTGCCGCCCAGTCCTTGTGCCGGCAGGATGCTGGCGCTCCCAGCTAGGCTCCTACGACTTCGCCCGAAAAACGCTCTGCACTGGAGACACAAGATGCAAGCCGCTAGACTCGAGGCGGCTTTGCGAAGAGACCTTACGGGCAGGAGACTGAATGCGGTATGGTAGCCTCTGAACCATGGACTATCCTAGAACAAAACGCCTTGATTTTGTTGAATCTATACACGGACGCCCAATCGCCGATCCCTATCGTTGGCTTGAGGACGACCGATCCGAAGAGACCGCAGCATGGGTCCAGGCTCAGAACGCGTTGACCAACCACTGCCTTTCCCGGCTGGAAGTTCGGGAGCGATTGAAGGCGCGCCTAACTGAGTTGATGGACTACGAGCGCTACGGGCTGCCGGTTCGAAAAGGCGGACGGTACTTTTTTACGCGCAACGGCGGCTTGCAAAACCAGGCGGTCGTCGTCATGGCCGACGGGCTGCGAGCGGAGCCCCGCGTGATACTCGACCCCAATTCACTGTCCGAGGACGGCACGGTGGCGCTTTTCAGCTTCTCTGTCTCCAACGACGGCCGGTGGATGGCCTACGCGCTTTCGAGTGGCGGCTCCGACTGGGTCGAGTGGCGCGTCAGGAACGTCGACACGGGCCAAGACCTGCCCGATTTGATCCGATGGTCGAAGTTCAGCCGGGCCAGTTGGACGCCGGACGCGAAGGGCTTTTTCTACAGCGCTTACGACCCGCCGCAAAAGGGTGCCGAGCTCCAGCAAAAAAACCAGTTCCAAAAGCTTTACTACCACCGCATCGGGACTGCGCAATCCGAGGACGAACTCGTCTACGAGCGCAAAGACCAGCCCGACTTGGGGTTTGGCGGCCAGGTCACCGACGACGGTCGGTACCTCGTCATCCACGTTTGGCACGGCACCCATCGCGAGAACCGCTTGTTTTACAAGGACCTGGCTTCGGACGGGCCCGTGATCGAGCTCTTTCCCGATGCGGACGCGAGCTATGGGTTCGTCGGCAACTTCGCGACGCGCTTTTACGTCCATACGGACAAAGATGCCCCGATGCAAAGGGTGATCGCCGTCGACCTGGAACGCCCTGTTGAAATAATCGAGGTGATCCCCGAGTCGAAAGCCGTGCTGCACAGCGCCAGCATCGTCGGCGGAAGACTGTTCGCAGTCTATCTGCGCGACGCCCACACCCAAGTACGCGTCCACTCTTTAGGGGGCGCATTTGAAACCGAAGTGCCGTTGCCCGGAATCGGCACGGCTTCCGGCTTCGGGGGCGACATAGCAGACAGTGAGACGTTCTATGCGTTCTCCAACTACACTTGCCCGACCACGCTTTATCGGTACGACATCGAGACCGGAAAGACGGACGTGTTCAAAAAGCCGGATGTCAAGTTCGATCCGGATCAATATGAAACGCGCCAGGTGTTTTTCGCCAGCAAGGACGGCACTCGCGTGCCCCTGTTTCTCACGCACAGGAAAGGGTTGGCTTGCGACGGCATGAATCCGACCCTGTTGGGCGGTTACGGAGGCTTCAACATACCCGTCACGCCGGGCTTCTACCCCATGGACATCGTTTGGCTGGAACACGGTGGAGTGATTGCTGTGGCGTGCCTTCGAGGCGGCGGCGAGTATGGCAAGGCCTGGTACGACGGCGGGCGATTGAAGAACAAGCAGAACGTGTTCGACGACTTCATCGCGGCTGCCGAGTACTTGATCGGCGAAAAGATCACCTCGACGCCCAGACTGTCCATTCGCGGCGGAAGCAACGGCGGCCTGCTCGTTGGGGCCTGCCTCACGCAGAGGCCCGACTTGTATGGAGCCTGCGTGCCGTACGTTGGCGTGCTGGACATGTTGCGCTTCCACAAGTTCACGATCGGCTGGGGGTGGTGTTCGGACTACGGCAACCCCGATGTGCCGGAAGATTTCGACGTGCTGCTACGGTACTCCCCGTACCACAACGTGCGGGAGGGTACCGCCTACCCGGCCACCTTGATCGTCACCGGCGACCACGACCGGGTGGTGCCCTTGCACAGCTTCAAGTTCGCGGCTGCCTTGCAACACGCCCAGGCCGGGACCGCGCCGATTCTCATCCGCATCGAAACCCGCGCGGGACACGGGGCCGGCAAACCTGTGAGCATGGCCATCGAGGAGGCGGCGGACGTGTTCGCCTTTTTGATGGACAATCTGAAGATGCCAACGGCCGGTTAGGGCTTGTTGCCGGGCGGAGGCGCGATCTTCGACGCCTCCGCCTGGATGGCTTTGGTCAGTTTGGTCGCTTTCGGCGGGTCGAGAAGTGCCAGCACCTCGGCGACCTTTCCGGTGTCCATTTTGTTGAAAATCCGGGCCAATTCCACGTCCTTCCAGCCTTTGGAGACGTGTTCCTTGATTTTCTCGGCCTCCATGGCGTTCCAGAGCTTGGCCACTTTCTTGTAACCAAGGACGGGGTCGCTAAGCGATTCCTGCTTTTTGACCGTTGCTTTTGGCGGCGGGGCGATGGGCTTCGTCTTTTGCGGTTTGGCGTCCTTTTTCTCGGCGGTTTTGGCTTCGGCCTTGTCCAAAGCGTACTGAGCCTGGGCGTTGGCCTTTTTTTTGGTCGGCGTCAATCCAGGGATGTTCACCACGCCGGTCATCGCCGCCCCAACGACGAGGCCTCCGATCAACGCCACGACGACAATGAACACGACCGGTTTCATCTGCTCTTGTTCTCTTCGTACAGGCGCAGCACTTTATCGACGTACAGGCTCGTTTCCAGTGGCAGCGTTCCGCCGCGGGCAACCCGCGACGGTCCGGCGTTGTAAGCGGCCAGGGCGTCCCTCAGGTTGCCGAACTCCCGGATCTGCTGGGCCAGGTACTTGGCTCCGCCGTATAGATTTTCGGCTGGGTCAAAGATGTTCTTGACACCCAACTGGACGGCGGTGTTCGGCATCAGCTGGGTCAGCCCGCGCGCTCCTGCCCGCGAAACCGCTCCTGGGTTGTAGTTGCTCTCGGCCTGGACTACCGCATCGAGCAGCTCCGGTTCCAGCCCATTGTCCGTTGCCGCTTTGGCGATTAAGCCTTTGAGTTCAGGCGTGCAGCTCAGGCTGGCGCCTGAGGAAAAGGGGTTGTAGGGAGCGTAGCCGATCTCGCCCTTCAGGCTGATCGCCGCGGCGGTCGAAGCGGGAAGCGGCGATCCTTCGAAAGCCATCGGCCCGGGCATGTTTTGCTCCAGCAACCCTTGAAAGGCCGATTTGGGTTGAGGCGAGAGCTGGTCCAGGCGTCTCTGCAACTCGTCCATGCGCTGTTTGACACCTTGCGGGCCCAGCAGGCTCAATGATGTGCGTTCGTCGATTCTCATGCCGCTCTCCTCAGGACGGCCCACTCGTCCAAATCGTTTTGCTCCCGTTTGCTCTCCTCGGCCAGCCATTCGCCGAAGGCCTTGTCTCGAAGTTTGACGATGGCCTGGTGTTCTTTTTTTGCCTCGATCCACAGTTGCCGCTTATTTTCCTCTTCTTGCTCGCAAACTTGAATCACCAGGTGCTGCTCGCGCTCCTTTTCATCGCAGGCTTGCACGAACAGGTCCATGGCGAGATGGTCGTTGAGCGACGACAGCGGTTGGCGGAGCACGGTCATGCGGCGCTCGATCATTCGGGCCAGCTCGGCCTCGGCCTCGATGGTGTTGGCGCGGGCTTCCAGGTAGGCGTTTTTGGCCTCTTGCTCGAGCCGTTCGCGATGCTCCAAGACTTTCTGCAACTTGAACACAAACCTAGCCACCGGTTAGAACCTCCAAGGTGGCCAGCATGTCTTCGTAGGTTGAGCCCTCCGCCTTGTCCTGGCGCAGAAAGCGGTTGATGGAGTCCCATTTGGCGATCGCCTGGTCGGCGATCGGCTTGGTGCCTGGCTTGTAAGCGCCGATGCTGACCAAATCCTCGACGTCGTCGTAGGCGGCGATAAGTTCGCGCGCTTGGCGGGCCATTTCCATCTGTTCGTTCGAGACAACCATGGGCATGGTTCGGCTGAGGCTTTGCAAGATGTCGATGGGCGGGTAGTGCCCCCGCCCGGTCAGGCGGCGGCTCAAGACGATATGGCCGTCGAGGATCGATCGGCTGGCGTCGGCGATCGGCTCGTTGGTGTCGTCGCCCTCGACCAGCACCGTGTAGAGGGCGGTGATGGCGCCTCGGCTGCCGTTTCCGGCGCGCTCCATCAGCTTAGGCAGGAGGGCGAACACGCTTGGAGTGTAACCCTTTGTGCTGGGAGGCTCCCCGATGGCCAGGCCGACCTCGCGCCGGGCCATCGCAAAACGCGTCACCGAGTCCATCATCAGCAGAACACTTTGCCCCTGGTCCCGAAAGAACTCGGCGATCGCCGTCGCCGCGAAGGCGGCTTTGATGCGAACCAGGGCCGGCATTTCCGAGGTGGCGCAGACGATGACGCTTCGATTGAGACCCTCGGGGCCCAGGTCGTTTTCAATGAACTCGCGCACCTCGCGCCCGCGCTCACCGACCAACGCGATCACGTTGACGTCGGCCGAGCAGTACCGGGCAATCATGCCCAGAAGCGTGCTCTTGCCCACACCGGAGCCGGCGAAGATGCCCATCCTCTGGCCTTCTCCCAGCGTCAAGAGCCCGTCGATGGAGCGCACGCCGGTGGCGAGCCGCCTGGAGATGATTTTGCGCTCAAGGGCGTTGGGCGGCTGAGCGTAAATCGGGTAGTGGTCGCTGAACTCGACCGGGCCAAGGCCGTCCATGGGGTTGCCAATTCCGTCGAGCACACGGCCGAGCAGCTGGCGGCCGACGCCGACGCGCAGGCAATGCCCGGAGCTTCGAACGTTGCAGCCCGCACGGACGCCCGAGAGCTCCCCGAGCGGCATCAGAAGCACGCGGTCCCCTCGAAAGCCAACCACCTCGGCGGGGACCTGCTCGCCCCCCGCCGCCTCGATGAAGCAGAGGTCGTTGACGCGGGCGGTCGGTCCGTTCGACTCGACCACAAGCCCCACGACCTGCGTGACTCGACCGTCGATCTGGATCAGCCGCGTTTTATCAATCAAAGCGCGCACCGTCTCGAAGCGGGGTTTCGGAGCGAAGGTTTTCATGCCGCCTTCTCCACGGAGCCTTTGCCTTTGACGTCGTAATGATCGAGCATGGCTTCCAGCATGGCTCGCACTCGAAACTCGATGGAGGCGTCGATGCGGCCGCCGGCCGACTCGATCACGCACCCGCCGGCAATCGAGGGGTCGTCGACGATCTGGATACCTTTCAGGGATGGCGACACAGCCTTCAGCTGCTCGGCGTGCTCGCGGACGATTTCGGAATGAAAGGGGTTCACCCGAACCGTCGCGCTCTCAGCATGGGTGACTTCGGCGATGGCCTCTTTGGCGATCGCCAGCGCGGTCTCGGGCGACGTCTCGACTTCGCGGGCCACGATGCGCGCGGCGATGGCAACGGCCAAGCCGGCCAGGCTTTCCTCGGCGTTGCGGTAGAACTGCTGGATGCTTGTCTGAAGGACATCGACGATCGCCTGAAGCTCGGCTGCGAACGATGCCGCGTGGGCTTCACAGTCGGCCTTCAAGTTGCGCAAGGCCTCCCTTCGGCCTTTTTCCAAACCTTCCAAGTAGCCTTCTTTCCTGCCCTCCAACTTGGCTTGCTGCTTCAGCTGCTCCAGGAGTGTCGTGGTCTTGTCGACCTTCGCGGCTTTGTTGAATCCAGCCAGCATCGGATCCACCTTGGGCAGGTGATCCTTGAGCGAGGTGACCCCTAAGGCCGCGTCCTGGGAACGGATGATCTTAGACAAGCACGTCCTCTTCTTCGCCCGCTCGGGCAATCACGATCTCTCCAGCCGCTTCAAGCCTGCGGATGACGGCGACGATCTTTTGCTGGGCCTCCTCAACCACCCGGAGGCGGACCGGGCCCATGAACTCCATGTCCTCTTTGAGCATTTCGGCGGCGCGTTCGGAGAGGTTGCGGACGACCTTTTCCTGCACCTCTTGGCCGACCGCTTTGAGTGCCGTCGCAAGCTCCTTCATGTCGACTTCGCGAAGGATTTGCTGAACCGCGCGGTCGTCCAGAGTGACGATGTCCTCGAACACGAACATCATGTTCTTGACCTGTTCGGCCAGCTCGGGGTTCTGCTCGGCCAGGGAGTCCATGATCAGACGCTCGGTGGATCGGTCGACGCGGTTGAGCAAATCGACCAGGGCTTTCGGGCCGCCGGCCTGGCTCATTTCCTGGTTGATGACGGTGGACACCTTTTTCTCGAGCACCTGTTCGACTCTGCGGATGACCTCCGGGGGCGTCTGGTCCATCATGGCAATGCGACCGGCGACCTCGGCTCGAAGGTCGGCGGGAAGCTTGCTTAAGATCAACGCCGCGCTATTGATTGGCAGGTACGCCAAAATCAGTGCGATCGTCTGGGGATGCTCCTCCTGAATGAAGCTGAGAAGCTGTCCGGGATCGGCCCTTTTCAAGAACTCGAACGGAACAACCTGCATCGCCGCCATGACGCGCTTGATGACCTCCTCGGCCTTTTCCGTGCCGAAGGCCGCCTCCAGAACCTTCCTTGCGTGGACGATGCCGCCCTGCGAGATGTAGTCCTGGGCGATGGCAATCTCGTAGAACTCTTGCAACACCTCGGCCCTCTGCTCGGCGGAGATCTTGTCCAAACGGGCTACCTCGAGCGACAGAATCTCGATCTGGTCCTCGTCGAAGTGCCTGAGGACGTTGGCCGACAGCTCAGGGCCCAAAATCATCAGCATGATGGCCGCTTTCTGTTTGCTGGTCAGTTCTTCTTTGACTTTTCTCATCGTTTGGTCTCCAACAGCCAGCTCTTGATGAGCAGGGCCACCGCTTCAGGTTTTTCAGCAGTCATTTTCTTGATTTGCTCAAAGGTGATGTCGACCTTCTCTTGGATTTCCCCCACGTCGACTTTCGGCTTCGGCTTATGGACAGCCGGCGATGCGTTCTCCTCGGCCTCTGCCGAAACAATTTCCGTGGACGTCGAAGCCCCCGCACCCAGCGCTCCGACGCCGATCGGCATCATTCGCCCGTCGGGCAGCGCTTGAACCAGCACGTTCTGATCTTTAGCGGCCTTGGCGATGGCTTTCACAACCATGAGGCCCACGACAACCAGCGCCACGATGGGTAGAATCGCCAGCGCCTGTTGGATCTTGCTGGTCATGGCGCTTGCCGACGCGGCTTTCTGGGCCTCCTTGGCGGCCGTTGTGTCAAAGGGTACCTCGGTGACGACCGCGGAGAAATTGGGGTCTTCCGCGGGCGATTTCGGCAGAAAGTTGGTGGCCATCTCGGTGATCTTGTCCACGTCGAGTTGCTTCTCTTTGTTGACAGCGACGGTGATCTTCATGCCGGTGACCGTACCCAAAGCGCTTTCGGTGGACTCGACGTTCTCGCCCTTTGCGAACTCGGTGACCTTCTTCAGCCCGTCGTACCTACGGGTGGCGGCATCGCCACCCGGCCCCGTGGCGGGTGCGCCGATCGCCGTGCCGGAAGAGGGGCGGTCGCCTTGCATCTTTTCTTGATAGTCCATGACCGAAACGGCCTCTCCCACGATCGGCGTGACCGTCTTGGTTGACTTTTGGTCGAAGTTCAGGGTGAGGTTCACTTTGGCCACCGTCGAGTTCGGACCGAAGACGGCGTCGAGCATGGACTGCAACTCTCGTTCGCGACGCTTGGATTCGTTGACCTCGGCCGCGATTTTGTTCTCCGCGCTGGTTCCAGCCGATTCGGAGCTCTGACCGTCATAAAGCTGGACGCCCGCCTGATTGACGATGGTGACGTGTTTCACGTCGAGTCCGGGCACCGAGTAGGCGACGAGCCTCGCGATGGCGCGCGCCTGCTCGCGGGTCAGGCCGGAACCGTTCTTCTCGACAATGGCCACGCTGGCGGTGGCGGGCAGGCTTTCGTTGAGCAGCGGCGACGTGTCGCCCGGTGTGATCTTGACGCGGGCCGACTGCACGCCGTCGATGAATTGGATGGAAGCGGCAACGTCATTCTCCAGCATCAGCTTGAGTCGAGCCTGCTCGACCGTGGGCGTCGTCGTGATGGAAACCTTTTCGAGTTCGCTGGAGCTCGAGGTGTTGTTCATCGGAAGCTTGTTTGCCTGGGCAAGGGCCGCCTTGACCTCCAGAATCTTGTCCTTGGGCAATAGAACTGTGCCGTTTTGGCCGTACTCGGCGGGGATCCCCCTCTTGTCAATCTCGTCCTTGACGGCTGCGATTTCGGAGTAGGTCAGCCCGGAAAAGGCCAGTTCCATTTTGGGCTTCGAAGCGAAGTAAAACGTGCCCAGCAAGAGGATCGCCAGGAAGGCCCCGCCGAATATCGTGACGACGCGTTGCGTTCGATCCGCCGTCTCCCACCAAGTTCTCAATCTCAACAAAAAGCTGCCCATGTTCGTCTTCCGAACCGGAGCCGCTTCCGACTAGTCTAAATTTGCATGCGCATCAGCTCTTGGTACGCTTCGAGGATCTTGTTTCGAACCTGCAGGGTCAGCTGCATGGAGGTGCTCGCGCGCTCAAGGGCCATCTTCAAGTCGTGAAGCTCGACCGGTTGATTCGCCATCAAGGCGTTCTGCATGCCCCGGGCCTCTTGCTGGGACATGTTCACTTCCTTGAGGGCGTCCATCAACATCTGCGCGAAGTCTCCATTGCCGGAGTCCGGCTTCGCCACGGACGGCTTTTGGAGGGCCGTGATCGTGACGTTGGGCAGGGCGGCGATTTTCGGGTTCATTCAGGGTTCCTCGATCAGATCTTGCCGATGTTCAGCGCGCTCCGCATCATGCCCTTGGCTGAGTTGAAAGCGGCGATGTTGGCTTCGTAGGCGCGCGAGGCGGCAATCATGCTCACCATCTCCTCAATGGGGTTGACGTTGCTGCCTTTGATGCGGCGGTCGGGGTTGCTGGGGTCGGGAATCAGCGGAAAGGCGCGGGGGTCTTCCACGATTCCCACGATTTGAACGCCCTCCTCGGCCGGCGCCAGAGCCACCGACTTTCGGCGGTAGGGCTGAGACGTGGCCGTCTCGGTCGTGTTCGCATTGGCGATGTTCGACGAAATTACGTCCATCCGGAAGCGTTCGGCCGTCATTCCGGACGCGCTGATGCGCATCGCTCCGCACAAGGTGTTCATCATCTACCCTCCCGAATCACGTTTTTGAGTCCTGAGAAATAGCTGTTGGCCAGGTCGGTCAGCGCTTGGTATCGGAGCTCGGTTTCTGCCAGCGCCGTCACCTCGCGCTCGAGGTCCACGTTGTTGCCGTCCAGTCGGATGCTCGTCTCGTCCTGCAGGCCTCCGAACGTTTCGTTCAATGCCCGGTCAATCGCCTCGGGGCCTTTTTGCATTTCCTCTTCGAGCACGATTCCGAAATCCATGTCCTTGCGCTTGTAGCCGGGGGTGTTGACGTTGGCCAAATTGTTGACAATCAGCGCGTGGCGCTGGGTCGTCTGCGTCATCGCTCTTTGCAGGTCGCTGGCGAACGGTCCGAACAGGTTTTGCAGTATTTCCACGGCAGGATTCAGTCCTTCCGCGTGTCCTTTCGCTGATTGAGGGTCGATCCGTGAGCCTCAAGGCGGAGAAGCGATTCTCCGGCCCATCAGTCATATCGGCATTCTTGCCGGGTTTCTTGAGGGTAACCTCGACCCATGATCGATCCTCGCGTGACCCAGCTGGCCAACGTGCTTTGCACCCACTCCACCCGCCTGACTCCGGATGACAACGTGCTGATTTATGCCTGCGACATTCCTTACGAGGCTGTAGCGGAGGTGGTGCGCGTTGCCCAGTCGTTTGGCGCGAAGGTGGTTGTGCGCCTAGACAGCAACGTCGTCAAGCGACAGATTTTGCTTGGGCTGAGTTTGTCCAACGCCCAGCTGATCGCCGACGTCGAGAAGCACGAGATGGAGCAGATGACCGCCTACATCGCCCTGCGCGGCTCCCACAACTACGCCGAGGCTTCGGATGTGCCGGAGGCGAACCAGACGCTATGGTCCAAGGAGTACATGCAACCGGTTCATTTCGGCGTGCGCATCCCCAACACCAAGTGGGTGGCGCTCGTTTGGCCCACCTCCAGCATGGCGCAACAGGCGATGATGTCGACCGCTGCCTTCGAGGACTTCTACTTCAAAGTTTGCACGCTCGACTATGCGCGCATGCAAAAGGCAGCCGAGCCGCTTGTCGACCTGATGGCAACAACGGACCGGGTTGAAATCAAGGGGCCCGGCACCAACCTGGCGTTTTCCATAAAAGGACTTGGAGCGGTCAGTTGCCACGGCGAGCGGAACATTCCCGACGGGGAGTGCTACACCGCACCGGTCCGCGAGAGCGCAGAGGGCACCGTGGCCTACAACTGCGTGTCCCTGAACCAGGGCGTCGAGTTCAAGGACATCAAGCTGACCGTGAAAAGAGGCAGGATCGTCGAAGCGAAGGCCGGGGACAACACCGCCAAACTCAACTCCATTCTCGACACCGACGAGGGCGCACGCTACTTCGGCGAGTGGTCGCTCGGCTACAACCCGCACATCCTGCACCCGATGAAGAACACCCTCTTCGACGAAAAGATCACCGGCTCGTTCCACCTGACTCCCGGAGCGGCGTACGTCGGTGAGGCCGATAACGGCAACCGGTCGTCGGTCCACTGGGACATCGTCTGCATCCAAAGGCCGGATTACGGCGGCGGCGAGATCTGGTTCGACGGCAGGCTGATTCGCAAGGACGGCCTCTTCGTCGTGCCGGAGCTGGAAGGCTTGAACCCGGACCGGCTCGCATGAGAAAGGCCGCGACGGGCATCGGGCACCGGCACGGAGGCGCTAGCGATGCTGTGGGTTAGCCTGGCGGTTCTGATTTATGTCGGGGCTCTTTTGGCGATTTCTTGGGCGTTCATCCACCCCTATCGCCTGCCGATCTTTCTTTCGCCTGGCGCTCTTGGCGTTCCTCAGGAGGAGGTCGAATTCACGACTGACGACGGGCTGACTCTTCGGGGTTGGTGGGTCGGGAAGGAAGGATCGAACCGAGTCGCCTTGCTGGCACACGGGTTCATGATGAATCGGTGCGAATTGACGCCCTTGGCCGCCACGCTTTGGAGCTGGGGGTTTTCGTGCCTGTTGATCGACTTCCGGGCGCACGGCCGAAGCGCCAAGGCCAAATGCGGCATGGGCTGGCGTGAGAAGGCCGACGTCCTTGCGGCCGTGCGGTTTATTAGGGAACGGGTGCAAGGGCCACGAATCCTGCTCGTGGGAAGCAGCATGGGGGCCGCGGCTTGCGCCTTTGCCTTGGCCCAAGACCCCCGCATTGCCGAGGCTGTTGTCCTCGACAGTTGCTATAGCCGGCTGGCCTCGGCGGTGGGCGGTTGGTGGAGGTTCCTCGGGGGAAGGTTGCTTGGAGTGCTGCTGTGGCCCTGTGTGCACCTCGCAGGCCCTCTTGCCGGTTTCAACCCGCTTTCGGTCGATGTCGGCAAAGCGCTGGGCTCCATCCCGCCGGAGAACCTGCTTTTCCTTCACGGCACCCAAGACACGTTGGCCTTGCCGGAAGAGGCGAAACGCAACCTCTCGTTTTGCCAAGGGGCGGAAATCGTTTGGCTGGAAGGTTGCGGACATTCGGAGGGTCGGTGGATTCGGCCGGAGGAATACTTGAAAGCCATCCGAACGCACCTGGCCAATCTGCGGTTGATCGAGCCTTGATTCGTTCATAATCAAGGGCATGGCTGAGCTCCTGACTTCATCGATCCCTGGGATGCCCGAGCCGCGCAAGGGCAAAGTCCGCGAGGTTTACGACCTGGGCGATGAGCTTTTGATCGTAGCTACCGACCGCATTTCCGCATTCGACGTCGTCATGGCCAACGGAGTGCCTGACAAGGGGGCCATTCTCACCCAGATGAGCAATTTCTGGTTCAAGATGCTCTTGAACATTGTGCCAAACCATATCATCGCCAGCGACGACGACGAAATCGCTAAGCGCATCCCTGGCGAACACCCAGAGTTGCGGGGGCGAAGCGTCATTGCGAAGAAAGCCAAACCGCTCGCCATCGAGTGCATTGCTCGGGGCTACATATCGGGTTCGCTCTACAAAGAGTACAAGACGCACGGCGGCTCTATCCACGGCCTGAACCTTCCGGAGGGCCTTGTGGACAGTCAGAAACTCCCTGAGCCGCTTTTCACGCCGTCGTCCAAGGCGGAGACAGGCCATGACGAGAACTTGAGTTTTGCCCAGGCTTGCAACATTGTGGGCAAGGAGGTCGCCGAGAAGGTTCGCGACTGGACCTTGGCCATCTATACGAAGGCCGCCGAGCACGCGGCCTCGAAGGGCATCATCCTTGCCGACACCAAGTTCGAATTCGGGCTGACCGACGAGGGCCTGATCTGGATCGACGAGGCCCTGACGCCGGACAGCTCGCGCTTTTGGGACGCCCGCCTCTACAAGCCTGGCGGCGCCCAGCCCAGTTACGACAAACAGTTCGTGCGCGACTACTTGGAGACGCTCGATTGGGACAAACGGCCGCCCGGCCCGCGTTTGCCCGACGACGTCGTGGCACGCACCCGCGAGAAGTACCTCGAGGCGTTCCGGTTGCTCACCGGACGCGAGCTGAAGGCCTGATCGGTGTATTTCCTCTACAATTTGCTCATCTCGTTCACGGCGCCGGTATGGTTGCCTTGGATGCTGTGGCGGGCGAGTCAGAGGAAGGAGACTCCGAACTGGGCGGAGCGGCGCGGGCTGTATGCCATCCGGCCTCGCTCGGACGGGAAACGTATTTGGGTGCACGCCGTTTCGGTCGGCGAAACCATCGCTTGCCTACCCATCCTCCGCGGGTTGCGGGAAAGGTTGCCTGACTACGAAATCGTGCTCAGCGTCACTACCAGCAGCGGGCACCAAACCGCGCGCGAGCAGGCGGCAGGCCTTTTCGACCGGATAGTGTACATGCCCATCGACATGGCCCGCTTCCAGCTCAGCGCGATGGCGGCGGTCCGCCCCGCGGCCGTGGCCCTGATGGAGACCGAGCTTTGGTACAACTTCCTGTGGGCCGCCAAGGTGTTCGACGCCCGCACCCTTATCGTCAACGGCCGAATCAGTGATCGCAGCTTCAACCGTGAGAAGAGGCTTCGTTTCTTTTTCAAGGCGCTCCTCTCCATGGTGGACCGTTGCCTGATGCAGACCGACAATGACGTCGAAAGGGTTCTGGCTCTCGGCGCCCGATCGGCCGAGTCGATGGGCAGCACCAAGTTCGATCAAGCGTTGAGGGGGCTCGAAGCCGATCCAGCTGTTTGGCGAGGGGAACTCGGACTGCCGCCCGGCCGTCCCGTGGTCGTGGTCGGGTCAACGCGGGGCGAGGAGGAGGAGCGGTTCGTTTTGGAAGCCCTGCAGAGAGTAGGCTTGAACAGGGTCGCCGTCGTGCATGCCCCCAGGCATTTGGAGCGCGTGCCGGCCCTTGCGACCGAGGTTGAAAGGCGCTTCGGCTCGGTGTTTTTGCGCTCCCGCGGAACGCCAGCCCCTGGCGCGGGCCCCTTTTACATGGTCCTCGACTCGTACGGCGAGCTCATGAAAGTTTACTGCGTGGCGGACGTTGCCGTCGTAGGTGGTGGCTTCGCCGACCTTGGAGGGCAGGACATTTTGCAGCCTTTGGCCCACGGCAAGCCGGTGATCCACGGCCCTCACATGCGCAACTTCGCGGAGTTCGCCAAAGCCTCGGTCGAGGCCGGTTGCTCGCTGATCTGCTCTACGCCCGACGAGCTGTCGCGGGCGATCGAGGACTTGTTGCAGGACGAGGAGAAGCGAAAAGGCATGGGCGAGAGGGCCAAGGAGTACGTCAGCCGCCATGCCAACGCCGGGGAGCGTTACGCTCAGGCGATCGCGGAGGAGGCCGTGGCCTGCTTGGCCGAAAAGGCCAGGCGCCGCCAGGCCCGCACTAGCTCTTCAGCATAGCCTGGGCGTGCCCTCGGGCCGAGTCGCCGACCTCCTCACCTCCGATCATCCGGGCGATCTCCTCCACGCGCTCATCGGGGCTCAAGAGGCGCGCCTGCGTGACCGCCCGACCGCCGCGTTCTGTCTTCTCGATGCGATAGTGCACCGAGGCGCGGCTGGCGATTTGGGGCAGGTGGCTGACCACGATGACCTGGTAGCTTTTCGCGAGTTCCTCAATCTTGCGCGCGACGACCGCCGCCTCGCGACCGCCCAATCCCGTGTCCACCTCGTCGAAGACCAGCGTCGGAACACCCGCGCGGCCAGCCATCGCCGTCTTGACGGCCAGCATCACCCGCGAGATTTCGCCTCCGGAAGCGATCTTGGTCAGCGGTTTTGGCGGTTCGCCCAAATTCGCGCTGAAGAAGAACTCGACGAGGTCGCCGCCGTTGGCGTCAATGGGCTTTTCGGCGATCCGGACCTCGAAGACGGCGTTAACCATGGCCAAATCTTGAAGCTCCGCCTGGGTCCTTCTCGCGAACTCCTCCGCGCCCTTGGCCCGCACGGCCGTCAGATCGGCGGCCAGTCGGCGCAGGCGTTCCTCAGCCTCTTCGAGCCGAGCCGCGGTTTCCGACTCGTTCTCCTCGCGGTTGGCCAAGGCGTCCAGTTCCTGCTTGGCCCGTTCTAGGAACCCGAGAACGGCCGCCTCGTCTTGTCCGTATTTGCGCCTTAGACGTTTCAGGGCGTCGATGCGGGCGGCCGTTTCCTCCAGTTGCTCCGGGTCCGCGGCGACGAGCTCGAAGTAATCCCTCAGGGCGAACACACCCTCCTCCAAGGTATAGGAGGCGGTTCGGAGCGGCTCAAGGGCCTGCTCCAGCGTTGGGTCGAAGCGGCTCGCGCCTTCCAGCTCCTTGATCGCTCGTCCTATCAGGTCAGTGGCGTTGAACTCGGCGTCTTTCAGAGCCTCAAGAGACGCGCCGCAGGCCAGGCCGAGCCTTTCGGCGTTCTTGAGCCGGGCCAGCTTCGTCTCCAGTTGCTCCATTTCGCCGGGGACCGGGCCGACGGCCTCGATCTCGTTGATCTGGTACCGGAGCATGTCCAGACGTTGCTCGCGGTCTCGCTCTCCTGCTTGAAGGGCGTGCAGTTTGCGCCTTAGTTGCTCGGCGAGCTCGTGCTGTTCGCCCACTCTTTGGAGGGCATTGAACGCCGGCTCGCCAATCCATGCGTCGAGGAACCGCACGTGGGTTCCACTGTCTAAGAGGCTTTGGTGATCGTGCTGTCCGTGCAAGTCCACAAGAAGCGCGCCGAACTGCCGCAACTGGGAAAGGGGGGCCAGTTTGCCGGCGATCCGGCACTGCGAACGTCCCTCGGCCAGCACTTCGCGCTGGATGTAGAGGCGGCTGTCCTCGAGCTCGATGCCCATTTCGGCGCACTGGCGGGCCAGGTCCGGAGATGCGTAGAGGTCGAACACCGCTGAAACGACGGCCCTTGGGGCCCCCGTGCGCACCAGCTCCGAGTCGGCCCGCTCTCCCAGAGCCAGTTCGATGGCGTCGACCACAAGCGACTTGCCGGCGCCCGTTTCGCCGGTCAGCACGGTGAATCCGGGGCCCAACTCGAGTCGCGCCTGTTCGATGATGGCGAGGTTTTCAACGGCGATTTCGACAAGCATTCGATAGAATAGGACGGATGCGGCGAGCGAAACGCTTTTCCAGCAAGCCTAGCCTTTGCCAAGCACACGCATCAAAACATAAGCAATCAAGGCGATCGCCACGATGACCAGGTAAGGGCGGTAAACGCGGTCCACGTTTTTGCTTGACCGCCCGCCAGAGCGAGTGCGCATCTGAAGCTGGCGCAGGGCCTCATACTCGGCCTTGGCCTTGTTCAAACGAACTTCACCCAAAAGTTCGGATGCGGTCTGCGTCTCGATCGGTTCGTTCAAGCCGCGTTTTTCGGCGAGCATCCGGACAGCGGCGAGTTCTTCCGGGCTCGGCTTCTGAGCGACGATTTCGGGCGAGTCCTCCCAAGACATGTTTTGTATTATGAAACAAGGCCTTTCGACCGGGCTTGTGGCCCATCCGCCGGCTGGGGGGGCCGGGCGTCGCCTAGAATAAGGTTCATGAAGCTCAAGGAGTTCGTCGCGGAAAAGCGCAAGGCCGTCTTCGAGGATCTTTTGGCGGGAAAAGACCCTAGGGAGGGCTTGTTCAATGCCGAGTTGCTGAAGGAGGCGCGCACTAAGGGTTCTCCGCAACTGGGCGCGGTGGTGCTGGAGCCCCATCGCGTGTGCATGGAGTTCATCTACCCGGCGCCGCAAGCCAGCACGATCGTGTTCACCGTGTCCATCGACACCCCGGAGCGGATCGTGTTCATGCCGGTGCCGGCATGGGTGGTCGAATCGATTTGGCAGGGCGAAATCGACGGAACCTACTGGTTCGAAAGCGAGGCGCGCGGCCACCTGCGCGACTTCGAGCAGTTGTTGCACGAACAGGCCAACGCCTCTTTCTTTGGCGACCGTCGGGTCAAGCGTAAAGAGTAGACCTCGGCGGGTAGCCTTAAGGGCATGAACACAACGATCCTCGCAACCTGGCGAGAGCCTGGCGAAGTTGCCATCCGCGCCGCTTGGGAGGCCCGAAAGAACGGCGCCGACCTACGAACCACCCTTGAACAGGGCTTGGCGTGTGCCGAATTTGACCCGAACTTGGTGGCCATCGGCGTCGGGGCGCGCCCAAACGCCGACGGCGACATCGAACTGGACGCTTCGATGATGGACGGCGCCGACTTGTCGGCGGGAGCGGTCTGCGCCCTTCGCGGCATCGTGCCCGCGATCTCGGTGGCCCGAATGGTCCTGGAGGACACCCCGCATTTGATGATTGCCGGCGACCAGGCCCGTCGCTACGCCATCGAGAGGGGAATCAAGCCCCAAAACACCATGACCGCCGAGTCCTGCCGCAACTACGACAAGTGGCGGGCGGAGAGCCGCGGCCTGGGCGAGTACGAACACGTGGCCAGCCCTGAAAACCACGACACGATCACCATGATCGGCTTTGAGTCGCCGAATCATCTGGTGGCCGCGAGTTCGACCAGCGGCATCGCCTACAAGCAGCCTGGCCGCGTCGGCGACTCGCCCATCATCGGGGCGGGCATTTACGCGGACGACGAAATCGGGGCAGCCGGCGCGACGGGCTGGGGAGAGGAGCTTTGGCGAACCTGCGCCAGCTTCCGAACGGTCGAGTTCATGCGCCAAGGCATGAGCCCCCTCGAGGCCTGCGAGGCCACCGTCCGCCAAATGCTGCGGAGGCAGCCGTTCGCCCGCGAGTCGATGTGCGTCGTGATGGCCATGAACCGCGACGGACAGTACGGCGCGGCGACCACCACCGGCGAGTTCCCGCTGTGGGTTTGCACGGACGGGGACATGGAGCTGAGGTTGTATCCCGCCTTGCAATAGGTTATGCCTCTACTCGAGAGCGTTTCGTCGAAAGAAGGCGTCTATGGATGAGAGCCTGCCCGAGGCCATTCTCCGGGCGATTGCTGGCCAACCAGAGGGCGTTCCGACCGAAGAGGTCTGCCGTAGGCTCGGCCGGACGCCGCAGGGGCTGGGCGACGCCTTCGAGCAGTTGAGACGGCAAGGCAAGGCTCGTGGGTTTGCGGGTCTCTGGTTCAGCGCAGAAGCTTTCAACCAAGCCGCCGCTCGGTTCCTTGTTGCGCTGAAGGGCCTGCACGAGGCCGAACCCGAGGTGTCCGGCCACCCGATGGAAACGGTCGCTTTTGCCGCCGGCCTGCCCTGGACGGGAAAGCCGCTCGATCGCATCGTGGCGGCGTTGGCGGCGGAGGGAGAACTGGTCGTAAGCGGCCTTCTCGTGCGGGACCCCGCGTTCAGGGTGCGCCTGAGCGCTCGGCAAAGGGGTTTCCTCGAGCGCGTTAAGGCTCATTTGGAGCAAGCCGGAGTCAACGTGCCCTCCGAACGCGCCATCGCCAAGGCCGTGGGGGCGCCGGTGCAGGCCGTCGCCGAGGTGCTCCGGCTGGGTTGCGAGGTAGGCGAGATCGTCCGGGTCGCCGAGGGCGTCTTTTACACAAAGGCCCAAATCGAGGGTTTCAAGGAGGGCCTATCGCGATTCTCGGGGGGCAAGCCGTTCCGAGCGGCTCAGGTGCGAGACGCTCTTGGCACAACCCGCAAATACGCGATCCCGTTGCTGGAGCACCTGGACGACGTCGGCTTCACCTCGCGCTCCGGCGACTTGCGTACGGTCAACTCCCCTTAACGGTTTGCGTCCGGCTGCAGGTACGCGCTAAACTCACGCCATGTTCGGCAGACAACAAGCCTACGCCCTTCTTTGCGAGCACACCGAGGGCGACTCGTTAAAAAGGCACTGCCTGGCGGTCGAGGCCGCCTTGCGCGGCTACGCGAGGAAGCTGGGACAGGACGAGGAGCTGTGGGCCGTGGTCGGCGTGCTGCACGACTTCGATTACGAGAAACACCCCGACGAGCACCCGGCTTGGGGTTGCCGCTTTCTGGAGGAACAAGGGTGGCCCGCCGAGGTGGTGCGAGCGGTGGCTTCGCACTCCGATCGAACCGGCGTGCCCCGCGAGTCGCTTCTGGAAAAGCACCTGTACGCCGTCGACGAGCTCACCGGATTCATCGCCGCCGTGGCTTACGTCCGTCCCAGCAAGAGCATCCATGAGGTCGAGGTCAAAAGCGTCGTCAAAAAGCTGAAAACACCGGCTTTTGCCGCTGCCGTCAATCGCGAGGAGGTCCGGCAAGGCGCCGAGTTGATCGGCCTGACGCTTGAGGATCACATCGCCAATGTGATTGCCTTCATGCGCGCCGAGGCTTCGGCGTTGGGCTTGGCGGGGGCCGAGCAACCATAGGGACCGAGCTCCCGTTTCGGTATCATCGGACAAGGAGCGTTTGACGGTGAACTTTCGCATTTTTGTGGCTGCGGGCGCGGTTGTCGCAGGCGGATACTTGGCGTACCTTGTCACTTGGAACCAAACCAAGGTGTCGCTCAAAAAGACGCCTTACGAGCATACTTCCGAGGACCCTAGCAGCGCCTTCATCCTGCCGTCGAAAATCCACCCGGTGACCGAAAAGATGCAAGCGGAAGCCGCCGCGATGTCCGAAAACCGAGCGCCTGACTTCAACGAGCCCGACGTGCACGGCGCGAGGCTTTCGCTTTCCAGCCTGACGCAGGACAAGCCCTTGTTGCTTTTCTTCATCGATGAAGAGTGCCCTTGCTGCGTCACGGTCCATCCGGTGGTCGAACGGGTTCGCGAGGCCTACCGAAGGGAGCTCAACGTTGTCGGCGTCATTGACGTCGGGGGCGAGCGCGCTCGGAAGTGGTTCGAAGCCAACAAGCCCAGCTTTCCGGTTCTTCAGGACCCGGATTTCAAGCTTATTCGGGCCTACAAGGCCCAGTCGGCGGCCTACATGGTTCTGGTGCGGCCTGGCGGCACAATCGATCGGGTGTTTCCCGGATTCTCGCGGGGCATGATCCAGGAGCTTGGCGATCGTGTCGCCCATTTGGCCCAGGTGCGTCCGCGAAGACTGAAGCTCGACGATTTGTCGGAGGAACCGGTTTCAGGTTGCGCGTTCAACGTGCCGGGGCCGGTTGGCAAGCAGGGTTCCCGGTGATGCCGTTCCGGTGCCGCATGTGCGGGCCGGCAGGCGGGGATCGGCTAGAATAAGGGGTAGCCGATGGACCACTCCAGCCTGATCGATTTTTTCCTCCACCTTGACAAGCACCTCGTCGACACGGTCAACAGGTACCAATCATGGACCTATGCCATCCTATTCGCCATCGTCTTTTGCGAGACGGGTCTGGTGGTCACGCCTTTCCTGCCCGGGGACTCTCTGCTTTTCGCGGTCGGCCTCGTGGCGCAGATGGGCAAGTTAAATGTTTTCGCCGTTTTCGGCCTTTTGGCATTGGCGGCGTTGTGCGGCGACAACGTCAACTACTTCATCGGCCGCACCTTCGGGGAAAGGCTGTTCCGCAACGAGAAATCGAGGTTTTTCAAGAGGGAGAATTTGGACCGGACACACGCCTTCTTTGAGAAGTATGGCGGCCGCGCGATCATCCTCGCCCGATTTGTTCCGATCGTGCGCACCTTTTGCCCCTTCGTGGCCGGAATGGGCAAGATGACCTACGTCCGCTTCCTTGGTTTTTCCGTTTGCGGCGCCGTTCTTTGGGTGGGGCTTTGCGTGTTCGCAGGATTTTTCTTCGCCAACGTTCCCGCGGTCAAGGAAAACTTCAGCTTTGCGGCGCTGGCCGTCGTGGCGATCTCACTGGTCCCGATGGCCTTCGAGGCAGCCAGGCACAAGCGTCGGCAAAAGGCCGCTAGGCCTTAAGGCAGAAAATGATACGGATTGCGGCAACGTTTGGCGCGCCGCCAATCTCTATGCAGTAGATTCCGACCGAAGGGGTTAATGACCATGAGTCTTACTGACAAATATCCGAACTACAGCCCAGGTCTTGAAGGCGTTTATGCAGGGGTTAGCAAGATCAGCGAAGTCAACAGCGAGCCAAGCTATTTGTTGTATCGGGGCATCGACATCAACGAGCTGGCCACTAAGTCTACGTACGAGGAAGTAGCCTACCTTCTGATTCACGGCAAGTTGCCCAACGTCGAGGAGCTCACTTCGTTCAAGGACACGCTCAACCGGTCGCGCCGCTTGCCCGTCGAGGTAACCGCCGCCCTGCGGCTGGTGCCCAAGACGGCCGACTTAATGGACGTCGTCAAGGCGGGCTTTGCGATGGCGGCGCCATTCGACACCGATTACAACGACAACAGCCACGGCGGAAACGTGCGCAAGGCCATGACCATAATCGCGCGCGCCCCGTCGATCGTCACCGCCGCCTACCGGTTGCGCACCGGACAAGAGCCGATTCCTCCGGACCCAGAGTTGAGCACAGCGGCCAACTTCCTTTACATGCTCACCGGCAACCGCCCCGACGCTTACACGGAACGGGTGATGGACGCTTCGCTCATTCTTTATGCGGAGCACGGTTTCAACGCGTCGACGTTCGCCTGCCGGGTAACCGTCTCTACGCTGAGCGACATCTACAGCGGCATCATTTCCGGCATCGGCACGCTCAAGGGCCCCTTGCACGGCGGAGCCAATGAAGAAGCGATGAAAATGCTGCTGGAGATCGGTTCCCCCGCCAACGCGGAGCCCTGGTTGCGTAAGGCCTTTGCCGAAAAGCGCAAGATCATGGGCTTCGGCCACCGCGAGTACAAGCACGGCGACCCGCGCGCGCGCATCCTCTCCAAGATGGCCCATGAATTGGGCGAAAGGGTAGGTAACACTACCTGGGGGCACATCGCGGACCACCTGGAGAAGGTCATGCTCGAGGAAAAGGGTATCTATCCGAACGTCGACTTCCACACCGCGTTCATGTACTACCTTCTCCAAATACCGATCGTGCTTTACACCCCGATTTTCGTCATCGCGCGAGTCGCGGGTTGGAGCGCGCACGCTATCGAGCAACTCGACAACAACCGGCTGATCCGCCCCAAGGTGATCTACGAGGGCGAACGCAACGTGCCGTTCATCCCGCTGGAGCAACGGGACATGCACCGTGAGTAGTGCTCTGGTGCGGCCATTTGGGTGTTAGCGTCAGGAGACGGGGTTAGGCCGCGCTGTCGACCTGGCCGACCCTTACGGCTCGAAGTTTGGCGATTAGGTCGTCAGCCGCCTCTTGAATCCGTTTGAGCGTTTGGTCAAGACCGGCGTCAACCTTGTTTTTGGCGCACAGCTCCATCTCTTCGCAAATGCCGGCCAACTTGGCGCCACCCATGTTGCGGCTGGATCCTTTGAGTCGATGCGAAGCCCGGCGGACGCCTTCCAGGTCTCTTTCGGCGATCCGTTGCTTCAGCTCCTTCAGGGTCGCCTCGGTTGAGGACTCGAATTCGGCCACGATCTGCGACAAGAACTCGGCATCGCCGTCGCAGATGTCCAGCAACCGCTGAGCGTCGAAAAGGGTGCCGCCGGGTCTGGTCAACGATTCGATCGAGACATTCGCGGTGACATCATGCATATTCAACACACTGGCGACTTCGGACGGGCGGATCGGCTTGGTCAAAAAGGCGTCCATTCCGCTGGCTCGGCATCGCTCCTTGTCCTCCTCAGAGGTGCCTGCGGTCATCGCGATGATGGGTGTACGCGAAGCCCGGCCAGCCTCGAGGCGGCGGATTTCGGCGGTCGACTCGAAGCCGTCCATGACGGGCATCTGGCAGTCCATCAGCACGGCGTCGTAGGTTCCTTGCCGCCACTTTTCGACGGCTTCAACGCCGTTTTCGGCGACCACGACCGTTGCACCGGCCCTTTCCAGGGTCTTGATGCCGACTTTGCGGTTGACGGGGTTGTCCTCGGCGAGCAAGATCGTCAGGCCGGCGAGGTCCCCAGTCCTTCCCATGTGCTGTTCGCCTTCGGGCCGGCCTTCGCCTTCCAGTATCATGCAAAGCAGGTCGTACAGCTGGCTTTGGATGATAGGCTTGTGCAAGACGGCGGAGAGGCCCATCTCGCTCAGCTCGTCTGGTCCGTAAGTCTGCCCGCTCGATGTGACCAGCACGATTGGAAGGTCGAGGCAACCCGGAATTTCGCGGATCGCGGCAGCGGTCTGGATGCCGTCCATTCCTGGCATCTGAAGGTCCATCAGAACGGCGTCGATGCAAGATTCTGTTCCCTTGCTCAAACGGGCGATCGCGTCGCGGCCGCTCGGGCAAGCAATGCATCCGATGTTCCAAGCCTTCAGGTTCTCCATGTAGACAAGGCGGTTGGTCTCATCGTCGTCGACGACAAGCACCGTGTATGGGGCATCGAACCGGCGCGGTTGCCGTTTGCCAACGGCCTTGGCCGCCTTCCGAATCGGGATCTCGAACCAGAAGGTGCTGCCCTGGCCAAGCTCGCTTTGAAGTCCAATTTGGCCTCCCAGCAACTCCACGATCTGCTTGGATATGGTAAGGCCGAGGCCCGTTCCGCCGTATTTCCGCGAGGAGCTGGCGTCGGCTTGCGTGAAGCTTTCGAAAACGGACGCATGCTTTTCCGGAGCGATTCCGATTCCGGTGTCCTCGACCAGGAAGCGGACTGTTTGGACCTCTTGGTCTTCTTGGACTTGCTTGGCCTCCACCAGCACACGGCCCTGCTCGGTAAACTTGATCGCGTTGCCGACAAGATTCATCAGCACTTGGCGGATGCGCGTGGGGTCGCCGATGCAGTCGTCCGGCAGCTGAGGCGGAACGTGGCAGATCAGTTCAATGCCCTTGCGATGTGCTGAATCGGCAAGCAGGCGCACCGACTCCTCGACGAGTTCGCGCAGGTTGAACGGAATCTCTTCGATGGACAGCTTTCCCGCCTCCATCTTGGAAAAGTCCAGGATGTTATTGATAACGGAGAGCAACGACTCGGCGCTGTTTTGGATGATTTTTGCGTAGTCTCTCTGCTCCGCGTTGAGGGGCGTTTCGGCGAGGAGGACCGCCATGCCAATGATGCCGTTCATCGGGGTGCGGATCTCGTGGCTCATGTTGGCCAAGAACGACGCTTTGAGTCGGGCGAGGTCTAGGGCGGCGTCTCGGGCTTGCGCCATCTCTTGTTCGGCCCTTCGCTGAAGCGTGATGTCGCGGGCGACGGTGCCTATGCAGGTCGGTTGGTCGGTCTTCGGGTCGCAAATCAGGATGATGGTCTCGACCATCAGAATCGTCGATTTGCGGTCGGCGGCCAGGAAGTGGATTTCGCCGGACCACTTGCCCGTTTTCCAGACCTCGGGAAGGATTTCCTGGTTCAGCCGCTTGTGTTCGAACTCAGGGTAGTAGTCAAAGACACTGGGCAGAGCGGGTTGGGCCTTAGGATCGAGTCCAGTGATCGCCACGCCGCCGGGATTGACGTATGTCACGTTGCATTGAAGGTCGGCCATTCCGATAAAGTCGTCGGACAGCTCGGTCAGCTGGTAGATCTTCAGAAGCTCGAGCTCGGCCTGTTTCCTTGTGGTGATGTCGACGACCGAGCCAACAACGACGTCTTGCTCGCCGACGCCTTCGAGCCTCTTGCCCGTTACGCGAACCCACCTTTCGCCGCCTTGGCTTGTCAAGGTTCTCAACTCGAGCGAGAAGGTGGTCTTGGCACTCAGGTTTTCGAAGATGACGTCCCGCAGGTCGATGCGGTCGTCGGGGTGCAGCCGCTCGCGGATTTCGGAAATGCCGACCTCGTCCGCGTCCAGCTCGAGAATCCTTTTCAATGCGGCATTGACTTTGACGCGGTTCGTTTTTCGATCGAGCTCGTAGATCCCCGCATTGGTGCTTTCGATCACCTGCAAATACCGCCGCTCGTTTCTTTCGATGGCGTTTCGAGCCTGCAAAACCTCGCTCGTCTTGGCCTCGATCGAACGCAGCATGGCGTTTATGGACTGAGCCAGTTCGGAGATTTCATCGGTTCCATGGGTGGCAACCCGTTGCGAGACATCGCCCATTTGAGCGATCGACGATGCGTTACGGCTTAGACCGACCAATCGGCTGACCACCGCCCGATCGACAAGCCAAATGGATGTTAAGAAGATCAGAATTGCCGACACGGCTAGCGACAGGTTGAGCCAGGTGCGGGTTTCCAGCATTTGGCGGTACACGGTTCGTGGGGAGTCCACCGCCAGCACGATCGGCGACCGGTTCTCCAAGTCCGGCATTTGGGCATGGACCCGGAGGATGTCGTCGTCAGCGAGCGCTTGAATTTGGTCCGACACTTGCCGCAGCCATGCCAAGTCAATTCCCTTGTGCTTCTGAGACGCGTTTGCCGGGTAGATGTCCAAGTCCAGGTGGATCACCTCTTCCAATTCGGAGATGCGCTCCGGGTTGTACTCGAAACCCATGACCATGAACCCGCGGGCATTACCGGTCCCATCCGACCGCAGGATCGGATGAAACGCCACGCATAAGACCTTGCTTCCGATGGCCAACAGGCCGCCTTCCTTCTGTTCGCTAGCCGGTTTTCGAACTTTGGAAATGAGGCTGCCGATCTTCTTGACAAGCTCTTGACCGAGCGGGCTTTGTTTGCCGAGCGCGCGGCTCCTCGAGGCATAACTCAGCAACGAGCCGTCCTTGCGAAAAACGCCCATGAAGTCGAGGTTCAGGTTCTTGATGCTGGAAAGGCTGATGGTGGACTGTTCGAACCTCTTGCTTGGGTGGGCGGCATAGGCGTACATGTCGTCCCACTTGGCGTAGTCCAAAGCCTTGCCGCTGGTCTGGGATATTTGTTCATTCACCGCGTCGACTAGGCGGAGGCAGTCTTTGGCGGCAGACTCGGCTTCGACCTTGGCGAATCCCTTGACAAGAACGTTGTGGGAGACGATCAGAAAGCTTGCGGCCAATATGGCCACCGTCAGCGTCAGAACCAAAACCGTTTTGATGCGAAGACCCATCGAAAGCGTTTCAAGCAAGCGCCAGAATCAAGGCCGAACTTGCCACCCTCGATAATCATCGGCATGGCGCACCATGCTACGCAGGTTCTTTTGGGCGACTTTGCACAAAAGCGGAGTCAAATTAGGCGCACGGGAAGCCCTTGCCGCGCCATGAACCGCTTCAGCTCGCGAATGGTGTAGGCCCCATCGTGCACGATGCTGGCGACCAGCACGGCGTCTGCACAGCCTTTAGTAGCCCCGTCCACAAGATGCTCGGGCTTGCCAGCACCGCCGCTGGCGATGACCGGCACGGGCACGGCTTCGCTGACCGCCCGCGTCAGCTCCAGGTCGTATCCGGCCAGCGTGCCGTCGCCGTCCATGCTGGTCAGAAGGATCTCGCCGGAACCAAGGCTGACGGCTCGTTTTGCCCACTCGACAGCGTCCAGCCCCGTGTTTTTCCGCCCTCCATGGGTGTAGACGTCCCATCCGCTCCCGGGTCTTCGACGGGCATCGATCGCCGCGACGATGCACTGTGCACCGAACCGTTCGGCCCCCTCCGAGATGAGCCGGGGGTTTTGAATGGCGGAGGTGTTCAGGGATACCTTGTCGGCACCGGCCAGCAGGGCCTCGCGGATTCCCTGCAGGGTCCTGATGCCCCCGCCGACCGTGAAGGGGATGAACACCTGTTCCGCCACACGCGCGGCGAGTTCGACGACCGTTGCGCGCTCCTCGTGCGAGGCGGTGATGTCGAGGAACACCAGCTCATCGGCTCCCTCGGCTCCATAGAATTTGGCCAGCTCCACCGGGTCTCCGGCATCGCGCAAGCCGACGAAGTTCACGCCCTTCACCACGCGGCCGTCCTTGATGTCCAGACAGGGGATGAGGCGCACCGATCTCATGTTTCTTGCCATCTCATGATGCGGGCCAGCGATGGGCCGTGCTTCGTGGGTTTGACGTGAACGAGGAACAGGTCATCGTAGCATGAAACGTGCACGAGGTTCGGGTTGGCCTCGCCGAGCCAGAGCTTTTCGGCCGCCTTGCCCAGCACCTCAACCACGATGTTGCGACAGTCGGAGCGCGTCTCGGGCGTCTCCAGTTCGTGGATCCCGACCTTCAAGAGCCCACGGGTCATCGCCTTTCCGCCGTTCGGCGTGGCGACCCAGTAGGTTTGGATGTGCTCGCCCGGCGCATAGCGGTCGGCGCCGTCCAGCAGGCTCTTCTCCAGTTCGTGCGGCGTGTACAGGCGTTCGGAAACGTTGTCCAGCACGACCTCGGACTTTTTCAACTGGGCGACCTCGACCGCCAGGCGGGGGATGAAACCGACGTGCCGCATGTCGTTCAGCGGGGTCTCGGATAGGTACCTCAGCTTGAAGATGTTGTCGGATCGGGCTAGGGCCGACAGTTGCTCGGCCGTCGGCTCGATGTGTTCGCCGAACAGATCGGGGCGGAACAGCTGGGGGTTGTGCTCCCGGCGGATCACGCTGGCAAAGAACCGGACGTCGCTGGCCAGGCCGGCCTCGCCAGCAGTCAGCGCTCCGGAACGGGTCAAAGCGGCCACGGCCCCCGTCACGTTCGCCGGTTTGGGGTCCGACGTGTAGACCCAGTATTCAACGACCGCCAGGTATCGGGGCTTGCCTTGGAAAGCCTCGGCTAAACGGCGAAAAAGGTTCACGGGCCGACTCCGATCAGCCACCTTTGGGCCAGGACGAACTCTTCGTCATCCAGCAGGCTCCAGCAGACGTGGCACAGCGCCGCCTCGTTCACGTTCGGCGAACAGCAGAGCAGGCAACGGTCCAGCCTGCGGTGCTTTTCGACGACGCCCCGATCGCGAAGGACGAGTTTGAGCTGGTCTCGGGCAATACCTTCCGAGTTCAGGCGGTCCACGATATTATTGTACTTGGCTTCGCGGGCCGCCCGATGTGCGTCGTGGGCTCTTGCCCAGCCCGATGCGGTCTTGCCACGACGGCGCCAACACATAAGCTGAGAATCGGCCAAACAAATGGGCTGACAGGCTAATGCTTCTGGCCAGCTGGAAGCAATTCCTCGAGCACGTCGAACGCGTACCTAAGGTGAGGGATGACGATGGAGCCGCCGATGATCAGCGCGATGTGCATCGCCTCGTAGAGTTCTTGTCGCGTGCAGCCCTCCGTCACACAACGGTCGAGGTGATAGAAAATGCAGTCGTTGCAACGCAGAACCATCGATCCGACCAGCCCCATCATCTCTTTGTGCTTCACGTCGATGGCCCCGGCTTGGTAGGCGTTGGCGTCGAGAGCGAAGAACTTGTTGAACTCCTTGAAGCCCGCGCCCAGGATTTTCCCATTCATTTCAGTGCGGTACAGTCGCGTTTCGGTGGCCTTTTTCATGGGTTGATTATGCCTGCTTTCCAAACCCTGAACTTGGCCGCCATCTCACGGTCGATGCGGGTCCTCAGGCTCGAGGTCAGCACCGAGCCGTGGTCGCCGGGCAAAAGAAGCACGGTCGCCTTGGCTCCCAGGCTCTCCAGGTCTTTCTTTAGAAGGCGTACCGCCGAATCAAGGTGGAAGGTGTCCTCGGTGCCGCAGGCGACAAAGATTTTTCCGTCGAGTTTCTGCTTAAGCCTCGGCCAATGCGAGCGCAGGATGTGTCCGATGTCGTAACGCTTCCAGGCCTCGGCGACCTTGGGGTCGACGGCCCCGGTTTCGCGGTCCCAAAGGCACGCCGGGCCCGATGACCCGGCCGGACTAAAAACCGCCTCAAACGAGCCAAGCTGTTCGCCGCGCAACCCCCGCTCCCTTTCGGAGAACTCCTGAAAGGTTGTCAGAACCGTGGAGCCTAGGCGCGCCAGAGGCCGCCTCTTGCCGGCATCGTCAAAGAACATGTTGGCGCCAGGCCTGTAGATGTCGGTTCCCTGGAACGATCGGAAGTCGACCGGGTCCGGCGAGGTGGACCAGCAGCCGTGGAAAACGTCGGGGTAGTTGACTTGAAGCCAAAGACTCGACCAGCCTCCGCTGCTGTGTCCGGCGACGAAGCGCATCCCGCATCCGCGAAACCTCCTTTCAAGCTCCGGAATAAGCTCCGTAGTCAAGGCCTTACCCCAGGGTCCGTTGTTGGCGCTGTCGGCAAACACCGAATGGCCGAGCGGGCACTCCGGGTTCAGCTCGACGTGGATGAACGGCTCGCCGTCCCGATAGCAGCCGGCCATCGTCTCGAACCCGCTCAGGCCAAGATGGTTGCCTCCGAACCCGGGCACCTCGTAAACGACCGGGAACTTGCGTTCCTGCTGGTCGTGCCACTCCACCGGCAGCTCGACCGCCGCCTCCAAATAGACCGTCCTCTTGTAAAACTCGCTGAGCAGCTTCGATGGTATCCGGAACTCCTTCACGTGCCGGGTCTCAACGAATTCTGGTCTGGCCACCGCGCGGTCGCAGGTCAGCTCAATCTCGAAGTCTCCTTTCGGGTCGAAGCGGACCTCCTTGGCCGCGCTGTAAAGGTTGCCCTCGCTGTCTCCCACCGCGCGCCCGCCCAGGTTGCGGTCGATCACCGCTTGCACGAAATAGATGCCCGGCTTGGCCCTGGCCAAAATCGATCGCGATCCCTCGTTGTTTCCAGCATTGAGGGTCATTATTTCGTCAGGCTTGACGTCTTTGAAGCTGCCAATGAGCACCGGCTCCGGGCTGAACCACGAAGGCCCGAGCCTCGGTTCGCTAAGGCGCTGGGAAAAGTAGACGGCTACCTTGCCCGTGAAGGGACCGTCGAAAGCCGACTTCGGATAGGCAACCGTGACCTTGAAGGCCAGTCCGGAGGCCGATGGCACGGCGGCGGCCAACGCCAAAACGGCCCGCACGGCAAACAGCCGAAAAAGCGGACTCTTCATGTTTCCGCCCCTTCGATCAATCGCTTCAGTTTGTCCAGGTTTTCCTTATGCTTGACCTCGGCCTCGGGGGTCTCCAGCAGAATCGGAACCCCCAGCAATCGCCGGTCGTTCATCAGGCAACGGAAGGCCCCGAGGCCAATCTTTCCTTGGCCGATGTGCTCGTGCCGGTCCACCTTGGAGCCGAGGTCCTTCTTGCTGTCGTTGCAGTGGACTGCGCCCAGGCGGTCGAAGCCGACGATCCGGCCGAAGGCATCCAGCGTCTGCTCGTAGGCTTCCGGGCTGCGGATGTCGTAGCCGGCGGCGAAAATGTGGCACGTGTCCAGGCACACGCCCAGCCGCTCGTGGCCTCCGCAAAGCTCCAGCAATCGGGCCAGGTTTTCGAACTTGTGGTTAATTGACGAGCCTTGCCCCGCTGTCGTCTCCATCAAAATCCTCACGGTTGGCGGGGTTGAGTCGATGACACGGGACAAGGCCGCGGCGATGGAAACCATCCCCTCTTCTTCGCCCTGCCCCAGGTGCCCTCCAAGGTGCGAGACCACGCGGTCGATCCCATAGGCGTGGCAGCGCTCGATCTCGGCGATCAGCGCGCCAATCGACTTCTTCCGAGCCTCCTCGGTCGGCGCGCCGAGGTTGATCAAGTAGCTGTCGTGGCTCACCACCATATCGATGCCGGTTGACGCCTTCGCCTCCCGAAAGGCCTCCACCATGCCGTCGTCAACAGGCTTCGCCTTCCACATTTGCGGGCTCGAAGTGAAAACCTGCACGGCGGCGCAGCCGATCTCGTGCCCCCTCAGCACCGCCTTCGCCAAACCGCCCGAAGCCGGCATGTGCGCGCCCACCAACCGTTTTGACATGTCTCAGGTTACCCTTTTGCCGGAACGCGGCCGGGCCGGTGAACAAACGGAGCGTCCCAGCGTCGAAGCCTACCGGTTACCTCAAAAAGGAGATTCAACGCATGAAATATCATTTCAAAATCAAAGGCCTCGCCGTCGCGGCCCTTATCCTTTTGACCGCCGTTTCTGCCGTGGCTCAGGCCAAGGCACCCGGAAAGGCCCCCCAAAACCGTCAACAGAACCTGCTCGGCCAAAAGCTTGATCAAAGCGACCGGCTCATGGTCAAAGCGGCCCGCGAGTGTCAGGCCGCCGCGGCGATCCTTCGGTCCGCCCTGCCCATTTACCACGGCCACCGCGTCGCGGCGATCAAGGCGGCCCACTTCGCCGTACGCGAGATTCACGCTGGATTGCGGGGAGACCGGAGCGGCATGGCCAACATGGACCTTGGCGCCAACAACGAAGAGGGCGGCCGCTTTACGGAGGAGCAGATCCAACGCAGCAACGCCCGAATGGAGAAGGCCGCCGACATCCTGGTCCATGCCAAAAACGATCTGATGGCAGCCGCCAAGGACTACAACGGGCACAAAGCCAACGCCATCGGCCTGATCGACAAGGCGCTGGCGGAGATTCGGCTCGGACTCGATTCGGTAAAGCGGCACCCCTAGGCTTAACGCATAGGAAAACCTCAAACCCTCCTTCCGCCTGCCGGGGGAGGGTCTTTCTCTTATTGGGGCGCCGGCCCGCTTGGCGCGGAAGACCCGCCAGTAGCCGGCGCCTTGTCTCGAGTCCCTAAGCGGTTCGGGAAAAAAGCAGAACCGGATCGTCGCCCGACCAGGTCAGACACACCATCTGCCACCCGTCCTCCTGGAGCTGCCGCAGGCACTTCAGGAACTCGGGAGGGTAGTTGCCTCCGTCCGATTCAAGGGTGATGACCTTGTACGACACCTACGCCCTCCTTCTTCGGGCGATCAGCGCCGCCGCGCCCAGGCCCAGGCCAATCAGCGACACGGGCTCGGGAACCGCCGCGGCAACCGGCTCTGTCGGCGGCGTCGACGTCCAGTTGGTCATGTCCGTGCTGAACGACCAGCCGTCCCAGCTCCCGTTGACCAGCTCGCGGTCGCCCATGCCGACCCGAGAGCTCGCCCACGCGTCGCCCTCGGCGTTCTTGGTGTAGTAGGCCCACCAGCCGTTGCTCGACAAGCCGCTGTGGTCGATCGTGCCGTCGTGGTCGTGATCGTACGTCGAGGAGTCGAAGTATGGCCCGAACGAGAACTGCAGAACCGAGATGTTCAGGTACGGGTCGGCAGCATCGATGGCGCTCAGCATGTCGTAGCCCTTCGCCGTGCCGTTCCATCGGAAGCCCCACGCGAACGAGTGCGGAGTGACCCCGTCGTTGTAATCGACCACGAAAACGGCCTGGTTCGAGCCAGAACCGACCCAGAACTTGACGTCGCTCGCCGAGAAGGCGCTGCCCGTGGCGGCGGAAAGGACAAGACAAGACAACAATGCGATGCGAGTGAGTTTCATGAAAGATCCCCTTTAGTGTGTTTTCGTTTGCGAATAAGCGCCAAAACGCCGACGCCAAGCGCCGCCAAAGCGGAAGGCTCGGGAACCGAGGACACGCGCGAAATCCCGTCGATCTCGCCGCCGCTCCCCGTGAACCGGATGTAACTGATTTGGCTGAACCCGCTGACGCTGAGGTCGAAAGCCGTGCCGCCCGCCGAACCGGCGTACAGCGCGATCGCCTGCGCCACCGATTTGCCCGCTAGCCTGGCCGCCGAAAGGCTCGGGTCCACCGGTTTCGTCCAGTCCGACTCCGCGCCCCACGAGCGCCGCACGGGGTCCCACGTGAACGCCTGAGTTGGCCACAGGTTGTCGGCTGTCGGCGACGCGTAGGTGTACCAGTTCACCCCGTCCGGGCTCACGCTCACCGTCGTTGGCTCCGCGGCCACCCCTGAGCTGACAATGGTCACTGTCTCCAGGTCGGTGTTCCACTGCACCGGTCCGCTCGCCGAAAAGAAAGCGTTGCCGAACACGATGAAGTCCATCCCGTACCAGTGCGACGGGTCGTCGAGGATCGGCGTGGCGAACTTCACCGTAAGGTGCCCGCCGGTCCAAATGGTGGTCACCAAGGGCGATCCGTCGGGAGCGGTGTTCCACGCGCCGTAAACGAGCGAAGCGGCCATCCGTTGCTCTGGACCGCCGTTTTGAGTGTCCTTGATCCAGGTCGTCGGCTTGCCCAGGGTCGCCTCCGGCACGCCGTAAACGCCCGATCCTAAGTTCGAGTAGTCGGCCACGCTCGAGGCGAAACGGTCGTCCGTGTGCCCGAGGCACACGGCGCCGAACGCCAGGAGCGCCAGGCTTCTTGGATAGGCCATGCGTTTCTCCTTTGTTTTTTGAAGGTTTATTGAAGGTCGTAAGCCGAGTCGTCGTCCGACAGCGCACCGCAGTCCGGGTCCGGGTCCGTTGCACGGAAGATCCGGTTGCTGGATTTGGCATGCCCGTCCGCCCAAGCGACGTTGGCATGGCCGCGGTGCCGGAAGTGTGCTTTCCCAGCGACGAACAGCGGGTCCGAAGGAGCGCGCAGGTAGTTTGACGCGTTGATCGGCCGTCCATAGCCGCTGTCCGCGAACACCGCCGTGCCAGCCGGGTCCTGAAGCGAACCCAAGGGCGCAACGGGAACCCCGGCGAACATGTCGCCGCCGATGTACGTCGCGTTGTACGCGTAACCGACGTACGGACGGCCCCAACGGTTCCCCGAAAAGTCCGGACACTTGGCGATCTGCCCGCTCCGCGTGTACGGCGCGATCAGACCGTCCGAGACGCTCGGGTTGGCTCCCGCACTCCAGTCGAGACGGAAATCCCAGGCCGTCTCGATCAGAAAGTCGCTCGAAAAGAAATACGACGGACAGGCCGTTTCGTCGTAGTCGCCCGCGTACATCGTCCACCCTAGCCCGATCTGCTTCACGTTCGAAAGACACTGAGTCTTCTTCGCGGCCGCCTTGGCCGACGCGAAAACCGGAAACAGGACGGCCGCAAGGATCGCGATGATCGCTATCACGACAAGCAACTCGATCAGCGTGAACGCCCGGCCTTTTAACTTCAAATGAGCCTCCGATGCGGTTCGGGGCCACTTTGTTGAGAGAGAAGGGAGACGGGCCTAGGCCCAGGTTTCCCACCTATGCTCGTAGGTGACGCCATGTTTTCCGTTGGGCGGGCATACGGGCTTGTCCCTCAAGGGCATCGCCGTTGCGGCACAGCGCCGGATTCTCACCGGGCTTCCCCCGTCTTTCAACCGCGCCACGACAGCGCGGTCACCAACGATGCTTGAATCTTATCACAATTCCGACCCCCCGCGCAACCCGGCAATTCTCCCGGGCCGTGCTCCGGCCGAAACCCGTCGCACCCCAAAGCCTGCAAACCAAAAAAAGGGCCGCCCCAACCGAACAGCCCCCTCCATGACGGCTCGCGGCCGCGCCGAAACCCACAGGCTAAATCGCCGGCGTGTCCTTGTCCGCCGTCTGCTCGTTCATCGCCTCCGCCTCCATCTTCAAAAGACGCGTGTAATAGTCCGGAATCTCCTTCAAATGGGCGTAGGCGATCTTGGCCGTGAACATGGGGTTGTCGTTGGTCACGTTGGTCTCCATGTCTTGCATGCCGTGCTCCAACTCCACCAGCATGCCCTTGTAAAACTCCTCCAACGGGTACTTGGTCCAATCGATTTTCAAGGCGTCGCCGATCTTCTTGGCGTCCTCCATCGTGAAGGTTCGGGTCGGGTGAGATTCTTGCATATCTCTATTTTCCGACACAAACCGCCAAATCCCTGCAACATCTTGGAAAAAACGCCGCCGAATCAAAAAGAGGGGCCGGCTGGCGAGGCCGGCCCGATGGGCTGGAGGGTGTGGAGGAAGGGATTGGGAAACTTGGCTGGTTCGTTTCTCTCTTCTGGCTTGCTGACAAGAGGCTTGTTCCCTGTCCTGCGCCCGGCGCTACACTGTCTTGTTACCAGGCTCGCGCCTGCGAAACGAAAACCTGCATCTTTGCGCGCGGAACTTTGCCGGCCCGCAACATCGCCGGGCTTGCGCGCTCTATAATGGGCCCATGACCCTTCAAAACATGGCCTGGACTGAAGTTGAAGCCGCACCCCGATCGTGCGTCGTGCTCGTCCCCGCCGGCTCCCTCGAACAGCACGGGCCGTCTTTGCCTCTCGGTACCGACTCCCTCATCGTCACCGCCATCGCCGAAGCCGTCGAAGCCCTTATGCCCGACAAAATCCTTCTTGTCCCGACTCTCTGGCTCGGCGCCTCCGAACACCACCTCGCCTTCCCCGGCACTCTCTCCAACGACCTCGACGCCTTCGCGGCCTCCCTCGTCAGCCTCGTGGAGTCGCTCGTCACCCACGGGTTTTCCAAGTTCTACGTGCTCAACGGCCACGGTGGCAACGCCGCTCCCATCGCCTTCGCGCTTCGCAAGCTTAAAAACCTCCACAAGAACCTCGTCCTTGGCTCAGCCGGCTACGACGACTTCTGCCGCCAAGCCGTCGCCGACGCCATGGACGGCCCGCAAAAGACCATCCGGCACGCCGACGAGGCTGAAACCAGCCTGGTGATGCACCTCGCCCCTCAATTGGTCCGCGCTGAAACTCTCCGCAACGACGGCCTCATGCCCGACCCGCCTCTTGTTGGGCTCATCAGCCACTTCGACGAGATCACGGATGCGGGTGTCTTGGGCTTCGCCAAGCTCGCCTCGCCGGAGAAGGGCCGGGCGATTTTCGAGGCCGCCGTCCAGGGCGTTGCCCGCGAGCTGGCCGCCATCGCCGACGGTTTCGTGTTTCGCCGGTAAGCGCTTTGTCGGGACTTTATGCTTATTTTTGACGCTATGGATTTTTTAGTTGTAAGCCTTGTGTCCACAAACTTGTGGAAACGCCGATTTTGAACCTGAGGACGTCCGGTTTCCGCGGCCCGGAGGGCCGCC
>Ga0209018_1000012_pt1 | contig 184187 bp, 180 predicted proteins | sample YNPBryBLVA2012_FD_185814 | JGI IMG/M metagenome (GOLD analysis project Ga0209018, IMG submission 185814) | Anoxygenic and chlorotrophic microbial mat microbial communities from Yellowstone National Park, USA - YNP Bryant BLVA 2012 (SPAdes)... ... | reverse complement strand
AGGCCGACTATCGCTTCATCGCTGGTCAAGATGTTCACCTCAAGGATGTTTTATCAGCTTGAGGCGGGCTCTGCCCCCATTAATGATCTAGATCCCAAGCCAGCCACTTGGACATGCTAACGGTCTTGTCCTCAAAACCTGACTTTGCATAGGCTAGCCGTGCCGGGTTTTTCGAGTGCACTGTCAGTTCCAGCAGAATGATGGCACGCGCTTTTGCCAGCTCCTCGAGTTTGGCCAGCATCTTTTTGAAGACGCCTTTGCCCTGGTACTCGGCCGTCACTGTGGCGATTTCGATCGCGATCGCCCTCTTCAAGAAGTAAATCGGAGGGCGGGATACAACGTGCGACATCATAAGGCCGACGACGCGCCCTTCCACCTCGGCGACCAGAAAAATACAGTCTCTCTGGGTAAGCAAAGAGGTGAAATAATTCCGGCACATAGCCCCGATGCGCTCCTCAGGCAGAGTCATGTAGTACCGGCCGTCGTACTTGAGGTGGGAGTCCTGCATCTCAAGCCAAATCGGCACCATTTGATCCATGTCTTGCACGGTGGCATGCCTTACGTTCACTTCCATCTTCGGTTCACCTCTTCCTGTACCATTCTATACCACTGCCGGCAAAACGAGACTCAGGTACAATGCGTTGGCGCTCCACGAGGCGCGCCTAGAACGCCATGCAAGTTACCCGAGAAGAATTGAATCCGTGCACGATCAAGCTGACCGTGGTCTGTGATGAAGCGCAGATCAAAGAAGGCTACGACAAAGCGATCAAGCAATTCGCCAAGAAGGTGAAGGTCCCCGGTTTTCGGCCAGGTGCAGCTCCCAAAGCGATGATCGAAAAGGTGGTGCCGGAAGCCGAGCTCATAGAACAATCCGCCGATAACATCGCCCGCTCTGCCTTCAAGGCGGCCATCGAGCAGGAGCAGTTGCAGCCCCACTCCCAGCCGCACCTTGAGATCACGGCTTACGATCTTAAGCAGAACAGGTTCGAAATGACGGTGCTGGTGCCGAAGGCTCCTATCGTCGAGCTAGGCGACTATAAGTCGCTCAAAGCTTCTCGGCCTCCGCTGGAAACCACTGAGCAAGAGGTCGACAGCTACATTGAAGAGATGCGGCGGCGAAAGTCGAAGCGCGAAACCGTCACCGGACGCGGGGTCCAGCAAGGCGACGTCGCGGTGGTCAACATCAAGCTCGCCGGGGAAGAAGGCGACGGGCGCACCTTTATGACGATCGCCGGCCAAACCTTTCCGCAACTGGACGAGGCCCTGTTGGGAATGGAGGCCGAACAGATGAAAGCGCTCAGCCTTACCTTCCCCGAAAACTTTCAGGAAAAAGACTGGGCCAACAAAACGTTCGACTGCCAAATCACTTTGCGATCGCTGAGCACGATGAAACTGCCCGATCTTGACGACACCTTCGCGCAAGAGTTCAACGTGGAAAACCTTGCTGAGTTCAAACAGCGGGTCAAGGAGAGCTTGGGGCGCCAGAAGGCGGCGTTTTTCCAAAGTTACGTAAACGAACAACTTTTGGACTCGCTTCGGGCCGCGAGCACCGTCCACGTGCCCGACACCATGTGGCTGGACGTCGCAAACCAGAGGCTCCGGGAAACGGCTATCGAGCAACAACGTCAGGGCAAGACTCTTGAGGACTTCGCCAAGGAGAACAACATGACCGTCGAAGCCTTGATCGAAGCCCAAAAGAACGAGGCGCGCATTCAAGTCGAGCGCGCCGTCATGGTTCAGAAAATTTTCGAGCTGGAAGAAATGAAACTCACCAACAACGACCTGACCGAACAGTTGCATATCCTCGCGCGGGAATATGACATGGATCCCAAGGACGTTCTGGAAACGCTCAAAAAGAACGGCAGCGTGAACGAACTTCAATTCGGCGCCATGTTCCGAAAGGTGTTGGAAAAGCTGAACACATTCGCCACAATCACAGAAGAAACGCCGCAAGGCGGGTGATTGACACCTTTTGTGCCGGTGCAATCCCCGGGGTGAACTTCCGGGGCTTTGCCTTTTGCCTGGTATATATGCTGGGTTGCAGGAATATCTAGGTTAGCAAGCATCGGCAATTAGCCGATATTTAGAAACGTATAAATCGGAGGAGTGTTTTGATGGGCGTTCCATATGTCATAGAACAGACTTCACGGGGTGAGAGAAGCTACGATCTTTGGTCCAGACTGCTTAAAGACCGTATTGTTTTTTTGGGAACACCCGTCGATGATTACGTGGCGAACCTGATTGTTGCCCAGTTCCTGTTTCTTGAAAAAGAAGACCCTGACAAAGACATCGATTTCTACATCAACAGCCCTGGCGGGTCGGTGACCGCCGGCATGGCCATCTATGACGCGATGCAGATCGTCAAGCCGGACATCGCCACCATCTGCGTGGGCCAGGCCGCATCGATGGGCGCGGTGTTGCTTGCCGGCGGCACCAAAGGCAAGCGCCATTGCCTCCAGCACGCCCGCGTGATGATCCACCAGGTCAGTGCCGGCTTTGAGGGAACTTGGGCCGACATCAATGTGCAAGCTGCCGAAATCAAACGGCACATGAACACCCTGATGGAAATTCTCGCCCACCACACGGGAAAGGATGTGGAAACGATCACCAAGGATTGCGACCGAGATTACTTTATGTCGGCCCAACAAGCCGTCGAATACGGTCTGGTGGATAAAGTTCTCGAGCCAGGAGTACGATAATCTAGATAGGAGTTGACATGCCGAAGACGTTAGAGCGTCGAGATCAATGTTGTCTTTGCGGCAAAACCAAGGAGCAGGTTCGCAAGTTGATCGTAGGGTTGCACGGGGCGGTTTGCTCGGATTGCATCGACCTTTGCAACGACATCTTGAACACCGACGGGGACAAGTCCCCGATTCCTCCGGCGCCGATCGAAAGGAAAACCGTTGAGACGACATTCAGTTCCGTGCCGAAGCCCAAAGAGATCGTATCGTTCCTCGATGGTTACGTGATCGGCCAGGACTACGCCAAAAGGGCGCTCTCAGTAGCCGTCTACAACCATTACAAGCGAATCAAAGACAACCCAAAAGCCGGCGATGTCGAGTTGCAAAAAAGCAACATCCTGATCATCGGGCCTACCGGCTCTGGCAAAACGCTCCTCGCCCAGACTTTAGCGCGCATGCTTCACGTTCCGTTCGCCATCGCCGACGCGACGACGCTTACCGAGGCGGGCTACGTTGGAGAGGACGTTGAAAACATTTTGCTCAAGTTGTACCAGGCCGCCGAAGCGATGAACCCGCGCAACCCTAAGGAACTCTGCGAACGAGGCATCATCTACGTGGACGAAATCGACAAAATCGCTCGCAAAAGCGAGAACCCGTCCATCACCCGCGACGTCAGCGGCGAAGGCGTTCAGCAAGCCCTGCTCAAGATTTTGGAGGGCACGGTGGCCAACGTACCCCCTCAAGGCGGCCGAAAGCACCCCCAGCAGGAATACATCCCAATCGATACCAACAACATCCTCTTCATTTGCGGCGGCGCCTTTGAAGGCATCGAGGACATGATCCGACGGCGAATGAAAGAAAACGTCATGGGCTTCCGGGCCAACCCAACCGGTGAGCTCGACAAGTCGAGGAGCGTCCTGAACAAGGCCTTGCCCGAAGACCTCCTGAAGTTCGGCTTGATTCCCGAGTTCATCGGCCGACTTCCAGTGATCGCCACGCTCGAACCGCTCGACGAGGCAGCTCTGATCAAGATCCTCACCGAGCCTAAGAACGCTTTGCTTAAGCAGTATTCCAAGTTCTTCGAGATGGATGGAGTCGAACTCGTGGTGGAGCCAGGCGCTTTGGAGGAGGTTGCCAGGGAGGCCATGAAACGGAAAACCGGCGCCCGAGCCCTCCGCGCCATCATCGAGCAGGTGATCATGGACGTGATGTACGAAGTGCCCAGCAACACGGATATCAAGCAGGTCATTATTCCGGAGGGCATTCTCACCGCTGGCAAACACCCGATCTTGAACACGGCGGACAAGATGCGCAAGGCGTCCTAGCCTAAACCATTACCAGGTCCGATTCGGCGTGGAAGGCATCGGCCTTCTCCGAAAATTCCTGTTCAGTACGACGAATTCTCGCGGAACAGACTTAAAGCATACTCGTAGGTTTCTAAGTTGACCTCCGGCGGAATCGAATGGTCGGAGTGGAAAAAATAAGGCACGCGCATTTCCTTCATGGCTTGAAGCTTTGGCAAGACCTCGGACTCAACCGCCTCTTTCGTGTTCTTGCCTAGCGCGGTCACGTCGATGTTGCCCATGAAAGCGACCTTGTGGCCGTACTGCCCGGACAGCTCAACCAAGTTGCAACCGGCTTTGGCTTCCAAGGGCTGAATGCAATCGAAACCGGCTTCGATGGCCATCGGCACGGCCTGAGTAATGTTACCGCAGGAGTGCAAAACCACCTGGCATCCGTAGCTCTTCAAGAAATGGACCCACTCCGTCTCGTAGGGCATGACCATCTCCCGCATAAGCTCCGGAGAACAGAACAGGCCGTGGTTGTAACCCCAGTCCTCATAGATGAACATACCGTCCGGTACCCCGATTTCTCTAAAGATGAGGTCGTAATGCCTCTTGAAGAAGTCGAGATAGGTCTGACAAAAGTCGTGGATCCACTCCTTCTCTTCAATCAAAGCCGGCAGAAAGTTTTGGTCGCCGATTGTGGCCCGCATCAGTTCAAAGATGAAAAGCGTGCCGAACATGGCGTACCGCCCCTTCGCCCGCAAGTCTTCCAGGTTCCTTTTGGCCTCCTCGACGTTGGGAATGCGCGACGGGTCGGTCGCCAACAGCGGCTCCTTGTAACGCTTCCACGTTTCCGGCGTAGTCACCTCGAAATCGACATGCTCGGGCGTGCCCGACTTCCGTTTCCAATACTTAAGGTGCGCCCCGCGACCGTCCCGTGTGAGCCGCCACTCGTCGTTCTCTTCCAACACTTCCCACTGCCCCGGAAACGGTTCCGACTGAAGCCAACCCGTGGCGAACCCCATATCGTAGCTGAAACGTTCTTCAGGAGGCACGCCCGCGGGATAACCTTGTTTTGGCCAGACCTCGCTGAGCGTTTCCGGCCAAAAGTGCTCGAAAACGCCCATACGCTCAGGCAGCTGCTTGTTCAATAGGGCTTTCACCACTTCGCGCGATGTCATAAAGCTAGTTTTGCCCGCGGACCTTGGCAAAGGCAAGGCCTTTGCATGCTATAAAAAAATATGCCGGAACGAATATGGGCGCCGTGGAGGCTGGTTTACATCGAGAAAGCGACGCCGTTAGGAAAGGGATGCATCTTCGTCGAATTGCCCGCCTCGGCCAACGACCGGGATAACCTTCTGCTCTACCGAGGCGAAAAGGCGTTTGTGATGTTGAACCGCTTTCCGTACATTAACGGCCACTTGATGGTCGCACCCTACAAGCACACTGCCAACCTTGACGACCTTGACGATGCCGAGCTCCTCGAGATCAACAAGCTGCTTGCTGCGACCGTCCGTTGGCTGACGAAAGCCTTTCGGCCGGAGGGATTCAATATTGGAGTGAACCTTGGGCACGTGGCCGGCGCCGGGATTCCCACTCACGTCCATTGGCATATCGTTCCCCGCTGGAACGGCGACACCAATTTCATGACCGTGATCGGAGACGTGCGGGTAATCCCCCAGAACCTCGAGGACACCTACGATAGGCTTCGAGAGGTGATTGAGACGGAATGACGCCCTTGGAGGAGTTGCGAGCCCGCGCCCTCGAATGCCGCGTTTGTGCAATCGCCGAGCGCCGGCGCAACCTTGTTTTTGGAGAGGGAAACCCGCAAGCGCATCTGGTTCTGGTCGGCGAAGGCCCCGGAGACAAAGAGGACGAGACCGGACGTCCCTTTGTCGGCAAAGCGGGCCAGTTGCTCGATCGGGCCCTGCAGGACAACGGTTTGAGCCGCGAACACGTGTACATCTGCAACACGGTCAAGTGTCGCGCCTGCGACTGGATCAACGGAAAACCGATCAACCGCCCCCCAACCGATGCCGAAGCGATGAATTGCAGAAGGTGGCTGATCCCGCAACTCGAGATGATTGCGCCTAAAGTCATCCTTTGCATCGGCGCGCCGAGCGCCAAAAACCTGATCAAAAAGGATTTCCGAATTACAGTGGAAAGAGGCAAATATTTCCCTTGTGAATTCGCCAAAACGGCGATGGCCACTTTGCACCCGGCTTATATCCTTCGCCAGCAGGGGCCGCACAGCGATGGCGGCTACAGCCTGCTTGTCGCCGACATCGGCCGTGCTTGGGCCGCCGCCCAAAGGCTTATGGAGAAAGACAGCCAGCCGTTGCAAAAACGGTCCTCGGAACAAAAAAGCCTGTTCTCCGATTCGGACTTTTAAGTATCATAAGGGCAACCTTTGGCGGGCGCTCACCCCTGTCAAAGAAAGCTTGAAAACAACGGACCTATAGTAGACTTGACAATGACTTTTTGCGTTTTCTTGCTGACCCTGTCTTGCCCAGCGTTTTCGCCGTCCCAAAACGCATTTCACGACGTCGCCTATGTGGCTAAATATTACGGATCATCGCCAGCCAGTTCCTTTTACCAAGTCTATTTGTGTGACCGGCAAGGAATGAACACGGCTTGCATTACCAATAACACGAAGAACTACGGTAGCGTGCGATGGGTGAACAACAACGAGCTTGCGCTCATTGAAGAGGGCCCTCAATTCGACTCTTTGCAGATTTACAACGTCAAAACCCAAGAATTGACCGAAATAGGACGCTTTGGGAAGGCCGATAAGCCCGTACTGTTAGTCCATCCGTACGTAGGCACGAACCTTTGCCTGCTTCGCACGGGCGATATCCCCTACCGATACTACTCGGTCGACCGGACCGGCACCAAACCGATTGCAAGCCCTCCGATTAGCGCCTTTCGCTACACAGGCGGCCGCATGAGCTTTACAGCCAACGGGAGGATGTATTCCCTTACCCAGAACAAAGGAAACGAACCAACGACCGTCGTTTGGACTTTCGCCGGGGAATCGGGCTCCTTGTCGGTTTACTCAGAAGTTGGGCAAGGGTATTTCGAAGCCTTTCAGCCTAAAGCAAAAAACCAGCTATGGGTAAACCTCTGGTCGGGAAACGAACGCATTGGTTACCGCAATGATTTGCTTTTGCTTGACTTCTCACGGGGCAAAGTCAGCACCATTGCCTCACATGTTAACAAGATCAGTTTTCACTTTGATTCGCGGTATTGGTCCGGGGTATCGCCTTACTATCATTATCAAGTCCTTAAAGATGGAGCCCGGGTCCGAGTAAATGCCGGCATCGTCGGCGACAGAACGACCGGCTCGCGGTGGACAATCACTTCGGGCCTCTGCCACGTCCGGTCCATCTCGTTGCCGCCTGGAATGTAGCTTCCGCAAGCTACCAGCCTTGTTCAAGAAACGCCCTCACGACGGCCGGGTCAAAGTGGCTGCCAGCGTTTTCGGCGATGTAATCGCGGGCCTTTTCCTTTGTCCAGGCTTTGCGATACGGCCGATCGGACGTGAGCGCGTCCCAAACGTCCACAACCGCGAAGACCCGCGCAGACTGAGGGATTTGCTCACCCGCAAGTCCTCTGGGATACCCCGTGCCGTCCCATCGTTCGTGGTGGCAATACGGAATGTCCAAAGCCTCTTTCAAATAAGGGATTGGCGAGAGCAACTGCAAGGCGTACACCGGGTGCATGCGCATGATTGTCCGCTCCTCTTCAGTAAGCGGCCCGGCCTTAAGCAAAATTGAATCAGGGATGCCCATCTTGCCGATGTCGTGAAGAAGGGCGCCCCTGCGAATGTGCACAAGTCGGTCCTGGCGCACGCCGCATGCTTCGCAAAGGGCCAAGGTCTGATCCACAACTCGTTGAGTGTGGCCCTCTGTCTCTTTGTCCCGAAGGTCCAAGGCCCTCGACCAGCCCTCCAGAGTTGAGTCGTAAGCCAACGCCAACTCGAGGTTTGTTCGCTGAAGGTGATCGAAAAGAGTGGCATTGTCGATGGCCAAAGCCGCCTGCGCGGCCAAGAGCTCGAAGAATCCGATCCATCCCTCGTCCGCTTTGACGCCCGAGCGGTTGAATACCTCGATCACCCCCTTGACCTGTCCCTTCGCGATCAGAGGCATCGACCAAGCTTCGATAAAGCCCTCCTCTTTAAGAATCAAGGTGCGAGCCGACGGATTTTTGTCCCGAGAGGGGCTATAGGTGACGATCGACCGCTCGGAAACGGCTCGTCCAGGGTAGTCCTCGCCGGCGCGGACCCGGCACTTCTGAATGGCTTTTGACCGAAATCCCTTACCGGCCGAGTGCTTAAGGGTATGGCTGCTGGAATCGAAGAGCAGAATGTCCGCCGCGTCAACGGCCAGCTGGGTGACCGCCTGGTCGACAATAACGCTCAAGGTAAGGTTGATGTCCAAGCTGGAGTTGATCGCCAGCTCCACCATGCGCAGGGCCTCTAGCCTTTCCAGTTGCTTGCGAATTCGCACGTTGTTCTCATAGCGCTCCGTGACGTCGCGAACGAACACAGCGTAGATGGCCTTTTGCTGATAAGCGGTTTTGCTTACCGCCACCTCTGCTGTGAAGGTGGTTCCGTCCTTGCGTTTGGCGACAAGGTCGCGGGTCTTGCCGGAGGAGAAGTTGCGCCAATCGCTTAGGATCGAGGCGTCCTCAAGCAAAATGTCGATTCGCTTTCCGAAAACCTCTTCCGGCAGATACCCGAATTGCCGGGACGCTGACACGTTGAACGAATCGATGCGGTAGCTTTCGTCGATAATGACGATACCGTCGGCCGCATTCTCCAAAATCGTCTGCGTGCGCGCCTCCGATTCGTTTTTGGCCTCTTCGGCGTGGGTGCGCCCCCTTCGCTCTTCAGCCTCGCGAAGCTCGCGCTGGACAACGGGAATAAGACGCACCAAATTGTCTTTCAGCAAGAAGTCGCTCGCCCCGGCTTTCATGGCCGCCACGGCAACGTCCTCACCAATGCATCCAGAGACGATCACGAACGGGATATCGAGCCCTCTTTCCTTGACCAGGGCGAGTGCGGCGGGCGCGCTGAAACTCGGCATCATGTGATCGGAGATTATCAAGTCCCACGTGTGGTCCTTCAGGGCCTTAGCCATAGCGGGCAACGTGTCGACCCTCTGGACAAATGGGTCATAACCTCCCTTCTTCAGTTCTCGGATTATCAGGAGTGCGTCGTCCTCGCTATCCTCTACGAGAAGCACTCGTAAGCGGCGAACCTCCGGCTGGTTGGCATCAGAATCCATTCTGTGATGAACAACAGCGTGAATTCCAATATTTTCGATCATAACCTCCGTCTCCACGCCCGTGATTAACCGTGGATTTACATAGTAACTCAGCATGCTCACTTTCAGCACTAAGAAAATTGCGGAATATCGTTTTCAAAAGCATAGGTTTCAAGGTCGCTTAAACACATAATTCGAAGCATTTTTGCCTAAGGAGCCACTTCTGTTGCCATGAAGGGCCGCCAATCAGCCATGGCAAATCGGTAGAAAGCATCTTTTGCAAGCTTCGCGTCTGCGGTTCGAAGTTCATGGATTTTTGCCCCGGCAAACCAGTAGGCTGCTAAACCTGACGGGTGTTAGCAAGGCCGGGACACACTTTTGACGGTGGTTGGACAAAAACCCTATGCATCAGGAAAGACTTTCTGCACGCCTTGATGCCTTTTTGCCGAAGCAAGCAAGGTTTTCAGTCCCCGGCTCCGTATAGAACCGGCACGCTCACCTTCAAACTGATGCAGGTGCATCCGCGGCCCTTAACGAAACCCCATTCTAGTGAGAACATGCCAGCGGCAAACATGGGATAATACAACCTGGTAAGGAGAGTTGTTGAGATGAGCGATCAGACTGGGAGAAAATTCTCCATCGGCGTCGACTATGGGACGAACAGCGTACGAGCTTTGATCGTGGATGTCTCGAACGGCGACGAAGTGGCAACAAGCGTTTATGGCTATCCCAGCGGGGAAGACGGCATTCTGCTCGACGACAAGGATCCGAACTTGGCGCGCCAAAACCCGAGGGACTATGTCGAGGGATTCTTCACCGTGGTGTCCGAATCGCTGGCTCAAGCCGACAAGGTGCCCGGCTTCTCCAGGTCGGCCGTAGTCGGAATTGGCATTGACACGACCGGCTCAACGCCGATGCCTGTGGACCGCGAGGGGATGCCCTTGGCCTTCCAAGAAAGGTTCCAGGACGACTTGGCAGCCCAGGCGTGGCTGTGGAAAGACCACACCGCTTTCGCCGAGGCGGCGGAAATCACCGAGGTTGCCGCAGCCGGTTACCCCTATCTTGCCAAGTGCGGCGGCGTCTACTCTTCCGAATGGTTTTGGTCGAAAATCCTCCGTTGCCTGCGAACATCGCCGGAAGTGTTCGACGCAGCCTACTCATGGACCGAGTGCGCCGACTTCGTGCCGGGATACATAACCGGCAACCTTCGCCCCGAGACGATGAAGAGGAGCGTCTGCGCGGCCGGCCACAAGGCGATGTTCAACGACCAATGGGGAGGCTTGCCGTCCGAAGAGTTCCTCGCCAAACTCGACCCGAAACTGGCCGCCCTCCGTTCAAGGCTCTATTCCTGCGCCTATCCGGCCAACGAAAAAGCGGGCGAACTGACCCCTGAAATTGCCGACCGGCTGAACCTTCCGAAGGAAACCCCTGTCGCGGTCGGGGCATTCGACGCCCACATGGGTGCCGTCGGCGTCGGCGTTCGCCCCGGCGTTTTGGCCAAAATCATCGGCACGTCGACTTGCGACATCACTGTCGCCTCGTCAGGTGTCCCCGACATTCCCGGTCTATGCGGCATCGTCCCCGGCTCAGTGATGGCCGGATACCTGGGACTCGAGGCCGGTCAGTCTGCCGTTGGCGACATCTACAACTGGTTCGTCGGACACCTCTGCCCTCCCGAATATGACGGCGACAACGCCCACGCCAAACTAACTTTTGCTGCCGAGAAACTGAAGCCCGGCGAGAGCGGACTCCTGGCACTTGATTGGAACAATGGAAACCGCACGGTACTGGTCGACCCGCTTCTGACAGGCCTGGTAGTCGGCATGACCTTGCACACCTCCGCGCCGGAAGTGTACCGAGCGCTGATCGAGGCGACCGCCTTTGGAGGCCTCAAAATTATTAGCCGATTTGAGGAGTATGGCGTCAAAATCGACGAGGTTGTGAACTGTGGAGGAATCGCCGAGAAGAACCCCTTTGTGATGCAGATCCTGGCTGACGTGTTCAACCGACCCATGAAGGTCAGCCGGTCGGCCCAGACGTGCGCTCTCGGCGCGGCCATTTTCGGGGCGCTGGTTGGCGGCGCCTATAAGTCGACCCTCGACGCCCAGCAAGCCATGGCGGGCGTCAAGGACAAGGTTTATGAGCCCATCCCGGAAAACGTCGCTCTCTACGCCGAGCTCTATAAACTGTACGTGCAACTGCACGACGCTTTCGGCACCAAGCGTTATTCAGAATCGCTTTACGGGGTGATGAAGCAACTTATCGCTATACGGAACAGACAAAGGTCCTAAGGGTCAGGCGGCACGAAAAAGGCATCGGTTCGTCCACAAGCGGCAATGGCAAGCAATTTTTCAGCACCCGGCGAACAGCATCAGAGGGGCTCGGTTCCCTCGCTTCGCCAGAGTTTGGTCTTCTTGGAAAACGCTGTCGCAAGCAAAGAAAACGCAACATGAAAAAAGTCAGTCGAGAGTTGAGAGAAGAAGTCTGTTGGGTCAACCAAATGCTTCCCCAAACGGGCTTGGTAACCATGCACTCAGGAAACGCCAGCGGGTACGACCCTGAGTCGGGCAACTTGGTCATCAAACCTTCAGGGATGGACTACGACAAGCTGACGCCGGACCTCCTGGTCGAGGTGTCGGTCGCAACCGGCGAGGTGATCGACTGCAGCCTCAGGCCGAGCGTCGATCTTCCCCACCACCTGTTTCTCTATCGGCGTCTCCCTGAGCTGCGAGGGGTCATTCACACCCACAGCAACTATGCGACGGCCTTTGCCGCGGTCGGCAAGCCAATTCCCTTGTGCCTGACCGCGATCGCCGACGAGTTCGGCGACGAGATCCCGTGCATGCCCTACACCGACAACGAGGGCGAGCATATCGGAGAAGCGATTCTGAAGCACAGGAACCGCTCGCCAGCCATCCTATTGGGAAACCATGGCGTCTTCGCCTGGGGCCCCTCGCCGAGGAGCGCCTTGAAGGCCGCCGTCATGGTCGAGGATGTCGCCAAGACGGTGCACCTGGCCATGCAAATCGGAAGCCCGAAACCTATCCCGCCCGAAGAAGCGGAAAAGTGGTACGACCGATACCACAACCGGTACGGACAAGCCTAAGCCATACAGCGAAGACCTTGCAAGCGTCATAATAGTGCGGTGAACGAGATACGAAGGCGGATCAACGAGCTGTCTGAGCTGATGGCCGAGTTTGACCTCGACGAAGCAACGCTCGAGAGCGACTCATGGCTGGTTTCGTTCAAAAAAACGCACCAACCGGCTGCCATGTCCTCTGAACCGAGCGAGATGGCTGACGAAACACCTGCCGCGGTCGTCGAGCCGGAGAGTCCAAAGGGAACCCCCGTGTCCAGCCCGATGACAGGCGTTTATTACGGAGCCCCAAGCCCAAGTGCTCCGCCCTATGTCAAAGAGGGCGACTCGGTGATTGCCGGCCAAGTGGTCGGGCTGATCGAAGCCATGAAGGTTTTCAACGAAATTGTAGCCCCCACGAGTGGAACCGTGACTAAGATCCTTGTGCAAAGCGGGCAGGTTGTGCAACCGGGCGACCCGCTGCTCTACATTGACTGATGGAAAAACAAAGTTCTTTAACCCAGGCCAAACGGCTTGGAGAATGGCCTGTTGTCCGAGTGGGCCTTCTTGGTTTCGGAGTCGTGGGCACGGGAACGTACCGCATGCTGGTCGACAACCAAGACGCGATCAGCCACCGAACCGGAGTTCGAATCGAGGTCGTCAAGGCAGGCGTGCGCAACCTTCACAAGAAGCGAGAAGTTGAGGTTGACTTTCTCACCACGGACCTCGATTCGATCGTCAACGACCCCTCGATCGATGTCGTCATCGAACTGATGGGCGGCCTCGAGCCGGCGGGACGCCTGGTCGAGCAGGCACTCCGGAACGGCAAACACGTCGTCACCGCCAACAAAGAGCTCCTTTCCAAGCACGGGGCGCGACTGGTCCATTTGGCTAGTCAGCTCGGCCTCGACCTTCACTTCGAGGCGGCCGTGGGCGGAGGCATCCCTTTGATTCAACCCATGAAGCACCAACTTTCGGGCAACAAGGTGCTGAAGGTCATGGGAATCCTGAACGGCACGACAAATTACATCTTGACGAAGATGGCCGCCGAGGGGGCTGAGTTCGGAGACGCTCTTCGGGAAGCCCAAGAAAAAGGTTATGCCGAAGCGGACCCGACCAGCGACATAGAAGGTTTTGACGCTCAATACAAACTGGCCATCCTCTCTTCGATCGCATTCAACAAAGAGGTTTCGCCCGACGGCGTGTACCGCGAAGGAATTACCCATGTGACCAAAAAAGACATGCATTACGCCAAGGTGCTTGGGTTTAAGATCAAGCTCCTGGGCATCGTCGAGCGGCTGGACGGCGGCTCGATTCTGGCCCGCGTGCATCCGACGTTCGTCCAAGTCAACCACCCGCTGGCGAGCGTCGATGGCGTTTACAATGCGGTGTGGCTTCAGGGCGATTACGTGGGGGACGTGATGTTCAGCGGCCGAGGAGCGGGAGCCAGGCCGACCGGCTCTGCGGTCGTCGGCGACCTTATCGATGTTTGTCGAAACATCCGTCTAGGCGGGTCCGGCAACGTCTTGCCTTACGACGAAAAGATCACCACCTTGCCGATCGATCAGTTGCGATCGAAGTATTACTTGCGCATGGTGATTCAAGACCGACCTAAGGCCCTTGGGTGCATCGCAACCGTTTTCGGCAACTGCAACGTTTCCATTTCAGCCATGGAGGCCGGCCCCTTGGGCGAGCGCAACCTGATTGAAATCGTGTTCCTGATTCACCCCTGCTTCGAGAACGAATTTAACCGTGCGCTCAAGGCCTTGCGCAACATCCACATCGTCGAAAACATTTCGAGCTGGTTCCGAGTAGAGGGCTGACATGCGTGTGGCGTGCGTTCAATCCGGCGTAGTTTATGGTGATCCAGTTGCCAACGTCGCTCAAGGAATCAAGCGATTGCGTTCGTTGGCCGACGACGGCGTCGACCTTGCCGTTTTTCCGGAATGCTATTTGACCGGCTATTGCGTCGATTCAGCCGACGAGGCGAAGCGCATCGCCATTCCCTTGAATCACACCTCGATTCAGGAGTGGATAGAAGCCTCAGTCCGATGGGGAATTCACAGCGTAGTCGGTTATGCCGGACGCGACGGCGAGGACGTTTACAACGGCGCCTGCCTAATCGAGCCCACCGGAAAGGTGAGCGAATACCGAAAAACACATCTTCCCGAACTCGGTTTGGATCGCTTCGTTAAACAGGGAAGCGCTTTGCCGGTGTTCGATACCGCGATTGGGCGAATCGGCATCGCCGTCTGCTTCGATCTGAGGCCTCCCGAGGTCGTTCGCTGCCTGGCCTTGCAAGGCGCGGAGCTGGTTGTTTTGCCGACAAATTGGCCCGAAGGCGCCGAATTCGCGCCTTCCTTTCTCGCACCCGTTCGAGCGAATGAAAATCGAGTTTTCCTCGCTTCCTGCAACCGAATCGGCACGGAAAACGGGTTTCGATTCATAGGCCGTAGCGGCATCTGGGACGTGTCGGGCAAAACGATCGCTTCAGCAGGCGACGGCGAAGAGACGGTTGTGGCCGATATCGATTTGGAACAAGCGAAAGAAAAAAGGGTCCGCACCATCCCTGGCAAGTACGAGACCACCGTCTTTGAGTCCAGAAGACCCGAACTCTACGACCCGATCATCCGCAAATAAAGCTAATGTGTTACCCGCTCAACGACGAAACGGCCGCGCTCGATCCATGTGGGAACCTTGGGATCCGGAGGATTCTCGATCGTGCCTTCAAACCTGATCGGCTTGGATGAGGAAATGTCCATCATGAGAGTCAGCGAAATCTTGACCGGATCCTTTTCAGTCTTGTCGTTCCAGGATTCGTAGTTTCCAATGATTCGGGCAACGCCGTTGACGACGCTCTCAACCCGCACTTTGCCGTTCATTTTGTAGCGTTTGTCTTTGGGGTCCGCCCAATCGATCGCATATTCCTGGCCGACGGACAGGACTTTGTCCATCAAGGGCCCGATGATCCTGGCATAATCCAACATCGTCGCCTGCCCTTTGTTTCCCAACGGCATGCCTAAGGGCACTCCCGACTTGCTGTATCGTTGGGTGAAGGCCGGCAACTTGGGCTTGTCCACCAACACGCCCAAGATCTTGACCTCGATCGAATTCGTTGCGATTTCGACCTCGGCTGTGCCGTCCTTGAGTATCTTTTTGACCCGCTCCGTATGCATGTAGTCGATTGTCGTCTCGAAGTCGGCGTTGCTCGACGCAAGGGTCACTTTGCTTCGGTACTTGTCGACCTCCCCGACCTTGAACTGCCGCGCAAGAGTAAAGGTCTCTTGAGCCGGAACGGTGCAAGTCAAGAATCCCAGAAGTAAAAAAAGAACCCGTGTTTTCATATTCGAGCCACCGAAGCTTATTGTGCCATAACCTTTGAAGAATCAAAAGCCGAATCGGTTGCGGCAAAACAGCCTCAGATCGCCAAGAATTTCGCACACGCGGACTCGACCAAACCTTCCATAATTTAGAGACTATTCCGACGCAGGTTTACCATTTTGATTCGCGACAAACTGCACCTGATACTCAGCCAGGCGGTCGATCGGTTGATCGCTAAGGGCACCTTGCCGAAAGTGCCATACATCGCACCCGAAGCAACCGACCCGCGCTCACCCGAGCACGGCGATTATGCCACGAACTTTGCCCTTGTCAACGCGACAGCGTTTGGCATGAGCCCCCGCCAAACGGCCGAGGCTTTGGCATCCGAACTATCCAGTCGGCCCGAGCTGGAGTCCGTCGAGGTGGCCGGCCCCGGTTTCCTCAACCTTCGCCTCCAGCCCAAGTTCATTTCATCGATCGTCGCAGAAGTTCTTGAAAGGGGCAGAGATCTGCCCCGTTCAAACCATCCGGCTCCGAAAAAGATCAACGTCGAGTTCGTTTCGGTCAATCCGAACGGCCCGATCACGGTTGGTTCCGGTCGAGGAGCGGCTTTCGGCTCGACGCTCTGCAACGTCCTGGAAGCGGCCGGCCACCAAGTGCACCGCGAATACTACATCAACGATGGAGTCAACTCTGAGCAGATGAGGCTTTTTGCGGAAAGCGTTCAGAGCTACGTCGAGGGCACCCCGTTTCCTGAAAAAGGCTACAAGGGCGACTATGTTCAAGAGGTCGCCGAAATCATCAAGTCGGAACTAGCCGGCAAGCCTGAAAACCCCGACCTTGGCTGGTATCGGCGCGAATCCGAAAGGCTCATGATCAAGGCTCAGCGAGCCGCCCTGGAAGCTTTCGAGGTCACTTTCGACACTTGGTTCTCCGAGCAGTCCTTGCACGACAACGGCATGGTCGCCCGTTGCCTGAACGAGCTTGCAGCCAAAGGCGTGGCCGACGAGGAGCCATATCGGACGGTTCTGAAGATGGGCAAAAAAGGCGAGATCCAAGAGGCGACTCGGGAAGCTCAAGCTCAAGAGTCCGAAGAGTATGATGTTGACATCAACCAAGATAGCCGAATGGCGGATGAATCGAACCTGCAAAACACCTTGTGGCTTCGGTCCACGAAGTTCGGCGACGACATGGACCGGGTGCTTCGTCGCCGGGACGGTAGGCTGACTTACATTGCCAGCGACGTGGCTTATCACCAGGACAAATTCAACCGGCCCCCACACGCAGACAAGCTGATCACCGTATTGGGCCCCGATCATCATGGCTACATTGGAAGGCTGCAGGCCGTCGTTGCCGCTCTTCTGGAAACGGAACTTCAAGAAAAGGATGGCACACCCGCGTGGAACGATGATGTCGAACCCTTGATCTATCGGACACCTGCCGAACGCGACGCCTGCCAAGCCGCCCTTGCCGAGGCCAAAAGCAGACTCGAGGTGGTCATTTTCCAGATCGTTCGGTTCGTCAAAGAAGGCAAACCAGCACCCATGCGCAAGCGCGATGGCAACATCTACGCTTTGATCGACCTGATCGACGAACTGGGCAAGACCATGGCGCCCGAAGCCGACGTCGACAAACAGCGCGAGATTGGACGCGACCTCGCACGGTTCTTCTACTTGATGCGCAGCCACGACACCCACATGGACTTCGACATCGATTTGGCCACAAAGAAAAGCGACGAGAATCCCGTCTTTTACGTTCAATACGCGCACGCCCGCATCTGCTCGGTCTTGCGAAAAGCCGATGAGTCGGGCTTAACCTTGCCTCAGCCCGCCGAAATTGACACGGGTCTTCTCGTGCATCCGAAAGAGTTGGCCCTCATCAAAAAGATTGCCGACCTTCCTTACGAAGTTCGTAGGTGTGCCAAGGACTACGGCGTGCACCGCCTGACCACTTATGCCGTCGACCTCGCCCGGATGTATCACGGGTTCTACGACAATTGCCGTGTCATACAGCCTGAAGACGTCGCACTGAGTCGGGCAAGGCTGGCGCTCTGCCAGACGACGGCCATCGCGTTGCGTTCTGTTCTCGATCTGTTGGGAATCAGCGCTCCGGAAAGCATGTAGGCCGGTCTTTGCGGTTGCCAGCCTGCACTGAAGTTGCCTCAAATGCCGCCCATGATGCGCAAATAAGGCCCCTTGGAATTAAGGGCCTAGAGGCGCTGGAGTGAGTCCTTATTGGCCGGGAATTCCGGGCTCTGTCAGTTTGGACGGGTTAAGCGCCTTGGCCAGCGTTTCCTCATCAAGCAAGCCGCGTTCTCGGACGACCTGAGGGATCGACTTCTTTTCCTTAAGGGACTGCTTGACCACTTCGGATGCCGTTTTGTAACCTACGAAAGTGTTCAGCGCGGTGGCCAAAGAGGGCGAGGTTTCGGCGTAATGCCGACACCTCTCCTCGTCGGCTTTGATGCCCACAACGCAGTTATCGGTGAAAGTTTTTAGCGTGTTCGTGAGGATCTGAAGAGCGAATTGTGCAGCAAAAGCCATGCCTGGCATCATCACGTTGAGCTCCAGCTGGCCCGCCTGAACGCAAAAGTCAATGGCCTGGCACTGGCCAAGAACTTGGTACAGCACGATGTTCAAGTTTTCGGCCATCGATGGGTTCACCTTTCCTGGCATAATCGACGACCCGGGTTGCACGGGCGGGAGCACGATCTCGGCCAGACCCGTGAGCGGCCCCGAGCAAAGCAACCGGAGGTCGTTCGCGATCCGGGTCAGTTCCAGGCAAAGAATGCGCAACCCCGAAGACAGGGCCGACATCGCCAGGTTGCTTTGCATCGCCTCACGCAGGTCCTCCGAGTTTCGGAAAGGTATGCCCGTGTAGTCCCGCAAGTGGGCCGTGACCTTGAAACGATACTCAGGGTGCGTGTTCAGGCCCGTTCCGGCAGCCGATCCACCAATGCCCAGTTCTTCAAGCTCTTCGGCCGCCCGTTGCAACCACTTTTTGGCCTTTCGAACCGCGCTAGCGTAGGCGGCGAACTCCTGCCCAAGACGAATCGGGACCGCGTCCTGAAGGTGGGTGCGGCCGGACTTCAGAATGTGATCGAACTCCTTACCCTTGGCCTCAAGCGCGACGATGAGGCCGTCAACGGCTTTGAACAGGTCCTCCAGCATCAATCGCGACATGATGCGCATCGCCGACGGAAAAGTGTCGTTCGTCGACTGGCCGTAGTTCGGGTGGTCGTTTGGATTGACCTTTGTGTACTCCCCTAGACGGCCGCCCAGGATCTCCTCGGCACGGTTCGCCAGCACCTCGTTGCAATTCATGTTGAACGACGTGCCGGCGCCCATGTGAAACACGTCCACAGGAAACTGGTCACGGTATTTTCCGCTCAAGATGTCGTCTGCGGCTTGAACTATGGCGCCGCCGATCTCGGGCGAAAGCAAGCCGAGTTCCGTGTTCGCCGCCGCGCACGCTTTCTTCAGCAAAATGAAGGCGTCGATCATCTTCGGGTGCTCGGTCAACCCGCTGATCGGAAACAGGTTTCGGCTTCTCTCTGCTTGGCTTCCCCAATACGCTCCGGCCGGCACTTTCACCTCGCCGAGGCTGTCTTTTTCGATTCGATAGTCCATGGCTAGATTCTACCGGTTCCAGCGATTCGGCGCCTTCAAGGCAGAAACCGCCAATCGTCAAGTTTTTCTTCGGTTGCTATGAGATTTCAAAACCGCCGGTCCAATAATCTAGCTTGACCGACGGTTTGTCATGCGAGGGCATGGCAGCCGAGCCCGGTTGATCAGGGAAGGGCTTTCCCCAGAAGGCCTTGGGCAAGGAGATCGCTTGATGACAGAAACCGTACAAAAACAGATCGAAGAACTGGAAAAACTGCGAACCCAGATGCGGTGGTGGAAGCTCGGGGCCACCATTGCGTCGCTCGCCGTTGTCGCCGTTAGTGCACTGACGATCAAGAATTCGTTCCAGGGGCTGATCGTGCAAGGACCGAAGCAGGAGAAGTTTGTCGCCAGCCTGAACGAAGGGCTGAAGGCCGACGTGATCCCGATGGTTCAATCCATGGCTGGATCCACGTTCTCGCAATTGCAGCCTGAAGTCACTAAATCCTTCGAAAAGCTGAACGAACGCGTGCCGGAAATTACTCAAGCCACGATTGACGAGCTTGAGAAGCTTCAGAACAATCTTCCCGACCGAGCTGAGAAGATCATGAATGAAACTTTCGGCACCATGCTCCAAGCCAAGGAGCAGAAAATCCAGGAGATGTTCCCCGAAGCCACCGAGGAACAAGTCGAAAAGTTGATCATGAACCTGGCCGAGCAGGGCAAAGAACAGGTTCGTCTGGCGAACGAGGAGCTTTTCTCGGAACACCAAAAGGAACTCTTCGACATCATCGCCTGCATGAACAAGATCAAGGAATCGGAAGCTCCCAACATCAAGGGCGTCGACCCGACATGGGAAATGGGCCTTCTCGTCTTGGACGTTTTCCGATCGGAACTTGAAGAGCTTCGACCGAACGCCGCCAAGGAGGCAAAGAAATGAGCGAGGAATATCTGAACGACAACAAGGCCCATCAAGAGTTTGCCGACCAGTTCGTGGCCGCCGAGGTTGAAAAGGCCAAGAAAGCGCTCAAACAAACCCAAATCATCGGCGTCGCCGTCTTCCTGTTCATCTTCTTCTATGTCGGCTCGATCGCGATGCGGTTCCAGCGTTCGCTGCAACCGAACGAGGCGGCCAACATGGCGAAGGGCGTGATCGCCCAAAAGGTGATGGAGAGCGAGCCTGAACTGACCGCCTACTTGATGAAAGAAGTTCCGGCGGCCATCGAAAAGGTTCCCGACATCGTGAAAGAGCAGTTGCCCGACCTCCGATCCCAACTTGAGGACCGACTCGCTGACGAGTTCGCCAAGTATGCCAAGGAGACTTCGGACCAACTCGACGCGGCCCTCGACCAGTATCTTGAAGAAAACAAGGACGACTTCAAGACCATCATGCTGGCCGGCTCGGACCCTGAGCTCGCCAAGCAGATGATGCAAGGCATGCACAAGTTGTTCGTCGACTACCTCTCCGAGAAAAACGGCGAGGAAGAGTCAATCAAGGAGAAGATCGACGAGGCGCTGAAGGGCCTAACCGAGATCCGAACCATGATGCAACGGCTGACGGCTAACAAGAACCTGACGCCTGCTGAGAAGAAGACGAGACGGGCGATCGCCGTGCTGATGACGACGATCGACGAGAAAAAGGCGGAAGACCCCTTGCCCACAGTCGAGCAGATGGTCCAAGCCGGAAAAGAGGTCTACGGACAGAATTAACGGCCTTTTCTAAGAAGCGTGCGAGGGGAGGGGTGCAGAAGTGCACCCCTTATTTCTTTTAACCGCCCAAAAAGGTCAGTCGATCGTGCAGAACGCTTCTTCGAGGTCCTCGATGATGTCCAACGGGTCCTCAATGCCTAAACTGAGGCGGATGCCGCCAGGATGGATGCCTCCCTCGGCTTGGCGCTCTGGAGGAAGCGCACTGTGCGTCATCGAAGCCGGGTGTTCGATCAAAGTGCGGATCTGGCCCAAACTGACCGCCAGGGTCACGGTTAGCGCATTCGCGGCCACATAGTCGATGAACCGAAGGGACTTGTCGTAGGCCTCTTCAAGGCTTCCCGAGAGTTCGAAATAGATCATCGACCCTGGCGCAAACCGTCCATCGATATCGACAAGCTGCTTGCGCGCCAAGTCCTTCTGCGGGTAGCTCTCAAGCCCGGGATATTTCACCGTGGCCACGCCCTTTCGGCCTTCCAGGTAACTTGCCACTGCCAGCGCAACCTGTTGCTGCTTTTCAAGCCTCAGAGCCAAGGTGGGAACGCCGAACACCAAGATTTGCCAGGCGGCCTTCGGCGAGATCGAACCCCCAAAGTCCTTGCGAAACATCAGCAGATCCGGCTCGAGACTCTTTTTGCAAACGACCACGCCGCCCATGTCCGCACCGAATCCGCCCAGGTGCTTGGTCAGGCTGTTGACCACCACGTCGACGCCCATGGTCAGAGGACGCTGGGCGAAAGGCGTGGCGAACGTGTTGTCGACGATGGTGGACACGCCCTTGGCCTTGGCGATGCCAACCACGCCTTCAATGTCGATCAATTCCATCGTCGGGTTCGTCGGCGTTTCGAAGTATATGGCCTTCGTGTTCGTCCCGATGGCCCTTTCCAACTGGCTCAGGTCAGTCAAGTCAGCCAAAGTGTGCGAAACCCCGAAGCGCGTCAGCCAGTTTGAAACAAGGCTGTACGTGCACCCGTACATGGTGTGGTGCAAAACGATGTGGTCGCCTGATCGAAGGTGAACCCCAAGAGCGGCACTGATGGCCGCCATGCCGGTCGCAAAGCAGACCGCCGCCTCGCCTTTCTCCGCGTAGGCAAGGGTTTCCTCCAGAAGCCCCTGGTTGGGGTCGTCCAGCCTCTCGTAGATTTGAATCGGATGCGCCTTGTCTCGGTCGATAGCCGGGTTGGCGAATTGCCGGAAGCCCTCGGCGCCGCGTTCGGCCGATTCGAGCCGGAACGCCACCGACGTGGTGATCGGCGGAAGAATGTGGTCGGCGAAGTCCCACTTCTCGCTGCGGAACTTACCATGGATGAGCACCGATCGATCTCGGTAGTGTCGTTGTTCGGACATGCCCTTCTCCTTGCGCGTCTTTGCGCGTGACGTTAAGCACGCATGACCAAAAACTTAACATTCGGCAACATGCGTAAGCATTTTACCGAACATCGTAAGTCGCATTTCACGTTAAAACCAAACTTTTTTACAAAGGGGCGGCGATCGCAAGCCAAGTGCCGGGGCGCCTTGGGCCAGTCACTCCACGACGCCGACTTCGACGTCGGGAACCATCCCGATTTCGGCTCCCCTCTTAAGAAAAAGTCGAATGGCGTCGATGCCCTCTTGGCCCATGTCCAACGTGCGCTCGTTCACGTACATCCCCACGAACCGATCGCTCGTGGCGACATCCATGCCTCTAGCGAACCTAAGCGCGTAGCTCAGGGCCTGCTCTCGGTGCGAAAGCCCGGCCTCGATACTTTCCCGAACTGCCCGGCTAATATCGGCCATCACCTCCGGGCCAAGGTCCTTGCGCACCACGTTCACACCCAAGGGCAAAGGCGAACCAGTGGCGGCTTTCCACCAAACGCCGAGGTCGACGACAAGGTTCAAACCGTCGCGCGCATAGGTCAGTTGGCCCTCGTGGATGATTAAACCCGCCTTGAATCGGCCTTTGAGCACCGAGGGGATGATCTCGTCGAACGGCACAACCTCGAAGCTTTCGACCCTAACTCCGAATTTCTCAACGAACCAAAGGTTTAAAGCGAGAAAGGCGGAAGTGAGCTTTCCCGGCACGGCAATAAAAGTGCGCCTCAGTTCGTCGGAGCTCAAGTTTGAGCTAGACACCACCATCGGGCCGTAATCCTCTCCGAAGGACCCCCCGCATCGCATCAGCGCGTACTTATCGGCGACATAAGCGAAAGCGTGAGCCGAAACGGCCGTCGTCTCCAGGCGGCCCTCCATCGCCCACTCGTTTAGCGTCTGAATGTCCCGAAGAATATGCTCGAAGCGGTGGCTCGTCTTCACCGGCCCCTCGGCCAATCCCCAGAACATGAAAGCGTCGTCGCTGTCGGGGCTGTGCCCAAGTTTGATGTCCATGCCATCAGGTTACCGGATTCGAGCTAAAATGGACCTATGCCGCGCAAACCGACCCTTAGCCCAAGCAAGTTTTCAACCTACTTGGCCTGTCCCGTCAAATACCGTTGGACCTATGTCGACGAGCGCGGCAAGTGGTATTTCAAGGCAAAGAGCTACTACAGTTTCGGTCTGACTCTTCACAAGGTTCTCGAGCGGTTCCATGACGCCAGCGACACCGGCGTCGAAACGGTCCACCAGGCGCTGGCGGCTTATGAGGAAAACTGGATCGAGGCGGGCTTTTCAAGCGCAGAGGAGATGGCCGAGGCTTTCGGCGAGGGAAAGATCATCCTGGAACGCCACATCGAGGACTTGCTCGCACGATCGCCGAGGGCCAAAACCCTCTTCGTGGAGAAAACGCTTCGCAAGGACCTTGGCGAGTTCGTTCTGGTGGGCCGTCTCGATCGAATCGACGAATATGAAGACGGCACCATCGAAGTCGTCGACTACAAGTCGGGTCGGACCGAAGTGTCTGCGGAGGACGTCGCCACCGACCTTGCCATGTGTTGCTACCAGCTCCTGCTCCGCCACCACTTCGCCGGCCGCCCCGTTCGGGCTTCGATTCTAGCCCTGAAAACCGGAAGTTCGGCCTGCCACTCGTTGAGCGACGAGGAGGCCGACAGCTTCGAACGCGATTTGCGCACGCTCGGAAACGAGATCCTTTCCTGCAATTTTCCAGAGCTGGCGCCGACGCCAAAGGACCTATGCGCAGATTGCGATTTCCTTTCCCTGTGCAACAAGCACCCGGATTTCAACTATCCCGAAGATGCCGTCGCTCCGTAGCCTTCCCGACCGCGGTTAACCGGCCAATTCTGGAAAGAATTTGGTAATCAATTCCCGCTCCTGGTCGGTCAAATTCTGCCAGCTCAACGGCCGATCCTGCTTGCGAGTGCCCTTCTGGTTCAGCCGGTTAATGAGGCTCCAGTTCCGAACGGGCTTGTCGACGCTTGCGTCGGCCGGTTCCGTGGCTTTCAGATCGTAGCGCGTGAAGTCGATCACCTTGGCGTCTTGGAACCCGACTGAGCCAAGCATGGCCAGCCGGAACTTGGGGCACATGTACCACCGGATCCGCTTGTCAGAATCCGACCCTTCAATCCCACTGCCGACTTGATCGAAGCGGTACTTCCAGTCGTTTGTGCGGTGGACTTTTCTCCAGAGCAGTCCGAACTCGCCTTGGGTGACGATCTTCGTTTCTGGCCTCTTGGCCAGCACCGCAGCAACCCACTTGGTGAGGTTGTCCAAGGCGACCTCGTTCCAAAGACTGACCTCCCAAGCGGCGGTAACCCACCCGAAGCCGTTCAACCGGAACCCTTCGTCGAAGTGAACGCCTGTCGTGTGCATGGCTTGCCAAAGGCCCTTTCCCGGCCCCAAATTGCGGTACGTCTCGATCGGCCCGACGCCAAGCCGGCTGTTGAAACCGCCCTCGAAACCAGGCCGGCGCGCTGCCAAAAAGTCGCACGTCCAGCCGTCCAGGTTCACGCAGTCGATGAAATCTCTCGATGACTGCGCGGGTTTAAGAAAGTGCTCCTTGCTCGGGTAGTACGGGTAACAAACCGAACCGTCGCCGTCGCCGTTGTCAATGCCATATTGGCTCCAGATGTTGCCCTGGCAAACGTGAATTCCTTCTTCCTCGGCAAGGTAACGAAGGTTTTCGGCGGCCAAGAACCCCGCGACGACGCTTGTTGGCCGGTAACCGTCGCCGACGATTTGGCTAACCCGCGACAAACCCTCGTGCAGATCGCGGTTGACCTGGCGGCGAGAGTTGTACATCGGGGAAAAGTAAGCCCCGGGAATAAAGGTCACTTCGTCGCCGTATTCATGGACGTATCGAGCAAGCAACTCACGGATCGCTCGATAGTTCGGCCGGTCATCGAGCAACGCCAGCCAAGACATCGCCCAGGTCATTTGGGCCGAGGAACAGCCGGAACGAAGCGCTTGGCGCATCTCTTTGACCTTCTCCGGCGTATGCAGGCCGGACTCGTCAGAGCCGACGCTCCTCTCGCGGGACACCTCGATTTGGTTGACGCGCACAATGGCGTTGATCGTCAGAAAGCGCTTGTTTTGCAGGTTCTCCTCCTGGTTCTTTATTCCAAACGGACTCCCCGCCAGCCGAGGCAAAAGGGAGGCCCCGCCTGCGAACAAACCGGCCTGGAGAAGCTGGCGCCGAGTCAAGTCAAGCGCTCCTGAGTGGCCTTGAGTTCGCGAATGAGTTCCTGTTGGCTCGTCGTCGCCGTCAAATCGCTTCGAGTCCGCTCAATGACCGCGCGCAAGGCGTCGCAGGTGCGCCGCAAACCCCCGGTCATTCCATCGGGAAAGTCGAAGGTGATCAGCTCGTCGTAAATCGACTCCATTTGTTCCAAAATGCTTTCAGCCTTTTGCAGCCGCCCTTTGCGCATTTCGTCAAGAGCGAAGCGCCGGCACTCACTGGCGGCTTCGCCCATACCGTTTAGGTAGCTCATGGTTAGAACGCCGAGTTCTTCCGGCTTCGGAAACGCTTGACCCTCCACCATCGCCAGCACGGCCGCGGCCTCCACCATTTCCTTTTCGGCGTCGTGAAGGTAGCCGGCGAAATAAAGCTCCGGATAAGGCTCCAGCACCTTGCGTGCCTGTTCCGAGATCGTGCGCGCCTCGCCCAGCAGATGTCGCGCCTCGGCGAACTGATTGCGGTGGACATGCCGAATGCACTTGGCGGATGTCTGAATGAGCCTCCGACAGCAAGCCAAACCCTGCTCTCGAGCATCGTGCATGAGCTGGGCTTTTTCACGAAGCTTTGCCGCCGAATCCTCCCAGTCGTTCAGTATCTCCTCGTTATTCAAATGCAACACCTCTTTGCCGAAGACTCACGAACGCCCTTTCCGGCGTGTGGCCGTCCCCAAGGATCACATGGTCGATAACGGGAACGTCCAGCATTTTGCCACATGCGACCAACCGCTCCGTCACTTCGAGGTCCTCAACGCTCGGCGTAGGGTCGCCGCTCGGATGGTTGTGGGCAACGACCACTGCCGACGCGCCCTCTCGAACCGCCGCACGGAACACATCCCTGGGACTGACGATCGACATCGAAGCCGTTCCCACATGGATGGTCGTTTCGCGCAAAACGTTATGCTTGGCGTCCAGAAGAACGGCGACGAAGCGCTCCTGTTTTTCGTTTCGGAACCTCTCCAAAAGCGCCGCAACATCTTCCGGGCCATCGATGGTTTGAATGGGGCCCTTGCCGCTGATGGCCGCCCGTCTGCCGATCTCAATGGCGGCCATCAGCCGAGTGACCTCGAACTCACTGAAACCGGCGGTCTCTTGAAGCTCGCTGGCAGACACGTGAGCAAGACCTCGAAAGTGTCCGTGGTCCATCAAGAGCTTTCGAGCGACTTTATCGCATGCGTCCACATCATCGGGGTTGCGCGAAAGGGCAATCGCCACAAGGTCGATCAGCGAAGCCGCCTGCACCCCCTCCGCGCGAACTTGCCTGTAGCGAGCGTCCGACATTTCGCCTACACCTAAGAGGCCCTCAACGTCCGCACCTTGTCGAGGGCGACAGAAACCAGTATGGTTCCGCCAGTGATGATTTCTTGGAGCCAGTTCGGCCAGCCGAGCTGGGTGCCGCCCGATTTCAGCGTCACCATCAGGAATGCGCCGATCAGCGATCCGACGACTGAACCCTCGCCGCCGGAGAGACTTGCCCCGCCGATGACCACCGCCGCGATCACGTCCAGCTCGGTTCCGACGGCTGCCGTCGGGTCGCCGACCGACAGCCTCGAAAACAGAAAGAGCCCCGAGAGACCAAAGCAGAATCCGCCCAAAGTGTACACCGACAGCTTGACATGCTCCACCGGCACGCCGCACAGGCGAGCCGCTTGCTCGTTCGAGCCGACGGCGACCACGTGGCGGCCAAATCGAGTGTACTTGAGCGCCAGCCCAAGCGAAACAGCCACGACGATGAGAATCCAGATTCCTGCCGGGAAGACCATATGCTGCTTTTCCGGAGTGATCTTGGACAGGAGGTCGTTCAGCCAGGTGATCGGGGCATCGATCTTTTGCTCGCCGGCCAACCCCTTGGCCGCCCCCCACACCGCCAAGTAAGACCCTAGCGTCACGATGAACGGAACGACCCGCAACAGCGAGATCAAAAGGCCGTTGACCAGACCGCACAGGGTTCCCGCCGCGACCCCGGCAGCGGCCGCTACCAACGGATCGAACTTCTTTTGAAGCATCCACGCCACAACGACCGCCACGTAGGCCATTATGGAACCAACCGACAAGTCGATGCCTCCCAGAATGATGATGTAGGTCATTCCGAGCGCCGCCACGCATACGATTGTGCTTTGGCGTGCCAGCATTTCGACGTTGCCGACAGTCGCAAAGCGGGGTATGTAAAGGGAAAAAGCGCCGAAAATGACGAAAAGCGCCAAAAAGAGCATGGCGATGTTCATGTAACGAGTGTTGTCGAATTTCAACGGATTTTTCACTCGGCTACGCTCCTGCGGCTTCAGCGATCAGCTGCTCCTGGGTCGTCTCCTTCACGTTGCGGACCTTGCCAAGCCGACCTTTGCGCATCACGGCGATCCGATCGCACACTCCAAGCAGTTCAGGCAAATAGCTACTGACCATGAGCACTGCGCGACCTTGCGACGCCGCCTTGTCGATCAGCCGATAAATCAGCTCCTTGCTTCCGATGTCGATGCCCCGCGTCGGTTCGTCCAGAAGAAATACGTCCACGTCGTGTTGCAAAAGACGGGCGATGGCGACTTTCTGCTGGTTGCCGCCGGACAAATAGGCGACGGCTTGCGACGCGCTGCGGCACTTGATGGCGAGTTCGTCAATCCACCTTTGGCTGGCCTCCCGTTGCTTCCTCGGCAAGACCAGTCCGGCCGGCCCGAGGCGATGGAGACTGCTCAGGGTGATGTTGTCCGATAGACTCATCTTGACAGCCAGCCCCTCACTTGTTCGATCCTCGCTCAACATCCCGACGCCCTGGCTCCATCGCTTCTCCGGGGTCGGGCGAATTGCGTTGGTGCCGACCCTTACCTGCCCTTTCACCACCGCATTGAGCCCAAAAATGCAACGAATCAGCTCCGTTCGCCCAGACCCGTTTAGGCCGGCGATCCCGAGAACCTCGCCCCGGTGCAAGGTCAGCGACACGTCCTGAGGCTTCTTGCGACCCCAAAGCCCGACAACTTCGAGAACGGCCTCGCCGGCCTGATGATCCGAACGAGGATACAAGTCCTTGATCTTGCGGCCCACCATCATCGCAATGAGCTGATCGGCGGGCAACGAATCGGTTTCGGCCATACCGATGAATTGCCCCTCGCGAAGGACCGTCACCCGATCGGTGATCTTGTAAATCTCGTCCAGAAAGTGCGAAATGTACACGATGGCGCAGCCTTCGTCGCGCAAACGCCCGACGACTTCGAACAGCTTCGCGGAGTCGGCCTCGGTAAGGCTGCTTGTCGGCTCGTCGAGAACAATCACCTTGCAACCGACGGCGATCGACCGGGCAATCTCCACGACCTGTCGGACCGCAATGTTCAGTTGCCCCGCCTGAAGGTCGAGGTCCAGATCCGGATAGCCCAGCACCGAAAGGGCCTCCAAGGCCTTTTCCCGCATGGTTTGACGGCAAAGCACGCCTGCCCAATGCCTTTCCATGCCTAGCATGATGTTCTCGACCACGCTCAGGTGGTTGCAAAGCGAAAGCTCTTGATGGATCATTCCAATGCCGTGCAGGCGGGCTTCCCGGGGATTCCGCGGGCGGTAGAGCTGTCCATCAATAAGGATCTGCCCCTCGTCGGGCTGAATCGCCCCTGCCAGTATTTTCATCAAGGTGCTCTTTCCGGAGCCGTTCTCTCCAACGAGGCCATGCACTTCAGCCAGCCAAACCCCCAAGTCGACGCGGTCTAGCGCGACTGTCGCACCGAACCTTTTGCTGATGCCGTGCATCTGCAAATAGTCGCTTTGCATCAGAGCTTTTTGGGGTTGAGGAGCTTCTTGACCTCCTCGCTGTCCATATTTTGCTTGTTGGCCAGGGTGGCGCCGGTGTCGATCTTCTTCTCGACCTTTTCACCCTTGATGCTCTTGAAAAGGGTCTTGACGCCTTCGTAACCCATCTTATAGGGGTTCTGGATGACAAGTCCGTTGATCTGACCGGCTGCCAGCGCCTCAACGAGCTTTTCAGATGAATCGAGGCCGACGAATTTCACTTTGCCGGCCAGCTTGTTGTCTTGCAAAGCGCGCAACATACCGAAGGTCGTCGACTCGTTCGGGCAGAAAACGGCGTCGGCTTTCAGAGTGCCGTCCGTGTTCGAGAATGAAGCGATAGGATTTTCAGCGCACTTCTGCGCCGTTTCCGTGGTCGCACCGCCGTATTGGTTGTCGCTGATCAGCTTGACGCCCGGTGCCTTTTTCAGCGCATCGACAAACCCCTTCTCACGGTTCATCGTGCTGGCAGAACCCTCTTGATAGCGCATCATGATCACACTTCCCTTGCCACCGAGCAAGCGAACGACCTCTTCCCCAGCGATCTAACCGCCTCTGTAGTTGTCCGTCGCCACGAAGCTGACGTACTTGTCGGTCTTGAGGTCCGAATCGATGATGACAACAGGTATGCCACTAGCAACCGCCTCCTCGACTGGCTGGACCAGCGCGGTGTCGTCAAGCGGCGCCAGCACGATTCCATCCACGCCTTGCTGGACGAAGTTTTCGACCACGATTCGCTGCTTTTCTCGGTCGTCCTCCTTTTACGGACCCTTCCAAAGAATCTTGACGCCCAGCTCGTCGGCGGCGTCCTGCGCCCCGGCGTGGATGGTTTTCCAGAACTCGTGGGTCATGCCTTTGGGAATGACGGCGAACGTGAGGCGCTTGCCCTCCGCAGACCTGTTTGCCGTTCCTTCCTCCGAAGGCTTGCCGGTGCCGCAACCCAAACAGAGTCCAAGTGCCATGGCGGCCATCGCCCATTCTCGCACCTTCATCGATGTGCTCCTCCTGTTCGACTTGGCTCTGTTCTAGACCAAGCTCTTCGTTTCCTGCTCGCATATGTCGTATGGCAAGGCTTCCGACACGAGGCAAGGTTACGATTTTAAAATCCTTTCAGACCAAGCCTGGAATGGGCGACGCCAAAACCAACATCGAAAATTGTTTCATTAAAGCAACGGGATAAAGCACTCGTATTCACATCTCCCTGGAGGGGTAATCTGCGACTGGAGGAAAGCCCATGGCGGTGCGGATCGGAGTTGTCGGCGCGGGATCGTTCGCCCAGTGTTTCATTCCTTTGTTTCAAGCCCACCCGCTCGTTGAAGACGTGGCGCTTTGCGACCTTGACCGGCGGAAGCTGAACGATGTCGGCGACCGTTTCGGCATCCAACGCCGGTTTGAAAGCTTGGAAGACCTGATGCACTCTGACGTCACGGCCGCCGCGATCATCACCCAAAACTGGCTTCACGCCCCGCAGGCCATACAGTGCCTGAACGCGGGTAAGGACGTTTACAGTGCGGTGCCCGCAGGGATCACGGTCGCCGAGATTCAGGAGCTTGTCAGCTCGGTCGAACGAACCGGCTTGATCTACATGATGGGCGAGACCAGCTACTACAGCCCGTACGCCGTTTACGCCCGCAGGCGGCTGGCGGAGGGCGCGTTCGGCGATATTGTGTATTGCGAAGGCGAATACCTGCACGATTTCGACCACGGCCTTTATGAAGTCTATCAATCGCGCGCCGGGGAGCGATGGCTCGAGGAAGCTGGCATCCCTCCGATGTACTACCCTACGCATGCCATTGGCATGGTCATGTCCATCACCGGTTCCTATCCTGTTTCGGTGTCGTGTCTGGGCTGGACGGACCGCTCCGAAGACGGCGTCTTCAAACCGGATGCCAACCGTTACGCAAATGCATTCAGCGACGAGACCGCCCTTTACCGGATGTCCGACGGTTCAATTATGCGCCACAACGAGTTCCGCCGGATCGGCCACGTCGGAGCCGAGAGGTGCTCGATCTACGGCACGCTCGGCTGCCTTGAAGTCAGCGCGAAGGGGCCCGTGTGGACTTCGAAGCACGAAGTTGTCGACCTTTCCGACGAGTTGGCGTGCGCCGGCATCCCAGTCGACCCGGCAGAAAGGGACAAACCGAATGTTCCTTCGGAGAGAAGGTACCTCGACACTTGCCTAGCTCACGACGTGGACCGTCTCCCGAAGGAGTTCGCCGGCCTTCCCAACGGGCACGGCGGGTCTCACCAGTTTTTGGTTGACGACTTCGTCAAGGCCTGCGAAACGCGGGTTCAACCGCCTGTCAACGTCTGGCAAGCAGCCCGTTACACAATACCGGGAATCATCGCCCACGAATCGGCCGTGAAGGGAGGCGTCTTGCTCGGAATTCCCGATTGCGGCAACCCGCTCAAACAAGCGTCAGCCTCGCGTCGTCGCCCCCACGCGTGAGGCGTCCACCTCGATTGCGGCCTTGCTGCCAAGGGTACGGTTTCGTGCTTCAAGCCACTTGGTGATCAGCACGTCGACGGAAAAGGCCCCGCCGCCACGAATCAGCACAGCGGCAGCCAAACCCAGGGCCAGTATGAAAAACTCGATACCTTCCCCCTTTTGGTTGCCGAACCAGTTCATGAAAAACCCGTGGGCAAGGTGGAACTTCAGCATGGCGACCGCCATCACCGTTCCGACGCCGAGGGCAGCCAGACGCGAGAGCGTTCCCGTAATGAGCCCAAGACCGCCGAAAAACTCGGCGACGATAGCCAGAAACGCTAAGAACGAAGGAATGCCCATCTTTTGCGTCATGGCTTCCATAGTGGACGAAAACCCTTGGCCGCCAAAAAGCCCAAGCATCTTTTGGCTGCCGTGCGCGAGAATCATGATCCCCAGGGCGAGACGGGCAAACGTAATCGCCAAGTCGTTGTTGGTTGAAAGCAATCGTCTCATCAAACACCTCCGAAAACATTCAAGTGCATAAACAACCAGTTTATTGGCAATTGTTGACATTGCAACATAATTCGGCGTAAAGTCCCGATATGGGGCACAGGGCACTGACCGACCTTGAAAAGAGCGCTTGGTCAGGTTTTTTTGTGGCTCACGGGCGCATCACCAGAAAAATCGACCGCATGCTCAAAGACGCTGGTTGCGTCTCCATGTACGTGTACGACGTTTTGCTGACCCTCGAAATGGCCGACCAAGGTCGGTTGATCATGTCCGATTTGGCCGACCGGGTGCTTTTGACAAGAAGCGGAGTGACTCGGCTGACGGACCGGCTGGAAAGGCTCGGCCTGCTGAAACGAGAGGTCTGCCCAAACGACCGAAGAGCCATCCATGTGGTGCTTACCGAAAAAGGGCTTCGGGAGCGCGAGAGAGCCTGGGAGGTGTATCGCAGAGGCATCGCCCAGCACTTCGCCGCTCACTTGAGCGACCTCGACGCTTCGGAGCTTGACCGGATTTGCTGGACGTTGGCCAAGAAGAACGCGGGCTGAGAAACTCGCTTTGGCAATTGCCAGCAAAGCCTTTCCGAGCGTGCAGTTCGCTTTAGTTTAAGGCGACAGCTGATGCGAACTCTTCATGAGGCCAAGAATGCAATGGACGTCATCGAGCCGCAGGCCTTCCGTGTCAGGACGAGACGCGGATGCCGAACCGCAAGCAAGAGCCAACTCAAGAGCCCGGCCCCGATGGAAGGCAAGTCCGTCCCTCGACAGGACACTGAGAAGTCCTGCCAAGGCGCAATCCCCAGCCCCAACAGGCGAACCGAAGGCAGGCAAGGGATCAGCTGTCCAAACCTCTTCGCTTGACGCGAGGTAGGCGCGGTTCGGGCCGTCGGTGGCCAAACAAAGGCCCCCGGTTTTGTCGACCAGGCGCAGGATCGCAGAAAGAAAATCCGTATCGCGCGCCAAGTCGGACCCAGCCCACATGGCCAATTCATGCCTGTTCGGCTTCACAAGGTCGGGCTTGACGTTCGCGCCGCGTTGAAAAGCAATTCCGTCCGTGTCCAGCGCCATGAAAGCGCCGCGCTGCCGGAATCGCTCGATAAGTTCGGCGTAGAAGGAAGGGTTCAAGCCGGGAGTCAAGCTTCCGCAAAGGGCCAGGATAGAGTCCGGCCCAACCAACCGGTCCAGCTCCTCAACCACTCGATGGGCCTCACTTTCCGCAAGCGTAGGCCCTTGCTGGTTGACTTTGATTTGCTTGCCGCCAGGTTCGCTGATCACCGTGTTGGTGCGCGTCGGCTGGCCGATGGCGATGGGCCTCAACTGCACGAAGTCGCTGTTAAAACAGGACCGGGCCAGGTCCTCAAACTCTCTCCCGCTGTGGCCGCCAAGCGGAGCCACCGCGAGGGATGGCACCCCAAGGACGGCTAATGCCACCGAAACGTTGATGCCTTTGCCTCCCGCACGCTTCCTTTGCGCCGTTGCACGCATCGGGACGTCGAACAGGATCTCCACGACCTCAAGGTTGAGGTCGATGCAAGGGTTCATGGTCAGAGTCACGATAGGTCGCATGGCCCCGTTTGCTAGCACTTTCAACTCGATCGTCTGAACGGCTGTTGGCCGGCAAAACGATCCAGCGTCCTTTTGCCGTTAAGCCTCGGCACCAATGCTCATGAGGTACTCGTAGCTTATCCGAACCGACTCGAGGGGCTCACGGGGGCACACGTCGAGCTCGATCGCCCCGAACTCCACGCCGCTCTGCTTGGCGGCCGCAACAATGCCGGGCATGTCCAGGTCACCCTGCCCCGCCTCAAGGTAGTTCGGTTCCCCGCCGATCTTGCCGTCCTTGAAGTGGACGAGGGGGATGCGCCCAGACAGCTTCTTGATGTAGGATGCCGGGTCTTGACCTCCGAACTGAACCCAATAGGTGTCGATTTGGGCTTTGATCAGCTTCGGGTCTCCTTCTTCATAGAAGGCGTCGAGTCCAATCTTGCCGTTTTGCTCGGCGAACTCGAAGGCGTGGTTGTGGTAGGCAAACCCAATTCCAGAATCGGCTAGCCGGGCGGCGATCGGCTCCAATTCCTTGGCAAACGCTCCCCAGCCTTTGGCGTAGCTGTCTTCGCCCACCCATGGCAAAATCACGTACGGGTTGCCAAGCACCTTGCAATCTTCGATCACTTGGTCGAGATTTCCCTTGAGATCGCCGAGGCCAATGTGCGCGCCGCTAACTTTCAGGCCGATGCGGTCGAGGCCTTGCTTCAGGTCTTGCGCAGACAGACCGTAAGTGCCGGCCAGCTCGACGTGATCGAGGCCTATCTGCTTCAGGGCCTCAAAGGTGCCCCAAACGTCTCTGGCGAAGGTGTCCCGAAGGGTGTAGCATTGAACGGATAGCTTCATGACCCATTATAGCCACTCGCGCTGGAACTATTGAGACAACTTTTGGCGGTACGACTCCGACCACCACTCATTGGTCACCACCGAGTCAGTCCAGGCGCCCGAGTCGTTCCCGTATTGCTGCGTCCATTCGCTTGCCTTGGTCCGCTCCAGGTCTTCGCGCCGCACCTCCGCAACCATCGCCAGCTGGCCCTCCACCGCGCCGCGGATGACCACCTTGCCGCACTCCCGAACCTTGTCCAGCGCGATCGCCGCCAGCTGGGCGCCGACGGCCTTAACGTTCTCTCCCATGTTGCAACGAAAGGTCAGCACGGTCTCGTTCGTGCGCGGGTCCCTTGACGCCGCTATCAGCTTCGTGCCGATCGGCGAGGCCGAAGCGAGCAGGCTCAAAAGGTCCTGGTCTTCCTTGACCTCGGCGGGCGAGACGGACGAATCCGGAGGCCTCGGAGGGTTCCGAAGCGGCTGGCTTGGAATCGTGACCGGCACGTCCACCACGGCCAACGGAGCCTGGCGTGATGAAACGAGGTTTCTGCCGACCGTATACGAAACCAGACCGACGGCCACGATGAACAGCAGAAAAACCACCGCAACCAGCACGCCCTTCGATCGCGTCGTGGGCAAACCAAGCAGCTTGGCCGTGGTCGCGGCCTCGTGATCGGCCTTCCTTTGGCGAACCGCCTCCAACTTGTCCCTGTCCGCTTTCGATTCGGGGTTCAAATCGAGGGCAAGTTCGTACCACGAAATCGCCTGGTCCAGTTCGCCGCACTCCGCGCAGATGTCGCCCAGAAGCGTGTTTGCGGAGGCGTTGTTCGGGAATCGCCGCAAAACCTTGAGGCAAACCTCCTCCGCTTGCTTGTAATCGCCGCGCATCCGCAAAAGGTTGGCTCTCGCGAGCTCTGGGTAGATGGCCGCATCGCTCCCCTCGCTGAAGGCCGACTTGGAGTATTTGGCCCCGCATTCCGGGCAGAAGTCCTGGTTGGGCGGAACGGTTGCAAAGCACTTTTCGCAAAGCCTCATGGGCTTAGGTTCCTGTACTGCCAAATCCCCCTTCTCCTCTGTCGCTGTCCTCAAGTTGCTCGACGGCTTCGAACTCAGCACGCACAATCGGGCAAAAAACCAGTTGGGCGATACGCTCGCCCTTTCGTAGGACGACCCTTTCCTGACCAAGGTTCACGAGAATGACCCCTATTTCCCCGCGGTAGTCGCTATCAATCGTACCGGGCGAGTTGACCATCGACAGACCTTGCTTCAAAGCCAGGCCCGACCTTGGGCGAACCTGACCCTCATACCCGTCCGGAATCGCCACTCGGACACCCGTCCATACACGACGGCGCTCGAGCGGGGCCAATTCGACGTCCTCCGCCGCGCGGAGGTCGACGCCAGCCGACCCGGTCGTGGCATACACTGGCTCCTCGGCCTGCCGAGAAAGCGAGATCGGGATGCGAATACGGTGCATAGTCTACTTTGCCCCAATTATATCGCGCATACTTTCCATATGACTGTCCAACCGCTGGGTGACGAGGCCTTTCTGCTTCGGGATTTCGGCCTAGCCGATCCGTACGCCCTGTCCCAGCAAGTGGCATCGTTCCCGGGAGTGCGGGAATCGGTATCCGCTTACGAGACGGTCGCCGTCTACGTCGATCCCGAAGTTTTTGACTTGAATCGGTTCGTCGCATTGGCCGAGAGGTGCGCTGACGAGTTAAAGCCCATGGTCGGGAGGCTGATCGAGATTCCAGTCTGCTATTCGATGGGGCTAGATTTTGGGGACGTTTGCGGAGCCCTCAAACTGGGCCCGGAGGAGTTGATCAACGCCCACACAAGCCACGAATACACCTGTCATGCGATCGGCTTCTGCCCTGGCTTTCCTTACCTAGGCTACCTGCCACCTCCCCTGTGCGGGCTCAGCCGCCTACCCTCTCCAAGGTCCTGGGTGCCCAAGGGATCAGTGGGAATCACAGGGAACCAGACCGGCGTCTACCCGCAGGAATCGCCCGGCGGGTGGCGCCTAATTGGGCGGACGCCTCTCGAGATTGCGAGCTTGGAGGATGCTTACTTCCCCATAACCCCTGGCGACCGCGTCCGATTCGTTTCCATATCGGAGCGTGAGTTCGAAGCTCTGGAAGGCAAGCGGCTGTGAAGAGAATCGACCTGAACGCGGACATCGGGGAGGGCTTTCCGTTCGATGGCCAATTGCTCGCCATCATTTCCTCTGCCAACATCTGTTGCGGCGAACATGCCGGGTCATGGAGCGAGACCCAAAAAACGGCATTCGCCTGCCGCCGCGCCAATGTGCGCATTGGAGCCCACCCCGGATACCCCGACCGTACCACGATGGGAAGGGGACCGGGAGACCGCTCCTACGCTTCGTCCATCCACCAGCAGCTCGACCGTTTTATCAAGGGTATCCGCACCAGCTACATCAAGCCCCACGGCGCTTTCTATAACGACGCCACCACGAACGGATTTGCCTCAACTTGCCTGTACGCGCTCCTCAATAGGTTTCGTTTGCCGCTTATGGGATTGCCCGGGACACTCCACGAGACCATAGCCGAGGCGGCTGGAGTCCCTTTCATTAAGGAGGGTTTCATCGACCGGCGCTACGGCCCGGACGGTCTGCTTGTTCCCCGATCCGAAGCGGGCTCTGTCTTGTCGGACCGCAAAGAGATCGTGGAACAGGCCTGCAGGCTTGCGGAAAACGTCGACTCCCTCTGCCTGCACGGCGATACACACGACTGCGTGTCCATCGCCGTCGAGGTGCGCGCAGAGTTGGAGGCGCGAGGCTGGAGGATCGCGCCATGAGTCTCCGGGTCGTCAAGTTGCCCCTGCCCGCGACGCTTCAGGACCTCGGCAGGTACGGTTGGCTAAGGTACGGCGTGCCCTGGGGCGGAGCGTTCGATCTTGTAGCGCTCGCCAATGCGAACCGAGCCCTCGGCAATCCCGACGGCGCACCAGGACTTGAGATCACCCTGCTTGGTGGCAGCTTTCAGGCTTTGAAACCGATTGAAGTTGCCGTCGCCGGAGCGCCGAGTGACATCTTGATCAACGGTGCTGGAATTGGCGTCTGCAAACGCGGCGAGCCTGTTCATTTCGCACTTGAAGCAGGCCAGAAGTTGGAAATTTGCCCCGCTCTAACAGGACTTCGCGTTTATCTTTGCCTTCGCGGCGGCATCGCGGGCCAAGCCGTGCTGGGCAGCGTTTCGGGCACAGGCGTCTCAACCGGCGCGGTGCTGACTTCAGCAAAAATGTCGTCTCCGGAAGAGCGAAAGCTTATCGCCGAGACCGATAGCGGCCCAAGCATCCCTGTCATGCCCGGACCGTATGCCTCTGATTTCGAACTTCAGACCCTCACAGCAGGGGGTTATACAGTCACCCCGAACTCCAACCGAGTGGGAATCCGCCTGGAAGGGCCCGCCCTAACCCCTCAGCCGGACCGTCCCTCGGAGCCCACCTGCCAAGGAGCGATCCAAATTGCCAACAACGGCCAGCCCATTGTGCTCGGCCCAGACGGACCGACCATCGGGGGCTATCCTATCGTCGCCGTCGTGCGCAAGGCCTGGATCAGCAGGCTCGGGCAACTGCGGCCAGGAGCCGAAGTCCGATTCCATATCAGCTAGGCCAAATCGCACGGAATTTGGCGTTTTCAAGCGCCGCCTTCAAGGTTCTCTTAAGATCGTCCAAGCCCACCGCCTCGGCCTTTTTCAAAAGTCCCTCGGTATCCCATGGCGTTCCGACCTTCATTTGGCCGTAAGCGGCCAGCAACGCCTTGTCTTCGATTCCGCCGGTCACTGGGCGTCCGTCATCAAAATAAAACGGAGCGCCGATAAAACCATGCTGCCATGCCGAACGCAGAAGCGCCTTGGCGCGCGTCAGGTCGCCGTCGCCGATGGCGTCAACTGCGGCAAGAAGTTCCGCTCGCATGGCTGGTGCGGCTTGCCGACCGCGATCGATGTCCGTGACCGCTACGATTACCCGAAGTTGCATCCCCTTTGACGAGGGCCACAGAAACGCTTCTTGACGGTAACTCAAAACCAACTTTTCCCTCAGGGTTCGAAAAACAAGGCTGCCCTTGCCCAAGCCCATGACCGAGGCCATAGCCAGGTTTAAGCCAGCGTTTTCCGGCATCGCATCGGCAAGAAGCTCGAGAGTGGCCACCCGTCTTCTTCGGGTTTCCATGGGCTTGGGCCAGTCGGTGAAGTGATATCGAGGATAGGTGTCCTTAGCTGGAACCCAGTCGGCGAACGCGGCGCTGAAGCGTGTCGCAGCCTCCCCTTCTTCAAAGGCACCGGCTACGCCGATAACGAGGTTGGACGGACGAAACAAGTGCCTGTAGAACTCCCTCAGGTCGGAAAGCCGAATGCGCTCGTACTTGGCAACGTAAGGATCGAGCGCCTCGACCCAGTAGTCGCGGTTCTTGAAAGGCACCGTTTCCAGCGATGCAGCCACGGCCTCGGCTCTCAAGCTTGCATTTCGGCACACGGCGTTGGCGATGGCGGCTGCCGCGGCCAGCGATCCCTTGGGCATTGTGAACTGAACGCGGATGCAGTCCGGCATCAAACGGCAGCGAATAGGGGTCCCAAAGGTGCCGGTCATCGCCAGCAGGCGGGCCTTTGAGAACTCGGTTGTGTCCTCGAGCAACACGTCTTCCAGTACTCGAGCCATTCCCAGTTCGCGCGCGTCCAGCTCGGGAAGTTTGGCGAGAATTTGGACGGAGATGCGGTTGCTCGCGGGATCGATGGCCTCGATGATTCTGGGGCCGGTAAGTGTGGCCATGCAGGCAAGCAAGGCAATCATCGCAAGGACCCCGTGACGACCGTTCCACGGTCTGCAGCGAATTGGGCGAAAGCTTCGAGAAACTCGGCCGAAGTCATGCGCTTCAAGTTTTCTAGCATGTCTCTAGGGTAGCCAGCCGAGCCCGTCGCGATCAGCACGGCCCGAAGACGGGTATGGCTGGAGGGGTCCTCAATGATGGACCGAAGCCAAGCCTCGGCGTAATTTCTTCCAAGATCGAAGAGCGCGAGTCGATCCTCCTTTCCCAAACCATCGATCGCGAGTCCCAAGCCCGAGTTGCTCGCCGTTTGCCCGACGCTGACGAGACCGTTGCGGTTGGTCAGCGTGTAGGTCATGGTCGCATCGCGGTTGAGCACGCAGATCGCCATTGCTGCGGCGATCAACGCGGCGGTTTTTGGCTCGAGACAACCCGGTGCGGTTGCCGCTCGCATTTCGCCAAAAGCGCCTTCACATTCTGCGCGGCTGCCTGGCAAAAAATTCCGCTTGACCCAAGGCACAGACGGCCGTTCGGCCAGCGCGCCAACGACTTTTTTCGCCTTGGCCGCGATCCTATGAATGTCAAAGTCGCCACAGGCAGCCAGTACTACGTTGCGAGGGGCAAAGTGGCGATTTTGCAAATCCAGAATGTCCTTCGGGGTCGCCTTGAGCATGGTTTCCGGGTCCCCTTGCGGGTCGAGGCCGGCTTCGCCGTAGGCCGCCGACCAGGCTGACGAACTCAGTCTGGAATGGTCGGACGCAATCGCGAGCTCCGAGGAGATCAGGCGTACCTCCTGGCTAATCGCCTCGGGCGTCGTTTGAACGGGCTGAAGAATTTCGGCAATGGCGTCCAGCGCAAGATCGATCCGATCGTTTGGGCCTTCAATGCTGATCGCCATGTAATCGCGATAGGTGTGCGCGCGTAAAAAGAGGCCTTGGGACTCCAAGTCCCTGTCCAAGGTTCCCCGCTGCCCCTTTGCCATCAGGTGTTCCAACAAATGGCGCCAGCCGTGGGTCGCTTTGGACTCCTCGACCCCACGCGCCGAGGCCACCAAATGAACCGCGCACTTTTTGACGCCTTCAAAGCGCTCGACGAACACATGGGAACGGTTGGGCAACTCGATTTTCAGGCTCGGGGAGTCCTGGTAAGCGACAACTGAAAAGATCAAAAGCGGGAACATGGCAAATCTGGATGAGCGAAGGCTGAAGAACGATCTCGGAGCGCCTGTGATTGCGTTCTAGCCGGCTTCGGGCAACGACCGCGAATCCTGCAAGAGCGCTAGCTGACGTCCAGAAGTTGGACTTCGAAAACAAGCTCGGCATTCGGCGGGATGATTCCGGCGGCCCCCCTTGTGCCATACGCCAATTGGCTAGGTACGGTGAGCTTGCGCTTGCCGCCGACCTTCATTCCGGCCACGCCCTGGTCCCACCCTTTGATCACCTGCCCGGCTCCAAGTTTGAACTTGAAGGGCTTGCGGCCAACGCTCTGGTCGAACACCTTGCCGTCGGGAAACGACCCGACATAGTGGACCGTAACGGTGTTGCCGGCCGAGGCCTCAAGGCCTTCACCGACTTCGATGTCTTCGATAATGAGTTCAGACATGGGTTCATTATGGCGCATCGGCCACGAAGCCCCATGCCTGGGTGAAACCAAAACGTTGCGCCGTCCGTCGTTAGGTCGTAATGATTTGGGCCTTTGCCATCGCCGCCGGGATCGTCCTTATCGGATTGATTTCCCAATACAACAAGTTGGTCTATTTGCGCCAGCTGGCCAGGAACGCTTGGAGCGACGTGGACGTCTATCTGAAACGCCGCTCCGAATTGATCCCGAACCTTACCGCTAGCGTAAGGGCGTATGCCGCCCACGAGAGCCAGACGTTTGAAGAACTGGCGGCCGCTCGGGCAAGAGCGAACAAGATTCATGACACGGCGCAACGGGCGGCAGCAGAGTCGCAGATCGCCGCGGGATTGAGCCGCGCGTTGCTGATCGCCGAGAACTACCCTGAACTGAAGGCTAACCAGAACTTCCTCGAACTTCAGAGGGAGATCATCGAAACGGAACGCTTGATTGCCAACGCGAGGCAATACTACAATGCCTGCGTGCGGGATTACAACACCCGTATCGAAGCCTTCCCAAGCAACTTGGTCGCCCCGCTCGTTGGTTGCCGACACGCCCCCTTTTTTGAAGCCGACTCCCTCGAGGCGGTCGCTCCGGGCATCGAAATGGAAGGGGGCCAGCTTGGCGCGCATCAGTCGCCCTCGCCAACCCAAGAGGATCAACAGCGAACGGATCAGCACTCCTGACGGGCAAGGTATAACTGGTTCATGGCAGACCTGCTCTCTAAAGCGCTGATCCGCGACGTGCCCGACTTTCCGAAGCCGGGGATTCTTTTCAAGGACATTACGCCCGTGCTTTCCAACCCGGCGGCCTTCGCCCAGGTCATCGAACTGTTGAGCGAGGACGCGCGATCGAAGAGTGCCGACGTTGTCGTTGGCATCGAAAGCCGAGGGTTCGTGTTCGGCGTGCCGATTGCCATGAGCCTTGGGGTTCCTTTTGTGATGGCTCGCAAATTGGGCAAACTGCCTTATGAGAAGATTTCGGAAGAATACGCGCTGGAATACGGAACGAACACGGTAGAGATGCACGTGGACTCCGTCAACCAAGGCCAGCTGGTATACGTTGTGGACGACCTGCTGGCGACCGGCGGGACCGCCGCTGCAACCGCCCGGCTCGTCGAACGCCTGGGCGGCGCCGTTTGCGGCTTCGGCTTCCTTGTTGAGCTCGGTTTTCTTGGAGGGCGCGAAAACCTGCTCGGCTACCCGATCAAGGCCCTGATCGAATACTGAACCTTGGACGCGGAAACGCCGTTGCTTATTGGCATCTACGGCCCAACAGCCTCAGGCAAGACGGCGCTGGCCGAAAAAGTGGCGGCGGCGGTTGGAGCCCAGCTTATCAACGCGGATGCGTTCCAAGCCTACCGTCTGTTGGACATCGGCACTGCGAAACCCAAAAACAAGCACCTCTACGAGCTTGTCGATATCATCCATCCTAACGAGTCGTTTGGCGTCGGCGAGTGGGTGATCCGCACTGCTGCCATTCTGGAACGCCTCCACGCCAAGGGGCAAAGCGCCGTGCTGGTGGGCGGCACCGGCCTGTACCTGCGCGCGCTCTTCGAGGAGTACGCCGACATGTCGCCGCCGCCCTCGAGACGCTTGAGGGAGGAAATCCTGGAACGGGAGCGAAGGGAGGGACTTCAGGCCCTGGTCGCCGAAATCCTTCGCAAAGACCCGGCACTAGCAGAACGAACGGATTTGAACAACCCGGCCAGGGTTCGAAGGGCCTTGGAAAAGCTATACGCTGGCGAACAGCGTCTATCCGTTAAGATACCCGCCTTCAAAAAAACCAAGATCGGCATCGATCCCGACAAGAAGCTCCTGGATGATGCCATCGAGCAGCGCGTTGCCATAATGTTGCAAAATGGATGGGTCGACGAAGTGGAAAAACTGATCCGGATGGGCTACGGTCCCAGAGATCCGGCCTTCCGAGCGATTGGCTACCGTGAATTGTTCCAGCTGGTCGATGGAGAAATCAGCCTGGACGAGGCCAAGGCACGAATCGCGACGGCGACACGCCAATATGCCAAACGTCAGAAAACCTGGATAAGAAGCGAGCCAAGGTTGAACCGAATTGCCGGCTTTGGATATGATATTGCTGTGTTTGAAAAAGCAATGGACTGCCTTGTTTGAGAAACATTTTTGAGGAAAGTAATGGCCAAAACGATTAATTTGCAGGACATGTTCCTGAACCAAGTGCGCAAAGAAGGGATTGGAGTCACCATTTATCTGTTGAACAGCGTTCAGCTTCGTGGGCAAGTCAGGGGTTTCGATGCCTTTACGGTGTTGCTCGATTCAGCAGGAAAGCCAACCCAATTGGTATACAAACATGCCATCGCCAGCATTGTTCCCTCACGTCCAGTGGGCACCTACAAACCTGCATCCGAGCTAGACAACCAAGGCCACCAGGACGACGACCGATGACCTTTGCCAAAATGCACGGGATCGGCAACGATTTCGTGATGCTTGACGGAATCAAGGAAACGTTCACTGACGAACAATTGAATCGGCTGGCCGTTGCGATGTGCGACCGTCGCTTCGGGGTGGGTTCGGATGGCATCATCTTGGCTTGCCGAGGCACTTGCTCCGCCTTGCGTATGCGCATGTTCAATCCGGACGGCACCGAAGGTGAGATGTGCGGCAACGGCGTGCGTTGCCTGGCCCGTTTTCTGGTTGATCAAGGCTACGCGCAAGGCCCGGAGATCGAGGTGGAAACAGGTGCCGGTGTTTTGTCGCTTCGACTTCTGGACGACGGCCAGGTGACCGCCAACATGGGCAAGGCCCGGCTGACGAGAGGCGAAATCGGCATGCTAGGCCCGTCCGACGAAGAGTTCCTGAGCCAACCGATTGCCGCCGACAGCATCGAACTTAATGGCACGGCCGTTTCCATGGGCAATCCGCATATCGTTTTCATCGTCGACGACGTGAACGCCGTGCCCCTGGAAAATTGGGGGCCACTTTTCGAAAACCACCCGCTGTTTCCCAATCGGACCAATGTGCATTTCGTCCAGGTTCTTTCGCGGTCGCACCTGAAGCAACGAACGTGGGAGCGCGGAGCGGGCATCACCCTTGCCTGCGGAACGGGCGCTTGTTCTTGCGCGGTAGCCGCATTTCTGAACGGCAAGTCCGAGCGCGTCGTGAAAGTAAGTCTACCTGGGGGCGACCTTTGGATCGACTACAAAGAGGACGGCACCGTTCTCATGACGGGGCCAGTTGAAACGGTTTTCAAGGGCGATTGGTTGCTTTAGGCGGCCTCGAGATAATTGTGCAGATGGTGTCTAGCGGTTCCGATGTAGTCGAGGAACTGCACGGCAAAGCCGTAAGGGCTTTCGCATCGTACGGTTGCTCCAAGGACTCGTACAACGTTCCCCGCGCCCAGTTCGAGCCTAACTTCGACAAGGTTGCCCTTCGGGACCTCACCATCGGAACGGATCCACGCCCCACCCAATCCGACGTTCTCCGTCACCCCGCCGATTTCGCGAAGCTCGGCGAGCCCGGCTCGCTCGACGACCGTGCGCACCTTGACCGGGATGCGCTTCTCGTGCCGCGGATAGCTTCGCTTGTCTAGCAGTTCCCACTGAGGCGGTTCCGTAACGATGCGGTAGGCTCCCTCAACGCGCCGCACGCTGACAATGGTTGCCACGGCTCGTGAAAAACCCCCTGCGCATTCATTGACCAACATGAGACGCTGGTCCGGCCCGAGATTGGCGGCGTATTCGTCCGCGCACTCTAATTCAAACGGACGAGACGCCGTCACCCTGCAGGAAGCGTAATGGGGCTGCTGCTCGACGTAATAGACTGCCGCAATTGTGGCCCCGACGCAGATGCGGTCGTTTCTTGACTTCGGATCTAGCACATTTTATAGATCGGAATTCTATGCCAGGTTGATTAGGGTTTCCGTCCAATACCTGAAAGCAACTGCACTCTTATTGCAACCGGAGCATCTGCTCCAAGGCCTTCCTGGCCTGGGAGGCGACCTTTTCGGGCACCTTGATTTGGTTCGTCGGGTTGCCGTCGACAATGTTCTCGAGGCTCCATAGCAGAAAGCTAGGATGAATTCGGTACATGGTCGAACAGGGGCAAACCTCTGGGTCCAGGCAAACAATCGTTTTGTTGGGCATTTCCTTGGCCATCCGGCTGACGAGGTTGATCTCTGTGCCGACGGCCCATGTTGTGCCCGGCGCGGCCTCGGACACCGTCTTCAAGATGAATTCGGTGGAACCGGCATGGTCGGCCGCCTTCACAACGTCCAAGGTGCATTCCGGGTGAACGATCACCTGGACGTCAGGGAAACGGCGCCTTGCCTCTTCGATTTGCGCCACGGTGAAGCGCTGATGCACCGAACAGTGGCCCTTCCAGAGGATGAACCTCGACTGCTTCAGTTTGTCCGGCGAGTTCCCGCCCAGCGGCTGGCTGGGATCCCAGACGCACATGTCGCCATTCGGGTCGAAACCAAGCTTGACCCCGGTGTTGCGGCCAAGATGCTGATCGGGAAAAAACAAGATCTTATCGCCTCGCTTTAGCGCCCACTCGACGGCAATCGTTGCGTTGCTTGATGTGCAAACCGTTCCGCCGTGCTCGCCCACGAAAGCCTTTAGGTTCGCGGCAGAATTGATGTAGGTGACGGGAACCACGCGTCCTTCGATGTTGCCGAGGATGGAAGACAACTCCCTCCAGCACGACTTAACCTGAAAAGCGTTCGCCATGTCGGCCATGGAACACCCGGCGGACAAGTTAGGCAAGATCACCGTTTGGTCGTCCTGCGTCAGTAGGTCGGCACTTTCTGCCATGAAATGCACGCCGCAGAACACAATAAAGCGCGCATGCGGCCTCTTGGCAGCCTCCTGGGCAAGTTTGTAGCTGTCGCCCCGAAAGTCGGCGTGCTCGATGATTTCGTCGCGCTGGTAGTGGTGGCCCAGAATCAGAAGCTCCGACCCCAGCTTCTGTTTGGCGGCGATGATCCGATTCCGCGTTTCTTCCGGCGAGAGATCGACATACTCTTGAGGCAACGGGGCTTGGTACATTGTCTGTTACAGGTTACTACGACGGATGGTCACGACGCTTTATCGGTTCGGCTTGACGCCGGTCTTTTTCTTGGGCCAAATGGGACTTCCCAGCCACTCGCGGACGCAGTTCGCAATCGACACGGCGTCAAGCCCGCACTCCTGCCTGAGCAGCTGCTGAGTTCCATGCTCGACGAACTCGTCAGGCAAGCACAGGACGCGCACGGGGACCCCCTCTTCGGCAAGAACCTCGCGAACCGCCTCACCGAATCCCCCGCGAGCCACATTTTCTTCGACGCATACGACTCGGCCCGTCTTCCGTGCCGATTCCAAGATGGTTTTGCTGTCAACCGGCTTGGCGAACCGTGCGTTGATCAGTTCCGCATCGATTCCGCTTTTCTCCAAGTCGAGGCACGCCCGCCACGACGGGCCCACCATGGAGCCAATGGCGCAGAGGGTGATTTTCTCGCCATGTCTGAGAACCTCAGCCTTTCCGTATTCGATCGGCGCGCAATTTTCTGGCAAGAGGCTGTCGGCGCTTCCCCGAGGGTATCGAATGGCGATCGGAGCCTCATAATTAAGAGCAAAACGCACCATCTCCTTGAGCTCGCCGGGATCCCGCGGGGCCATAACCACCATGCCGGGGATCAGTCCGAGGTAACTGAGATCGAACGCGCCGTGATGGGTCGGGCCGTCGTCTCCAACCAGCCCGGCCCGGTCGAGGAAGAGCCGAACCGGCAGATTCTGAATGGCGACGTCATGCAAGACCTGGTCGAAGGCTCTTTGGAGAAAGCTGCTGTATATGGCGCAGCAAGGTTTGATTCCGCCTGCCGCCAAGCCGGCCGCGAAAGTGACCGCGTGCTGCTCGGCGATGCCGACGTCGTAGAACCTGTCTGGAAAGGCCTTGGCGAACTTTGCGAGCCCCGTGCCGTCAGGCATGGCCGCTGTGATCGCCACGATGCGCGGATCGCGTTCCGCGCACTCGACGATCGCCTCCCCAAAAGCCTGGGTGAAAGTCGTAGGGCCCGAAACCGAATCCATCTTGCAACCTTCGAGGTCGAAGGGCACGACCCCGTGCCATTTCCGCGCGTCCTCCTCGGCGGCTTCGAAACCTTTGCCCTTGACCGTCAAGGCATGAACGAGCACGGGCCGAGAAATTTCTCGCACGTTGCGGAACACCTCGATCAAAGCACTGAGATCGTGGCCGTCCACAGGCCCGATGTATTCGAAGCCCATCTCCTCAAACACGGTCCCCACTTCGTCCGGGGACATGTAATGGGTGATACTGTGCCGCAGACCGGAGGCCAAACGCGGCGCGGGCCCAGGAAGCCGTTCGACCACGTCCTTGGCGCGTTGCGCAATGCTTTGCACCAACGGGCGGGAACGCAACCTTGCCAGATAGCCGGTCAGAGCCCCGACGTTCGGCGCAATCGACATGCGGTTGTCGTTCAGCACGACCGTGAAGGCCGTGCCCAGATCGCCGGCGTGGTTCATGGCCTCCCAACTCATGCCCGATGCGATGGCGGCGTCGCCAGTCACCGCCACCACACGCTCGTTTGTGCCTAGGGCGTCGCGTGCGACTGCGAAGCCCAGGGCCGCCGAAATCGACGTTCCGGCGTGGCCGGCCCCGAACACGTCGAACTCGCTCTCCGTCCTGCGGAGAAACCCGCTCAGCCCGTGGCGCTTGCGCAGAGTGGTGAACTGCTTCAGCCTGCCGGTCAGGAGCTTATGGGGATAGGCCTGATGCCCCGTGTCCCACACGACTTTGTCCGGCGGCAACGAATACGAGGCGTAAAGGGCCACCGTCAGTTCGACCGTGCCCAGGTTGGAGCTCAGGTGGCCTCCCGTTTTGCTGACCATGACGAGAATAGCCCGGCGGACTTCATCGCAAACTTGCCTAAGCTCCTTTTCCGTGAGGCGGTGTAACTCGCTTGGGCTGACGATAGTGGGCAGAATGGAAAAAGCGGATTCCATGATTGAGATGCGTCCCTACTCTACCCACTTTTTACGCGCACGCTTGAGGCCCTGTTCGGTGCCGGCCCACTAAGCAAACCTGCCTGGTATGATCTTGCGAGAGAACATTTAAAACAAGTATTTTACTTGCCGTATTCTGAGGTTATAATGGGAAGAGTCAGGATATTGCCATGAGGCTGTACGAAAAAGAACCGAAGACCATTCTTCTCGTTGAAGACAACCCGGATGACGAAAAGCTTGCGGTTCGAGCCATCAAGCAAATTCAAGCTCCGATCGCGCTGGACGTGGCCAGGGACGGCGCGGAGGCTCTCGATTACTTTTTCGGTGAACACGGCATCGCCGTCAACGGAAAACTGAACAAGCCTTTGCTTGTGTTGCTTGATCTAAAGCTTCCCAAACTAAGCGGCGTGGAGGTGCTGAAACGGTTGCGAGCCGACAGCCGGACCCGTTGCGTGCCGGTGGTGATTTTGTCGCTGTCGGACGAAGTTCGAGACCTCGTCGATTGCTACCAAAACGGCGCCAACAGTTACACTCGCAAGCCCGTGAATTACGACCAGTTCATCGAAGTCGTCCAGCAACTTTGCAATTACTGGTTCAACATTAACCATTACGTCCCGTGCGCTTGCGCACCGGTTGGAAGCGACTGACCCCCTCAGCGGTGGTCTGAGGCGCTTCGCGCGGCCTTCAGCCTCGTCATGGCCCGCTCGAGTTCAGCTGTGGCCTCTGTCGAGCTGACTCCGCTGACCTCTCCCCTCAAAGCTTTGCGAGCGTTCTCGAGTGCCCGCTCCGCACGGGCCACGTCGATGTCCTCCGCATGTTCGGCCGCGTCGGCCAAAACGTTGATTCGGTTCGGACCCACTTCGGCGAATCCCCCGCTCACACTGACGAACTTCCGCTGGTTGTTAGCATCGATGTATTCCAGCAACCCGGCCTTCAGTGCGGCGATCAAGGGCACGTGGCCTTTCCAAACCCCGAAGTATCCCACGGCCCCGGGCAGTATAACCGACTGAACCGGCTCGTCAACCACGGAGCGGTCAGGTGCGACAACGGACAGGTGCATCTCCTGAGCCATGCTAGACTCCGACTTGAAGCTTCTTTGCCTTCTCGATCACGTCGTCGAGGCCGCCGCAGTAGAGGAAAGCCTGCTCGGGGTATTCGTCCATGTTGCCTTCGACAATCTCTTTGAATGATCGAACGGTCTCCTCGATGGGAACGTAACGGCCTGGGTTGCCCGTGAACTGCTCCGCCACAAAGTTCGGCTGGCTGAGGAAGCGCTCGATTTTTCTCGCGCGGGCAACCAGTTGTTTGTCGTCATCCGAAAGCTCGTCAATGCCAAGAATGGCGATGATGTCCTGCAACTCGCGATAGCGCTGCAACGTTTGCTGAACTTTTCGAGCAACCTCATAGTGCTCCTGACCGACCAGGCGCGGATCGAGGTTTTTGGACGTGGATGCTAACGGGTCCACAGCCGGATAAAGGCCCTTGGCGGCAATGCTTCTCTCGAGGTACACGTAAGCATCGAGGTGCGAGAAGGTCGTTGCCGGCGCAGGGTCGGTAGGGTCGTCCGCCGGAACGTAAACCGCCTGTACCGAGGTGACCGAGCCTTTGCTGGTGGAAGTGATGCGCTCCTGTAAAAAGCCCATTTCAGTAGCGAGGGTGGGCTGGTAGCCGACGGCGCTCGGCATTCGGCCAAGAAGCGCCGATACCTCAGACCCGGCTTGCACGAACCGGAAAATATTATCGATGAAGATGAGAACGTCGGTGCCGACTTCGTCGCGGAAGTATTCGGCCATCGTAAGGGCGGTCAGCGCGACCCGAAGGCGCGCGCCGGGGGGTTCGTTCATCTGACCGAACACCATCGCTGTCTTGTCGATAACCCGAGAAACCTTGTTTCCCTCGGCGTCGGTGTACTTGCCCTCGGGGTCCTTGAACGTCGCGTGCTTCATTTCAAGCCACAGGTCATTGCCTTCTCGGGTTCTTTCGCCAACGCCCGCAAACATGGAGACGCCGGATGCTTCCACGGCGATGTTGCGGATGAGCTCTTGAATAAGCACGGTCTTGCCTAGTCCCGCGCCACCGAATAGGCCGATCTTGCCACCCTTGTTGAAGGGGATCAGCAGGTCAACGACCTTTAACCCAGTCTCGAGAAGTTCGACCTTGGTGCTCTGATCGACAAACGACGGCGGCGTGCGATGGATGGGCCATTTGACCTCCGTATTCACTTCGCCCTCGTTGTCGATAGGCTGGCCCAAAAGGTTAAAGACGCGGCCAAGCGTTTCTTTGCCGACGGGCACCATGATAGGTTGGCCAGTGTCCACGGCGGTCATACCCCTAACCATTCCGTCCGTTGTGCTCAAGGCAACGCAACGGACGATGTCGTCGCCCAAATGCTGGGCCACTTCGCAGGTAAGGTTGACACCTCGTTTTTCATCCTTGATCTCAATGGCGCTATTAATCAAGGGAAGCGTGTCCGCGGAAAAACGACAGTCGACGACAGGACCAAGAACTTGAATGACGGTGCCAACACCCGGCATAAATACGCGCTCCTCTAGGTTCGATATGCCCCTCAGTTCCAACAAAACCGAAAGACGGACGGGAGTATACCTAGGCCAACCCGCCGCCGCGAATTCCGCCGGTCATTTTGGGTCTGTGGACGGCGCCCCTGGCCGCTCTTTTCCCTTCCGGACTCTAGTCCACATTCTTCCAAGTCGTTCGAATGACGAAGTTGCAACCCGATTCATTGGATCCTGCATTTGGGTCCTCGGGTGATGGCATCGCGATGAGGCCTTTATCCGAACGGTGAAATCGGTCGGAAACGCACACGCCGTTTAGGGGTCTCTTTCGTCCTCCTCTGCAAACGGGTCATGGTCGTCGACGATCTCCGCCAGACGCGTGTTTGGCCTCGTCTGGTCCACTCGTTTTTGCCAAGCATTGCGTTCCTCGATTCCGATTGCGTCGAAAAAGTCGGTCCAAACCTCGTTCCTGAACTGGCGGAATTCCGGATCAACGTTCAGGATGACCATGCTCTTCATGCATCTCGAAGCGGCCGTATAGAAGAGCGACGCGACTTTGGCCCGCTCCTCGTCGTTCTGAGCGGGAATCGGCGTCCATAGCAAAATAACGTGTTGCGACTCCCATCCCTTAAAGCTATGGATGGTGCAGGCTTTGAATCGGCCGTCCGCTTCGTGAAAGGCGAGCTTTTGCTTCCGGACGAATGCGCGGTCCGACCCATGCCGCTCAACAGCCAAGTTGTCTCCGAAGATATGCTTGACGGTGTTTTGCCCGAAGTCTCGGCAAATAGCCCCAACGATTCGCGTGCCGATTTGCTTCCGATGGGTCAGAATTATGATGTCGGCGGGATGAGCACCCGGAAACTGTCTTTGAATCAGGCGAACGGCGCAAGGAACGGCTTCGATGCCGGCGGCTTCGCTCTTCAGATCGGCCCACCAAAGCGGGTAGCGATCGATTCCTTCCAGCTCCGGGAAGTGGATACCGCTTGGAATTAGCGGTTCGTCCGCTTCGTCCCCCACACGGTTCTTTTCTGCCACAAAGTTCAGCCACTTGGCGACGAAGTCGGGTAGCCGCTGACTGTTTCCGTTGATCTGCCTCCAAGCCTTGAAGGGCACTGGAAGCCGATTCCATAGTTTGAACCTTCCGTGGACGTCCTGGCGCCCGTCGGCGAAAAGCACGAGTTCGCCGTCCGGAGCCAAAAAGCGATGCAATGCTTGAATCTGCTCCGTGTCAAAGTCTTGCCCCTCGTCGATGTAGATGGCGTCGAACTTTGGCACTCCGTAGAGCGCGCTCGTCGATGTGTCTGAGAAAAGGCAGTCGACGATTTCCATCAATGACTGGTTGGCGGCTTCACCTGGTTCAAAGGCGATGCCGGCTTCGACCTGCTGATCATAGAGGAATCCGTGGAAGTGGCGGACAAGGATGTTCTCCCGTGCCTCGGGCTTAACCACTGCTTTTCGAACCAGCCCGTAGAGGTAGTTGGCCATGGTGATGTGGAAAGTCGTGACGAGCACTCTCTTCCCGAGTTTTGCCGCCCTGGCCGCACGGAGCGCCACGATGTGGGACTTGCCGGTTCCGGCGCCCCCGCGAATGCGTTCAAAGTTTTGTACGGCTTGGCCCTCATGGCCAGCCTCATCGAAGAAACCGGGCTGCGCACGTTTCTTATCCCATTTGGTTAGGCAAAGCCGCCTCTGTGCGGGCTGGGCCGCCAAGCTGGCATTTACACACTCCGGAAGCCCGAGGCAGGGTTCCAGCGACTTGAGAACCGCTTCCGATTCGGGCCCCCCAAACTGCCGACTGCTCCTCGTCGTGAAAGCGATAAGCCCGATTTGCTCGACATCCTCGCGATGAACGACGTTGATGGAGAGTTGCCTTGCCTCTCGCTCGAAGATCTCTAAGGCCTGGGCCTTCGTTGAGCGGTGGAAATATATGAACGACCTCAAGATGCTAGTCGAGCGCCCCTGTTCGCTCCACGATGCAAGAGGGCCTGACAGAAATCGATTGCGAACGAGTTGAGCCTGCAAGATCGGATTCCCCCGGATTTGGGCTCTTCCGACGAACGCTCTGTCGGCCAGCTGCCCTTTTCCTCTCCAATACAGGTTCTCAAGTTGCCAGTCCTTAACCTCGATGTGGATGACTTGTTGCTTGGTGTTGAGGAGAACAATGTCGGGGCGCAATCCAAGGAAATAGGGCCGCACGAAGATTCTCCACTGGTCTCCTAGGTTTTGGTCGAAGAGGGTCAGAAGGTACCGTTCACCTTCTGTGAGGGCCATCTGTCCGGTCCAACCGTTGATCGTATCCCAGCTTGGGACGACCCTGCCCGCAGTTGCTTCCTGTTTGTTCGAGATTTCTTCGCGTGTGGGTTCTGACGGGACTTCGTCGCATGCCGGCTCGAGGCCCAGTCTTGGAAGAATGGCCTTAATCCCGGCTATGGCAAGTTGTGCATGTTCCGAGTCAAGCATATCGAGACCGTGTGCGGCTACGTTCCTCGCTTCGCGCAACAAATGTGCGGCATCGATCAGGTCTCCCAAATCGCTTTTGATAACCGGGTCTTTCAAGAGATCCAGTAGCGGTGGTCTTATGTGCGGTTCCAGACCTAGACGGTAACGGCAAGCCAACTCAAGGCATCTGCCGACATTGTGAATAGCGGTCGTTGGATACCGGAATTTTAGCTCTTCTGCGTCGTAAAGGACGCCAAGGATTTCCTCACGCATATAATCATCAATGGGCACGCCCATATGAAGCATTCTAGCTCTTTCGAAGCAATAGCCGTTTGAACTTTTATCGCGCTTGCCGCATGGCTCGATCACTCTGCCTGGCAGTGTGCGCGATAAGTTTCGTTCAAGTTGAACGGGATCAAGTCCGTCTGTATTGCCGTTGCCCTTCTCTAGTCCTATAAACGCAACCCTAGAATGCCGATTGCGGTAAGCATTCAAAGCACCGAACCGCGAGTTTTCGTAGGAACCTGGTTATGACTGAATACTCTTCGCGGTAAAATCGCGGTGGGACGGTAGGATTACACAAATGAAACGCTTCTTTCGCTGGCTGAAAGCCATTTTCAACCGTGGTATGGACAAGCTGGAAGATCCGGAAGTCATGCTGGATCAAGCGCGGCGCGACATGCAAGAGAGCCTGAACGCCAACCGCGAAAAGGCTGTTCAAGCGATCACGCAGAAGAACCAGCTTCAAAGGCTTTTGGAGGAGGCAAAGAAAAAGTCAGCCCAGTACGAGAGCCAGGCGACGCTGGCCTTGCAACAGGGCAACCGGGATTTGGCTCGGGATTTCATCCGCCAAAAAACGGCAAATGATCAGAACATCGTTTCCTTGCAAGCGTCCTACGACCAAGCGCTTCAGACCGTCGAGGCCGTGAAGATTGCCATCAAGCGCCAAGAGGACGAGGTTCGCAAGAAGACGGCCGAAGCCTTGACTCTTAAGGCCCAGTGGAAGCAGGCGCAAATCCAATCGTCCATTACCAAAGCGCTTCAAGGCTTAACCTTTGAGAACGAATACGAGGGATTCGGCGCGGCGAAAGAGCGCATCAATGAAGCTCAGAGCGAAGCGGCGGCCCGAAACGAGATGATGGCCGAAAGCCTGCATGGCAAGGTCATGGCCATGGAGGACAAAGCCATGGACTACGAGGCCGAGGCCGAATTGCAAAAGCTCGAGGAAAAGCTGGGCATGAGGGCGCCGGCGTCGGCGCAGCAAGCCGCAGAGACTCAGCAACTCCAGCAAGTTTCTATTAATGGAACCCAAGCTCCGGTGTCTGAATCCGCCCCGGCGGCCCCCGCGTCTCAGATCGACAAAGAGCTGGAGGAGCTCGAGAAGAGACTCAACGAAGGCAAACCGTAATTCTTCACTGCGTGCCGGCCTTTTTGTCGGCACCGAACGGCCTTTCAGCAAAGACCGGTATCTTCTGTGCTGACGGCGAAACATTCATGCCCCCAGTAATTCGAGCTTTTTTGCCCAACGTCTCAATCGCAAGGCTTGCTTGGAGACAAGACCTTGGATTATGGCTGTGCATCCCGAGCCGGGTTTCCACCTTTCTTACAACTCATGGAGAAGCGCAGATCCAAAGGGTTCGTCATGGGGGATCCAAGATCGCTTCAATCCGGTCAGTGAAGGTCGTGTCGATTCACAACGAAAACCAAGACGAGGCTCCAGGCAGCCACGCATAGCTGTGCGAATGGAAACTGCAAGTTTGGCGGCAGAAAATAAATGCAAGCTTGCAACGGCAACCAATAAATCCACATGGGAAGAAGCATCGGCGCGTAACGCTCCAACAGGATCGCCTTGTCGAGCGACCGAAAAGTCTTGACCGGGTTGCCGCCGTTCAGGCGCAGAAGCGTTAGACCCACAAAGATCGGCAAAGAAACGAACGGCGAGTAGCCAAAAGAGTCCGTGAGAATCTTTTTGACGACCGTGCCCAGGCTATTGTCAGTTCCGTACCAGATTCCCATGATCCAGTAGAACCGCTCGCAAAAGACCCCGTTCACGGAGAACATCAAGGCGTTGTGCGCGGCGTCGGCGATCCGTCTCCTGCCCCAATCGCGGTCTCCCATGACCGTTTTGACGACTTCCGGGATCACGGAACCGGCGATCACCGAGCTAAGGAAGGCGAAGAGAATCGGATGGGCCCCTTTTGCTTCGCCAATGCGGTCCAAGACCGAGCGGAACTCCTCGAATCGATAGTAGACGATCACCGTGCCTATGCTCAGCAGTTGGATGAATAAAACGGAGCGCAATCGCTCACGGGCAGCTTGCCACGCGGGAGCGATTGCTTGTTGAAAGAAACTTTTGCCGGGATCAGCAAACTTAGGGATATGGCCATTTTGACAGAATGCTAGCACCTTTGTTCAGGACGCTGAGCCGGTCCCTGCCACGGTTTCACGCAGCTGGCCCTTGCATCAAAGGCTGACACTCAGGGCACATGCATTAATACGCTTATAAATGGACAGTCGTTGAGTCGAGCCAAGAGCCCAAGTTGCAGGTTGCCAATCATGGGACAATCCAAGCAAGGGCTCTCCACGATAAATCTAGGGCAGACGGATTCGACTTGCATCGGCAATCTTAACGTTTTCACAACCTCCTTTTAACTTGTTCTTGGCAAAGGACTGCCACAATCTTGCCATGAGGAGAAGTGCATTCACCTTGATCGAGCTGTTGGTCGTGATCGCCATCATAGCGATCCTCGCAGCCATTCTTTTTCCGGTCTTTGCCCAGGCCAAGAGTTCCGCAAAGAAAACGGCCTGTCTATCTAACTGCAAGCAAATCGGTCTCTCGGCGGCTCTTTACGCGGCTGATAACGACGACGGTTTGCCGGCCTGGAACGAGTACTACGGGCGCGCGGGAGCGTTCCCGGAAACGCCGACATCAACCTACGCGGGCTTTGACTGCGTTGGCACGCTAAACAACAACACGAACTCGGGCGAAATGCGGGGTTGCTGGCATGCCAAGCTCGCCCCCTATATTCGCGACGGCAAAGTTGACAGTTCGGACAAGGCCGTCACGAACAACTCGGGAGTCTGGCACTGCCCCGAGCAAGGATCGCAAGGAGAGTTCGTCTACTTTAAAAACCCTGACAACACGAACACCGACCGTTACACGTTTTCTTACGGGTACAGCGCCATGGTTAGTTACACGGCCTACGTCGGCGGCTCGCCAGCCTACTACCGTTACCCGAATCTAGGCGAAAACGACATGCCTGCGTCGACCATTTTCGTTGGAGATGGAGGCGGGTACAACGGCCGAATCGCACCTCCACAAAACTTTGACTGCTACCGGAAGCGCGTTATGAAGACGACCACATACCCGAGCGGCACTTATCGAGAGATCTGCTGGGAAATCCCGGACCGCCACATGGGAGGAGCCAATTACGTGTTCCTCGATTCGCACGCTCGTTACCTGAAGGCCGAGGCGGCTTATCCGAAGCCTCTCGATCCGCTAGCGCCAACCGACGCGGAGCGCAAGGCGGCGTATCTTTCTTGTTACAAGTATTGGGCGTACAACGACTTCGATCGCCAAGCTTGCTTGGCGCGAAGTCAATAAAGTTGCTTGACGATCTGCGGGGCCGAATATGGACGGCACCCCATCCAAGCAATTGGACAAAAACCAATTCGCCCCCGGCCGACTGTCGGCCGGGGGCGCCTATTTTGGACAAGGACCCCCTAGCGAACGACGCGTCGACCGTCGTAAAGCGGTTTCACCTGCCCGTGTTTCTTAATGTAATCGATGATGGTTTGAAGTCTGCCCTTGCCCGTGTCGACGACTTTGTGGTCTTTCATCTGCGTGCCCGCAAAATACGAGTTTGCCGCGCCTTTGTAAACCCGGTCGTCTTCGATCGGCTCGCCGTTGATCGTCGCTTCGACAAGTTGCTTGTTCTCGATCCGGTACCGAATTCCGGACACGGCGGGCCTTGCCCGCGTCAGGATCTCTTTGATTTGCCTGCCGCTCAGCTCGAAGGTAACGATGCTGTTGTTGAAAGGATCGACCATTACGATGTCGCCAACGGTGATCTTGCCCTTCAGAATTGGAGCACGAACACCGTAAAGGTTTTCGAACTCGAACTCGACTCCGAACGTTTCGCGCACGGCATCGGCCACCAAGTTGTAGTTCGCTAGGTCGTCTCCAACCTCGGTGAAGTCGTCCAACGCCTCGCCAAGGACTTCGCCATACTTGGAGCTGATTTTCGACCAGTACCGGTCCACCACTTTGGCGACTTTGCGATCTGGCTTCAGCTGGGCACTGATGGGAAGAAGCCTGGCGCGATAAGCGGCCACTCGCCACTTTTTGTCATGGCCTTGTTCAAAAGTCAAATCAAGCCGACCCAGTTCCCCGCCCCATTGGTGGGCTTGTGCGATGATGGTGCCTGCGCCTGGTTCTCCAATATACTTGCCGACCGGCAAGCGCGTGTGTGAGTGCCCGCCCAGGATTACATCGATGCCTTTGACAGCTTTTGCGATTGCCTCATCCTTGTCATATCCGGCGTGGCTGAGCATGACCACGACATCCACTTTCGGCTTCAACTCTTCGACCGTTCTTCGGGCAGCCGCAATTTCACCATCGAATTCTACACGGTTTCTTGCCGCAGGATAGGTACGCGAGTCGGTTGTTATGATGCCGAAAAGACCGACTTTAACAGGACCCGCCGTGACGATGGCATACGGTGGCATCAGCGACTGGCCCGTGGATTTGAGTGTGGCGTTCGCACAAAGCAGTTTTCGTTTGGAATCTCGGATCAGTTTATTCAATTGTTCGAAGGTGTTGTTGAACTCGTGGTTGCCCAGCACGCCGAAGTCGTAGCCGACGGCGTTCATGGCCTCGTTGTCGGCGTCCCCTCGGAACTCGGTTGAAAAGGGCGTTCCGTCGCAGAAGTCGCCGAGATCCACCACCCAAACCGGCTGCCTGCCGAGCTCTTTTTTGATGGCCTTAATCAACGTTGCCCGTCGCGCAATCCCGCCGATGTCGGCGCGCACTGGCAGCTGCGCTTCAACGGAATCCTTCGGAACGAGATCGGGGTAACTGAATGGCAAGAGACGGCCGTGGGTGTCGTTGGTGTGCAATAGAGTCAGCTTGGCCGTCTGCCCAGCAAGGACGACGGCAGCCGCAAGCCACACAACAATGGACATTAAGCTTCGAATCGGGTTTTTCATGGTTAAACGTTGGGGTTTTCGGGTTTTCCTTCGTCAGGCTCTTTGCGCTTCTGCGCCTCCACCACCAGGCCGACGATGATCAGGATGACGCCGATCGTCGCAACCGAGATCATCACCGGCATCGCCTTGGTGAAGAGATAATAGCCCAGAAAAAGAAGAGCGGCGGCCGCAACGAGCAACACGCCGAAATAGATGAGTTTGTTTTTTGGCATACCTCCACCCCTTTTCCTTAAGCATACGCGATTCGCAACTCCCCACTTTAGGCCATTTGGGGGCGCATCACGTGTCATTGTTGGTTTTGCCGACAGGGTCATTGATCGTGTCGGCCACGACGGCCCTTGTCAAGAGGCTGCTTTTCTGCCAGGCGATCTCCATCAAGAACTGCTTTGCCTGTTCGAAAGAGCCCGATTTGCACATCTCGATGAGCGTCTGGACGTCCCGCCTCAACCATGCCGAATCGACCTGCTGATGGCCTAGCACCGCCTTGATCTTCGGATTCGGGGTATCGGCTAATGACTCCTTGTCGTAAATCAACTCCTCGTGGAGCTTCTCGCCTGGGCGAATGCCAGTGATCTCGATGGGAATGTCCTCGCCGGGCTCAAGACCGTGCAAGCGGATCAAGTCCACGACGAGGTCATAGACACGAACCGGTTCGCCCATGTCGAGGATGAACACTTCGCCGTTCTTGCCCATCGCTCCAGCCTCGACGATCAGCTGCACAGCCTCGGGTATGGTCATAAAGAAGCGGGTCATGTCCCGATGGGTGACGGTGACGGGCCCGCCTCGCATGATCTGCGATTTGATCAGCGGAATAAGGCTCCCCCGGCTTCCCAACACATTGCCAAACCGGACGACCGCGAATTCCGTCTCAAACTCTTGGCTCATCGAGGCCACGATCAACTCGCAGACCCGCTTGGTGGCCCCCATGACGCTCGAGGGGCGAACCGCCTTGTCGCTGGAAATCAGAATAAACTTCTTAACGCCGTACTTGGCCGACAAGTCCGCCACGACTTGGGTTCCGTAAACGTTGTTCATCACGGCCTCGTAGACGTTCGACTGCATCAGCGGCACGTGCTTGTGCGCTGCCGCGTGGAAGACGATGCCTGGACGATAGGTTTCCATGATTCTCCGCATCACGGGCTCGTCCCTCACGTCAGCAATGACACACGTTGGGAAGAAGCCGTGAGCGTGAACGAGTTCTTGTTCTATCTCATAAAGGCTGTTCTCACCCTTGCCCAAAAGAATGAGACTCGCGGGTTTCAGCTTGGCGATCTGACGGGCGAGTTCGCTTCCAATCGAACCTCCACCGCCTGTGATCATCACGTGCTCGCCGGCTATATATTGGGAGGCCTTTTCAATATCGACGGCCACCGGCTCGCGCCGCAACAAATCGGTGATGTCGACGTCGCGCAACTGGTTGGAGAGTTGTTTTTCAGGATGGATCAGCGAAACCACCGATGGCAACACGCGGATTCGCGCCGGCGTATCGGCGACTAGGTTGACAACGCGCCGAATCAGTTCGCCGCTGGCCGACGGCAATAGTATCAAAACCTGTTCGATGCCCATGCGCTTGACCACCGCTGGGATGTCGCTGATACGGCCCATGACCGGAACGCCGTGGATCCTCGTCATGTGTTTTTGAACGTCGTCGTCAACGATGGCCACGACCCGGTATTCCGATCTTGGAAGACGCGCCAGCTCACGGATGACGATCTCTCCCGCGCGCCCCCCGCCGACAACAAGGGTTCGCTTTTTCGCAACAGAATGCTTGACGTGTCCTTCCCGCGATAGACTGACAGCCCGGTTGATCAAGCGGGCAGTGCAAAGCGAGCTACCAAGAATAAACGTATAAAGGATCGGTGCCAACCAAAGCCCGCGAGTTGTCGGCGGCAAATCGATTGCTGTCTCGCCGATCGCTGCGAAGAAGCCAACGACAACGCACACACCGATCACGTTCAGCATGTCGCGAAGGTCGTAATAGCTTGGAATCACCGCGTAAAGCCCCCGCCAGGTCAGCAGAAAAACAGCGATGACTCCCAGCGGAACGGACATTCCGACCAAATTGACAACGGAAGGATCTGTGACAGAACCGTATCGGGTGAAATAGCTCAGCCAAAGGCAAACGTTGGCCAAGGCAAAGTCGATGCACCAGGGACCGATCAGTTTTCGGACCGCCATCGTCCTGCCAACGGCCGCAACAACATGCTCCTCGGAGTTTTCCGGGCGGTTCTGTCCGTCGCTCATCTCAACTTCTCGCCAGCGATGTAAAACACCTTGCAATCGGCGAGGCTTTCGCCTTCCTGAACTCTTTCCAGTTTACCAACTTCGGCGAAGTGCTCCCCTATCTCATCCGGGAGAACGATCAGCTTGCCATAAGCAAGCCGCTTCATCAGCTCCTTTCCCTTCATTGTGTTTGGAATCAGGTGCATGGATACGACCAATTTTCTGGCAAGCCCTAGAAGTTTTGACTTGATCGACCTTGGCTTATCAGGGAAGCCTTTCCAGATACGAACGTCAAAACCCTCCAAAACCAGCATTTTTGCCAGCTCTTGAGCAGAGAAGTAGCGGGTGGCGCGGTCGCAAGGGTTGAAGGTGTGGTATTCACAGTTCGCAGAAACCAACACCAGCGTTCCTCCGGGTTTCAACACTCGGTTTGCCTCGCGCAAAAAGGCAGCCGCGTCCGGTAGGAAGTAGATCGCCTCCATCATGATCACCGTGTCGAACGAAGCGTCCGGGAAGGGCATGGACTGGGCGTCTGCATCGTGCACCGGAATTCGATCACCATAGTGTTGCCTTGCCTTCTTGATGAACTGTGGGTCGTAGTCCGCGCCGACAATTGACTTGGCCTTTGCCGCTAAGTAGCCGAGGCCCATCCCAGCTGCGCACGACATTTCAAGAACGTCCTTGCCTTCGCAGAAGCCTCTCGCAAACGCATACCTGGTCATCAACATCGAGGCGTTTTCCTTGGTCACTCCTATGCCAGGCGCCTCGGAAACCAAAGAAAAGTCTCGGTTTTGCATTTAATCACTGACCTGCCAACAAACAATGCAACTTACTTATTATGGCTGAAGCGTCGATCCGGTATCTTGCCCGCAAATAAGCCTGAGAACCGACAACGCTGGAAAAACCGGACCGGAGGCCCACCCTGGCAAACTTGCGAGGAAAAATGCCTTGTTCGACGCAAGCTTCGCAAAAGGCCCCCGCCAGCCCACCTTCGACCACATGTTCCTCGATGGTGATGGCGGCCCGAGCTTCTGCCGCCGCTTGAAGCACGGTATCGGCGTCGAACGGCTTCAGGCAGGACACGCTGACAACCGTGCACGACAAGCCGGTTTTTTCAAGCTCGTCTGCCGCATTCAAAACCTCTCCTAGAATGCCCCCCGTCGCTATGAGGGCAGCGTCGCGTCCTTGACGCAGGACCCTGGCCTTGCCAAGTTCGTACTTCTCGCCGTCTCGATTCGTTCGGCCTGCGTGAGACTTGTCGAGGCGCAGGTAGCAAACGCCTGGCGTCTGAACGCAGGCTGACGTCGCCTCCTGAACCTCCCAAAGGCAACCGGGTGAGAGCACCGTGACGTTCGGAATGGCCCGCATGACGGCAAGATCCTCGGTTGCGTGATGCGACATCCCCAACGCGCCGTAGCTGAACCCGCCCCCGACGCTCACCACATTCACATTAACCTCGTGATAAGCGGCGTCGTTGCGAATTTGCTCGAGGCACCTCAGGACGGGAAAGTTGGCGATCGAGTACGTAAAAACAACGCGTCCCTCTTGGGCCATTCCCACGGCCAGGCCGGTCATGTTCTGCTCCGCAACACCGGCGTTGAGAAATTGTTTGGGAAACCGCTGGGTGTAATCGGTCAGCACTCCAAAACCCAGGTCGCCGGTGACCAGCATGATCCGCGGGTCGTGCTCGGCGATTTCAGTCAAACGGGCGATGAAGGCGTCCCTCATGCCTGTTCCAACTCCTTCATGGCCGCTTCGAACTCTTCGCCCTTGGCAACGCGGTAATGCCACAGCACGGTGTTCTCCATGAACGACACGCCCTTGCCCTTAGTGGTGTGGGCCAAAAAAACCGTAGGTCGGCTAAAGGTTTTGGGAATGTTGGCGAGCACCTGCTTCAAGGCTTCGTGATCATGCCCGTCGACCTCGACAACCGACCAGCCAAAAGCACGCCACTTGTCGGCAAAAGGTTCGAGTCTCAAAGTGTCTTCGACTGGGGCCAGACTTTGAATCTTGTTGAAGTCGACGATCGCGGCCAAGTTGTCGAGGCAGTGGTGGGCGGCGAACAGGATCGCCTCCCAGTTCGATCCCTCATCGCACTCGCCGTCGCTGAGAACGCAGAAAACGCGAAACGGTTTCTGCGCCAACTTCCCGGCGTAGGCTCTGCCTGCGGCAACGGACAAGCCGTGGCCCAGCGACCCCGTCGAAAGTTCCACGCCTGGAACGCCTTTGTGAGACACATGGCCGCTCAGGTGTCCTCCGTCAAGGTAGTATCCTTCGAGCCAATCCTTGGGAAAGAAACCCGTTTCCGCCAAAGCCACGTAAACCGCTGCGCCGGCGTGGCCTTTACTGAGGATGAAGCGGTCCCGCCCGTCCCAATTCGGGTCTTCGGGCCTTAGCCGAAGCACGTCTCCATAAAGAACAGCCATAATGTCGGCCACGGAGAAGACGGCTCCAATGTGGGAACCGCCTCCGCGGCTCGTCATCTTCAGAGCCTCGATCCGAATTCGCTGGGCCAGCTCACGCGTGTCCATTCAACGATAGAAAGCCTCGACCTGATCGCAAACGTAGGAAACGTCGTCGTCGGACAAAGTTAGGTTCATCGGCAACATCAGACACCTCTCGAAGAGCCTTTCGGTGTTGGGCAATCGGGCATTCAGTCCAAGAGCCTTGAATTGGTGGACGGCCTTTCCTCCCCATTGAATCAGAGTCCCGACTCCGCGCTCCTTTAAGAACGCTCGCAACCCATCGCGGTTTTCGGCCTCGATTTCGTAATTCTGGAAGGTGTCGTAATGGTCCGGGTCGCTGTCGGGCGCAGGCGGAAGAACGAGCTGAGGCAACCGGCCCAGCCGGTCTTGGTAGATCCTCGCAAGGGCCCTCCGTCGGTCGATGATGGCCTGGTACTCCTTGAACTGAAGGTCGAGAATCGCGGCCTGAAGGTTGTCAAGCCTGGAGTTTCCAGCCCAGAGCTCCACCTCGCCGTCCTCGTTTCGGCCGTGGTCCCGGTAAAGCCGAACGTAACGAGCCACGCCGTCGTCATCCGTCACGAGCGCGCCGCCGTCGCCCATGCAACCCAAAATCTTGGCCGGGTAAAAGCTGAAGGTGCCCGCCAGGCCGAACGTGCCCGCAAACCTGCCCTTGAACTTGCTGCCGAGGCCTTGGGCTGAATCTTCAACAATGATAAGGCCATGCTCCGAGGCTATTTCGCCAATGGAGTCCATATCGGCCGTCCGCCCATTGAGTTGCACTGGCATGATCGCCTTGGTTTTTGAAGTAATGGCCTGCCTGACGGAATCCGGATCGATCAGGTGGTCCGGACCGCAGTCGACGGGCACAGGCGTGGCGCCGACGGCAACGACCGCTGAAGGGGAGGCCACCATGGTGTGCGACGGGAAGATGACCTCGTCTCCTGGGCCAATCTTGGCAGCCCGCAAGGCCAAAACCAACGCATCCGTGCAGTTGGCCAAACCAATTGCGTGCCTGACCCCCAGGTATGCCGCGAGATTCTGCTCGAACTGCGCCAAATCCTTTTGAAGAATGAAGGCACCTCGGCGCAACACGTCGCGAAAAACGGCGACATACTCGTTCTCCCGATCCGCAAATGCCCTCGAATAATTAAAAAACGGAACCGATTTAGTTGCCATGAATACTGACCAATCCGATAGGTAGCGCCGATCCGAACGTTTTGGCTCTTTATGGACAAAGGACCGCATATCGAGCGACGACGCCCCAAAGGAGGACGTTCATCCGGAACGGCTGTCTTAGCTTACCCGCTTTGAGGCACGGTTCCCTATCGGCTCAAAAGGCACGGACAGCCTCGACAAGGGCTTCGACGTTTTCGATCGGAACGTCCGGTTCGATCACGTGCGTGGGTGCGACAACGATGGGCACCCCTTGGCGCGCCCACTTGGCGCAGTTCTCCACTTCCCGCTTGACATCATCCGGCGTGCCGAACGGCATCGTCGTCTGAGTGCCGATCATGCCCCAAAAACCAATATGGCGACCCCATTTGCCAGCCACGTCATCAAGCGACATGCACTCGGGCTGCACGGGATTCAGGATGTCAATGCCGGTCTCGATCAGCTCCGGCAACACATCGGACACGTTGCCGTCAGAGTGATAGAAGACGGCCGCCTGGGTGGCACTGGCCCGGGCTTCGTCGACGACGGCTTTCAACCTTGGCTTGAAGTGATTTCGCCAAAGATCCAGTCCCATGAGCATGCCGCGCTGGGTGCCTATGTCATCGCCCAGAAGAATCACGTCGCAGCCGGCTTTGCCATAAGCTCGAACCGCTTGAATCGAGCGGTGGGTGAACCAGTCCAGAATCCAGAATCCCACAGGGTTGTTCTCGGCCAAATCGATGAACAAGTTGTCCATGCCGCGCAAGTACCAGGCCGATTCAAACACCGTGCAAGCCATCGATCCAACGGCCACGCGGTCTTCGGCGTGAATCGCCTCCACTTGGCTCTTCAGTTTTTCATAGACCTTGGGCGAGTCGACATCGGGCCAAGGCAACGCTTCCAACTGCGTAACTTCAGAGACAACGGCGACCGGGTGCGCCATTTCCCGCAAGTGATAGGCATCGCCGAGGGTCTCGAGGGAAGGCGTAAGGTTGGTGAAACCAAAAAGGCCTATCGTGGCATTGTCCGGCACGTGAAAGCCGATCGCTTCGTAAGCGGCCTTCCAGTCGGATGCATCGTGGGTGTAATCGGGATAAACGGTGTCGAAGTCGATATCGTAAGCCTTTCTAACGTCGCGGGTGCCTCGATGTTTTTCGAGCTTGTCCAGAAACGGCTCGGTGGTCCAAATGTCCAGAAACAGACGGTCGGCCCCCTCCCGGCGCATCATCTTTTTGAAGGCTTCGACGCGGCTCATGGTTTTACGGCCTGGCAGATCGCCTTCAGGTGCTCCGGCGTGGTTCCGCAACACCCGCCGACCATGCTTACCCCCATACCGACGAGCCGGCTGGCCAAATCGGCCATCTGCTGGGGCGTGGCCAAATAAGTCAGCTTGCCATCGATCATTTTGGGGGCGCCTGCATTAGGCTGAACGATGACGGGCTTGCCCTCGGCCGCCTTCAAGATGGCTTCGGCCAGCCGCGCGTAATCGTCCAGGTCCATGTCCTTTCCGCAGTTGGCGCCAACCACATCCGCGCCTTCCTCCAGCACAGCTTCGATGCATGTCGGCACGTCTTGGCCCATCATGGTCCGGTGCGTAACGCCATCGGCCCGGTCGAACGCATATGTTGCGATCACTGGCAACCCCGTTCGCTTGGCCGCTCGGCACGCCAGGCGCATTTCTTGGGCGTCGGTCATGGTTTCGATGATGATGCCGTCGGGGCCGGCCTCCTTGAGCGCTTGGGCCTGTTCCTGAAAGAGAGCCAGCGCTTCGTCAGTGGTTGTCAGCCCGAACGGTTCAAGAAAGTCGCCGAACGGGCCGATGTCGCCCAGCACCCAGCAACCGGACGCGCCGCGCCTGGCCCTTTCCACGCCGGCCTTGTTCAGTTCGACGATCCGGTCCTCAGCGCCGTGTTGGGCAAGCACGTGCTTGCAACCGCCGAAAGTGTTGCTGGTCGCAAAATCGCAACCGGCCTCCTTGTAAAGGGCATGGATCCCTTCGACCTTGACGGGCTCCTCCAGATTCCAAAGGGTTCCGCAATCCCCCGGCGGCATGCCCGCCAGCATCAGTTGGGTGCCCATGGCCCCGTCGCACACCAGCACCCTCGACTCCATGGCCTCCATCCAGTTCGAATCGCTCATCAGACCTATTATGGCGCGGACTGCCGAGCCGGGGTTGTTGGCCGGTCAAAACGAGAGGGGGTTTTGTTGGAAGGCGCTTCAGGGGGTAAGGGGCCAGCCAATCCTTGCTAGCCCCTGGGCAGTGTCATCGCTTGTCTCCCGCGAGAGCATCCTTGAAAAGGCCCCAGGCCCCCGCGATCGCAGCCAGGACGATGATTCCGGCGATAATCTCGTAGGTCATCTTCTGTCTCAGACTCCTTTGACTGACAACTTGTTCATTCACGATTCGTGCTGAATTGGCCCTATCCGAATTACCAGGCCGGCCCTAAGTCCGGCAGGCTTACTGTCAGTGAACCTACCAGGTTCATGCCGCGATATACTCTGGAAGTGATCCTCGAACTGCTCAACGAACGGATGCTCGTCTTCGACGGCGCCATGGGAACCCAGATCCAAGCCGCCGGGTTGACCCCCGCCGACTTCACGTTGCCGGGCACCGACCACTTCCTTGAGGGCTGCAACGAGCTTCTCAACCTGACGCGCCCGGACGTGATCGGCGATATCCACAGGCGTTATCTTGAGGCTGGGGCCGACCTGATCGAAACGAACACCTTTGGCGCCTCCTCCATCGTTCTGGCCGAGTACGGCATCGAGGACAAGCTTTACGACATCGCCCTTGCCGCGGGCCGAATCGCGCGTTCGGCGGCAGATGCTTTTTCCACGCCGAGCAAGCCGCGCTTCGTTGTCGGCGCCATCGGACCAGGGACCAAGTTGCTTTCTCTCGGCCAAACGACCTGGGAAGAGGTCGAGAAGAGCTACACGCTGGCCTTTACGGCTCTTCTCGAGGCGGGTAGTGACGCCTTGATGCTGGAAACGATGCAGGACTTGCTCCTAATGAAGGCCGGCATCGTGGCCGCCAATCAAGCCATGGCGGAAACATCGCGAACCGTTCCGCTGTTCGTTCAGGTTACCGTCGAACAAACCGGGACCATGCTTGTCGGTTCGGACCTGGGAGCGGCGGTGAACATGGCCGAGTGCTTTCCCTCGGTCAAGGCGATCGGCATCAATTGCGCAACCGGGCCCGTCGAGATGGCCTCGCATGTGCGCTTCCTCTCTCAGAACTCCACAAGGCCGATCAGCGTTCAGCCGAATGCCGGCCTGCCCGTCATGAAGAACGGCGCGGCCTGCTACGAGCTGTCCGCCGAGGAGTTGGCCCGCCATCACGCCCACTTCGTGCGCGATTACGGTGCGGCCATGGTTGGCGGCTGTTGCGGGACGACTCCCGAACACATTCGTGCGTTGGATTCGGCGCTTTCCGAGATTGAAAGACCGATTTCGGCGCATTGGCAGAAGGTGCGCTCCCTCTTTCCTGGTTTTTCTTTCGAATATCGCACGGACGAACAGGCCGCGAGCCTTAAGCTGGTCGGATGCTCCAGCCTTTACGGTTTCCAGCCTTACAAGCAAGACTCAAGTTTCTTTATCGTCGGCGAGCGCACCAACGCTAATGGAAGCAAGGCCTTCCGCGACTTGCTTGCCGAGGAGAAATGGGACGGGCTCGTCGACTTGGCCCGGGAGCAAGAGGCCGAAGGCTCGCACATGCTCGACGTTTGCACCGCTTTTGTCGGGCGCGACGAGGTTCGCGACATGCGCTTGCTCCTCTCGCGCTACAACCTTGACGTCACTGTTCCCATCATGGTTGACTCGACGGAGGCACCGGTCATCGAAGTCGCTTTGCAGACCCTTGCGGGCAAACCGCTTGTAAACTCGATCAACCTTGAGGACGGCGGGACGAGAGCCCACCGGGTTCTGTCGCTCTGCCGACGCTACGGGGCCGGGGTTGTCGCCTTGACGATAGACGAAAAGGGGATGGCCAAGACAGCGGCGGACAAAGTCGCCATCGCCGAGCGGCTACTGGAACTGACTCGGAAGCATGGACTGCCCGACCATGATGTCTTTCTCGATTGCCTAACCTTCACTTTAGGATCAGGTGACGAGGAATTCCGCTCCGCGGCGATCGAGACCCTCGAGGCCATCCGAGAGGTGCGCCTGCGCCATCCCTTGGTCAACACGCTTCTGGGGATCAGCAACATTAGCTTCGGACTGCGCCCGCCTGCCCGAAGGGTTCTAAATTCGGCGTTTCTGCACTATGCCCTTGAGGCCGGTTTGACGGCAGCAATCGTTCATTTCTCAAAGATCAGCCCGGAGAACCAAATCGATCCGGAGGTTTGGAAGATAGCCTCGGACTTGGTGTTGGACCGGCGGGAATACGCTACTTCGGTCTGACCGTGTTGGCAGGCCAACCCATCAGGGGTAGCATTGAATGGTGCGAAAACCCTATCGCCCAAAAGCGTTCAGCGTCATGGCCAAGCCTGTCGGCGCCAGTTGCAATCTCGGATGCGAATACTGCTATTACCTGGAAAAGTCGTCCCTTCTTTTCCAGCCCCCGGCCCCTCGGATGTCGGACAGCGTTCTTGAATCGTTCGTTCGTCAGTACATCGAGGCCTCTCCGTTTGAGGTGGTTGAGTTCTCTTGGCAGGGCGGAGAGCCCACTTTGGCGGGGTTGCCATTCTATCGAAAAGCTGTTCAATTCCAGCGGAAATATGCCTCCGGCAAGCGGATATCTAACAATCTGCAAACTAATGGAACTCAAATCGACAGCGAATGGGCCGAGTTTCTCGCGGAGAACCGGTTTCTGGTCGGCATTAGCATTGACGGGCCGGAGAAACTGCACAACGCGCATCGAGCAAACAAAGCAGGTGCAGGCGCCTATGCCGCAACGATGAAGGGGCTCGAACACTTGCTCCGCCATCGCGTTGACGTTAATGCCTTGACTGTGGTAAGCAGGACAAATAGTGCCTACCCTCTAGAGGTTTACGGACATTTAAAGAGCGTCGGCTTGAAATTCATTCAGTTTGTTCCTGTTGTTGAGCGGTTTAACGATTTAGACATGCTGGCTAGTCCTGACAGAAATGAAGCGTCTAGAGTCACATCTTGGAGCGTCATTCCCGACCACTATGGTTCGTTCTTGGTTACCATCTTCGACGAATGGATACGCAAAGACGTCGGTCGCGTTTTCGTGCAGCTTTTCGACGTTGCATTGAACGCATGGATGGGATACGAGCCGCCATTATGCTGGTTCTCAAAGGCGTGCGGAAATGCTTTGGTTCTCGAGTACAACGGCGATCTCTTTTCGTGCGACCACTTTGTGTACCCGGCGTATTTTCTAGGCAACATCCAAGACGATTCTTTGGCTTTGTTGTCTCAGTCTGAGAAACAGAGAGATTTCGGATCAACTAAGTCCCAACTGCCGCAGTACTGCCAGAATTGCGCCGTTCTATTTGCCTGCAATGGCGAATGTCCCAAAAAGCGGTTCGCCAAGACCCCTTCGGGGGAGCCTAGATTGAACTATCTGTGCCCGGCCTATAAACGTTTCTTCCGCCATGTCGATCCCTATATGAAGCGCATGGTCAAGCATATTCGCTATGGCCGCCCTGCATCCGAGATCATGGTCGACTTGGCACGGGGCAAGCCATTGTGAAGCGTTTCCAGGCAATACATGCTCTTTTGTCTTGTCGATCTCGACTTCGATTCGCCTACGTCAACATGTCTGCTCTTCCCGACGGAGGCAACAGACATCCTGCACATTCCCAATGATCGGCGCTCAGGTACGATAACAACTTCATGGCACTTCGGCTAGCGCTTTTCGACTTTGACGACACCCTGTTCGATCACAAGGGAACAGTAGAGGTATCTTTCGTCAAGATGCGGCGCAAGCATGCGTTCCTCAAAGCGAAGCCCATCGATTCGGTCATAGAGGTCTACCACGAATAGCTAGAGACAATGCACCCTGACATCTTGGCGGGACGACTAACGATAGAAGAGGGGCGCGCAAAGCGCTTTCGCGACTTGGCGGAGCATTGCGGAGTAGCGATATCGGATGAAGAAGCCCTTGGCCTTGCCAAAGAGTATCGGCGGATTTATTGCGATTCTGAACTTGTGTCGCAAGGCGCCCATGATTTGCTTCATTACTGCCAAAGCCGGTTTACTATCGGGATAGTCACCAACAATATCCGAATTGAGCAGGAGACTCAAGCAAGAAACCTTGGCATTGACCAATATATCGACTTCATTGTGACTTACGAAAACGTGGGAGTGATGAAGCCTGATCCCAAGATGCTCCAGAAAGCTCTTGAGCATGCGAAAGCTTCGTCTGACGAGGCTGTGCTTATCGGCGATTCCTTGGCTACAGATGTCGCAGCGGCAATACGTATGGATATGCGCTGCATCTGGCTTTGCTCGGATGAGGACTATGAAAGAAAAGGCCGGCCTCAACACCGGAAGGTCGTGCGCATCAACTCGCTTAGGGAAGCCATCGGCGTCCTAGAAGGGTTTCAAGGACGGCAAGATTAGACCTATAAGGTTAGGCTTGAATCTGACGCACGAAACGGTTAGTCGGGGATAGCTGCGGAAGCGAACCTTAAATGATGCTCGAGGCTGAAGATCTGCTCGACTTGCTCGGGGGTCAGGTTGGATTTGACGTCAGGATCGTTCGACACCGAAGTCTTGAAGTCCTGGCCGTCCCATGCCAGAGCGGCGTTTCGTTGCGCAACCTTATAAGCGGCTTCGCGGCTGAGGCCGGCGCGGATCAGAGCCACCATCACGTGCTCGCTAAACACCAGATCGCCCATCTTGCGCAGGTTCGCCATCATGTTGTCCGGCAAGACCACCAGTCCGGCAAGGATGCGGGTCAAGCGATTCAGCATGAAATCGACCAGCTGAAAAGTGTCTGGAAACACGATCCTTTCCAGCGAAGAGTTGGTTAGGTCGCGCTCGTGCCAGGTCATCACGCTCTCCAGCATGGCATGGGCGTTTCCACGAACGATACGGGCCAATCCGCAGACGGTTTCCGAGTTCCACGGGTTGCGTTTGTGAGGCATGGCGCTGCTTCCCGTTTGGCCTTTGGCAAATTCCTCTTGAACCTCCAAAATCTCCGTCCTCTGAAGGTTGCGCAGTTCCGTCGCGAACCGTTCCAGCGACCCTGCCAAAACGGCAAGATCGGCCATCAAAGCAGCATGGCGGTCGCGCGCGACGATCTGGGTGGCCGCCGGGTCGGGGCTCAAGCCAAGCCGCGAACAAATCGAGGCTTCCATTTCCGGCGACACGTGCGCGTGAATGCCGACCGCACCGCTAATCTTTCCGACGGCAATCTCCTTACGAGCGGCCTGCAGCCGGGCAATCGAGCGGTCGATTTCGTGCATCCATCCCCCTAGTTTGAAGCCGAAGGTAATCGGTTCGGCGTGGATGCCGTGGGTCCGCCCGATCATGGGAGTTTCGGCATGCGCATGGGCTAGCGCGCCGACAGCAGAGCGCAGGTTCCGGCAAGACTCGATGAGCACGTCGCAGGAATCCCGCATCATCATTCCAAGGGCGGTATCGATAACATCGTAGCTCGTGACCCCAAAATGCACCCATCGGCTCGGCGACGGCTCTCGGGGGCACTTGGCTGAGATGTTCTCGCTGACGCATCGGACAAACGCCATCAAATCGTGGCGCGTTTCTTTCTCAAGCTCGTCGCATCGGGCAAGGTCGAAAGACGCGCCGTTTCGAATCGCCTCCATGTCTTCTGGGCTGATTTCGCCCTTTTCGGCGTAAGCTTCACAGATGGCCACCTCGACTTCCAGCCACTTTTGGTATTTCGCTTCCCGAGACCAAATGGCGTTCATCTTGGGCGTGCAGTATCGATCAATCATGAGGTGAAGAGAGTACCTTTGGCGCAGTGATGAATGCCAACTGCACAGGGCCTTGCGTGTCGGCGGTCGACGCCATTCCGGAATGGGTCACCCAGCTGAGCAGAAGGTCGAGGCAAAAGTAAACGGGGCTAACCGAAAAAGGTAGCCCCACTTTTCGAAAGAATGAGCCGTTTTACTTCTTCGACGTGATCAGCACATGGCCCGTCTCTGGATCGTACTCGACGTTGACGTTCAGCGACTCCTTGATGAAGCTCAGCGGAACGATTGTCCGGCCGTTCTCGATGAACGGGGCAAGCTCCAACTCGAGCGGCAGGTTGTTGACCTTGGCGAGTTTGTCGCCGATTTTTATCCAGATGGTTCGGCCTTCGGCCTTCGCATCGACCGTCTTCGTGAAGTGCTTCCAATTGACCTCGCCGCCGGCTTGCTGGAGCAAGTGTCGGAACGGGGTCAAGGGTACTCCATTCTCGACTCTCGGGTTCACATCGAATTCCACAAACTTCGAGTTGAGCAGAATCGAGTAGGTCGGCAGGTTGGGCAACTTCTGACCGCGCGTGATCGGCACCATGCGCGTTGCGGAGACGACGTTCTTAACCGCAACGGTGCTCGAAACGGGTGCCGAGTAGGCTACACGGGTTCCCGTCGGGGTCATGTGCTTGGGACCCATTGTGACAGAAGGGGGAACCACCGTGTTTTTTAAGCCCGACGGATTGCCGATGCCAACTTTCATGGGATTCTTGCTGGTCAGAACCGCTTTCGGGGCGATGGTTTCACCGGTCGACTTGATGTCCAAAGACCCACCCGTGCTCAAATTCGATCGCGGCCCAGACTCCCCACCGACGGGAACGGCTTTGCCGGTCCGGTTGCCCATCGTCGAAATATCCACGGATTTGCTCGGTCCGGCAAGAAAATCTTCGCGCTGGGTTTGGCCGCTCGGGTTGTTGACAAACACCTTGACCTTCGGAGTTTTGAAGGTGGTGCTGCTGCTGTCGAGCACCCAAGCTTCCAGCTCATGCCAGCCGTTTGGTTCCTTTGTGCTGTCCCACATGTATTCGAAAGGAGGGGTGTTCAACATTGACTTGAATTGGTTGTCGATGAAGAAGCTCACATACACGTTCTTCATCTCTTGGCCAAAGCCAAGCTTGATGGCAACCGGCCCCTGAACTGTCGCGCCAACCTTGGGCACTGAGAGGAACACGGGACCGTTGCTGACGCTGTCCGTCGAGATGATCGTCCTCTCCGTCCCTACGAGCTTGCCGGCCTTGTTGAAAAGGCGCACCTCAACCTTGTTGTCGCCCTCGGTAAGCATCGAGTAGTCGATTTTGAAGTTGGCTTCGCCGGAATTCTTTAGGCCGCTGACGTTGCGCACGCCCATGCTCACACCGTTGATGCGGAGTTCCACGGTCGTCGCATTGGCGCCGGAATAGCGAACGGTCAGCGTTGGGCTGTTGATCGCCCGATCAATCGTAATAGTTGCATCATAGAAATAAGCGTTGGCGATTGACCCTAAAACAACGGCACCGGCCAAAAGGCACATCCTCTTGATCCCTGTCCTCTTCATGACACCATCCTTCCTTACGGCTTTCACAATCAACTCGTTATTGCCAATTGTCTCACATCAGGCGCCTAAAGTCAACCCGATGGCTCTTCAAGCATTATAACTCACTGCATGCCACTCTAAGGGTAAAGTTGTTGAAAAGGTGTTTTATGTTGAGTGCCGTCGTCGTTTTAGCCGCCGTTTCTAGCGTCCCCGTTGAGCTGTATAGCTACCTGAACCGCCCCGATTCGAGCTTCTCCTACTCGTCCCTGCCCAACCAGAGGTACGAGATGGTGAGCCAGACCTGGCAGGGAATTCAATTGCGCCACACCATCAGCATCGTCTGGCCTGTTAAGGTTTCGTCAAGAAACACGGCAGTTCTGGTCATTCAAGGGGGAAAGGTCAACGATGCGGATCAAGCGTTGGCGAAGGAGGTTGCCGATAAGACGGGCCTTCCGATCGTAACACTTTACGACATCCCCAACCAACCGCTGTACGGCCAAACCGAGGACGGCCTGATCGCGCACACCTTTCAAAAGTACCTCGAAACCGGCGACCCCACATGGCCTCTTCTCTTTCCTATGGCGAAGAGCGCGATCCGAGCGATGGACGTCGTCCAAAAAGCCACAGCCTCAGCATCGAATCCGATCAACCGGTTCATCGTCACTGGAGCGAGCAAGCGCGGGTGGACCTCCTGGTTCGTGGGAGCCAGCCGGGACAAGCGCGTCATCGGAATCGCCCCCCTGGTCATTGACAACTTGAACATCCCGGCCCAGATGAAGCACCAAATCGCGTCATGGGGCGCCTACAGCGAAGAGATCGTTGACTACACAAGCCGGGGACTTCAGGATTTGCTCGAAACCGAAAAGGGCAAAAAACTGGCTGAAATCGTCGACCCCTACTCCTATCGAACCTCCATCAAGGCGCCGACGCTCATCGTCAACGGAGCCAACGATCCCTATTGGACGGTCGACGCACTGAACCTTTACTGGGACGGGTTGAAGCAACCCAAGTGGGTTGTGTACATCCCGAACCAGGGCCACGACGCCTCCTATTCCACCGATGGACTCAAGGCCATTGGCGCCTTTGCTTGCATGGTCGCCTCTGGGAAAAGGTGGCCCGCTCTTCAATGGAAGCTTCGCGGATCCACGCTCTCGATGTCGTTTGGTTCTCAGACGCTTGGCGCGCGGCTTTGGGTTGCCGAGTCGGACACGCTCGATTTTCGCGAGTCAGTCTGGAAAGTTGCTCGCTCCGTTGCGCTTCCATCGGCGTCCTATTCGCTTGCCGTGCCGGCTTCTGCTCGAAATCAGGCATATTTCGGGCAGGTTCTGGTCGCATCTCCGGTTGGCGCGGTCGGAATTTGCACGCCCATGCAGGTTCGCAAAACTCAAAGCAAGGAAGCGCTCAAAGGCCGTTCACAGCAAAGTTTGCGGGTCGAACTGCCGTTTGCCTCAAAGTCAGCCCAATGATTCCCTGCTGGTCGCGGGGCTCGTGGACCTGCCCCGGCTTTGAACTCAAAAGATGTGGGGCCTGCTCATGCAAGGTCCTACATCGTTCAAATTGAAATCACCTGCGGCGGCGTTTGATCAACGGCAACACTCCAAGACCGAGCAAGGCCATCGTGGCCGGCTCGGGCACGACGTTGAAACTCGTCGTGTCGAATGAGTAAACGGTGCTGTCCCGGCCCTGCCAATTGCTCAGGTTGCCGATAGCGGCCAGCAGTTCGTCAACCGTGCCGGTTCGTGTCCCGACATAAATGTAGTTGTCGAACTCCGTCACTGGCGCCAAACCGATGGCCGTCTTCCCGTTCACCAGTCCCGTCGGCAATGCGCTGGTGTTGGAATTCGTCGCCGTGCTTTGCCAGCCGTCAACGTTTGGAGCGGTGTTGTCCGCATTGATCGCGTATATCAAGTTGCCGCTGACAGCGCCTGTCCCATCGTCGAAAGGTCCTTGGAACAGAATCACGCCGTCGCCGGCAGCCGACGGAGCAAATTCGGGATTGCTTCCGCCGTCCCAAACAAACGAAAAAGCAGACGCTTCCAAGGAGGATGTGATCTGTCCCGACACCTCCCGCTGGATGAAGAAGACGGAACCGAGGGCGAGGTCCAGGTTCAGGGTAGCCGTGATGTATCCCTCTCCACCTGTTCTCAAAACTCCTTCGGATTTCCAGCCGTAGTCCGTCAAGGTGAAACTGGTACCGGCTTGAAGCGCCTTGAGCGCCACGATTGCAACGGTGTCAGGGTTTGAGCTGTTGTAGCCGATGACAGCCAAGTCCCCGGCGTTCAAAACGGTTGACGCCGGCGAAAGAGCCGAAGCCTTAAGAAGGGCAAGATAAGCTATGCGTTTCATAGAGTGGTCTCCTTTTCAAGGGCTACTCAGGTTGAACCAACAGGACATTAAGCAACTGTTATTCCGCATAGGTTCTGCCCTTGGCCGATCCCTAGTTGTGGTTCGCGTCAACACGCAGACCTTATTCCCACTCGATTGTGGCGGGAGGTTTGCTGGTCAGGTCGTAGACGACGCGGTTGACACCTTGGACCTCGTTGACGATCCGGGTCGCGATGGCCTCCAAAACTTCAAATGGGATGTTCACCGCGCGCGCCGTCATCGCGTCTTCGCTCTCAACGGCTCGCAACACAATCGGATACGCGTAGGTTCTTTCATCGCCCATGACGCCCACACTGCGCACGTCCAGCAAGGCCGCGTACGACTGCCAAACTCCCTGGTTCAATCCGCGCGCTTTGAGTTCGGACCGGAAGATCCAGTCGGCTTCCTGGACCATAGCGACCTTTTCAGGGGTTACTTCGCCCAAGATGCGAACGCCAAGTCCGGGGCCAGGGAACGGCTCACGCTCGACCATTTCATCTGGGAGGCCCAGCTTGCGTCCGACCGCACGCACCTCGTCTTTGAACAGCCATCGCAAAGGCTCAATCAGTTCGAGTTTCATCCATTCGGGCAAGCCGCCGACATTGTGGTGGGTCTTGATGGTGGCCGCCGTCGACGATCCGCTCTCGATCACGTCCGGATACAACGTCCCTTGCGCCAGAAAGTTGCAATCGCTGAACTCGCCCGCATGCTCCTCGAAAACCCGTATGAACTCGGCACCAATGATCTTGCGCTTGCGCTCAGGATCAACAACGCCTTTCAACGCCTTGAAAAACTGGTCGCGTGCGTCGAACACGAGCAACTTTGGCTTAAAGTGCGAGGTAAAGGCTTCTCTCACCTGATCGGCCTCGTTCTTGCGGAGCAGGCCGTGGTCCACAAACACGCAGACGGCGCGGTCCCCGATCGCCTTGGTCAATAAGGCTGCCATCACCGACGAATCAACGCCGCCGCTCACCGCGCAGAGCACCCGTCCGCCTCCGACTTGCGTCCGAATCCTGGCAAGCGTTTCCTCAATGAAGCTCTCGCTGGTCCAATCGCCCGCCAGTTTGGCTTTTTCAAACAAGAACCGCCTCAAGATTTCCTTGCCGTTCGGCGTGTGCGTAACCTCGGGATGGAACTGCACGCCGTAGCGTTTCAAACGGTCGTTTTCAAAAGCGGCCACTGGGCAACTGTCGGTAGCGGCCGTGACCCGATATCCGGAAGGCGCAACAAGCACCTGGTCGCCGTGGCTCATCCAAACTTGGCTGCCACCGAAACCCTGCACCAAAGAGCCCTCGGCCGCCCATTGAAGAGTGCGTTTGCCGTATTCTTTCGACGCCGCCGTTTCAACTTGCCCTCCCGTGCCATGCGCAAGCAGCTGCAGTCCGTAACAGATGCCAAGAACGGGTATTCCCTCGAGGACGGACACTTCGATGGTCGGCGCACCGATTTCAAGAACCGACCGTGGGCCTCCGCTCAAAATCACCGCATCCGGCTTGTCGAGGGTTATCTTCTTGGCCGCTTCCATCCAAGGGATCATCTCGCTGTAAATGCCAAGCTCGCGAACCCTTCGCACGATCAACTGAGTGTACTGGCCTCCGAAGTCGACCACATAAACGCGCTCGTGGGTCATAGGAACTTCCAGTTTAATGGAGTGCTGGGTTGTTGCGCAAGCTCGGTTCGCCGCCAAAGGGCTTCATGGCGCGCCTGCCCAATGGCTTTGCCGGAACGAAAAGGAACCTATACAGAGAAGCGCACCGGGATGGCCTAGGCTCGCCCAAATAGCATGAAAACAGGCCGTCCTTTTAATGGGGACGGCCCGTTTTCGAGAGCTCCGAACGATAGCCTACCAGAGGCCGAAGATGCGGAACGGATAGAACATCAGACCGAGAACGGCGTTGATCTGACTTGATTCCGTCTTACCGGACTGAGGCACGAACACCACGTCTCGATCCTGCAAAAGAAAGTCTCCCGTCGGGCTGCCTTTCGCCTGCAACTTTCGATAGTTGATTTGAATCTTATCGATTTCGCCGTTCTCTTTTCGACGGAGGATCGTTATTCCGTCCAGTTTGGCTTGGGGGGCAGGGCCGCTGGCCATGGAAAGGGCTTGGGAGAGAGTGTATTCTTTCCCGTCAGGGATCGGTTGCGCGCCCGGGCTCTTGACTTGGCCAATGACGGCCACACGGGCGTCGGTGGTCGGAATGAGCAACGTGTCGTTGTCCTTCATCGTCACGTTGAATTCGACTTTGCCGTTCTTGACCGCCTCGTAAAGGTTGACCGGAATCTCCGTACCGGCTCGCAGGATCTTGGCTTTCGACAAGGCAGCCGTTTGGGCCTCGCCGCCTGCCGCTGCCAAAGCCTCAACGGCGCCTTGCCCCTCGAGAATTTGGAGCATCCCGGGCTTGCCGACGGGGCCGATCACATTGATGCGGATGGTGGCGTCTGATTGGACGCTAATGACGTCGCCCGGCTCGATGAGGATGTTCGACTCGTCCTTACCATCGATGAAGATCTCGCGCAGTTCGATCTTCGTGGTCTTGCCCTTGCGAATGACGAGGGCGCGAAGCCGTTCGGGAAGAGCGCCTAAGCCGCCGCTTGCGGCAATGATTTCGGTCAACCGCCAGCCGGGCTTAAAGTCGCGAATTCCCGGTTGGCCCACAGCTCCCAGCACGTATACACGGTTCAGTCGGAACTGCTTGACGTTGATCGTGACCTGAGGGTCGCGCAACTCTTTTTTCAAAGCTTCCTCGAGCTTTGCTTTGAGCTGACCTGTCGTAAGGCCCGCGACCTCGATCTCGCCGATGATCGGGAAGGTGATTTTGCCGTCCGTGCGAATCAAGAAATCGCCGGAGGCCTCCTGGACGTCTCGGGTAATCACCGAAATCACGTCTTCCGGGCCCAGGATGTAATCCGGGCCGACGACGACGCCCTGACCGCTGTTCGAACCCTTGGGATCCGTTTGGGCATTCACCGCGCAAACGCTCAAAAGCGCGGCGATGAGGATGACTACTTTTGTCCATGCAGCTCGCATATTTGTACTTTCCTTCCGTATGTTATTCGCGGTTGTTCAGCGGCGACGATTCTCCCGCCTGCTATTATTGTGACCGTTCTTGGGCAAACATCGTGCCAAAAACTAGGGCAATTATCAGCTTTGGCCGATAATTCTGACGAACACGCCCGCCGCTCAGTACGCTCCGTCTCCCTTCAGGACACTCACCGGCGTTTTAGCGATGATCTTGAGGTCCGTCCAGAGGTTCATCTCCTCCATATACTTGTGGTCCAGCTGCATCCATTCGTCGAAGCTCAAGCGGCTTCTTCCGCATATCTGCCAGTAGCAAGTCAGACCCGGCTTCACGGAAAGCCGCTCCAAAGCGTACTGGTTGTACAGAGCGACCTCTCGGGGCAGAGGCGGCCTTGGCCCGACTAGGCTCATGTGCCCGGTCAGAACGTGAATGATCTGGGGAAGCTCGTCCAAGCTGTACTTGCGCAAAAATCGGCCGATTGGAGTCACCCTAGGGTCGCACTCCATCTTGAAGATGGGTCCGTCTTTCTCGTTTTTCTCAAGCAGAGGGCTCAGCCTTTTGTCGGCATCCGTATACATCGAACGGAACTTGACGAACTTGAACGTCCTGCCCCCGAGCCCAACTCGACGGCAAGAATACAGGACCGGGCCTGGGCTTGTCGTCTTGATGGCCAGAATGCAGATAATGTAAAAAGGAAGCAACAAGGTCAAGAGGATCAATGACCCGACAATGTCCAAAGCGCGCTTCAAGGTCGCATATGGAACATCACGTGGAGCTATCAACAGCTCTTCTTGCTCTCCGTTCACCTGTCTCGTCAGTGCGTTCTGGTTCATTGCCATCTCAAGCGCTTTACTGTACTGATGCACGGCTTGCGAACGCCTTCTCGATGCGCCTTTACTTTCCTGATTTCAAGATAAATTGCAATATTTTCATTTTACACCGACCGGGATGACCGGAACGGGGCACAGTCCCATGGGAATCTAGCAGGATTGATGCCTACCTTAACTCAAAGTTCAAAAACCGGCAACAAAGCGGTGCGAAGGCCATTTGCCCTCGATCGATCCAATATTCACCCGAGCCCAAACTCTGTCCGCTCTGGCAAGGCTCCGACGGCGTTGGCACACAGCCACATAACCTTGCCGAAAGGCCCTTTGAGCCTTGAGTTATTTTGAGCATAGGCTCATAATAATAGCAAAATTGACAATGGCCAGGCCCAAATGTTGCCGAATCATCCATAACCACCGGGCCGCTTGGTGCTTCGGGCCAAAGCCCGAGAATAGCGCAGAAAACGGCGCTATTCGCTTGACGCTCGACGAGTGCGAGGCACTTCGACTTTGCGACCTGCTCAAGATGCACCACCACGAGGCAGCGGACGAGATGAAAGTCTCCCGCCAAACGATCGGTCGCATCCTTGAGTCCGCGAGGGAAAAATCGGCTAAGGCAATAATTGAAGGCTTGAACCTCATCGTCGCAGGAGGTCCCTATACCATGGCAGCAAATCGCACATTCCGATGTCGTGCGTGCAACCACGCATGGGAAATGCCGTTTGGAGGAGAGCGCCCGAAAGAGTGCCCGCAGTGCAAAAGCGCAAACTTCCACCGCGAGCATGTCGACTCGATGCCATTGAGCGCCACTCAGGAAAACGGGCCGTCGTTGAGGCGACGACGGGGCCAGGGTCAGTGCCAAGGGCAGGGACGAGGACGCCGATGCCGCGGAAGCCAGGCATGATCGTCTGCTTTCCGTCCATTGAAGACAAAGGATCGGCATCCCGCCTTAGCGGACACTTCGGAAGCGCGCCTTGGTTCATCACAGTCGACGCGGAAACAAGCGAATCGAGAGCATTTCCGAATCGCAACAACGTTCACGAGCATGGCCAGTGCAGCCCTCTGTCCTCGATTCGCGGGCTCAACCCGGATGCCGTCGTGGTTCGGGGCATTGGCCCGGGCGCCATCAAGAAGCTTCATGCCGCGAATTTGAAGGTCTTTCGAACCGAAGCGGCAACCGTTGGCGAAGCACTGAACCAGTTCTCGGCTGGCTCTTTGCCCGAGGTGACGCTCGATGAGGCCTGCAAGAACCACGGCAATTCTTGCTGAGAAAGGCGTTACCCGACCCTGCCCCTGCAGGAAAGGCCTAGCAGGGCGGGACGGCACTCGTCAAGTCTCGGTGCTATTAGACCGCGTCGAGCATTCCAAAACCAAGCGAAGGAATATCGCGCTCTCAAGAAATCGCCGCAAAAATTTCACCGAAAGTCCCGGCCATGAATCCTTGGCCCAAAGATTGTGTTCTTTCCTGTCATGGACGTCAAACAGCGGGTTCGAAGATTGTTCTTCACAGTGCTCGTGCCCTCGGCACTGATCATCCCTGTGTCGTTCTCGGACAAGGGAAGCCCCTCCTCACAGTGCGTCCCCTGCAGCTCGGCTTGCCCTCCTCCCTCCAAAGTCCAGGCTGAAAAGCTTAGCAAGCCGAGTCTGCCCAACTCCGAATGGCGTCGTTGATGGTTACTTTGCCATCGGGAATGATTTCGTAGCACAAAATGCCCTCCCAAACGCGGCGGTCTAGACCGCCTTGAACCGTCATCATGGGTGCCGCCGGGTTGCCGAACTTGTCGCCGATTTTAAGAACTTCGCCCATCAGCGTTTTTTGACAAAGGCCGATCAAAAGCATTTCAGCTTGCAGGCGCAACGTCGGTTCGACATGGTACACCTCAAGCTCGGCCAGAGCGAACTTCCTCATTCCCAAGGTTCGGAGCCAAAGTCCCTCTTGCCGAGTCTCGTGCGCAAGGCAAACATGCTCCCGTGCATCGATTTTGACGTTGGCACGGGGCGATATCCGGATCTCGTCTGGAAGAAAGTACCTCTCGCAAATAGGGTCGCCGATCACCCCGTCCGTAAGAAACGCGATGCGCTGGGCCACGTCCTGAAGAAACTCAAGGGCCGGATATACCATGGCGTCGTGGCTTTCAAAGTTCAGCTGGACGATCGCTTTGGCGGCCCGGGTGCGGGCTATCGTCTCTGGGTTAAAGGATGCGACCTCGGGATTTCGTGCGACCGCCTCCGGATCGAAGGGGACTTCGTTCGTGCCCATCACCATCATCCGAAGCACTGTGTGCCGATCCTTGGTCGAAAGGGCGTAAACGCCCCGAACGGCGGGTTTGCGCAGGTCTTCCTTGGTGGCGCCCTTCGCCATGGGAACACCGAAACCGGGCACTGCCCCACCGGCACCGTCTGGAGAAACGATGGACAATAGGACCGGCATGGGCTCGCGGCATGCCAGAAGAGTCAGGTAGAAGTCCCGGCTGATTCCAAAGCCTGGGGTCTTGGGTTTGGAAAACTGCCAGGGACGCATGCGGTTACTTCTCGATTTCTTGAAGAATCGGCTCGATCTCGGCGTTCGGCCCGACGGCCTCACGGATCTGTTTGGCTATGGCACGGGCCTCATCCTCCCTGCCGAAGCGCTTGGCCGCCAAGGCAAGGTTCAAATGGATCGGCAGAGAACTGGGCATGTTCTGGGCGGCGTAGCGCATCATGTTGTAGGCCTCCTCGTGGCGGCCTTGCGCACCAAAAGCGGCCATCAGCTCGCCATAACCCGGCTCGCAAGCTGGAAACAGCTCGAGCAAACGCCTTGCCGCCTCTTCGGCTTCCTTCGATTCGTTGAGCCGGTTGTAAGCGGCGGCCATCAGCGCCCAAAGCTTCCAATAGTCGGCCAACCAGTTCCTCATCGGCCTCAGATCTCGGATGGCGCCTTCAAAATCGCCTTGGTCCATCTTCTGGCGGGCCTGCTCCACAATGTCCGTGCGTTTCTTCTGTTCGATTTCCAAGAGCCAGGCCTGCGTCTGGGCACGGGTGTTTGGGTCTGGATTGGCCGACAGAATCGTACGAAGCACCTCGGGCACTTCGAACTCGCGGTCAGCCTTTTGAAGGGTCTGGGCATATTCAATAAGAACAGGGATTTCCGTCGGGTTCTCGTCCAAGCAATCCTCGTAGAAGTCCATCGCCCGGTCGAGTTCGCCTTCCTGAACGAGCAGAGGGGCGTAGAAGCGCTTGACGACAGTCTTGCTCTCCAAGATGTCCAGCGCATGCTCGAAGGCCTTGACAGCCTCCTCCTTCTGGCCGTTCTGCATCAGCGAGATGCCGTACTTCGCGTGAGCCAAGGCGTTCTGCGGGTTTTTATCGATCATTCCTTTCCAGAGCGCTGGAATCTCGTGGGCGCGTCCGCCTTGCATCAGCACGTTGGCCAAAAGGTCCATGGAAGGCTTCTCATCGCCCTCCAGCTCGATGGCCTTGCGGATGTTGCGCTCGGCGTTGGTCGGCATTCCCAACATCATCTGAACGTAACCCAAGCGGGCGAACAATCCCGGATCGTTCGGTTCGAGAAGCGTCGCTTTTTCAAAGTGGTCGGCGGCTCGATTGAGGTTGCCGACGGCTTGGTAGCCCTCACCGAGCACGAACCAAGCCCGATGGTCTTCGGGCACGATCTCGACCACCGTCTTCAGAGTCTTCTCGACCAGTTCGAATGTGCCAATCCGCGCGTTGATGCACATTCGACAGAGCTGAACAAGCATCTCATACGGACCGAGGAAGTCGGGATCTTCCTTGAGAGCCTCGAGAAGGGACTGCATCGCGGGCTCCGGAGAAAACTCCTCAGCAACCCTTCCCTGCACCTGATTGATGTAGTGGACGGCGTCGTAACCGGCAAGGAACTTGAGAAATGTGCCGGGCTTGTCCGTCCCGAAATCCATCGTATCGCCCCTCAGCTCCTCCGGCAGATCGACGCCAATCTTCAAAGCATAATCCTTGATGATCCGATGCAAAGTGGAAAACAGGTTTTCTTCTGCCAGATCGTAGGTTGCCATCTCCGCATTTGCGGGGTTCTCTTTGAACGTGAAGCGAAGTTCGAGTTTGTAGCCGCCTTGCTCGTCTTTGTCCAGCAAACCGTCCGTCACCAAATCGATCTCGGACTCGTTGAACAGCTGCTGAATCCACTCCGGGTCAGCCATCGTGTTGGAAATGTTGACCAAAGCGCCCCGTGGACCGCTGTCGGATTCGATTTGAGCGATAAAGCTCACGGGGTTGATTTCGGCGTTCGTCGCCGCTCGCACGGTCTCGCTGATGAACACCGAAAGCTGGCGGCCAAGAGGCGCGGAGGCTTCCTGGGTGGAATTGAATGGGAGGGCAGCTACCTTCATGGCAGGGATTTTACCTACGCAGCCCCTCTTCGCGTTCGATTGGCGGTTATCGGATACGTTCTTTGATCCGCAACCAGTCCTTATGCTCCAAAAAGCTTCCGTCAACGTTGTTGACAAGTTCTTGGTACATGGCATGGGGCATCGAGAGCGTCAACAAGTCCGGCTCCACGGAGGGGCGGGCGGTGATGTCGGTCATGCCTAGCACCGCCCTCGGGACCTCCCTGCCGATCTCCCTAAAAGCGTAGAGCACCGTCGTATGGCAACCGGCCCCCATTGGGACAATGATATTTTCGTTCGTATGTCGAGAGTAGCCGGCCAACACCACCAGCGCCGACAACTGATCCGGGTTGGCATAAATGGACACGACACGCGGCTCGCAGGGGGCCTTGCTGAGCGGGGCGAAAACTCCGTACTCCTGGGCAACGTCAGTTATTGGCAACTGGTCGATGAACGCCTGGGCATGTTCCGGAGTCCTCCAATAATGCTCGCCCAGTTGTCCGGACGAGCTCGTGGACAAGAACCGGGCCAGGTTCGGCCTAAGCGGATTCCACCCGGGCACGGGCGTTGGGCCCTCGACGTTGACGGTTAGGAAGCGGGATCATCGCCTCTGGACCCATGGATTCGAAAGGCCGGATCAACGCCGTCAAGCGGACCGCTCAAAAGGGGCGGAAGGGACATCGAGGCAACTCTCTGGCGTGAAGTCGATCCGTGTGAGGACTGCCTTGGGGCCGAAACCGATCAAATCCTGATGGCATCCCGACCGCGCCACGACGCTTTGCGAGCGGCGTTCCACACCTTTGTGGAAAAGCGCCAAACGGTAAAAGATCGTCCATCCTCTATATGACTGCCTTGCTATCCGTTGGCACTTTTAAGGCCCTGCAATCAGTCGCTTTGACGAATGCGATGGATTTTTTTGCTACAAGGGAGAGCGTTTAACGGGTTCTCGATGGGGAGACGCCGTTTTGTTTGGCGGAGTTCTCAAGGGCTCCGCCTTTTTTGTTTGGCAGAAAAACCAAGGAACCCGACCTAAACTGCCGTTCACCCTACGGCTATAATGGGCGTGTCGCCCGAGGGCGGGACGATTTCGAACTCAGCGCGCTTGGTTTGCGTCGCCCAGCGTTCGATTCCGCCGCGACCATCCCTTGAAGGCGATACGACAATTCGATCCTTTAGTAGAGGAGGTCGACATTATGGCTTTAGAAACTCACGAAAACTCAAACCTCTACAAACTTCGACACTCGGCCGCCCACCTGATGGCCCAAGCCATCACAGAGCTTTGGCCCGGTGTCAAGCTCGCCATCGGTCCACCCATCGAAAACGGGTTTTATTACGATGTGGACTCCCCCGAGCCAATCAAGGAGGAGGACATTCCTAGGATCGAGCAACGCATGCGCGAATTGGCAAACCTCAAGCAGCCTATCGTGCGAAGGGTCGCCAAAGACCGCGATGAAGCCAAAGAAATCATTTTGCGCGATTGCACGCTCGGCCAAGGAGAGGACACGGTGCTCTACAAGCTTCAGTTGCTTGAAGCGGTTCCGGAGGACGAGGAGGTCAGCTTCTATGAACAGGAGGCGATCGACAAAGAAGGTAAGAAAAGATACTTTATCGACCTATGCCGAGGCCCCCATGTCGAGAACACGAAGGAGATCAAACATTTCAAGGTCATGCACCTGGCTGGGGCCTATTGGCGCGGCGACGTCAAGAACAAAATGCTGACCCGAGTCTACGGCACCGCCTTCGAAACAAAGGAGGAGCTGGAAACCTACCTGCATAACTTGGAAGAGGCGAAGAAGCGCGACCACCGGGTGCTCGGCCGCGAACTCGGCCTGTTCATGTTCAGCCCGCGCGTTGGGCCCGGACTGCCGCTCTGGCTTCCGAAGGGCGCCATCATTCGCGATTTGCTAAGCGACTTCCTCAAGGAAGAGCAGACGAAACGCGGCTACCAGCCAGTGGTCACGCCGCACATCGGCTCCTACAAGCTTTACGAAAGGTCGGGGCACATCATCACCTATAAGGACAAGATGTTCCCGTTCATGGAGGACGAGGAGAAGGAGACCTTCATCCTGAAGCCAATGAACTGCCCCTTCCACATCGAGATCTATGCCTCTCAGATGCGCAGCTACCGCGATTTGCCAATCCGGCTGGCGGAGTTCGGGACGGTCTATCGGTACGAGCAAAGCGGCGAATTGGCCGGAATGCTTCGCGTGCGCGGCTTCACCCAGGACGACTCCCATCTCTTTGTCCGCCCCGACCAACTCCTTGAAGAGTTCAAAGGCGTCGTCGATTTGATGATGACGGTTCTAAACAAGCTCGGTCTGACCGAATACCGGGCGCGGTTCGGCACCCGCGACGACTCTTCGGGCAAGTACGTGGGCCATCCTGACAACTGGAAACTGGCGGAAAGCGCCATCGAGAAGGCGTGCGAGGAGATGGGTCTGGAATACGAGCTGTCGCCAGGCGACGCCGCGTTCTATGGGCCCAAACTCGACCTGATCGTTAAGGACGCTCTGGGTAGAGAATGGCAGATGGGCACGGTTCAGGTGGACTATAACCTGCCGGAGCGTTTCGAGTTGGAATACATCGGAGAGGACAGCAAGCCGCACCGGCCGATCATGATCCACCGCGCACCGTTCGGCTCGCTGGAGCGCATGATCGGCTTGATCACCGAGCACTATGCCGGGGCCTTCCCATTCTGGCTGTCGCCGGTTCAGGTCGCCATCCTGCCGATCGCCGACCGCCATGTGAAGGCCGCCCAGGAGTTGGCTTCCTTCCTAAGCGGGCTGCCTTTGAAGCTGAGGCCCGAAGATACCGACTTCCCCAGCCTGTCGCCGACGGCGTTGCCGAAAGTACCCTCGCCGAAGTGGCGCGTCGATGTGGACGACCGACGGGAGACTCTTGGGAAGAAGATCCGAGAGAACCAGCTTCAGAAGGCGCCATACATGCTCATTCTTGGCGACCGAGACATCGAAAACGGCACGGTCGGCGTGCGTTCGCGTGAGGAGGGCGACTTAGGGCCGATGACTATCGCGGCTTTTCTTGAAAAGGCTGGCAATTGAGTTCTGCTGAATAGATGGAACCTGCGCTGGGCCCTCGCCTAGGTTCCATCGGCGCTTATGGCTTGCCCTCGGCTCAGGTCCATAACCTGCCGGTTCATGCTTCGGAGCAACCAGATTCACGAAAGATCCGTATGCGTGAAATTGAACGGCTTGTCTTGCCGGCAGGGATGCCGGCGGTCCCAGCTATGTGACAGCCGGAGCGCAACCAAAAACACCTCCTTTACCGAGCCCCTCGGCACGCAAGTGTCAAAGCCTCAGGGCAAAGAACAGCAAGGCCCGGCCGGAAGATTGGCCGGGCTGTTCTGGGCTTCATTTTTCAAGCCCTGAATACTCTATTGACGACCGGTGGACTCTCGTTGTCCCTGATCTTCCTTTGAACGAAGATCGCCTCGCAGACTGGCAGCAAGCTCGAGGGCGGCATGGATCTGTTGCGCCGTGACGAAAAAAGAGTCATTTGGGTACAAACCGGCCGGATGGCCGAGCGCCCGTGAATCGATGATGGTGTGAATATGCTCAAACGGTGATCGCGATGTCATTTTTGTTCCTCCTTGTGGTGTTTGAATAAAGTCCCTGGGCTTGTTTCCAAACCACTCAAGTCGTCGACTTTGGCCTTCCAACGCAAACGGCCGTTTGGCTAACAGGCCTAGCGGGCGATTTGTCCTCCAAGCGAACCCAGCCGTTGCCAGGTATGGAAAAGAACGCACGCAAGCCCATGGAGCGCAACGAAAGCCTTGCGTTTCAGCCTGAAAAAGAGCGTCGATTCGTATCGAATTAGATCGAGTTCGGCCTAATATTGCTTCAGGCCTACTGACAAAGACACAGAATCTTGCCAATCCTTCTTCCGGGTTGGCTGCGATCCGTGAAGATCGATCGCCGCATCGCGGTCACAACTCGCGCACCTCAACTTTGCCGATGCGCGCAACGCTGGCCTAATTCTGTCAGGTAACTATTGATGGCAGGGGACTGTTGACCAGTATCCTGGGAGGGTGCCGGTCAGCTTTTTGTGACCAAAGTCTCTCCCGGAAAAGAGACCGGCCTCGTACTAACTCTCTGTCGGCGGGCCCGCCTGTGGCAACGCCAGACCGATCCCGCTAGGCCCGGTGGCCCCTACAATCGGACCTCCACCGTGGTCACACTAAGGGCCGGGGCCTCAAATCTCACTTGCCCGGAGGATGCCGAAGCCTTCACCTGCAAGGGCTTCTGACAATGGCTGCCCGTAATTGAAAAAGCCCTCGCGGTCTTCCCATCGAAGCCGGTTGTCTTCACGGCAACCGAGTGGGGCTTGCTTTCCTTGTTGATGTAGATCAAAGTCAGCTTGGACTTGTCGTTCGAAAAGAGGCTCGCATAAAGGGAATCAATTTCCGGATTTTCGCCTCGAACCGACAAGCCGCGGTCGCCAAAGGCCGAGCCCTTGCGGTCGTAGTCCCGAAAGGCCTTGAAGGCGGCGATTTGATAGATGTCCTTATCAGATATGCCCCAATTGGCAGCGGCAAAGAGGCCGTAACGGCCGAAAATGCCGAGCACGTCAGCTTGCGCAATCGCCCCGCTGACATGCTGCCCGCCGCCATAGTTGTATTCCGTTATTGCCAGCTTGGTACCGGGATAGTGCTTGGCTATTTGTGCGTTAATCGTAGGCAATAGCGCAATAGGTTTTTTGCCCAAGTAATCGGCGATCCAGCTTGTTTCGACATAGGTCGGATCCCAAAGCGAACGTGGGGCCTGAATGCGGGCCGCGGGCGTGCCCGGCTTGTCGGTGCCTTCGCATATTCTCACGCCGTCTCCTCGGGCCTCGGGGTACCAATGGATGTCGAGCACGTCCAGGATTCTCTTTCCGGCCTTCGACTCTACCTGCCTCATATGGTCCAAATAGGCGTCAATGAAGTCGCGCCCATTGGAGTCTGGCGCCCCTTGGAAGGTCCTGAAGCCCATGAAACCGTAGTTTGCCGGCCCAAACACAAGGCTTTTGGGAGCGACGTCTTTGATGGCCCTTCCGAACTCTTCGTTGTTGGCCATGATCTGGGCATAGGTAGGGTTCTTAGGCCATATCCTTTGATGGGTGTATCCCCACAGGTCAGGTTCGTTGTCCAGCGAGTACCACAGAGGTGTCGCCGATTTCTTCTTCCCCTCCAAGAAAGAAACAAATTCATCCTGATACACAACCTTATCCGAAGTGCTCGGCGGGTAGGAAAAAGGCTTGCCCTTCCTGGCCAATGATTTATGGAAACGCACTTCGAGATAGTTGGGAGTCTGAGCTACATCTCCGTCGCCCTTTTTGTCGGCCGCCACGTAACCGGCGGTGGGTATGGTCAGCAGAACAGCGGCTTGATGGCTTTGAGCGTCCTCAAGAAACTTGCGATAGGTGAGGCCGGCCTCATTCGACTCACCCATGTAGCCGTCGTTCTGGTGGTGCCAGTCGCTTCCGGCATTGGATGCGTTTGTCTCCCAGTTGTAAGCGGTTGTACGGTTTCCGCCTAATCGCACGAACGTAAACAGATTTCCAACCTTAGAGTAATCCGGAAAGTTCGCGCCGTAAATATAGGGGGATATGGAATACGTGGTCGTGGCGTCAACCTCCAGCTGGATGGTTTTTGCTGGCTGGCCGCCACCTGTCATCAAAAGCGCGAGTATTGCTAATACTGTCATCGTTGCACTTCTTGTCTAGATAAAATAAGCCCGCTACTTTTGCAAATAACGGGCTAAACGCTAATCATTTTGCTAGTCGCCGTCTAAGATTATCAAAGCAATTAGAATAAGCAACATATCGACAAACGGCTAACAAACAGCGACTACCTTTTGTCCGTGCTCTTTTCAAGCGGTATGCCACGGGAATCCACGCCCCGTTTTGCATTCTCCTCTTGTTGCTTCTTTATCAGTTCTCCCATGTTCTTCATCCCTTCGACGGCCTCCGGTGGAATTGTTTTCGGACGGTTCTTAAGGGCTTGCTCCTCCGTTTCGGTGAGCTTCGTCTCGCTTGAACATCCTGCCACAAGAACGCCGATTAGGGCGAGAATAATGATGATCGATGCTTTCATTCGTCCTCCTGCCAATTAGGCCGTGCAAGGGGCAACATGCACGGCCTGAATGCTAATCTAGTGCTGGATATCCCAGAAGTTCGTCGAGTTGTCATCAGGCTTGGAGTTGGAAGCGTTCGGGCTGATGACGCTGGCGTGTCCGTCCGCCCAAGCAAAACAAGCCTTTCCGGCCCAGTCCGCGTTGACGCCGCCGTTACGGTTGTTCTTCGTGAACACGACCCCGTTGACAGTGTAAGGGGTCCCGTCTCTTCGCGAGTCCGGAATCAGACCGCCGGTTCCAACCCAGTCCCACCAATTGATGCCGGTGAAGAAGTTGCTGGGGCCGAACAGTTGGTAGCTGCTGTACCGCTCGGCGAACATGACCGTGGTGGCAACCTGGTTGATTTCGCCAGCGTTAGTGACGCCTTTAGACATCCAAGCGCCGGAGGTGCAACTACCGTCGGGACGCGATTGCGAGTGGGCCTGATCCATGCCCATAACCCCGTACATGCCCCAACCGCTTCCGTCCCACTTCATATAGCCGTTGGCGGCGTATGAAATGTTAATGGCGTCGGCCATGGTGCGCATCCAGTCGGGCCATGGCGACCGGTCCTTGGGGTCTCCCGGTGAGACGAGAATGCCCCAGTTTTTCATATAGGGAATGACGCTGTAGGTCCATCCGCCGTCGATCGGTTGCCACCAGCAAGCCGCCGACCCCTGCGGAAACCCGTCGTCGTTGTCCGCGGTATACATAAGCGTGGCAGTGGTAAGCTGCTTAACATTGCTGACGCTAGCAATCTTCTTTGCCGCTGCCTTGGCTTGTGCAAACACAGGGAAAAGAATGGCTGCAAGAATGGCGATAATTGCAATGACGACAAGAAGTTCAATAAGCGTGAAGGCTCGATTTTTCATATTTCACCTGCATGGTGGGGTAGTGGTTGAGTCTCTCAGATCGAGACTACAAGGAATGACAACGTGCTTAGGTTCGCAGAGATTATTATTGATAGCTGCTACTAGTAGGTCGATAGCCTTTTCGCCGATAAGAGCTAAAGGCTGTTTAACAGACGTTAAGGCCGGTGTCAACTCATTGCAGAAAGCTGTTGAGTCAAAGCCGATGACCGATAGTTGCTCTGGCACGCGAATTCCGTTGTGAGAGCAAATGGCTAAAACATCCGACGCGATCTCGTCGTTCATGCCGATAATCGCCGTGTGGAGCAGTTCGCCCGAGAGGTAGTCCTCGATTACCTTCCTGTCGTAGTCGATCTCAATGACGTCCTCGCCGTCCCTGTACAGACCGTACTCTCTCATGATCCCGACGAACGCATCGCGTCGGGCGATCGCTTCGCTGTTGAGATAATGTTTGAGGACAAGATAGGCAATTCTCCGATGCCCTAAACCAACCAAGTGGTCGATGGCGAGCCGAATGCCCTGCTCGTTATCGCAAATGACGGTTGGGTAATTGCTATCCGCGCCTTTGCCGTCCGAGTGAATCATAACCACGGGGGTTGATGCATGCTCGATCTCGGTTCGGCACAGCTCGGCTTCGGCTGCACGGTACCAAACCACGCCGTCGAACCGACCGTCGCCCACGGCTCGCCCGCCGTCTTCGCTGAAAAGCTTCGGGCAGAGCATGATCGCATACCCGTGCTTGAATGCGCCGGTCAAGATTCCCTGCATCAGCGCTGCGAAGTAGCGGCTGCCTTGGTCAAGGTTCGGCCAAGCTCGGCCGATGTTGTGGAGGATGCCGAGCGTTTTCGTCTCCTGCGCTCGGAAGTTTCGGGCAACGACGTTACAACGGTAGCCAAGTATCGAAGCCGCCTGACGCACGCGCTCTGCCGTCGCTTCGCTAACCCGAACCGTGCTGGCCTTGTTGTGGAGAACCCGGGAGACAACGACGGGAGACACACCCGCCATTGCCGCCACATCTCGCATCGTCACGGCCACTGCCGGTTTCCTCCCGAGAAAAATAACCTCAGGTCCCGAGGATTCAACAACTCTGCCCGTTCCGCACAAAATGCGCCCATCTTTGCGGCTCCAACGGCGGTCTACGATAACCGTTATGTTCATGATACACCGATATATTGAAAATGGTATACCGGTAAATCAAAATTTTGAAAATTCCATCAGCAGCAACCCTCAACGGCGTCTTGAAGGCCCGCCAACGCAAGTAGACTTGCAGGAAATCAGCGACTTGGCATCGAACCAACTGAGCCGTGAAAAAACCTTGGACGAGCCTCCTTTCGTTTGGTGCGCTCTGCGTTTCGTGCCCTTCTCTTCAAGTTCAGCCGGACCGCCGGCTGTACGTGGTGGGCACCGCGCACCTCGACACCCAGTGGCTATGGACGGTTCAAAACACCATCAACGAGTACATCCCCGACACTTTGAAGGTCAACTTTGCCGCATTCAACAAGCACCCGCATTATGTGTTCTCCTTCGAAGGTGCGTTTCGCTACCAACTGATCAAAGAGTACTATCCCGAGCGGTGGCAAGAGTTGTCAAAGCGCATCAAGGAGGGCAGGTGGCGCGTCGCCGGAGGCTGGGTCGACGCCGTGGATACGAACGTGCCCTCCACCGAGTCGTTGATCCGGCACGCTTTGTACGGCAACGGTTTCTATCGGCGCGAGTTCGGAAGGTCAAGTCTCGACATTTTCTTGCCAGATTGTTTTGGGTTCGGCTATGCCCTGCCCAGTATCGGCGTCCATTGCGGCCTGAAGGGATTCTCGACTCAAAAATTGACGTGGGGCTCAGCATACGGCATCCCGTTCACCGTCGGCAGGTGGGAAGGCGTCGACGGCAGCAGCCTTGTCGCTGCGATCGATGCCGGCGGCTACACCGGCGACGTCGGGCCAGACTGGGGGCATGCCAGGTGGCTGATTGATCGCATGGACAGCACTGGCAAGAAGTCCGGTGCTTATGTCGACTACCGCTACCACGGCGCAGGCGATCGCGGAGGAGGCCCGTCGTCCAATTCACTGTCCAACCTTGAGAAGGCCATCAAGGAGAAAGGCCCCATCAAGGTTTTTAGCGCGGGAGCCGACCAGCTGTTCCGAAATTTGACCCCCGAGCAAGTCGCCAAGCTTCCCCGCTTCAAAGGAGAGCTCCTTATGACCACGCACGGCACCGGCTGCTACACGGCGCAAGCGGCTATGAAGCGATGGAACAAAAAGAACGAAATGCTGGCCGATGCCGCTGAAAGAGCCGCCGTCGCGGCACACCTGCTCACCGGCGAACCGTACCCCGCCAAGAAACTCGAGGGGGCATGGACCCGCCTTCTTTGGCACCAATTCCACGACGACCTGACTGGCACATCGATCCCGGAAGCCTACCAGTTTTCTTGGAACGACTAGCTGATTTCCCTCAACCAGTTCGCCGACATCCTGAACCGGGCCGTCTCCGTTTGGGCGGCGCAAATGGACACTCGCGGAGTGGGAACTCCGATCGTGGTCTACACCCCGCGCGGACGACCGGTGACTGAACTGGTTGAGGCTTGGTTTCCCGGAAAGCCCGAGCCGTCAGCGGTGCGCACGCCGAAGGGCGCGATCGTTCCTGCCGACATCGTTGAAAAGGCCCCAAATCGTTACAAGCTCAGTTTTCGGGCCACGGTGCCTGCCGTCGGATTGGCGGTTTTCCACGTCGAGCCTGCGGGCCTTAAACCGACCAAAGACTTTCAGCGTCCAAAAGAACTTGAAAACGACAGGCTGAGGGTCAAGGTCGATGCCAACGGCGACGTCGTTTCGGTGTTCGACAAAAAGCTGAACCGGGAGACTCTCAAAGCCCCGATCCGCCTTCAGCTCCTTGAAAACGTTTCCCCGGACTGGTCGGCGTGGGAGATCAAGCATGAAACCGTGGCCAAGAAACCCATCGCTTGCGTCGGCGCCAAACAAGGACTCAAGAAAACGTTTGCGGGAGCTTGCAGGCAGACCATCGAAGCCAAGGACTTCGTCGAAGGGTCCAATTTTGTCAAGCGCATTTCCTTGCAGTCCGGAAATTCAAATCGGCTGGATTTCGAGGTGGAGGTCGATTGGGCCTCACGGGGCCGATTGCTGAAGGCTGAGTTCCCGATTCGGGCCGACAAGCCTAAAATTGTCTACGATCTGGGCCTTGGCGTGATCGAGCGAGGGGTCAACACGACGAGATTGTATGAAGTGCCGGCTCAAGAGTGGGCCGACCTGACCGACGGAAGCGGCAGGCACGGGCAGTGGTGGAGCCGATTGGCAACTGGCAAGTTCAGCGAGGACCCGTCCAAGCTTGGAAGGCCGATCTGCAAGCGAGCGCCCCTGGCGCATGTGTTCTCCCATGTCAACAAACCCGACGGAACCTTTGACGCTTACAAGTTCGCCTACCTCTACCGGATCGACTTGTCGATCAAGCATGGTTCAAAGACGCTGGAGTGGCCCTTCGACCAGCGGGTGATGCTGTTTGCGGCCACCCTTTGGAACGAAGCGTCACCGGTTGTGGCGGCCACTCCTCTGTACGACTGAAATGGTCTTCGGCCCACGGGTATCGATCTTGGGCAGAAGCTTGTCGAATTATCCGAGTTCCCGTCTGGCCCTATCCATGATTCGCTCGAGCTCTTCCCTGCGTTCGTCCTGAAGCTCGCAAGCGTAAGCGCGAGCCCGTTCCTTCACATTTGCCGACTTGGCCCTCTCCTAAAGGGAATCGGCCGAAGGGGTGCCGATCTCGAAAAGCTTAGTCTTCCAACCAAAGCTTGCGTAACCTTTCAAAGTAAGGTCGCTATCCAGGAAAGAGCCCGACAGGATTCCGGCCTGCACCTCGGCAACGGCATCGGCTGCAGGAGCTTCAATCGAACAAGCCATCGAACGAACGAGATCGCGAATCTCAATATCGATCGTCAGTTGCAGGGCACTGAATAGCACGTCGATGCGGAGCGCTCCCGCCCCCTCGAGGTATCGGATGCCATGCATCGCCCCGGCCAGGCAGCCTGCTGATCCGGGCGCTGCGCCGTCACAAGCATCAATTCGCCGGAGTCCATCGCCATCCCAAAGAAAGCGCGCACTTTCCGCCTTGCAAGCAGTCCAGTCAAATGCAAAGGCGAGGCAAAGTGGGCCAAACCGTCGGCAAAGTTGGGCAGAAACAGCCGAAAGGTCGGCCCAACACCGTCCATGCCGCACATTGGAGCAGGATGCAGGCCCCAACGTTTTCCGCCACGCACTGAGCCCAGGCAGCATGCCAATCGAGCGGAGCCGTAACACCCATCACCGGCATGAGATCTACGGCAACCCACATTCCTGGGCGATAAAGCTGAAGCGCCACGTCAACCGAACCGCCGGTCAGGTTCATGGGGGATATCGGCTCAACGCAGAACCCATGGGTTTGTCCCATGAGGTCGGCGATCTCAATGCAGTACTCCGGCCGGACATCGGCGCACAGGCCCTGGCTTCCAGGGCTGGGGTTGTAACGGCAGTTGAGATATATAGGAGTAAAGAAATTGAAGCCAGCCGCTCACGTCAAGCGGGTACCCAGGAAGAGTGCCATGGAACACGCCCTCGGCACCAAGCTGAAGGATGAACTTGAAGTGCTCGGACAGGGAAGCAACGGACCACGGTTTCTCTTCATCGATTTCAGGATCCAAGTAACGGGAGTGGACGCCGCTGTTGAAGATATCGATGGCAGGTCCGCCCTTGTCCGGTTCGCAAGGGCTAAACCGAGCGCGAAGGACATTCAGCATATCTTCGCACAGCTCGCCAGGGATCTTAATGCGGCTGCCATCGACCGGCATAGAGCGCCTTGCGGTCTCAACAAGACGGGGGTTTTCGACATGCAAACCGACCTCCGAAAGAAGTCTTTTGGCGTCCTTCCAAACTCTTTCAACATCAAAACGGGACAAATCCGCAACAGGTGTCACGCCCAAGTATAAACGCCGACCGGCACCTTGGCGCCCATGCAAATCGCCACAAAATGAAGGAAACCGACCAACTGTGCCGAACTTTATCATGAGCAGCAAATGAGAATGGCCCTATGAACAAGCACGGCAAACAGATTCTCGCCCCCGACCGCCTGCAAACCATGCTGGACGCCCTTTCGAGCCGCGGTTACGAGATCCTCGGACCAACCGTCCGCGACGGCGCAATCTTGTACGACCGAATCGCCTCGGTAGCCAACCTTCCAGTCGGGTGCACGGAACGCCAGGAAAAGGGCACTTACCGCCTTGCCAAACGGTCCGACGACGCTCTTTTCAGCTATGTCATGGGTGCCAACTCGTGGAAGCGCTTTCTCCATGTCCCCGAGCGGCGCCTGATGAGGGCTGAAAAAGAAGGCAACCGGTTCACCATGGCGCCGGACAACGAACCCGCCCCCATGTACGCATTCTTCGGCATGCGTTCATGCGAAATTCACGCGCTTGATTTGATGGACCGTGTCTTGCTCAAAGGGCCCTATGTCGATCAGGGCTACAAGGCTCGAAGAGAAGGCATCTTCATCGTGGCCGTCAACTGCGCTCAACCAGGAGGCACCTGCTTCTGCGTTTCGATGAACACGGGTCCAAAGGCACTCCAGGGCTTCGACATTTGCCTGACCGAACTGATGGGTGGCCAGCACCGGTTGCTCGTCGAGGCGGGCAGCGATCGAGGCGAAGAGATTTTATCGGAATTGCCGGCCGAGCCCGCCACTCAAGCGGACCTTGATGCTGCCGACCGGCTGATGCGCGACGCCTCCGGGCACATGGGCCGCAAGTTGGATGCAGAAGGCCTGAAAGACGCTCTCTACGCCGCCAGCAACCACTCGCATTGGGAGGAGATCGCCCAAAGGTGCCTGTGTTGCGGCAACTGCACCTTGGTGTGTCCGACCTGCTTCTGCACGACGGTCGTCGACAAAACGGATATAACGGGCGAGAAAGCAGAGCGGTGGCGGCGCTGGGACTCTTGCTTCAGCCAGGAGTTCTCCTGCATCCACGGCGGAAGCGTCCGTCTCTCGGCCATGTCCCGCTACCGGCAGTGGCTGACGCACAAGTTGGCCTCTTGGAACGACCAGTTCGGCGACCCGGGATGCGTGGGTTGCGGAAGGTGCATCACCTGGTGCCCGGTAGGGATTGACCTGACAGAAGAAGTCCAAGCCTTGCGTGTCGCAGACCAATCGCAAAAAGGAGGGTCCGCATGACGGATCTCGAACCCATTATTGCTGAAAACCCCTTTTTCAGAGATTTCTCCAAAGAGCACATTGCCGAGTTCGTCGGTTGCGCGAAGAACGTCGCCTTTCAAAACGGCGAACACATCTTTCGCGAAGGCGGCCCGGCCAGCTTCTTTTACATCGTGAGGCACGGAAGCGTTGCCCTTGACGTGTTCATTCCCGGAAAAGGTCCGGTCACGATTTTGACAATCGAACCGGGAGAGCCCATCGGATGGTCTTGGCTGATTCCGCCCCACAAATGGCACTTCGACGCGCGCTGCATTGGCACCGTGCGCGCCCTGGCCCTGGATGGGAATTGCCTCAAAGCCAAATGCGAAAACGACCCGGAGTTCGGCTATCGCTTGATGAGCCGAATCACGCAAATCATGGAAGGCCGCCTAACCGCCACGATCATTCAGATGTTGGACATATATGGCAAGCAATAAGGCTCTTACCCAACCTGCGGCCGTCCGCGACCCCATGGAACCACACCCGTTCGTTATCGAGCGGTTCTACCGCGAAACCACCGACACCTTCTCGTTGCATCTGGAGTCGGCAGACCCGCTCTTCACGCTAAACTTCAAGCCAGGGCAGTTCAACATGGTGTATGTGTTCGGGGTCGGCGAAGTTCCGATTTCGATCAGCAGCGATCCCGGCAACCCGAAAGTTCTGATCCACACGACCCGTGAAGTCGGAGTCGTCACGCGCGCCATGCACAAGCTCAAGGTCGGCCAAATGGTGGGACTTCGCGGGCCGTACGGCACGTCTTGGCCGATAGATGAGGCGAAGCTGCACGACGTGGTTCTGGTTGCCGGTGGCATCGGCCTCGCGCCGCTTCGGCCCTGTCTCTACCACATTCTGGCGCACCGCGAGCAATACGGTCGGGTCGTTCTGCTCTACGGAACGCGTTCGCCGGAAGACATTATCTTCGTCAAGGAGCTGGGCAAGTGGCGTTCCTTGTTCGATCTGGACGTGCTCATCACGGTCGACCGCGCCACAGAAGACTGGCGCGGCGTGGTCGGCGTCGTCACCCGTCTGATTCCGCGCGCCCCGTTCGACCCTGGCGAGACCGTAGCCATGGTGTGCGGGCCGGAGATCATGATGCGGTTTTCGGTCCAGGAGCTAATCCAAAGAGGCGTGCCGATCGATAACATTTACGTTTCACTCGAGCGGAACATGAAGTGCGGCGTCGGGCATTGCGGGCACTGCCAGCTTCGCGGCGAGTTCGTCTGCAAGGACGGTCCGGTGTATCGGTATTCGAAAATCGAGCCGCTCTTCAACGAGAGGGAGTTATAAGATGGATCGCGCTAAGAAGCCCAAACTGGCCATCTGGAAGTTCGCATCCTGCGATGGCTGCCAGCTCAGCCTGCTCGATTGCGAGGAGGAGCTACTCGCGGTCGCCGACGCGGTCGAGATCGCATACTTTCCCGAGGCGACCCGCGCCGTCGTGAAAGGCCCCTACGAAATCTCGCTTGTCGAGGGTTCCATCACGACTCGCCACGACGCCAAGCGCATCGGCGAGATCCGAAAAAGCTCGAAGTTGCTCATCGCCATCGGTTCCTGCGCCACGGCCGGAGGCATTCAGGCCCTTCGCAACTACGCCGAAGTCAAAGATTACATCGATGCGGTGTACGCCCACCCGGAGTACATCGACACACTCGCCAAGTCGACTCCCATCCACAACCACGTGTACGTGGATTTTGAGTTGCGCGGATGCCCCATCAACAAGAACCAACTGGTCGAAACGCTCAGCGCCTTCCTCAATCGGCGAAAACCCGACACACCGACCTATCCCGTCTGCATGGAATGCAAACGCAATGGAACGGTCTGCGTCATGGTCTCTCAAGGCACGCCCTGTTTAGGTCCTGTGACGCGAGCCGGCTGCGGCGCGATTTGCCCGTCGTTCGGCCGCGGTTGCTACGGATGCTTCGGGCCCTCGGAAACGCCCAACGCCCTTTCGCTCGCCCAGTGGTTCCAGACCCACGGCACTGCTGACGGCGACATCGTCCGGCTTTATCGCAGTTTCAATGCATATGCCGAACCTTTTCACGAGGCCAGTCAAAAGTATGAGCACGAAAACGCTTAAAGTCGACATTCTCGCTCGGGTCGAAGGCGAGGGCGCCATGTTCGTCAAAGTCAAAGGCGACTCGGTCGAAGAGGTAAAGTTCCGTATCTACGAGCCGCCGCGCTTCTTCGAAGCGTTTCTGGTCGGGCGCAAGTATGATGAAGCCCCCGACATCACGGCTCGAATCTGCGGAATTTGCCCGATAGCCTATCAGATGAGCTCTGTTCACGCCATGGAATCGATCATGGGGGTTCATGTCGGCGGCCAACTTCGAGAGCTTCGGCGTTTGATCTATTGCGGAGAATGGATCGAAAGCCACACCCTCCACATGTTCATGCTTCACGCTCCCGATTTTCTCGGCTACCCGGACGCCATCTCCATGGCCAAAGACCACCGGCAGGCCGTTGAAAAGGCTCTGAAGATCAAGAAGACCGGCAACGATATCGTCAAGACGGTCGGCGGTCGGGAAATCCACCCGGTGAACGTTCGGGTGGGCGGTTTTTACAAGGTCCCGAGAAAGGAAACGCTGGTCAAGCTTGTCGATCCACTCCGATACTCGCTTGACGCCTCGCTGGAGTTGCTGCAACTTCTCGCCACCTTCGAATTCCCGAAGTTGGAACAGGACTACGAGTTTGTGGCGTTATCGCACCCTGGCGAGTACCCGTTCACCGAGGGCCGAATCGTGTCGAGCCGGGGCGTGGACTTGCCGCTTAGCGAATTCGAAAGCAATTTCGTGGAGGAGCACGTCGAGCACTCGAACGCGTTGCATGGCAACCATATCGGCCACGGGGCGTACCACGTCGGCCCGTTGGCCCGCTACAACCTCAATCACGCCAAACTGCCGGACATCGCGAAGCAAGCCGCCAGTATGGTTGGCCTAAAGGAATCCGTCAACAACCCGTTCAAAAGCCTGCTCGTGCGAGGCGTTGAAACCGTGTTCGCCATCCACGAGGCGCTTCGCATCATTAAGCAGTACGAAGAGCCCGAAGATCCTTTCGTGAAGTATGAGGTCAAAGCTGGAGTCGGCCACGGCTGCTCGGAGGCCCCAAGAGGCATCTGCTTCCATAGCTATGAAATCGACGCCCAAGGGGTTATCCGAAAAGCGCGCATCATGCCGCCCACGTCCCAAAACCAGCCGACCATTGAAAGCGACCTGAAAGAACTGGTAAGACGAAACCTGGACCTGAGCGACGAGGAGTTGACCCTGAAGTGCGAGCAAGCCATTCGCAACTATGACCCCTGCATCAGCTGCGCCACACATTTCTTGAAGCTGAAAATTGTACGCGAATAGGCTCTGCCGTTCGGATATTGTATCCGCATGTCCGAATTGCGATTGGCTTGGCACACAATGCCGTCGGCCTCTTTGGGCGCAAGCAGCCCTTTACCAGCGCTCAAACCGTACTCGTCCGCAAGTTCGGGCGACTCCGCATACGAAAGGTATCTGCCCTATCGCACTCAAGACACCTACGACCGGGTCAAAGTCGAACAACGTCACAAAGTCGCCATTTTGGAAAACGACCGGCTGAGGGCCATGTTCCTGCTGAATATCGGCGGGCGCTTGTGGTCGCTCTTTCACAAGCGGACCCATCGCGAGCTTCTGATGTGCAATCCCGTCTTTCAACCGGCGAACCTCGCGATCCGAAACGCCTGGTTCAGCGGAGGAATCGAGTGGAACGTGTCCAAGTTTGGTCACTGCCCTTTCACCTGCTCACCCGTGCATGCCGCCCGCATCGAAGGGCCGAACGGAGAGCCCGTGTTGCGAATTTATGAGTACGAACGGTGTCGCGACGTGCCGTTCCAAATCGATTTTTACCTGCCCGACGGGTCTGACTTTCTTTTTTCATCCCCGCGAATCACGAACCCCCACGAACACAAGATCCCGATGTACTGGTGGTCCAACATCGCCGTCGTCGAGTCGCCCTCCACGAGGGTGCTCGCGCCAGCGGACGAAGCCCTGGGCCACGATTACGACGAAAGCGGCGTCCGCATGGCCAAGTCCCTCGAGAACAACGATTTGACCTATCCCGCGCGCTGGCCGTCGGCGATCGACTTGTATTTCGTGATTCCTGAAGGCCGCCGTCCGTGGGAAGCCGCCATCGAAGCGGGTGGCCGGGGACTGGTGCACCTTTCCTCGCCGCAACTCTTCGGCAGGAAGATGTTCGTTTGGGGGATGAGTGAAGGCGGCCGCCGATGGCAGGAGTTTCTCTCTGAGCCTGGATCGGCCTACTTCGAGATTCAAGGCGGCCTAACGAGAACTCAGAGCGAATACGTGCGCATGCCGGCTTCGACAAGCTGGCAATGGCTGGAGGCGTTTGGTCCCGTCGAGGTGGATCCGGCTGAAGTGTTCGGGGATTGGGGTCCGGCCTGGCGAGCGGTGGACGCCGCAACCCACCGGGCCCTGCCGGCGAGCGACTTTGAAGCCGCGTCGGAATCTCTGCGAGCAATCCAAAAGAAGTCTCCTTCTGACGTTCTGAACTTGGGCTCGGGTGGGGCTACATCGAGTTCAGGCGACGCGAGCTGTCTGGATTGCCTAATCTGGACATCGCAGAAGGGCTTTACCTGCGAGAATCGGTTGCCGACGGGGAAAATACGTGGCTTGAATTGTTGGAAAAGGGCAAGCTCCCGGCCCCTGAGGCTGGCGAAGACCCGGGAGAGTTTTGTGTTGGCTTGCAATGGAAACCATGGCTGGCGAACCAGGAAGCGGGCGGAGTGTGCAACGCGCGTCACACGTCTCTTTTGTTGGGGATCATTGAGTACAATGCTAACAAAGTGCAAGAAGCAATCCAACTCTGGAACAAGTCGAACGCCATCGAGCCTTCGGCTTGGGCGCACCGCAATTTGGCCGTTGCCTATGCCGAGTTGGGGCAAACCGATAAGGCTTGGGAACACTATTCCAAAGCGCTGGCCTTGCTCCCCTCGCAACGGTACCTCGCGATCGAGGCCGCGGACTTCCTCATAGACCACAAGCGCACTAAGGAACTTTCCGCACTCGTTTCAAAAATCGACCCGTCGCTTCGCAGCCTGCCCCGTATTCGACTCGCCCTTGCCTATGGCGCCTTGTTCGCAGGTCGATTGGACGAGGTGGAGCGCTTTTTTGCTTCTCCGTTCCGAATCGAAGACATTCGTGAGGGGGACAATGCTCTAACAGACCTTTGGTTCGATTTCCAAGCAGCGAAACGAGCCGCTGCCGAGGGCGTACCCGTAAACGATTCACACAAAGATTCTGCAAGAAATGGACCGCCGCCGAAAGGCTTCGACTTTAGGATGCACATCGAATCGTGACAAAACAACCAAATCCATGTAGAATAGATCGCGCCAAGGCGACTGGCTGTCGTTACCCCGAAAGGGCAAGGGTGCCCAGGACCTGGTAGCTGGGCCAAACTGAGGTTGCGAGCAACAACAAACAAATGGAGAACGCAAACTGGCAGGTCCTTGTGCTGATGCTGCTCTTCTCGGGGGTTATCCTGTGGAAGATATCGTCGGCCAGAAAAGGCAAAGAACTTTACATAAGACCCATACCGGGGCTCAATGCGATCGATGAGGCCGTTGGACGAGCTGCCGAACTCGGAGCTCCGCTGTTGTTCAACCCAGGCCTGGCCGACTTCCAGAACATTCAGACCTTGGCCGCGCTCGGCATCCTGCAGCACGTTTGCAAGGTGGCCGCCACTTATGGCACGCGAATCATCGTCACGACGAACGTGCCCGTCATGGTGCCCATCTGCGAAGACGTGATGAAGAGCTCGTTCAACGAGGCGGGCCGACCGGAGATGATCCATGCCTCAGAGGTGCGCTTCGTGTCGGACAGGAGCGACCTTGCGGCCTTGGCGAATTCAAGGATTCTCATTGAAGAGAAAGTCGCCAGCAACTTCCTATTTGGGGCGTACGACTATACTTCTCTCATCTTTTCCGAAGGCGGCCAAATTGCCGGCTGCATGCAAATCGCAGGCACGGCCGACTACTATCAGATCGCCTTCTTCATCCCCTCCTGCGATTATGTCGTCATGGTTGAGGAGTTGTTTGCCTGTTCGGCCTACCTTAGCCGGCAACCGACGATGCTTGGCAGCGTGGTCGGTCAGGACTACGGAAAGCTCGTTTTGCTGATTCTTGTGGTGATCGGCGTTCTTGCCGCAACCATCTTCGGACACGGCAATCCGATCAATCTCTATGAGCAGGTGATGAACCTGAAATGAACGCTCGAAAACGTCTCATTGCTTTTGTTACCTTTATCGCCGGCCTCTATTTTGTTCTCGAGTTCATCGTTCCTCCAACCGTGCCCTTAGTGACGGTCACCGGCGTGGCCCTTTCCAAAAGGCTTCCCGTCTTCCAGCTCGAGACGGCGTCCGGCCAAAACGCCGTCGTCGAGGCTGATCCGTCCGTAACCTTTTACGTTCTCCGGCGATCCAAGTCGGGCACTTTTGAACCGAAGCCGCAAAGGTCCCGCGAAATCCAGAAGGGACAAATTGTGACCGTGCGAACCCGCACGGTCACCTTGGGCGGATTCGGGCCGAACGGCGAAAGACTCGATTCCAACGGCAATCCGATCGTCCTCAGGCAAGGAGAGGTGCCCTACACCACCGACGGCCCCGACACCAGCTTGCCTGTTTGGTCCTTCGAGAAGTTGATGGGACGCGTCGGCCCTGACGGTGAAGCCATCCTTGCAATGCTGGATGAGGGGGAAGCCATCAACATTGAGATTCGCGACGCGAAAGTTGCCGATGTCGACCGTGGCCAGATTGTTCTGAAGATGAACGGCGAAAGCCGAACCGTGCCTATAACGGATTACTCGGTCATCATGCTCAACAAGCGCCGCAGCCAGCCTGAAGAAGTGGAGATGCACAGCGTCCAGGTTGGCGACACAGTTTCCATCGGACCGAACACTTGGTTGCGCGACCAGCGAGACACGGCCACGCAGTTTTACGCCGTTGTTGGAACCCTTGCGCTAGGGATGGGGTTGATCAGCCTCGGAGTGGTGAACATCCGCAAGATCAAGAAGAGGGAAAGCGAGTGGTACACCGCGTTCCTTTTTTTTGGAGCCATCGTTATCGGCGTGTTAGCTGGGTTGGGCAAGTATGAGTTGACCGGGACCCGTTCGCGGGCGTTCAGCGACATCATCGTCTTGCAGGTTATCAACGCGATGGGCTCCTCGATCTTCAGCCTGTTGGCGTTTTACCTGGCAAGCGCCGCCTACCGGGCTTTCCGCATTCGAACCGCCGAGGCTGCACTCATGATGGGCACCGCGCTCATTGTGATGCTCGGGCAGACGCCGTTCGGAATGTATCTGACGGGCTGGATGATCGGCACCTTTGAATTTCTTCAATTGCCCAACGTGGCCGGGTGGATTCTCCGAACACCCAGTTCGGCATTTGTCCGGGCACTTCAGTTCGGGGCCATGCTGGGAGCCATCGCCACGGCGCTCCGCTACTGGCTAAACCTCGAGCGAGTCGCCGGAATGGGGGACGACTAGACATGTGGAAACTGCTGGCCAAACTCGACAAGGTGGATCGCAAGGTCATTTACCTTACCCTCTTTATCGCAGCGGGGCTGCCCTTTTTCGTGTCAATCCGGATCCCCGTCAAGCCTTGGAAGGAAACTGAGGCCGCGTTCAACCTTGTCGACTCGTGCCCGGAGGACAAGGTCGTTGCCATTTGCAGCAACTGGACCGCCGGATCGCAAGGCGAGAACTGGGGGCAGTACGAGGCCATTGTCGCCCACTGCATGATGAAAAAGATCAAGCTGGTGGTGTTCTCGCTCGACGGAGACGCCATCGCCCCGCAGATGGCCGAGGCCGTCAACGAAACCCAGGCGAGAAAATACGGGCGGCAGTATGGCGTCGATTGGGTGAACCTAGGGCGTACGGTAGGCGCTCCCCTCACGATGGCGGCCATCGGCAGAAATTTGAAATCGGTGTTCCCGCGCGACCTGAGGGGTTACGCCACCAACGATTCGGCCAAGCTGCCGATCCTTCAAGGGGTCAACGGCTGCGAAGACTTCCAAATTCTTTGGGCCATCGAGTATCAGCCGAACGTCGACTGGATGGTTTGGCTCGACCCCTCCGGCACGACTCCCATCGCCTTCGCGAGCGCGGGCATCGTGACCACCAGTTGGTACCCTTACCTATCTTCCGGCCAGATGAAGGGAATGATGGCGGGAATTCGCGGCGCGGCCGAGTACGAGGACCTCTTGCGACAGAAGTATGGGAAGCGATACCTGGACTCCGACCCGAGGCCAAGGGGGGGCCGCCTTCTTGTTCCTTTGGCCTTCGGGCATCTGGTAATCATTGCCTTCATCCTTATCGGCAACTTGGGCACGCTGGCCGTTAAACGAATGAAAAGGAGCGCCCAGTGATGTTTTTCGCCCAAACGTCCGCCCCGAACCCGACCACTTGGGCCGAATACTGGCATACCGGATGGATCATCTGGCTGAGCGCTTTCTGCATCCTTGCCATCTACAGCTACCTTTTCAAAGACAACCCCGTTTACCGTGCCGTTGTTCAAATTTTCATCGGCCTGAATATCGGTTATGGCGTCATCGTCAACTGGCGGGACATTCTTTACCCGCAATGGTGGCTGCCCATGACGGACGGCTTCAAGGCGTTGCTTTTCAACGCCCCAGGATCCAAGTGGAGCGCGCTTTGGGCGCTGGTCGGCGTCCTCGGCCTGTTCTGGTACTTTCAATTGAGCCGTAAGTACATTTGGCTGAGCCGCATCGTCATCGGGCTGACGGTCGGCATTGGCGCTGGTCTTACCTTCAAAAGCCAGTTCGGCCAGAACCTGCCCCAAGTGGTCGATTCCTTCCGGCCGCTGGGACCGAGCGTCATCGCCCAGACGCCGAGAAAGCGCTTTGACTTGCCCCCCACGACCGTTACGCCGGTGTTGGCCGACCCGGTGCTTTACGTGGCTGACGACAAGCAGGCCCAGTGCGTCGAAATCCTGGGAGGCCGGCAGGTCTGGTCAACCCCGTTGCCAAGCAAGCCGATCGGAGCACTACGGCTCGAAGGCGACAGCTTGATCGTCCCTGTGGCTGACGGCGAACTGCCAATAAACAAGGACACGGGAATTGTAGCCGCCGTGCGGCCAGCCTCGATCGACAACGACTTTCAGCCAAACACCTGCTCGATATCGGGCGTCATAGACGAGAATGGAAAGGAATACACGGCAAAGATCGTTATAGAGGACGGCATCCCAGTAGCCTACAAAGAAGGCAAGGTCGTTTGGAAGGCGAAGCCAGATGCCGCCGCAGACCGGGTCTACGATGGCGGAAGGTATCTGTTTGCGGTCAAGGGAAACCGGTTCCGAGTCATTGACCCGTCGACGGGTGAAGTGCTGCATGTTCTGACTGTGCCTGAGAAGAACAGCTTTGCATCGATCGGGCGCATGCCGGAGCCGATCCAGGACTACCTGATCGGCCTTGTGCCTACCGACGACACGGTCCTGAACGGTTACTTCGTAAAGGACGATCTCACCACTGGATACAAAGCAGGGGAAAGGTATTGGAGCATCGACACGAATAAGCCCATTATCTGGACATCCAGCCTTGACGGCGTCGTCTTTGCCACAGGTCCTGAGGGCGGTGAGTGCTACGAGTTGCCGCCGCCTGCCAAGCGAAACGGCCCGGTCGACTTTTTCAACAACTGGGTCTTTGTCGTCGCGCTGTTGTCGGTCATGACCTATTTCTTTTTCTCTTTCCGGCAACGGACCGCCAAAGGTGTGGCCCAATTTTCACTTATCGGGCGCTGGGTGCTGATGATCGGCTTCGGAGCCATTTTCGGCAACACCATCATGACGCGGATGAGCTTCCTCCTCGACCGTTTGCAGTTTTTAGTCGACGAGTGGCTGAAGCCGTTCTGGCACTTCCTGCTCGGCTGATTTGGGCATTTCAAAGAGCCTTGCGTCCAGTTAAACGTATCGCAAGGTTCTTGAACATAAATTTAAGAAAAAATCTACCCTAATCCGAATTCCGGCCCTAAAATGATGGTGATGGTCGCCTATGTTTATGTTGCCGCCGATGCGAAGAGGGCCGTGAAGATCGGGGTCACCCTCAGCTTGGTGCACACGCTATATGAGCTGAAGGTTGAGGCCAGCCAGAAAACCCACGAGTTCGCCAAGGTGGACAGGCTGGTCCACTTCGAGCGTTTAAAAGGAATCGCGGAGGCCCATCGCCGAAAGCAAGAGCTCGAGGCGCTTTCCATCCGCGATCTCCACCGCATCATTGAGGCCAAGAACCCCAACTGGCTTGACCTGGGCTCGAGCTGGTTCCCCGTCCCGCAGCAGGCCGTCGTCGAATCCGCGGAAGCACCGATTTCCCACTGATTGGCACAATTTGCGCAGGAAAGCCCCTTCGGACAGATAAAATGAACGATGTGGGCAATCAAGCATCCAATTTGCTAAACCTTGAGCAGGCGGCCGATCTTGCCGGCGTCACAACGGCAACCCTGCAAATTTATGTCGCCAGCGGCGAGCTCACACCCGATTCTTCGGGCCTGTTCCAACGCGAAGACGTGCTAAAAATCGCCGAAATGCAACGAGGCACGGTCGAGGAAATCCGACACAAGGCCATCGAGAACCTCACTGCAGAAACCGTGATTGCCCGTCGTGCAATCGAACACCTTGCAAAACGGTATGCCAATTTGCAGAGCGAAATCGACTCGCACACACGGGCTATTGCCGCGAACGACGCTAGGCTGTCCGAGTCTGAGACCCGGATTCACACGCTGGGTGACTCCCTTGTGACGCAATCCGACCGCATCAGCAATCTCCAATCACAACGGGACGCCGAAAAACGGTCGCTTGCCAAGCTCCAAACCGATCTTGAGGAGCAAGCCAAGCTGATCGGCTTGCTCAAGAACGTTTCCGAACTCGCGAAAAGGCAAAGCGAAGCGGATCAACAAACGCTCAAACTGCACAAACAGTCGATCGAGCTCTTGCAATCCTTGGTGGAGTCTCACCGACAAACTATTGAGGAACAGTCTCAAATCGTTGCCCATGTTTCCGCCGAACTCGCCGAAACGCGGGCCCGGGTCGATGGAATCATCGTCCAGCAAATGGCCAAACCATTGACCGAGAACACCGAAAATGCCCCCGCGGGAGTGGACCCATCCCAAATCGCCGCTCTTCAGGAGGACATCTACAAACGATTAAACAAGATTCAAGACTCGTTCGATGTTCTCTTCCAAGCTCGAAGCCAGATAACGAGCGTGGAAAGCCTGGTCCACAAAACGATCGCCGAACAAGCTGAAGAGATCGACCGTTTAAGGTCTGAAAGCAAGAACACAAAGGAATTGGTCCAAGCGCTCCGTGATTCCATGGAAGAACTTAAGGATGAGTTGAGACGATTTGCCGATGTAGAAAAGGAACCCGCAAGGGCCAGTTCCAAGAGGGTCGACGAACAGCCGACCATTCGGGCCGATGCCGTGGCGACTCCGATAAAAGAAAAGGAGGAAACCGGTCCCGCGCCCGCCCAGTATGGCGTCATTCGCGAGATCGAGTTCAACACCCTTATCGAGCGTATGGGCTACCCACGTCTGGACCAGCAAAAAGACGACGGCAACATCGTGGTGCCTCACAACGACGCCATCCGAAAATACCTGGCCAAGAACGAACTGGGGTGCGACCCCGACGAAGTCGAGTTTCGGGGTATCACGCGGGCCGGCTGGAACATGGTCCAGTACCAGCGCGTCCAGCGCAAGTCCGGCCGAAGAGGTTGGATTGGGGCGAACAACTAGGGCAAATAGAAGCCCGATTCCTTTGGAAAAATCAGCCAGGCCGGAAGCCTTCCGCCAGTTCTCAAATCGCCGATCGGAACAGGTTCGCCGCTAGCGCAACGCACATCAGCCCCGCACTCTTCGGCAATCAGCATTCCCGCAGCGTCGTCATAGAGGCTTTCGTTCATTCCGATGAAGCCCCGGTATCTCTGCATGGCCGCAAAGGTTGCATCCACGACCGCCGCGCCGCTGCACCTCATTTTGCCCGGCATCTGCTTGCCTGGAAAGGCCCGAATCACCGTTTCGTTGTAAGAAACAAGCTCGTGCGGCTCGATTGGCCCCGGCTTTATAGCGGGGATCGGCCTGCCGTTGCAGGTCGATCCGCGGCCGCGGGCGGCAAGGTACACCTCTCCGAGTTCGGGCAAAGCCACGACTCCCAGTTCGATCCGATGCGGCGTCGTCAAGGCGACCGAGATGCCCCATATCGGCGAGCCAAATGCGAAGTTCGACGTGCCGTCGATCGGATCGATCAGCCACAGCTCGTCCGGCGTCGTATCGGGGCGGCCCAACTCTTCGCCCCAAACGCCGCTTCCGGTCAGGAGCTTCTCCAACTCTTCGCGGAGTAACGCCTCCACCTCTTTGTCGACGTTGGTCACCAAGCTGCCGTCCGGCTTCAGCTCAACCTGCAAACCGGCCTTCTTCAAACGCAAAGCTTTCTCGGATGCACGCTCTACAAGCCTGCCAACGTCCAAAAGAATCGACGCGTAATCGAACACGGCCCCAGTATGGCGTCAAAGGCTTCCATTCTGCTGGTTGACACTAAGGGAGGTCTTGCATCGACAAGTGCTTTGGGGTATATTTAGTCCTCGTAACCGCGGGAATAGCTCAGTGGTAGAGCATCTCGTTGCCAACGAGAGGGTCGCGAGTTCGAGTCTCGTTTCCCGCTCCATAAGGTTTTTACGGGCCGTTTCCAATGGGAACGGCCCGTTTTGTCTTGAGGCAGGTTCTTGGCCAGAGTCCAGCCGTGAAGTTCACGATTTGTGATGCCCTTTAAAAAGGAGGGGTCCCTTGGCGCACCATAATCAGACTTTTACATCGATCAATCGCCTTCATCGCGCTGGGCATGTCGGCACCTGCAACACATTGCCATGTTGTCGAGCTGAACGATCCAGGGCCCTTTGACGCGTTTCTTCCAAACCTCAAGAACGCCCTGGAGCCCCAATGGGCGAAAAAAGGCTTCAGGTTGACCTACCGCCTCATCAGCGCAACGATCCCCGGATCGGGCAAAAACTGGAAACAGGACGACCAGGGGAACTGGATGACTGACGACGGCCGTCGTTGGTCCACGAAGGAAGCCGATCGGCGTGGACAAGGCCTCCCAAAGCTTTCGATTCGGCTACGGCGAACTCAAAGGTTTAATGGCCTATGATGAACGCTCAGTCTCTCAGGTTGCCTCTCAAGGATTGCGCCTGCCAAGCACGATCAGAGTCAGCGAAAGACTTACTTGACCAGCTTGATCCACTCGGTCGGCGGTGTTTTGTCGGAGACGTTCACGGTCACCTCGGCCTTCCACATCATCCGCTGGCTGGCATCATAGCGGTCTTTGCCCGTCGGCACGTAACCATGGAAGACCAGGTACCACTTGCCGTCTTCCTGCATAAGGTTCAGAAGCCCGGGACCGGCCACCTGGTCGCCGACGTAGTTCGGCCAGTCCTTGTGCTGGGACTGCACCAGGTATTGAACCTCAAACTTAGTTCGACCGCCCCACACCTTGTTCTTGTCCTCGATGAGCACCTTTTGATAGGTTTTCCCCTTGGGCGGCAGGAATGACTTCGAGTACGCGAAACCGGCCTTGTAGTTGGTCGTTGCGAAGTCGCCGACCGTATAGAGCAGAAGGTAGTAGCCGTTAACTTCGACAATATTGGGCCCCTCGACAATCTGCAGGGGAGCGCCTTCGTTGCGATACTCGGATTGATAGCCCTCCGGTGCAAGCAGGACCGTCGGTTCGACGGAGGCGTCCAAGTCCGCGGGCCCGTTCATTTTGTAAGCGACGATGCTGACGTCGCGTCCCAAGCCGAACGACCGGCAACAGACTAGGTAGAGCTGGCCCCCAGATTCGCGACACACTTTTGTCTCATAGGTGGCCATCTTGCCCTCCTCATAGGGCACCAACACTTTTTTGAGCCTCCACCGGGTTATGGGGCTTCCTGGCAGCCACTTTTGGCCAGGCGCGGGATCAAAAGAGGCGACTTCCGTTTTGAAATAGCCTAGGTGGAGCGTTCCCACGCCGTGCCAAGTCCCGTCGTTTAGCTTGAACGGGTGAAACCCCCAGACTCCCGCGGGCCGGTTGCCAGCCGGGTACTCGAGGGTGTAGGGCACCTCTTTCAGTTTGCCCGGTGCCAGTTTTGCCCCCTTTAAGCAATAGTCCTGCGTCCCGTAGACGTGCCAAAGGCCGCCCTCTTTGAAGACGTAAGAATCCGCCATCGGCCAATCGTGGATCATCGAGATGCGGTAAGGTTCATGTGCAGGCGCCTGAGAGCAACCGGTGTTCATAGCGGCTAACAAGAGCGTAGCGAAGGCAACCATATAATTCAAGTTCCTTTGGGTCTTATTTGTCACTGACAATCGATATCCCGGAAGTGATTCCCTTTTGAAAGACAATAAAGGCGGCGATCATCGGCAATGTTGTGACAACGGCCGCCGCCATCACGAGCCCGAACTCGCTTGTGAACCGGCCTTGGAATATCGAAAGCCCTACCGGAAGAGTTCGCATCTCCAGCCGATTGGTGACGATTAGGGGCCAAGCAAAGTCGTTCCAGCTCCCAACGAAGGTGAAAAGCCCGAGTGTCGCGAGCGCAGGCTTGGTCAGCGGTAGAATCACTCTCCAGAAAATGAGCAGGTCGGAGGCTCCGTCCATCCTCGCCGCCTCCTCGAGTTCTGCCGGGATTCCGAGCATGAACTGGCGCAGAAGGAACACACCGAAGGCACTGGCCACCCCCGGCAAGATGAGCCCTCCATAGTTGTTAAAGAGACCGAGGGTCTGAACGATGAGAAAGACCGGTATCAGCACGGCTTGCCCGGGCAGAGCCATCGAGGCGATGATGGCCGAGAACACGCCTTCCCTACCCGCGAACCGCAATCGAGACAGGGAGTAGGCGGCCATGCTGCAGACAGCCAACACACAGAACGTAACGGCTAGGCTGACGAACGCGGAGTTCGCTATCCATCGAAGGACCGGGAACTCCTCGACGCGGCTGAACAGCCTTTGGTAGTTCTCGAGCGTGAAGTCAGTCGGGATCCATTCGACTTTCATCTTCAGCACCTCGGACTCGGGTTTGAATGAAGTCGAAAGCATCCAGAATATGGGCACCGTCATGATAAGCGACGCCGTTGCCATGGCGGCTTGCCCAATCCAATGCGCCGCGCATTTGGCCAGCTTAGCCGTTTTCATATGTCACCGGCTACTACTTGGTCACGCCTTTCACGGCGTTCTCATCGGGCTTGAAGTTGGCTCTTTGTTCGCCTTCCTGCTTCCGGATTTCGTTCATCTTGTCAGGGGTGATCGGGTTTTCGTTCGTGCTGCACCCAGTAACGGATGCAACGGCGATGATGCTAATAAGGGCTAGAAGTGTCTTCATTCTCATAGGATTAACGTTGTCGGCGTTATGACGCGTCTGGGCCGTCCTAAGCGAGGAAATGCTCGGCACTTCGAGACCTTTCCGTCGCTTCGGACGGCGGGCAAAGGGCTATGGTCGTTCTATGGAACTCGGGACGGGTCGCAGCTGCCCCAGGTACCCCAGTAATTGCGTCCCAGTTCCGGGTCGGAATCCATCGTCGGATTGGTGTCCGGGTTTATCCATGCGCCTCGGCTGTCCATGTACACCCACTCCCAATAGCCAAGGTTCTTGAACTTCAGCTGCTTTCGCATCATGAACTTGGCATGGCCGTCGGCGAAGCCGTAGTTGCCGCATTTGCTAAAGTTGAACCCGGCCCAAGAGAGGTCGGCATCGTTGGCATGGAGCGCGCCATCGGTGAAGTAGTTGCGCCGCGGAGAAACGATGGCTTCTTTGACGGTGGTGGCCCGGATCTGGAAGATCACCTGCTCGGCCGGCTTGCTGATGTTGGTCTGCGACCAGCGGCTGGTGCATCCGTTGAACATGTAGCTTGTCCGGCCGCCCTGCCCCGATAGGGGAGCGAACTTGGGATCGCTGTCGTTGCTCGCCCCAGGGCTGACATACATGTCAATGCTCTTGACATACGGGAACAGCTCGCGGCCCCAGTTCTGAACCGCCAACGGGTCCATGAACCCAAGGGGAGGCTTGGTTGGGCGGATTCTGTCCGGCGCCCGCTCCGTATGGGTTGCCGTAGAAGTCGCTTTGGCCGGTCCAAGGCTCCATGGTCCACCAGTTCTGAGCGTTTGCGGGCACCATGCCTTCGCCGTTGGCGACGAACATGTCGTCGTTGTCGCTGCCATACATGACAGCAGCCGTGGTCAGTTGTTTGATGTTGCTGAGGTCGGAAGCCTTCTTGGCCGATTTCTTCGCTTGGGCAAACACAGGGAATAGGATCGCAGCCAGTATGGCGATGATAGCAATGACGACAAGGAGCTCAATAAGCGTAAAGCCTCGTCGGTGAGTATGGATCATTTTCTTTTTTCCTCCATTGGTGAATCGATACGAATGGAAATCGTGGGTCAAGCGCTCAAGCCTCATTCGGCCGAAGCTTCGCTGACGGTCTCTTCAATGCGGTAAAGGTTGTCTTTTCGGGAATAGTGCATGCGCAGCGTGAGGTCGTGCGAGTAGTTGCCAAAGCCCGATCCGAAAAGGTTGAAGCCGCCCTTGTGCTCGGCCTCCGGCTTGATGCCGATCCGGACGCTGACGGAGTCTTGAGGCATGATGTGCAACCGATCGACGGTCGTAGACGAGACAAGAGCGCCGTCGACGAAGGTGCCGTCATTATCGACGGACCAGATCTTGAGCAGGCCGAACTGAGTCATATGCTGGCTCCACCATTCGGGGTTCAAGATTCCCCGGGTTGCGCCGAAGTCGCCGGGGCATGTCCAGGTTCCTATCTCGACGCCGTTAACCCAAACGGTGATGTCTGAGGGCCAGTCTTCGTTGTAATCCGGTGCTTCCGAACAGATCTCCATCATCAGTTCAATGCGATAGACATCCATTGATGTCGGCAGGTCGTTCGGAAAGGTGTATTCGACGAAGCCGTCGGCCATCCACAGAATCTGAGCTGTCGCGCGGTCAGGATGGTAGAAACTTAGGGGCTTATCAAGGAAGCCGATGATTTGCTGTCGGTTGGCCAACCCGCATATGCCGGAAGGGTTCGCCAGCGTATAGAGGCCGATCGGCATCGAGACTTCCTCGATGCGGACGTCCGTTTCCGGCACCGGCTCAAAGGCGCTGATCAAGCGGTTGACCTTGAGATGGCAGCGCTTCTGCATCCCTTGGGCCCCGGGCTTGTACTCGCTAACAATCAAGCCGGCTTGTTCCAACTGCTGGACGTGCTTCGTGACCGTCGACTGGCCAAGGTTCAGCGCCTGCCCGATCTCCTGGATGTTCCGATCGCCTTTGGCCAGGAGCTCCAGAATGGCGTACCGGGACTCGTGTGCCAGAGCTCGATAGACCTCGACGGCCTGCGCTCCCCGTAGCTCCAAGATTGATGAGTGAGGCGTTTCCATCGCTTTTCAACGGCTATCATATCACAACATCGATTGTTATGCAAGAGATAACTTAACATTCGATGCATTTTCCTGATTCGCATTAATATTACGCTCACAAAAGGCGCATTTGAAAACATATTCGCGCTATAATTTCACAAAAACAGCTATTTATCACGTTTTATGAATGCTATCAAAGCGCTCAAGCTGCAGACGATTGACGAGATGCCGAAATTGGCCGACCCTTTCGTCTTTAGAGTCGAACAAAGCTATATCGCCATCGGAACGGGATGGGCCGGAATGCCAGTCGGCCAAGGCGTCTTTCCCGCGCTCTTTTCCGATGACTTTAAGCGATGGCAAGAGGCCGGATTTGTCGAAATGCCGCGGGTCGAGGGGCACTGGAACCATTATTGGGCACCCGAGATCGTCTTCAGCGACGGACTTTTCTTTCTCTACTTTTCTTTGGGAACCAGTTCGGAAAGGTTCGAGATAAGGGTAGCCACGTCGGTTTCTCCTCTCGGCCCTTATCGGGTGGAGTCAAAGCCTGTCTTGGATCCTCGCCGATGCCCGTTTGCCATCGACGCCCACCCATATAAGCATTCGGACGGAAACTGGTACCTGTACTACGCGCGCGATTTCCTGGATGGTGAAAGGCCGGGAACCGCTCTGGCCGTGGCACCTCTCGAGGACATGGATTCGGTCGGCGATGAATATCTTGTTGTTGCGAGGGCCACAAACGATTGGCAAAGGTTTGAGTCGAACCGCGCCATCTACAACGGCAGATTCGACTGGCATACCCTCGAGGGCCCGAATGTGATCGCGTACGGCGGTCGCCTATACTGCCTCTATTCAGGGGGATGCTGGATGAACGATACCTACGGCGTCGACTACGTGACTTCTTCCTCCCCGATGTCTCCCTACTTGAACGATGCTCCTGATGCCCCCAGAGTGCTGCGAACCATATCCGGGCGCGTAATCGGCCCGGGGCACAATTCGCTTGTCGAGGGCCCAGGCGGACACACCTACCTGGCCTACCACGCATGGGATCGATTATGCGAGGCGCGCCGATTTTGCCTGGATCGGCTCGAATGGACAGCCGACGGGCCCCGATGCCAGCCGACGGTTCCGGAGGAATCGACGTGCGTGTGACGGCGATATTCGCGTGCGTCTGCATCTTGATTGCAGGATGCCAAGATAGGCCCGGCCCTTCGGGGACTGTCGAGATCAGCTTCTGGAACGGCTTCAGCGGCCCCGACGGCGCGACGATGGAAGAAATCGTCAAAGACTTCAACCGCGAGAACCCGCGCATTCGGGTCAAGATGGAAATCATTCCTTGGGCGACGTACTATGACAAGGTGACGCTTGGCTTGGCGTTCGGAGGCGCGCCGGATGTCTTTGTCCTGCATGCAAACCGGGTGCCCGAGTTTGCCAGCCACGGAGCTTTGGCGCGTCAGGACGATCTGATCCGGCGGTCCAAAATCGACGAGGGCGATTTCGTACCGCAAGTATGGAAGGCGGGATTGTGGGACGAAGGGCGCTATGCGCTTCCTCTCGACGTCCATCCGCTGGGTCTTTACTATAACGTCGATCTGTTCCGCAAAGCAGGCATAACGAGCCCTCCAAGAACCCTCGACGAGTTCATCGCTACAGCGCGAAAACCGACAAGGACAGACGAACGAGGAGAGAAGCAGTGGGGGTTTGCGTTCACTTGGCTGCATTCGAACGGATTGACGTTTCTCAACCAGTTCGGCTCGGGCCTGCTTACGGACGACCTCAAACGCTCGGCCATGGACACTCCCGAGACGAAACAGGCCCTGAATCTGATGCTCCGGCTCATCGAGGTTGAGAAGGTTTGCCCTCGGCCGGAGGGTTCGGATGCATGGCTCGGCTTTCAAACGGGCCGCGTTGCGATGGCCATGGAGGGCATCTACATGAAGTCGGGGCTGGACAATCAAAAGGACCTGAACTACGCGGCGGCGCCCGTGCCCCAGTTCGGCCCGGTCAAGGCCGTGTGGGCAGGAAGCCATTGCCTTGCGATGCCGGCGAAACAGGACTCCAAGAGGCGCCAAGCGGCTTGGCAGTTCATCCGTTACCTGAGCGACCACAGCATCAAGTGGGCTAAGGGCGGGCAGATTCCGGTTCGCAAGTCGATTCTCGCTTCGAAGGAATTCAAGGATATGCCTATTCAAAGGGAGTTCGCCAAGCAGTTGGATTACGTTCGGTATGAGCCGTTCAGCGTTCGCTTCAACCAGATATCCGTCTTCGGCGATGCGGCGATCGAGGCGGTCGTCAACCGCGTCGAGAGCGCGTCAAAGGCCCTAAGGACGGCAAGCCGTCGCATCAACCGAGTTCTTGACCAGCCATGAAACAGCGCCGCCACACCTTAACCGCTTGGCTTTTCCTGATGCCGTTTCTGATCCTGTTCAGCACATTCACCGTATTTCCGATCTTCTACGGCTTCTGGATCAGCCTGCACCGCTGGCATGTCTTGGACCAGACTGCCCCCTTTGTCGGCCTTGGCAATTACGGCAACGTTCTTCAGGACGACCTGTTTTCCATCGCGCTGGCGCGCACCGCTTTGTTTGTCTTGTTGACGGTTCCGCTCGGCAACCTGGTGTCTTTGCTGATGGCCGTTGGTCTCAACCAGAGATACCGTGGACAGGCGATCTATCGCGTGTGCTTCTACTTGCCTGTCGTCACCTCCGTTTCGGTTGTCGCCGTTCTCTGGCGGTGGCTGTATTCCACCGAATTCGGCCTTCTCAACCTGCTCCTCGGGGTCAAGTTCCCTTGGCTGAGCAATCCGAACTGGGTCATGCCCTCACTCGCCATTCTCTCGATTTGGTGGGGGGCGGGCGGCAACATGCTCATCTATTTGGCCGCCCTAAGAGCCGTGCCGAAAGACACGCTGGAAGCGGCTGAAATCGACGGCGCAGTCGGCCTTCGGCGGTTTCTATCGATCACCGTTCCTGCCATCAAGCCCGCCATCGTTTTCTGCTTCGTGATGGGCATCATCGCCTCGTCGCAGGTGTTCGGGCAGACCTATATCTTGACCGGCGGCGGACCGAACTACTAGTCGCTAACGGTAATCCTCTATATGTATCAGCAGGGATTCGGGCAATACCAGCTCGGATACGCCTGCGCCGTGGCCTACATCCTTTTCGTGATCGTCGTCGCCCTCACGGCGGCCCAGTTTTGGATCTTCAAGCCCCGAAACCGAGAGATTGCAATGACTCGATAGCGCTCCCGGCGGGGGCTTACCTACTGAATGCACCGCCACGCCTACAGGTCTTTGGCCCCACAAAGTCCACATAATCATCGCTTGGGGGTTTAAGCTTCAACCCAGCTGAGTTTGTTTGTCGCTCCTACCATTATCATAGTGAACTTAAATATTAAGCATGATGGAGGAGCAAAGGAAAACATCGAAAAAAACAACCGTATCCATGCCGCGCATCGGCGGCAAGGCCCCTTCGTTCACCACGACCACCACTCAAGGGCCCATCAACTTTCCCGAGGACTTTAAAGGAAGCTGGGTGATCCTTTTCAGCCATCCTGCCGACTTCACTCCCGTCTGCACCTCGGATTTCATGACTGTCGCTTCGCGCGAGAAGGAGTTCGCCGACTTGAACTGTAAAATGGTCGGCCTCTCCGTTTGTGGATGGACGGCAAGGACGAGATGAAGTGCTACGATTGGTTCTTCTGCACCAAGGAACTGCCGAAGGAAAAGGTGCTCCAGACCATTAAGAAAAAGTAGGTTGCCGAACTACTTTGTACGGAGCTTTGGTGTTGCGGCATTCGTCGCCGGGGCCCCGGCAATTCTCCCTGGCACTCAGTCAGCCGATGCTGACGCAAGTGCCCTGAGCGGTGGTTGTCAGAACCCAGTGCCTGGCACGAAGCCCGGCATCTTCGAATGCCCTGATCATGGCATGCCCAATTCCGTTGTGCTTCTCGCTGGCAAAGGCGATGATTCCGGGCCCTGCGCCGCTGAGGCATACCGCCAAGGCCCCCGCCTTTTTGGCCGCGTCCATGGCCTGAACGGCGCCGGGAATGCGCGGCAACCGATACTGCTCGTGAATCCGATCCGCCATGGCCTTTTGCAACAGCTCGTCGTCACCATCGCGAAGGGCCTGAAGGACAAACATGGCGCGCCCCAAGTTGAACACGGCGTCCGTACGGGGCACGCTCTCCGGAAGGCAGGCCCTGGCCTCGGTCGTAAGGAAAACGAAGTCAGGAACGCAGACCGTCACCGTGATCGGCACAAAGGGCACCGACCTGACGATGGCGCCGCCGTTGTACGGCATGATCAGCATCAGGCCGCCCATTATTGCCGGGCCGACGTTGTCGCCGTGCCCCTCGATGGCGACAGCCTCGTTCAGCAACGACTCAAGATTCACCGCACCACGCGAGAGGGCATGCGCAAACGCCAGCCCAGCCACAATGGCAGTGGAGCTTGAACCAAGGCCGCTGATGCATGGCACCTCGTTGTCGCAACGGATGCACACCCCATGGCGAAGCTCGTACCTTTCCTGCTCGAGAGCTTGCACCAAGGTCTGATAAACGCAGTTGGACCGGTCCGTCGGCAAGCTATCGGCGCCTTCGCCTTGCACATCGATGGTCAATTCGCCGGGCGGCCCCGAGAGTTCCAGGTCGAAGGTGTTCCACAAGTCCAACGCCAGACCCATGCAGTCGAAGCCCGGCCCAAGGTTGGCGCTTGTTGCTGGCACCCGGACTCGGATCATGCCTCCACCACCTCCATCAACGCTGCGACATCGGCCTCGATAACCTTCGGCTCGACGGCCTGGCCGAGGGCGGCGTTCGGGTCCTTAAGACCGTGCCCGGTCAGGACCGCAACGACGGTTTTGCCACGCACGCTCACTCCGCCTTCGCGAAGCAGCTTGCGCAGGCCGGCGATGCCGGCGGCCGAAGACGGCTCGCAGAAAACGCCTTCTGTTCGAACGACAAGCCGGTAAGCGTCCAAGATTTCTTCGTCAGAAACGGCCAGAATGCTTCCCAAGGATTCGATCAAAGCTTCGTTGGCATCTTGCCACCGTGCCGGGTTGCCGATGCGAATCGCGGTGGCCATGGTCTCTGGGTGATGGACCCTCTGCCCCGTGACGATGGGCGCCGCACCGGCAGCCTGCACGCCGAGCAGCCGCGGCAACTTGGACGTCCTTGCAATCCGATAGTCCTCTTTGAAGCCCCTCCAGTAAGAGGTGATGTTGCCCGCGTTGCCAACGGGCAGGCAAAGCCAATCGGGAGCCTCGCCCAAGGCGTCGACGATCTCAAAGGCGGCAGTCTTTTGGCCTTCAATCCGCGCGGGGTTGATGGAATTGACGAGCGCGACCGGCAACAGCTTCTCGGCCTCGCGGACCATGTCCAGGGCATCGTCGAACGAACCGCGCACCGCGATCACCTGCGCTCCGTAGGCCAGTGCTCCCGCCAGCTTTCCCAAGGCAATTTTTCCCTCTGGAATCAATACCATGCATTTGATTCCGGCCCGAGCGGCGTAGGCGGCGGCCGAAGCGGCGGTGTTGCCCGTGCTGGCGCAAATGACGGCTTGACGCCCCCACGAGACGGCTTCCGTCAAGGCCGCCGTCATTCCTCGGTCCTTGAACGACCCGGTCGGATTCAAGCCCTCGTATTTGAGATGAAGTTCAAACCCGCCGCCTAATGCTTCGACAAGACGGTGTGCCGGAATCAACGGGGTCGCTCCCTCGAGCAAGGTCACGGGGCGGTCCTTTCCCTCGATCGACATTCGGTCGCCAAAGCTGGCGACGACTCCCTGCCACGCAGGCGTTCGACTCATGTTCAGCCCCCTTCTTGGAAAGATCGCCCGACGCCTGTGTAGGGTTCTGTTTATTGTACACCAAGCTCAAACGCCGTTTGCAATGTTGAACTTGCGATCCGTGGCACCGCCCTTGCGCCCGATCACCCGATGTGAAACGCTTGTTGCGCCTTCCCCACTTCCTTGGCTGCCACTTCGCGAATGATCTCGATTTGCTCATCAGGAAGCCCGAGCGTCTTGATTGCGTAAGGGTCCAGTTCACGATTGACCGGCGGGCAGTTGTTCGCAAAGCCGGCCTGATGCGCGATACCATCGGCCAGAGCGACGATCGCCGTGGTCTCCGTATGCTCCAAGTCCTCGATCATGGAGTGGTGGTGCTGAATGCCGGCGAGCATCATTCTTGAAAACCCCCATTTCTCAGCGAGCAAGGCGCCCACGTCGGTGTGATCGAAACCCAGAAGCTGAGTCTCGATGTCGAACATTGCGCAATTCTTGGCTTGTGCCGTTTGAACGATCAGGTTGAGTTCGTTCGGTAAGAACCGGTCCATGACCAGGTAACCGACGTCGTGCATCATTCCCAGACCGTAAAGCTCTTCGGCCTTGGCCGGCATCTTGATCATCGCAATGACTTTGCTGACAACGGCCACTGCAAGCGAATGCTTCCAAAACTCGACCATGCTGTACCGTGTGGCCTGCTCCTTGCCACCCATCATCTGCTGATAGGCGATGCCAATCACCAGTGAGCGGATGGTGTTCATGCCTAAGGCCGCCACTGCTCGGCCGATTGTTTCCACACCGCTCAGACCATAGTAGGACGAGTTGGCCACCCGCAGGATCTTGGCAGCTATGGCCGGATCGCGAACGATGATTTGCTCCATGGCCCGTGGCGATGCGTCCGGACTGTCCGCCAATTTTAGAACGTTGTTGGCGACTTGAGAAAGGACAGGCAGGTTTTCGCTTCGCGCGAGTTTGAGTGCCAGACTCGATAGCTCCACGTCCCTATTATCGGAACCTCGGTTTCGTTTTGTCAGCCTTGCCGCGCGGCTCTGAAAAACTAATTTTCTCGCGGAACCGCGCTGATCAGTCGTCAAAACAGGAAACCAAAAGGCCCACTTGAGCGTTATATACTCATATAATTGAGTGCAATCGACTATGAGCAAGGACTATTACGCCATTCTGGGAGTATCGCGCACTGCCGATGAGAAGGAGATCAAGTCGGCCTATCGAAGGCTGGCGCGCAAGTACCACCCTGACGTCAACCCGAACGACAAGTCGGCTGAGGCAAAGTTCAAGGAAATCAGCGAGGCCTACGAGGTGCTTAGCGACCCTGAAAAGCGCAAGGCGTACGACCAGTTCGGGGCCAATTGGGAGCACATGCAGAATTTCGGCGGACCCGGCGGCCCGGATGTCGACTTCAACTTCAACTTTGCTGGCGACGCAGGGTTCGGAAGCATCTTTGAACAGCTCTTCCAAAACATCGGCCAAGAAACAATGCACCAGCAGCGCCACGCCACACCGGCGCGGGACATCGAAAAGGTTGTCGAGGTGACTTTGGAAGAGGTCGATGCCGGAACCAAGCGGAGCCTGAGCTATCAGTCGATGGACGCCTGCAAAAGTTGCGACGGCCGAGGGGTCGTCCAACTGAGGAGCGGTCGAAGATGCCCGACCTGCGGTGGAACAGGCAAACTTCGTGGCGTTTTCGGAATGACCCAAATCTGCAACGAATGCCACGGCTCGGGCGTCTCCAGCACCGAGCGGTGCCCTTCTTGCAAGGGTGAAGGCGCGGTTCCCACCAACAAGCGCGTCGAGGTGACCATTCCGGCCGGGATCAGCGACGGCAAGAAGCTGAGAATCCCGGGCAAGGGCGTGGTTGGAACGGGCCAACGCGCGGGCGATCTCTATGTCGTGATCAAAGTCTTGCCGCACCCAGTCTTCAAATTGAACGGGGACAACCTGGAAGTCGAAGTGGAGGTTCCATTCACCGTGGCTGCCCTCGGCGGGGAGATCAGCGTTCCGACTCTGCGGTCGAAGGTCAAAATGCGCATCCCGGAAGGCACTCAAAGTGGCCAGACCTTCCGTCTAACCGGCCAGGGCCTCGCTAAACTGGGCGGTCAACGCGGGAACTTGCTGGCACGCATCAAAATCACCGTCCCTAAAAAGCTAACCGACAAGCAGCGGCGCTTGTTGAGCGAATTGGCGGAATTGGAGTTGCAGAAGGCATGAGAAGCGAGAATCAACCTGTGTACATGATCGGCGTTGCGGCGCAACTTTGCCAGGTGCACCCCCAAACGTTGCGCCAGTACGAACGGCTCGGGCTGGTGGTCCCTTCACGGGCTGGGGCCAAGAACCGGCTGTACAGCGAGGAGGACATCAAGCGGGTCAAGCGGATCCAGCGCCTGACGCAGGAGATGGGGGTGAACCTGGCCGGCGTCGAGCTTATCCTTCGTCTGCTTGACGAAATGGAAGAGGTCAAGCGAGACCTCGAGAAGCAACTGGCCGACTATGTCATGGAAGCAGAACGGCGCATTCAGCAGTTGATGGCGAACCCCAACATGCCGTTGCGCAAAGATGAATCGCTCTTGCCGGTTCCGAACATAAGGATCGGCAGGAAGATCGACCTGTGACACCTTAATGCTTGCACGACAAACAAAGCGTGCCTCAAGATAATCGAAATGTCCGACTTGCCATCTTGCAGCTTAGTCGGGTCGCTTTGAGCAGTTATTTGGTGACAAGAGAAAGTGTTGGCAATTAAGCTTTGAGGGGGCCTGCGATCAGACTAAGCCCCGGTTATATGCATTCAGAACGGCCGGTATATCCGAATCGACATTGGCCGTTTTGGTTAATCTTCTACGCTTGGCCCAGCTATGCCTTTTCGGTTCAGAGTCTACACGCTACCAACGCTAAAGAGCGGCATGGGATTCAGCGGGTCGATGCTTAGGGATTCGTTCACGTGTTCGACAACGGCATGGTCTGGTGTCTCGACGACCTGCCTGCGCTCTCCCTTCTTCAGTCTTTCGATCCACTTAATCGCCGTGCGGTGCAGGTAAGGGCCTGCAGACAATCCGAGCATAAACCTGCGCCAGAGCAGAGGGTTAAAGCTAAGCAACGACATCAAGTTGTAGCGCTTCAAAGCGCTTTTGTATGAGTAAAACTCCTTGTAAAGCCATTGCAGCCCTTGCTCCATCGTTTCCTTGCTCATCAACGGATGGGCCATAACGCAATGTTCGGCATCGTAGAGTTCCCAGTCAAAGTTGATGATCCGCCTATCGCGAAAGGCAGAGAGGAAGTTTGCCGCTCCGGGCATGGGGGTGTTGATGCTAAACTGGGCGAAGTCGATCTTGGCCTCCAGAATGGCGAAATCGAGAATCCGCTTGAAGTCATCAGACGTCTCGTCCGGGCTGACCCCGATCACGAAGGCGCCCAGCACGCCTAGGCCGTTCTCGTGGCAGGCTTTAATCAGTTCAACCGTCTCTTGGTTCGAGCATTGCTTGCTCAGGCTCTTTTTGTCTTCGTTGACCGACTCGATGCCGAAGTAGAGTCCTTGGCAGCCGCTTTTGGCAAACGTCTGGATGATGTCGATCTTCGGTTCGCTTTGGCGAAGTTTCTTCCAGACATCGCTGAGGGTTTTGACGGTGAGTTCGGCAACCCACTTAAGTCCGCGCTCGCGCATCATGCCGATGACCATGAGGCATCGCTCGATGTGTTTCTTCTGAGTCCCCTGCAGGAAATTGTCGTCGACTATCGCTACCGTTGACCCGCGAGGATGCTGGTCAAGTTCGCGAGCCAAACAGGATTCCTCCACAACCCGCATCTTTGAACCGAAGACCTCGGTCACTGAGCAGAAATCGCAGTGAAACGGACAACCGACAGAGGTCTGGACGGATGGCGCCAACAGGTAGTCTTTTCGGTTCATCCAGCTCCAATCGGCTACCGGCCTTGACAACGTTTGAGGCAATTCTGCCATTCTGAGAACCCTCTTTTGAGGTTCCGGATCAGTAAGGACCTGCTCAAAGACATGCCTCTGGAATTCGGGGGACATTTCCCCCCGAACGATCGTATGGCAATGTTGGATGGCTTCTTTGGGCAGATTGGTGGCATGAACGCCGCCATGCAGAACGCGAATCGCATCACCGTCATGCGAACGGGTACGCATCGCTTCGGCTGAAATGTCATACGCCCGATAGGCGCCGGTTGTCAAATAGGATAGGCAGAGGATGTTCGGACGGGCGTCGGAAACGTTATAAGGCCCCTTCGCCTGTTCGTCGTGAACCCTTTTGACGACCTTGGCGCCTAGGATTTCATCCGGGGTCTGGCCCATGAGCAAGGCGAGCGAATAGGACGCCAGCGGCGCTCGGCGCTTCGCTTCGGCATGGCGCAGATCGGGTCTCACGAAATCGATAACGATATTCCTGTCAGAGTGCATTGGTTCGGTCTCCAGCGGGCGCCGGTTCAGCACTCGATCAGAAATCTCACGGCTTAGCTGGCGCCCTAGCTTTTCCTACGTATGAACCTTAGCCGAGCGGGCCAACCATTTACTGCTGTTCGAAATATAACATTCGTGGGCGGCTGTTTTCCGCAGTTTTATCTTCAATCGCACCTTGATGAGGTCATGCGACGTCATAATCATCAGGGTAGAGAGATGGAATACTACGTTGTGATGCCGGACGGGTCGAAATACGGGCCCGCAACTCTGGACACGCTGAACGAATGGGCCCAGCAGGGACGCATTCTGTCGACGACAACTATTGAACGGGTCTCGGACGGCGCGCAAGAACCGGCGTCGCAAATTCCTGGCTTAGTCCTCCCTTCGTTGGGAGGCTCGTCGGAGGACAACGTTGCCGGCAAGCCAAGCGCTCCTTCATTCGGGCCTCAGCCCTGCGTCCCGCAACCTTCGATCGGTCAGCCTGCCCCAGGACAGGAGACCTTTTCCGGCTACCCACGTCAGCAAGAGTACAATTACGAGCAGTTGCCCTACGAGCTTCAAGGCAAGTTTAACTGGGGCGCCTTCTTGCTCACGTGGATCTGGGGGCTTAACCACAAGGCGTACATCACGCTGATCAGCCTCGGGCTTGGTTTTTTGCAGTTCGGCTTAGGCTTCTTGATTTGGCCGAGGGCCGCTCAGTCGTCCAGCGGCCCCAATCCGGTCGGCGGCATGGGTTTCAACCCGTTCGATATTTTGCTATCCCTTGCGGGACTCGGATTGGCCATTTTCTACGGCATCAAAGGATATGAGTGGGCCTGGAAGAGCGGGCGGTTCGCCACCCCTGAAGAATGCCGACGGTGTCAGACGATTTGGGGCTGGTGGGGCTTGGGCTTCATCCTTGCCGTGTGCGCTTGCGGAATCCTGATCGTCATTGGCGGAATCCTCGCCCTAGCCAACATGGGCAGTTCCATGTCGCGATAACCGAATCTCGTGGCTTTGCGCCTTGGCGCCAGGGTTGACAAGCGGTTTTATCGGATTTTGCGCACAGCGTCGACCACGTTTTGCGGATTCGGGATACACTCCAGCTCAAGAACGCGGGCGTAAGGCATCGGCACGTTGAGGCCGCCGACGCGCCCGACGGGCCCGTCCAAGTCGTCGAAGCAGTCCTCGCCTATTCGCGCCGCGATCTCCGCTCCGAAGCCGCCGCTCCGCCAGTCCTCGTACACAACCACCACGTGGTGGGTCTTACGCACCGAGCTGTAAATGGTCTCCGTGTCAAGCGGCAACAAGGAGCGCACGTCGATCACCTCGGCCGACACCCCGTCTTTCTCTAAAGCTTCGGCGGCTTCGAGGCATACGTTGGTCATCCGGCTGTACGCGATCAAAGAAACGTGTTTTCCCTCGCGGGCAACGTTAGCCTTGCCGAAAGGCACTATAAACTCGAGGTCGTCAGGCACCTGACCTTTCGTGCCGTACAGAACGGGGTTCTCCGTAAAAATGACTGGGTTGTCATCGCGGATGGCGGCCTTGAGCATGCCCTTCGCGTCGGCCGGAGTGCATGGCGCTACGACCTTCAGCCCGGGAACGTGGGCGTACCAACCCTCGAGAGACTGGCTGTGTTGGGCGCTGAGTTGGTTGGCTGCGCCGCCTGGCCCACGTATCACTAAAGGAACCGACACCTGGCCTCCCGTCATGTACCGAGCCTTGGCCGTATGGTTGATGATTTGGTCGAGGGCCAGAATCGAGAACGACATCGTCATCATCTCGACGATCGGCCGAAGTCCGGCCATTGCCGCACCGGTTGCCAGACCGACAATACCAGGCTCGGTGATCGGCGTGTCGAGCACCCGAATTTGTTTGAACTGGTTGAAAAGACCCTGGGTGACGCGGAACGTTCCCTGATAGCGGCCGATGTCCTCTCCCATGATGAAAACCATGGGATCGCGCTCCATCTCCTCGATCATCGCCGATCGCACCGCTTCGCGGTAAGTCATCTCGACCGTGCCCATCAGTGCCCCTTCTCCACTTCCATGTCGGTGTAAACGTTATCGTAGACCTCGTGGGGCTCTGGGAACGGGATCGCGTCGGCCTTCTGGTAGATTTCCTCGATTTGCTCTTCGATTTCCTCATGGATCTCGTCCATTCTTTTCTCGTCCATGATGCCCCTTTCGGCCAACACCTTTCGAATCAGTGTGATTGGATCCCGCCGTTTCGCGGCGGCAACCTCGTCTGGGGTTCGGTAAAGGCTCTGGTCGTTGTCGGCGGCCCCGTGCCCGGCAAACCGGTAGTTCATCACCTCGACAAGGTAGGGCCGCTGCTCTTTCCGCACGTAGTCGATGATTCTCCGCGCCGCCTTGCGAACCTGAAGGACGTCCATACCGTCCAGCCTCTCGTGGCGGATGCCAAATGGAAAGCCCTTTCGGTGAAGCTCGACGTTGGCCGCGTGGTACTCCAAGCGCGTGCCCATCGCGAACTCGTTGTTTTCGATGATGAAGATGCAAGGCAGGTCCCAGAGGCCTGCCATGTTCAAGGTCTCATAGAACACGCCGGCGTTCGAGGCCCCGTCGCCTAGGAAGTTGAGAGTTACTCGGTTTTCACCCTTGTACTTGCTGGCGAAAGCGAGGCCGGCTCCGATCGGAATGTGCCCGCCAACGATGCCCCAACCGCCAAAAAAGTTCCGCTGAATGTCGTACAGGTGCATCGACCCACCCTTACCCCGGCTTAGCCCGCCTTTTCGGCCCATGATCTCTGCCATGACGGCGACCGGGTCCGAGCCCATCAACAGCGGTTGCGCGTGGTCCCTGTAGGCCGTGATAACGTAGTCCTCAGGGGTGATGCAACTGAGCCAGCCGACGACGGTGGCCTCCATGCCGATGTACACGTGAAGGTAGCCGCCGGCTTTCCCCATTCGGTATAGCATGTTGCAACGCTCTTCAAAGTGTCTGATGAAGAGCATCTGACGATAGTATTTTTCGAGTTTTTCAGGTGTTTCGACCTGGCTCGGTTCGGCCGCTAGACTCGCTGAGTTTTTCATCGTGGCTTTTTTGCAACGGGCGACTGCCTCGAAGCGGCGCGTTGCCGGTAAAGAATCTTACCTCTTGCATGAGCGAAACGCCGGGACCGGCTGCGCGTTTCGCAATCAGCGCTGCCCGGCCGCATCCAGAGCCCGCCGTACTTTTTTGGCAAACGCTTTGTTGCATGCCGCCGTTCGAGATCTTGGGCATAAATCCCCGTTTGCCGGGGGCGCTTCGCGCCCGCCAACCGTTGGCTGCTGATCGTTTGTCACAAGTCCCCGCCTAACGCAGTTTTTCGGCAACACCAAGACGCATTCGGACGAACTGAAGGTGCAAGTGCCCGCATAACCTCAGGTCCGTCAGCAACACTCAGCCATAACTTGGTTAGTTCAAGCACTCCGGCCTGTTGGCCTCACAGCGGCCGACAAAGACGTATTTGGCCGTTTATTTCCATAGGGCGAAAAGAATGTCCCTATTAATTGGATAGCCATCGCTGGTTTTTGGCTCTTTGATGCAATCTAGCCGGGACCGCTAGCTGGGAGCGCCGGTATCCCTGTCGGCACATCAAGATCGCTCTCAAAAAAACACCCCCGTTAAAAAGGCAGTCGGTGCCGGCATTCTACCGGCACCGACTGAACTTTTTTCGGCCCTGGCAAGCCCTATTGAAGCTCACCGGCGGGTTTGGCCTGCTCGCCGGTCTTGCCAGCGGCCTCCTTTTGGCTCTTCAGGAAGTCTTCGAATGACTTTTGCCAAAGTTCCTTGAGCCCCTTGTCCTCGACTTTGATCGAGTCCTTACTGGCTTTCAACTTGTTGATGATCCGATCGGCAAGGTCGTTCGTTTTTTGGCCTTGCTGTAAGGCGAGGCTGCGTCGCACGCCCTCGACACGGGTCGGGTTCATGGGAATTTCCTTTTCCTTGTTCTTGGCCAGAACTTCGAAGATAGCCCAACGATTATGAATGCGGATCCAGCCTGTGTGTTGCCCAGGATTAACCTTGGCCACCGCCGCTCGAAGTTCGGGCGGCAACTGAGCCTCCACCCGGATCGGGTATCGGTTCTCTTGGTCACGGAAGGCGCTCTCGTTTCGAGCGACTTCGGCGAAAGCTCGGCCGGAATCGAGTTCCTTCTTGATGCGCGCCTTGGCCTGGTCCTCGAGCGCCTTCGTTTCTTGCGGAGGCAAAACAATCCACCTGAGGTCGATGGTGGCCGGCTCCCTAAATTGCTTGGGGTTTTCCTTAATGTACTTCTCGGCCTCCTCTTTCGTCACCGTGATGCCCTTCGTCAGAAGCCTCTCGCGGGCTAGTTCAAGCAGGACAATTTGCTTGGTATGAACTAAGTCGTACCCGTTCGTCTGCATCTGGGCAAGGTAATTCGGATTGAGATTCTTGCGGAACTCGATCTCTTTCCGAACGTCCTCATCGGTGGGTTTGACCCCCTCGTCGGCGGCCAGTTGAATCGTCACTCGGCGCAGAATGGATTCTTGCAAGGCTTGAAAGTCGAGCCTCTCGGCCACGCGAGCCTCGACAGGCCCTTGATTGGTCATCACACGGACCGAAGGCTTCATGCTTAGCGTAAAGTAGAAATCTTCATAGGAAATGGGCTCACCGTTCACTGTGGCGACAGCCTTCGAGCTCTTGCTGCCGCATCCTACCAAAGCTGCGGCCAGACCGATGCCGGCAATGCCTAATTGAATACTCTTTTTCAAATTACAGCTCCCCGTATTTTTGCTTGTAAGGATACCTGCCTTCACTGCGGCATGATAACCCTCAAGTTTAACAAAATGGAAGCAGGAAACGTGCCAACTGGATGGAAACGGACCCAAAAGCGCCCTGAAACGTCCTGAGCTCCGATCTCAAACGGCGATGTCCAGCCGTCCACCTTCAGGGTCTTCTGGCGGCGCCTGGACTAATTCCAATTCGGGATCGATCGCCGTGCCGGCCTTATCGTCGGTCAATTCCAGCTTGTCCGCCTTTTCCTCTTTCGGCTTGGAATCTCGTTTTTGGGGGTTGCGTTGCGCATTGGGGTTGACCCTTTGGTAAGAGTTGACCAAGCGGGCACTTTGGATCAATTGATGGACTCGATCGATATCTCCCACTCGTTCACCGAGAGTGGATGCCACCCTCCTGCAACATGTGATTGCGCAGCCTGTTCATGGCCTGGGTGTGCAACTGATACACACGCGATTCGCTCACGTTCAATACCCTGCCGATTTCCTTGAACGTCAGGCCTTCGAAGTAATAGAGGGCGACCACGAGCCTTTCGCGATCGGGAAGCCTGTCGACTCCTGCGGTCAACATCCGCCGAATCTCCCGACCCTCGATTTCGCCGCCAGGATTGGAGTTTTCGTCGACGATCAACTCTACGAAGTGGATATGGTCGTCGCTGTCGCCGCTGTTCAAGATGTCGTCCAAACTGTACACGTTGGTCCGTCCCATGCGCACCATCAGTTCGCTCACGTCTTGCTCGGAAATGCCCATGACTTCGGCGATTTCCTTCTCAGTCGGAGTGCGGCCCAGCTTGGTTTCCAGGGCCATGGTGGTGCGGTCAAGCGCCTTCAGCTTTTCGCGCACCGACCGCGGCGCCCAGTCCTCGTCGCGCAACATTTCGAGGATCGCGCCACGGATCAGCGAAATCGCGTAGGTTTCAAACTTGACGTCCCGTGTGGGATCAAACTGGTCGACGGCCTTGATAAGGCCGATGACCCCGGCCCCGATCAAGTCCTCCCGGTCGAGCCCCCCCGGAAGACTGGTCACCAGCCGACCGGCGGTTATCTTCACCAAATACGAGTAATGGTTGATCAGGTCAACCCTCGCATCCGGAGCCTTGTACACTTTGAAATCGATCCAGCTCTTGTTCAGTTGTTCAGGAGTTAAAGCCACAAAATCACCCAACCTGCCACGATACCGTTGATTCTAGCCTTCTCTTCGTTTTTCGTGCAAGGAAGCCAGCTTCTCCGGGCTGTCGGAACGTGTCGCGAAAAACACATACCAAGCCTGCGTTCCAATGACTCCCAGCATGAATGCCACGGCCGCGCGAAAGAGCGTGTCGAGGGGATCGACGTGCCCGAGGATGCCGGCAGCCAGAGCCACCAGCGCCGCCAATCCTCCGACTACACTAGGCATAGGTCACACACCCCCGGAGATTCCTTCGCGCGGTTCTCCAATGATCATATAGGCAAATTTGCCAGGATCATCAGAGCAAACTTGACACACATTGTTAAAAATTCCGATTGAGAACTTTAAGCAACGCATGAGATTCGTTCGAGAAGGCAGTTCCGCATGATTACCGGCTGCCATCCCCGCAAGAATGCCGGTTTTCTTCTTTTTTGTCCGTTTTGGCTTCGACCGACCCTGAAGACTCGCGAAAAAACCCTCTCGGATCCGTTGGCATAAAGTAAGCAACAAGGCAAGCCGAGGCCAAACCGAGTCCCAATGCGCCCAGGACGTCAGTGGGCCAATGGACACCTCGGTAGACCCGGGAAAGGCCCACGAGCGCCGCCCAAACCGGCAACCCGAAACTTATCCACCGCCAGCGCGTGGGCCAAAAGTAAAAGACGATAAGGAAGGCGATCGCGAAAGACGTCACGGTATGGCCGCTGGGATAGCTGCTCCAGCGGTGCGGCTCTTGAGGTTGGGCCCACTCCAACAGGCTCGGTCGACCGCGCTCCACGATATGTTTGACAATCGTGTTCGCCAGACCCGACACGGTCCAAGCGACGACCATTGGCAACGCCATCGCCCGGAACCTTCGTGAAAGAAATGTCCCCAGGCAAGCCGCCAATTGGACCTGTCCGGTTCCCGTGTAGGAAAGCACGAGGAAGAGCAAGTCCAACGGCCCGGAATGCCAGCCGATGTGAATGGTTCGAAAAAGGTCTAGGTCAAGTTGCTGCCAAAACTGCACTTGAGCCTAGTTTACTGGAACGGCTATGCGGCGTCCTCGTAATCGTCGTCGATGCTGACGTTCTTCGCGGGCTCCGCGTCGGTGAAGTCCCAGTTGTCGCAGTCCAGCCGCTTGCAGTAAATCATGCGTTGAACGGTCCCGTCGCCGGCCTCAACGTCGGCCATGTGGGAAAATTGACAATCCAGACAAATCTCTGGCTCAAGAAGCCTGACGATCTTTAGCTGTTTGCGTGCCATCCGTGCACCTCTCCGCCCACTTGCCAATATCCTTTTGAGCCGCCGTCGCATTTGTGGGTCTAGTTATATGCTTGCACAAATCCGTCTGAACCTAGCCGGTCAAAATAACGGGCTTGCCCTCAAACCGGCACTGTTGCCGGGAATGAAGCCCTTGCTTGGCTCAGCCGCCGTAACGGTCCCAAACGTTCCGCCGCCTCAAGGCCCGATCCACCTGCAACATGAAGTCCTCGTGAGGCACCTCGTAGGCTCCGAGCGAATTGAGGTGCGGGTTCATGATCTGCGCGTCGAAGATCTCGAAGCCGAGCTCCCTGCACTTCTCCACCAAAGCCCAAAGCGCCACCTTGGAAGCGTTGGTCGCCCGGTGGAACATCGACTCCGCGGAAAACAGGCTGCCCAGCGCTAGGCCGTAAACGCCACCAACCAGTTCCCCGTTCTTCCAGCATTCGCAACAATGCGCCCAGCCCTCATCGAACGCCTCCGTGTAGACGCGAACGAAATGATCGCTCAGCCAATTGTCGGTAGGACGAAAACAATGCAGCATGACCTCTCGAAAGCTGGTGTCGAAACGGACCTCGAATTCGCCGCGCCGAATGACGCGTCTCAACGACCGGGAAACATGGATCCCCTTGATTGGAAACAACGCCCGGCGGTAGGGCTGGAACCATTCCACCTCACCGTCGTCCATCGTCATCGGGAACCAGCCCCGTTCATAGGCGTGGCGGAGCATCTTGGTCGTGAGCTCTTCACCCCTCATCGTCATTCCTCTAGAAAAATGGAACGGACGCCTTGATTATGGGTGTCCCAGGTTGTTATGGAAGGGCCCCTTTTGTTTTGACGCCGCCCAACACGCCGGCCGCTCTCTCCAACCCGAGCCAGGCTTGCCATGAATCCTTTCAAGCTCGTCTCTCCATAGCCGTTTTTTACTCTAGAACCAGGAGCGTTGTACCCAGCAGCAATCGATTGGTTATCGTCTAAAATCAAACATGGACGCTCAAGAACTTGCCTTGAAAGCTGTTGAGGCCTCGGGCAAGCAAATCGAGAAGGTGTTTGAAGGCTTGGCAGAGGCCGACTACGACAAGAGGCTATGCGAATCAGCGATGACGCCGCGCGAGACGCTCGAGCACTTTGGGGAGTGCTACCACAACGCCGCCCGCCTCGCCGATGGGCTGCAACCGAAATGGGGGTCGTACTGCGTCGAAGACAAATCGACCGACAACCTCTGGCGGGTTTTCAGGGAAACTCGACAGGCAGCCATCGCCAAGTTGCCAGGCTTGGATGACGCCAAGCTGATGGAGATCGGCATGGGCTTCATGGCCTTGCACGACGCTTACCACGTCGGGCAACTTTGCCAGTTGCGCCTTCACCTCCAACCAAACTGGAACGCCTACGCGATCTACGATTGACCGGAGCCCGATTGAAGGTGACGTTCGTGGCCCAGGGACCATCACGCTACCTCGCTTGACGGAGGGACCTTCATCCCCTTCGAAAGCATGCACCGGCTCATAATGGGACATCGCCATGGCCGTCACCGACACCAACCGCCAACTCGACAAGCTTCGCATCCTCCAAATCATGGTCACCAGCCGCGAAGGCGACCGCCGCGAAGGCATCCTTCAACGCCAAAGCAAGGGCTGGTTCCAGATCGGCAGCGCCGGACACGAAGCGATCTCGGCAATCGCCTACGCCCTTCGTGAGGACGACTACCTGTTTCCTTATTACCGGGACCGCGCCCTGGCTTTGGCACGCGGCATCACCAACTACGAACTGGCCCTCGACTTTTTCGCCAAGAGGGATTCCAGCCAAGGCGGACGCCAGATGCCTTGCCACTTCAGCTCGCGAAGGCTGAACGTTTTCAGCGTCGGGACTCCGACCGGTTGCTCGCTTCTTCCCGCTTGCGGCGTTGCCTGGGGCATGCGCATGGACGGAAAGGACTCCGTGGCGGTGGTCAACATCGGCGACGCCGCCTCGAGGCAAGGCGAGTTCTACGAGGCGATTTGCTTTGCTGTTCAAGAAAAACTGCCGGTCGTGTTCTGCGTCGAGGACAACAAGTATGGGATTTCCACGCCGACCGACCGGATGACACCGAAGAACCTGGGGATTCTCGCCGACTCCTGGGTGACCGAGGTCAACGGACGGATTATCGATTCGGTTTACCAAGCCGCCTCCGATGCCATCGAAAGGGCGCGCCAAGGTTTAGGGCCGTCGTTGCTTTGGTTCGACGTCGACCGACTAGGGAGCCACACCAGCTCCGACGATCACCGCGTCTATCGTTCGCCCGAGGACATCGAGCAAATGCAGCTTCGCGACCCGATCCGCCTTCTGGCCGACGAGTTGATCTGCGATGGCCTTCTGAGCATGAACCAATGGCAGGAGATACAGAAGCAGATTGCCGAACAGGTCTTTGAAGACTACAAGAAAGCCGAGGCGGCAGCCGACCCGCTTCCGGCAGAGGTGGCCCAGCACAACTTCGGCCAGGAGGACCCCATTTTGGTGCCTCCGATTTCCAAGTCATCGCGCACGACCATCGTGAGTGCGCTCAACACCACGCTTGGCAAGGCGCTCGAAAGCGACCCCCAAGTGATTCTGATGGGCGAGGACATCGAGGACCCCAAGGGCGGCGTTTTCGGCATCACCAAAGGGCTTTCCACCGCCTACCCCAATCAGGTCTACAATTCGCCTTTGGCGGAGGCCACCATAGTCGGCGTGTCGGTTGGCCTCGCCGCGTACGGATACAAGCCGGTCTTTGAAATGCAATTCATTGATTTCGTCACGCCGGCCTGGAACCAAATAACCTCCAACCTTTCCACCCTGCGCTGGCGAACGTGCGGCGACTGGTCTTGCCCGGTCGTGATTTACGCGCCTTATGGAGCTTACTTGCCGGGCGGCGGGTTATGGCACAGCCAATCGAACGAGGGCGGCCTCGCGCATATCACCGGCATCCAGATCGCCGTTCCCTCCACGCCGGAGGACGCCGCCGGCCTTCTCTGGTCGGCCATCCATTGCGACGACCCTTCGTTCGTTTTGGTGCCGAAGCACATCTTCCGCAAGCCAATGGCCGTTACGGACGTGGCTCCGGTCCCCTTCGGCAAGGCCAAAATCGTTCGAGAAGGCGACGACGTCACGTTGGTCTCGTGGGGCAACTGCCTTGAATTGGCCGAGCAGGCCGCCGATGCGCTGGGTGAGGAGTGCAAGGTCGAAATCATCGACCTTCGGTCGATTGTCCCCTGCGACTACGCGGCCATTGCGCGGTCGCTGGCCAAGACGGGCCGGCTCGTGGTGGTGCACGAAGACAATCGGACCGGCGGTTTCGGCCAGGCAATCTTGGCCGAAATAACCTCGAACCCGGAAACTTGGAACCTTTTCTTGTCGCCACCCCAGCTCGTGGCCAGGCTCGACGTTCCAATCGGCTTCAATCCGATTTACGAGTATGAAGCCTTGCCGTCCGTCGAAGACGTGCTCAGAGCGATCCGGCTCACCATGCAGTGAGACTTGCGCCTTCCTTTTCGGGTTGTCGGGCCGAGGGCATTTTTGTCCGAGCTGCCGTCTGAAACTTTGGTTGCAAGGCCTGTTGCCCGAATAATCCATCATGTCGCGGAGTGCCCGCTCCAGCCTGGCGACCCACGATCACAAAACCGGCTTGAGAGCTTCGCGGTACCCCGGATACTCGCGCAGATTCTCGCTACGATACGTTTTGATCTTGCGCTTGATTTCTGCCTCGCTGTCGGTGTAGGGGTCGATCGCTTCTGGTGCCGACGCCAAGCTGACCAGGCCCCACATACCCAGCGGTCCGTTGTTTGAGAACGCTTTGTAAGTCCAGATCGCCCATGACCAGCCCTCGCTTTGAAGGATCTCCACGACTTCGCGCATCGTTTCGGGGCTGCTGTTCGGCTCCACGTTGAATTCGCCGGCGTACATGGGCACGTTGAGGCTTTTCTGGACGGCCACCGTTCCAGGCAGCCAAGACCGAAGCGCCACTGCATGATCCTCCCTCTTCTTGGCTTCAAAGTGATAAAAGTGGACCGACCCGATGGTGGGCCCCCAGCCCAGGTCCGAAGGCTTCTTGAACAGCCCCATCCCCTTGTATCCGTCCTCGACCATCACCGGCTTCTTGGGGTCTGACTTGCGCAAAACGGGGATCACCTTCTTGTGCACCTCGAGCACGGCTTTCGGCGACGGGGCACCCATCGGCTCGTTCATCAAATCGTAGGCGAAAACGGTCGTGTCGTTGCGGAATTCCTTGGCCAGTCTCGCCCACTTGCGCGCCATCTCTTCGACGTTCGACGAATCGGTCCACAGCTCGTTGCGCCCGGTCTTGCCCGTGTGGTGTTCCCGGCTTTGGCCGCCCGGGGCTCCGTGCATGTCCAGCAAAACGTAAAGGCCGTTGTTTCTGGCCCACTGGACGGCGGTTTTCAGCCGTGCCATTCCTCTCGGCTCGTCCAGCAAGGTGTGCAGAAACGGCAGCCGAACGTGGTTGAAGCCGATCGCCTTGATCCGCGTAAAGTCTTGCTCAGTGATCCAATTGTCGCGCCAAGCGTTTCGGATGCGCGCAACTCCTGCCTTTCCAAAACGACTCTCGATGACCGCCCATAGCGATTCGTGGTCCAAGATTTTGGGCATTTTGGAGCCGGCCGGGGGCTCGTCCTGGATCGGGAGCATCCAGATTTCCTCGACGAACCATCCCCCAAGGTTGATGCCTTTCATCAGCACGGTCTTTCCGGCCGCTCCGACGAGGCGGGTTCCGTCGACCCGGATCTCAGGAAGTTCGAAGGGAGACGACAATACGGTGGCGAGCAATGCGGATCCAATCATGGCAACCTCGGATTCATTATGCCAGCTTGCGGACCTCCGTCGGACATGCCAATTGGTTTTTTTTAAAAAACCCTTTGATTAATCCTTTAATTGACGTATCATGAAAGCATACATCAGGCAACAAACGACCTGCATAGGAACAAGCTATGAAAAGACTCAACTGGATTGCTCTGGCCTTGGCGTTGGTCGGCGTCGTCGGATGCACCGGAAGCACCGCCGTCAGTCGGCAACCCTCCGCCTCAGAGATCGAGGAGGGCAAGCAACGCCGCCTCAAGGCCATCGACGCGTTGCAGATCCCCGAGGAGCAAAAGCAACGAATGCGCGCACAGATCACCGGCAGGCAACCGGAGCGCAAGGCCGGCCCATAGGAAAACGAAGATGGCGCGCAAAAACGGAAATGCCGTAACGATGAAAGAGGTCGCCGCCCATGCGGGGGTGTCCATAGCGGCTGTGTCCAAGGTTCTCCACGGTCGCGGCGCCAACGTCCGGGTGAGCGACGCCACCGCGGAGGCCATACGGCGATCAGCTCTTGAACTGAACTACACGCCGAACCTGCTTGCCCGGTCGCTCCGAATGAGCCGAACCCACACGGTGGGCCTTGTGTTCGAGAACTTCGGCGAGATCGCGGCAGGCCCGCTTTATTACGTCCATCTGCTGGACGGCGTCGCCAGCGTTCTCTTCAGACACCACTACCGGTTGACGATCCTGAGCGAGGTTTTGCCGAACGAAGTGCCGAACCTGGTCGGCGGCGGCCAAATGGACGGCCTTATCTGGTGCAAGTTGCCGGACGACCAAGATCTTCTGGACGTGCTCGCCGGGGCCTCGATTCCCATCGTTGCCCTCAACTCGCCATCGCCTATGGTGGAAACGGCTGTCCCGTACATCTGCTGCGACAACGAGGGCGGGTCGATGCTGGTAGCCCAACATTTGGCCAGCCTTGGCCACAAGCGAATCGCCTTTGCCAAGGAAATCGGCGAAGAAAACACGCCCGACGCGCTCAGCCGTCTGAAAGGGTTCCGAGCAGCCATTCGGGCCTTGGGACTGCCTTTCGAAGACGACGATGCCGTGACATGGCACCGCGAGTCGTTCGAGGTCGTCGATTGGCTTCGGGACAACCCGGAGTACACGGCCATTTTCGCCTGGAACGAACGCCTCGGCGCCGAAATTCTGAAGCGCTGTTTCGAGAACGGGATACCTGTGCCGGAACGGCTCAGCGTGGTCGGCTTCGACTCCACGCAATATTGTGAAACGACCCAGCCGCGCTTGACGGCGGTGTGCCAGCCCATTCACGACATGGCGGCAACCGCCGCCAAAACGCTCTTGTCGATGATCGACGGCGAGTCGCCGCGCGACGCTTGCCGTCAATTCGCCTGCACTCTCGATGTTCGGGATTCCACCGACATCGCTTTCGAATGATCTTTGGAGAAACCAAACCCAATGAAAAACCGTGCGTTTACGCTCATTGAACTGCTCGTTGTGATCGCCATCATCGCGATCCTGGCCGCCATTCTCTTCCCTGTCTTCGCCCAGGCCAAGGAGTCCGCCAAGAAGACGGCCTGTCTGTCCAACGTCAAGCAAATCATTCTTGGCGCGACCATGTACGCCGGGGACTACGACGACGTGTTTTCGCCTTCGGAGTACGGCGGCAACGGCGACCCGGTCACCAATCCGCACATTACCTGGACGACGATCACCATGCCGTACATCAAGAACGGGGACTTCAACACGGACACCGCCTCGGGCCTCAAGATGAGCACCGGTAAAGAAGGCATCTTTGCCTGCCCGAGTGCTCCCAAGAAAAGCTCGGCTAGCACGACGGTCGAGGGATACAGCTATGGCGTCCACCACGCTATCTTTGCCGACAATTACGGCTCGGGCAACAGCTGGTATCCAGCCGATCAGATCACTCCGTCCCTGTCGGTAACGGCCATCGAGACGCCAGCTGAAAAGGTTGCGCTGATGGAGAAGGGCATGAACTACGCCGACTGGAACTACCCTTGGTTCCATGACTGGCAGGGCATGTGGGTCGGGTCCGTTGTTACCGTTCCCGGAGACATCAGCACTCTGTTTCGCGACGGTGTCGACGTTTATCAAGGCGGCCCCATGTACGACCCGAGGTTCGACACGGATTGCGGGGCGAATTCGAACGGCAACTGGGAGTGCGCCGCCCATGCTCGCTATCGCCACACCGGAACCGCAAACATGGCCTACTGCGACGGCCACGCTGCGCCTATGAAAAAAGGCGCCATCAAGTGGTACAAGAACCTGTACATTCGCCGCACTGGCGGTTCGTGGGCCTATTGGTACCTCCAGGGTGCGCACCCTTATTAGTCAATTGACAACCGCGTGAAGGCCGAGGGGCCGACCGGCCCGGCCGGTCGGCCCCTCGCTCTGGATACGCCCTGAAACCCTTTTCAAAAAGCAAGGCTTACTTTTTCTTCATGTTTTGCACTTGGTTGGCGTAGCGGCGCATGAACTTTTCAACGCGGCCGGCCGTGTCGACCAGCTTCTTTTGGCCGGTGTAGAACGGGTGGCTGAATGCGCTGATTTCAAGGTTCATCACATAGTACGTTATGCCGTCGATCTCCCGGGTGGTCGACGTCTTTGTAGTGGATACGCCCGTCCATTCGTGGTCGCCGTCGACAAACAAAACCGGGTACAGAGTGGGATGGATGCCTTGCTTCATGGTTTCGCCCTGCTGGAAAATGCTGTCTATTATGGCACACCCTGCGCAAACTTGGCAAGCTTCCGGGCCCTAACCCCGCTTGGCTACAAGCGCAGGCCAACGCTGAAATAGAGCTGGTTCTGCCCTTGGTTGCTTCCCTGCAACCCAGCATTGGATAAGTGTAAAAAGTCAAACCCGAAGCGCAACTCTTGCTTTCCCCAAAAGCAAACGATGCCCGCGCCAAACACCGGTGAGGAGTTCAGTTGGCTGTCCAAGTCGATCGAAGTCGTGTCCGCGTACTGCAATCCCCACCCGACCGAATAGTAGTACCCCCACGACTCGGTCCACATGCGGTGGACATGCATCATGGCGATGAAGCCGAAACCTTGCGACCTATCGCCTTTGACGGGATGCTTTGTGCTTTCGGTGTCCGTGAAATACAGGGCAAAGGCAAGGTCGCCGGACTCCCAAGAGTTGCTAAAGCGAGGCTCCGGTTTGGCATAGACGGCTCCTACGCACCACCCCTTGCGTATGTCCTCTGACCCCAGAATCCGGAACGACTGGCCGACGTGGCCCGCCGCATACCACCTGGGCTGGTCAAAGCCCAGCTCGTGCTCAAAAGTTTTTTTTTGCTGACTCAAAGCCCCCGATCCCGCGAGAAGAAGCAAACCTGCACAAATCGCCTTCATGCATAGATACTACCGTATGGCACCGCAGCTCAGCCCCTCCAGAATCTGGTGCACGGTTCGACATTGGCGAAGCTTTGGGAAATCGGGCTTGCCCGTCCGAGTCCATGCGATCCTCAGCCACTCCTTCACATGGTCAGCCGCTCCTTTGGGTTCGGTGAAGCCGTGCCAGGCGTTCCAGTGAAGAAACCGGGAGACCCAGTCTGACCAAGTTGCCGGCAACAATTCTGGCGCTTCAACCATTCCAAGAGCTTGAGCGCACCGGACTGAGAGCAATGGATCGGCCAAGGCGCCGCGCCCGAGCATGAAAGCCGAACATCCCGTCTGATCGCGGCATCGTAGGAGGTCCTCGGCCGTCCAGATGTCGCCGTTCGCTACAATCGGAATAGGTGCCAGACGGCGCAGTTCGCCGATGACCGCCCAATGGGCAGGGGGTCGGTAACCTTGAGCACGCGTCCTCGCGTGCACGGTCAGCCACGATGCTCCGCCTGAGGCGGCCCGCGAAGCGATCTCGAAAGCTTCGCGCGGGTCGTTCCAGCCCAGGCGGATCTTTGCGGAAACCGGCACCGTCTCGGGTATGGCTTCGCGAACGGCTCGAACAATCTCCTCGATCCGCGCCGGCCTCTTCAGAAGCTCGGCGCCGCCGCCGTGGCGGTTGACGGTTTTGGCTGGACAACCGAAGTTCAAATCGATCGCTCTGGCACCGGCGGAACAGGCGTTCAAAGCCGACTGAGCCAGGCATTCCGGGTCGTCGCCAAGCAATTGCACCTGAACGGGCAACCCGCTGGGCGTGCGGCCGCCGCTCTGAAGCTCTGGCACGTCGCGCAAAAACACTTTGACCGGTGCGGGGCTTTGCGCAACGCGAACGAAAGGGGCAACGGCAAAGGTGAGGCAGCCGGTCTCGCCCAAAAAGGCGCGCATCGGGGCGTCGACAATGCCCTCCATGGGCGCCAGAACCAAAGACGGACCGACATGCCTAAGCACCAGTCAAACCTCAAGCCTATTTCTGACGAACGTTTGCCAAGAACTGCAAGCAGAAACGGTTGATCAGAGCCACTTCTTCGAGCCGGAGGCAGAGCTCTTCGGGCAACCAAAGCTTGGTCTCAATGAACACGGACATTTCCTCCCTTCGCACAAAGTCGGGCGATAAGCCGGACCACGGCATTTCGTGGACCCCGACGCCGATCGGTTGACCGACGCCCGTAACACGGGCCACCGAACGCGGCCAAGTCCCAGCCGTTATCAGACGTCTTCCGAAGCCAAGCGGCCAGTATGGGCGAGTAGTTCATGGCAACTTTACCGGATTTCGGTTCCCTATATCGTCCCATGTGTGAGCCCGAAACCCCGATGTTAAGAATCGGCGATATGCAGTGTTCCACGTCCCGGCCTTAACTTTTTGTTAACCTTGGTTTAGCACAATTTTTTCGGAGGTTACCTATGCGCAAAGCCTTTACATTAATCGAGCTTCTCGTTGTGATCGCCATCATCGCGATCCTCGCCGCTATTCTTTTCCCCGTCTTCGCGAAGGCGAAGGCCTCGGCCAAAAAGATCAAGTCCTTGTCGAATTGCAAGCAACTCGGCACGGCCTTGCAGATCTACGTGGCCGACAACGACGACGTGACGCCGTCGATTTGGGGAACGACCAACCCAGTATCCTGCGCTGCCACCCTCGATCCGGGCATGGGTTGCAGCAACGAGTGGTGGATGCCTATTTTCCCGTATTTCAAAACGATCGACCTGATCTTTTCCGACGAGCGAAACGAGCCTGACGGGAACGCCGTCCGGAACAAGTTCGGCGCCTACAAGCTGTCGGCCTACGGCTACAACTGGGGCCCCTTCGGATGGCGCGGCGGCGGCATGCTTGAAAAGCAGATCGCTTTGAACCCGGGCAACGTGAACAAGGGCAAGTCCATGACCAGCATCGTCGAGCCGGCCGGCACCTTTGCCTTCGGCGACACCTATGACACTCCTCGCGCCACGGTGGGCATCGGCTTCGCCGCCGATCGATTCAACGGCCGGTTCAATTCTGAGCTTCGCTACGGAGGCAGCTTCAACTACGTTTTTGCCGACGGCCATGCGAAGGCGATCATGGTGCGGGCTGGATTCCTTCCCGGTGCTTTCAACCGGCGCTTCATTGTCGTGAGAGACACCAAGGGACTTGGGCGCACAGCGTACTGCTCGGATCCAGACGCGATGATCTACGACGAGGACGGCACCACTTCGCAACTGAACACCAATCCTGAGCCCCCGGCGATGCCATGCGGCCAGATTCCGCAGTGGTTCACGGACACCATCACCACTATCTGCCCCGACACGGGCATTCCCAGCGCGGCTTGCAACTTCCGCTAAGGTAAAGACAACAGCACCCTTGAAAGGAGAGTTCCTATTTGGGAGGACGGCCTATGGGCCGATCCTCCCTTTTTCATGGGAACACCGATAAGGCCTTATTCGACGCGGATCGCCCGAATGCCATTTACCGTCTGCCCAAAGATGTCCTTGGCTCGCACTCGGATCACATGGACGCCGGAACTCAGCTTGGGCAACTTGCCAACCCAAATGTGGTCGGTCGTGTTGGGCCCAGAAATCGGCCCGCCCGTCGCCGGCAATTTCTTGTCCCTCTGCAACTGGACGATCCGCTCGACGTTGGGGTCGTTACGCAGTTCGCGGACCATGGGCATCCAGCCGCCGCCGTCGATCGACATCTCAACCTTCGACTCTGAAGAGGCCAAGAACACATTGACGACGACTTCTTGTCCCTCCGTTTCGACGGATTTGAGGCCGTCCCGAGCCACAATGTTCATTTGATAGTCGGCCGGTCTCCGACTGACTTTATAGCGAAGCTTGAACGACGTTCCGTCCACGCTCAGCACCATGTACCCCTGAGGCGTGCCGTCAGACATGATCGCCATCGGCAGTCCGACCGAGTCGAACTCGCCGCCCCACCAGCAACCGGACGTCGTGCCGACCACAATGGATTGGTGCGGCTGATCTTTCGGCCAGCCCTCCGGTTTGCCTAAGAAGCCGTGCTTTTGCGCGTGCCAGTGGGCTGCGAACGACACCGTGTTTTTGAACGGCGCAAGAGCTTCTAGGATCTCCTTGCGCTCCTCGAAAGACTCAAAAAGAGGAATGTGCACCAAGAGCACGATGAGGCGGTCCTTTGGAGTCTTGGCCAAGTCGTTTTTCAGCCACTTGAGCTGGGTTGCGTCGACGCCAGGTTTGTAAGGCCCCTTGCCCTCGCCTTTTATGTTCTCCATAACCACGAAGTGAGCCTCTCCTTCGTCGAAGGAGTAGTAGGTTGGCCCGTATTGCGTTTTGAAGTAGTCGAACTCGTGCTCGGCCGAGCCGGCATCTAAGTTGCGGTCGTGGTTGCCGGGCACGTAATGCCAAGGGATGCCGATCAGGGCGTGGGCGCGGGCCGTTTCCGGGTGCAGGTTCAGCCGGTCGCCCACTACGTCGCCCATAGTAACTCCGAATAACGCCTTCGACCCGATCGTTTCGGCGATGATTTCGTGCCTCAGAAAATCAATCTGCTGCACCGAATAGGGCTGGGTGTCGCCGAACAAAAGCACTTCAAACTTTTTCGGGCTGGAAGTCTTTTTAAGGGCGAAGTCCAATTGGCTGGGCAACGCACCGGTCGGCTCGAAGCCCGGGAAAGTCATCTTGGGTGAGCCGTTGGGGTAGTAAGCCTTGTAAAACACCGGGTGGTTGTTGTCGTCCAGGGGCACCAGCCAGCCGGAAGGCTTGGAGATGAACACGATCGAGTTTTCGATCAAGGGCAGGCGATACTTTCCCTGAGAGTCCGTGACGACGACATCCTTGCCGTTCGAGACCTTGACCCCGGCAATTCCCTTTTCGCCGGCGTCTCGCCATCCGTTGCTGTTCGCGTCTTCATAGACGGTGCCTTGCACGTTTTGCGCCGCATGGGAAACGGCCACGGCCAGCAGAATCGAAATACCAAAGGCGGGTTTCATGTTGAGACGTGCCATGCCGGCAAGAATACCTGCCCCTATTGTTGTGGCTCAGTTAAAGAATTGGCCGACTTGATACACCGCAACGGCTCCAAGATAAGCCAAGAGGGTCATGTAGCCGAACATGATAAGAGGCCAGCGCCAACTGTTCGTCTCCCTTTTCACGGCGGCCAACGTCGCCATGCACTGGCAACAAAGGGCGAAGAAAACCATCAGCCCGGCGGCCGTCCAAGGCGTCATCAATTTGGTGCCGTCAGATTTTCGAGCGTTTCTCAACGAGGTTCGAAGGTCGCCCGATGTTTCGTCGACTTCACCGCCCAAGGAAAAGATGATGCCTAAGGAGGAGACCAGCACCTCTCGCGCCGGGAAAGCGGCCAAGATCGCCGTCGAGATCCGCCAGTCGAAGCCGGCCGGCCTAAAAACCGGCTCAATTGTCTTTCCGAAGCGGCCTAGGTAGGAGTTGGCGATCTGCCTTTCTTTGATAAAGGCGTCCAACCGGTCGGCATCCACGTCAGGACCGTTCTGTTTGACGAACTCCGACTTATATTGCGCGGTCGCATCCGATGAACGCGGGAAGAAAAGAAGCGCCCAAACGACCAGCGAAAGTGCGACAATGACGGTTCCCGCGGTTCTCAGGAACACCTTGCCGCGAAGGTACATCGCCAGCCACACGTCGCGCCATTTTGGCACCTGGTACGGCGGCAACTCCAGCAGGAAAGGAAGCGGCTTGCCACGAATCACCTTGCGATTCAGGAACCACACAACCGGCACCGAGACGGCCAGTCCAACCAGGTGCATCCCAAACAGGGCAACGCCGGCCCAGAATGGTCCGTATTCCGGCTCGATAAAGGCACCGATCATCAGCAGGTAAACCGGCAGGCGCGCGCTGCAGCTCATCAAAGGCGCAACCAAGATGGTCGCCAAGCGGCTCTTGGGGTCGGGCATCACGCGGGCGGCCATAACGCCAGGCACCGCGCAGGCAAAGCTTGAAAGCAACGGGATGAACGCCCGACCGTTTAGGCCGCACCAGCTGAGCCAGCGGTCCATCAAGAAAGCGGCGCGCGACATGTAGCCGGAGCCCTCGAGCGCGGCGACAAAAAAGAACAGAATCAAAATCTGAGGCAAGAACGTGACCACGGTTCCGACGCCGACGATCACGCCGTCGACAACGAGGCTTTGAGCCATCTCGTTTTTTTCCAAAAGAGGGCCGACGAAATTGCCCAGCCGCTCGAATAGCCAGCCGATTCCGTCCATAAGCGGGGTGGCGAAAGTGTAAATCGACTGGAACATCACATACACGAGGGCGAAGAAAAGCGCCATGCCGTACACCCGATGGGTAACGATCCGGTCGATCTTTTCGGTGACTGTTCTGCCTGGGATGCCTTCGTCGAAAAAGATGACTTTGTTAACCACCCGTGACGCCCAGATGTACCGCGATGCGTTCGCAATGGATGTCGGATTGAGTCCCAAGGATTCCAGGCGCTCACGCGCGGCCTTTAAAACCGGGCTCGCGGGAGCCTTGTCGAAAACAGCATCGAGAAGCTCGGCAGGCGACATCACTTGGCCTTCCGCCGCCAATTCTTTGATCGCCGGTTCAAGGGCGTCCAGGACTTCCTGCGGCAAGGGAAGAACTGCCGGGCCCGGCACTGAGCGACTGGCCGCTACCGTGTTTAGCAACTCCTTCACGCCGATTCCCTTGTGTCCGACGACGGGAATCACCGGCACGCCGAGCTCGTTGGAAAGACGATCGACATCGATGCGCTTGTTCGAGGCCTCCAACACGTCGGTCATGGTCAGGGCGACGGTCATCGGCTTGCCAAGCTCAAGCAACTGGCTAAAAAAGTACAGGTTTCTCTCCAAATTGTTGGCATCGACAACAGCGATCAGATAATCAGGCTCTTCTTCACGCTTGCCTAATATGGCTTCAACCGCGACACGCTCGTCTTCAGAGGCCGGCCGCATGCTGTACAGGCCCGGCACGTCGACCAGTTCGAACTGGAAACCGTCAATCTCCAAATCGCCGGAAACCCGCTCAACCGTGACGCCAGCATAGTTGCCTACCTTTTGATGGGCGCCGGTGATCGCGTTGAAGACGGTGGTCTTGCCGGCGTTTGGATTGCCGACCAAGGCGATGATCGGGCGTGAGGTATTTGTCTTAGGCCCCGATTGAATCATTGAGGCTCACCGATCAGTTCAATACAAATGCTTTTGGCCTCGCGCTTGCGCAAGCAAAGTCTGTACCCCCGCAACGATATCTCGATGGGGTCGCCGAAAGGGGCGATCTTCTCAACTCGGAACACGGCACCAACGGTTAGGCCCATTTCCTGGAGGCGCTGAGTTTCCTCAGGATCGCCCTCTATTGCGACGATGCGTGCCGAACCTTCAGACCGGATGTCCGAAAACTTCAACCGGGTTCCGGCCTTATCGCCAGCCTGTTCGCCGTGCACCGACAGAGCGTAATCCACCTTGGCCGTTCGATAACCCACGATCTATTTTAACCAATGTTTAATTTAAGATAAGTGTACCCCTGGTTAACCTTCAGAGCGCACATGGCTCGAAAGCGAATCTCCGTAACCAAACGATGGCCATGACCGTCCCTTTCCCTGATGCGCAACTTTTGCCTCTTGCTTTGGATTGTGCCGCTTTTGGCTTCCGGGTGCCGCGCGCCATCGAAGCAGCCAGCCCCCGCGCCGGCATCCCTCCGATCGAATGAAAGCCTAGCACGGTTTGCAATGGAGCAAATTGGCGTGACGGTCAAATATGACCCAGCTTACGTTCCCCTGGCCTATCCCGGCGGGGACGTGCCGCAGAGCCGTGGCGTGTGCACCGACGTCATCATACGAGCCCTTCGTCGGCAGGGCGTCGACCTGCAGGCTCTAATCCATAAAGACATGGCTGCGAATTTTCCGAGATACCCCCAAAAGTGGGGCCTGAAGAAGCCCGACCCCAACATCGACCATCGAAGGGTTGAAAACATTCAGTGCTACCTTGAACGAAGCCGAAAGGCGTTGCCAGCAACACGAAACCCCGCCGATTACAAGCCGGGCGACATCGTTTCTTGGAGGCTGAAGAGCGGTCGGGCGCACATTGGCATCGTGTCCTTTCATACGGCAAACGGCGGGCGGCCGCTGGTCATCCACAACATCGGCAGAGGCACGGTGCTAGAAGATTTTCTGTTTGGCGCCCAGATAACCGGCCACTACCGGTATTGGCCCAAATAACGGGCTTTCAGCAAGCAAAGTAAAGGAGCGCCAAGCATCGGCACCCCTTGACTTCACCAGGCTTGCAAAGGGAGACGGCTTTTGGCGTGGAAGGTAAAGGGCCGCCCTTTTGGGGACCGGACCCGGCAAACTCGCTGAACGATCGCCCGTTCAAAGGTCAGCTTAACGCCATGGGCATGATCACGCAGAAGTAGGAATCACCGTCGTCAGCCGGGCGAAAGACCGCCGATCGCGAGCTTTCGGTCATCTCGATGCGAACGCCCGGGCCAGGAATCGACTCCAGGACATCCAGCACGTAGCGGCCATTGAACGCGATTTCCAAGTCGCCGCCCGTTGCCACCATGGGCACTTCTTCTTTGGCCTCGCCCTTTTCTTCGGAACGCGCACTCAGCAAGATTTCGTTGCCCACGCTTGAGAAGCGAACGCGGTTGGCATTGTCGCGAGCGTAAATCATGGCTCGCTTGACCTTCTCGAGGAGCTGGTCGACTTCAACGGTCCACGACCGTGTGAACTCCGTCGGAACAACACGCTCCCAAGCAGGATAGACACCTGACAGGATCTGCGAGACAACCTTGGTGCCCGAAGTATCGACGCCAAGCCTGCCGCCACCGAAGTGAATCGTCACCGCCTCCGTGTCGGAAAGCGGCAAGCCCTTGATGACCTTCAGGGCCTTCTCAGGAAGCACCAATTCAATTTCCGCACCCAAGCCCTCTTGCTCCACGCGCCGCACGGCAAGACGATGCGTATCGGTGGCGACGAGAGTCAAGACCTTTGAGTCGTACTTGAAGTAAACGCCGGTCAAAATGGGACGGTGGATGTCGGCGGAGACGGCAAATAAAATCGAATCGACGGCATCGCGCAACGTCTTCATCGGCAGACTGAGCTCGCTCTCGCCGCCGTAGTCCGGGGCTTCTGGGAAATCTTCGGCATCCAGCGTGACGAGGCGATATTCCGACGCGCCCTGGCGCAACATCAACCCCTGCCTGTCTGCCAAGGCCAGCTGAACGTCGCCATCGGGCAAAGAAGCCAAAATATCGCAAAGCAACCTTGCTTGGACGCAAGCGGCGCCACCCTCGGCAACGGCGCAAGGAATCCTGCGCTCGACCCACATTTCCCCGTCGCAACCCAAAACCCGCAAGGTTTGCTCGTTTTCATTGGCTTCAAGCTTCAGGTTCTGGAGAAAGGGGTTGGGGGTGCGGCCGCTGGCCGCGGCATTGGCCGTGCTTGCGGCCTCGTAAAGATCTTTTCGTGGACAATCAAGTTTCATGTTAGCTTTGAATCGGCAACTGGTACTGCAGATAAAGGACCGTCGGCTGCTTGGGGACGATTTCCGTGCCTTTTGAGTAGAGCTTCATCAAGATTCTCTGGTTTGATTCCTCGGTGAATTCCGGCTTCGGCATCGTCCTAAGCAACTCCACGGTCTTGCGCATCGTCACCATGTCGTGACTGAGTTCAGGGTCGCCAAACGACGCCCATTCCATTTCTTGTTCCAATTCCTCGGGCAATTCGCCTCCTGCGTACATGTCCACGAGTTTTCTGTAGAAATCTTGCTTCATTTCGATTTCTCCACCATGTTGCCCAGCTTGTCGCGCAAGGCCCGACGTCCCCTGTAAAGCCTCGATTTCAGCGCGGGCAAACTGATTTGCAACACTTCCGCCGCCTCCCTGGCCGGCATATCTTCCAAGTCGCAGAGCACCAAGGGCTCGCTGTACTCCTGGGGCAACTCCGCCAGTGCCTGATGCACGGTGATGCGCAAGGTGGTTCGCTCCTCCGCTCCCGAGTATTGCGCATCGGTCGGCAATTCCATCAGTCGGTGCTGCCGCAAACGATCGATACACAGGTTGCGCGCGATGCGAAAGATCCACGTGCGAAAGGCGCCGTCCGCCCTCAGTTCGCTCGATCGCCGAAGCACCTTGAGAAAGGTTTCAGCAGTCGCGTCCTCGGCGTCAGTCCGGTTTCCGAGCATCCGATAGGTGTAGCGGAAAATCCGCTCGCCATAGAGCTCGTAGATCGTGCCGAAAGCCGCGGCGTCGCCGTTTGCCAAGGCGGTCAGTAAGCGCTTTTCAGCCTGTGAATCCTGCAAAGCGTCGTTCTGCATAGGGATGGACGAACCAAGCACCCGTTTGGATGCAACGATTGTGATTTTACACTTCTTTTGGCTGGATGCTGGTGTTTTGACCGGCATCCGATCTTCAATTGAGCCCCTATATTGGCCGTTTTGGGACTGCGGACGATCGTCCATGCAACCTTGAGGGGCCGCAAGCCAGCCTTGTGGAAAGGGGTCCAACCCAGCACTTCTACGAGTCTGCCCTCAACCTGACAAAAGCCGAAAATTGTCTGTGAGCCCACTAGGATTACGGGGCCAAACATGGAACAAGCAAAGTGGCGATGGCTTGTTTTCACAAACTCATGGTTCAAGGGGGCATGGACGCCTAAATGTTCACGATTATCGGAATTATCCTGGTCTTGGTCGCAGTCATGGTGGGCTACATCATGCACCACGGCCAGATTGCCGTCCTGATCCAGCCTAACGAGATCATCATTCTTGTCGGAGCCGCCTTCGGGTCTTTGATGGCCGCCGAAGGCATGCAAGGCGCGATGGCTGCCATTAAGGGCGCCATGGGCCTTTTGAAGCCCGACCCTTACACCAAAGAAGCTTACATCGACGTTCTCAAAATGATGTACCAGCTCTTCAATGTCGCTCGAAAGGAAGGTCTTCTGGGCCTAGAGCAACACATCGAGCGGCCCGAGCAAAGTTCCATCATCAAGGCCTACCCGAGCTTTCTAAACAACCACCACGCCTGCGCTTTCTTTTGCGACACCATGAAAGTCGTTCTCACGGGCGCTGTGGGACCGCACGACTTGGCGGAGATGATGGAGATTGACCTGGAGACGGCCCATCACGAGGAGATGCGTCCGGCCACGGCTTTGCAAACAGTGGGCGACGCGATGCCGGGGTTCGGCATTGTGGCGTGCGTGCTCGGCGTGGTGGTAACAATGGGCAAAATCGGTGGCGAGGCCAGCGAGATCGGCCACTCGGTCGCCGCTGCCCTTGTCGGCACCTTCATGGGCATCCTGATGGCGTACGGCGTGTTCGGTCCGCTTTCGGTGGCGATGGGCAAGCGCGTTTCAGCGGGACACAGCTATATGAACTGCATTCGCTTCGCATTGTTCAGCTTTGCGCGCGGCGAGTCTCCTATCACCTGCATCGAGTTCGCCCGACGCAACATCGAGCCTAGCGTCCGCCCGGGGTTCAGTGAGATGGAAAAGGCCGTCAAGGAAACCAAAGCAGCTTAGGCAAAGGAAGAGATGGCTGACGGGACCCCGATCATTATCAAGAAGAAGAAGGTCGCCGGCCATGGCGGACACCACGGCGGATCGTGGAAGGTCGCCTACGCGGACTTCGTCACGGCCATGATGGCCTTCTTCATGGTGATGTGGATCATGGGCATGTCGGCCGAAACCCGCGAAGTGATCGCGGGATACTTCAACGATCCTCTCGGCTTCACTAAGAATGAGCCTAAGGTGGCCGTCAACATCGTCGCCTTTAAAACCAACGTGCCCAAGACTGTTGCCGACACCTCGGGCAAGCAAGCCCCCAGCGCCGACGCCATCATGAAGCGAAACGAGGAAGAGGCAAAGAAGCTCCAACGCCAAATCGTCAAAGCGGTTGAACAAGGCGGTCAGGGCATGGTCAAGCTGTTGAAGAACATCGAGTTTTCCATTACCAAAGAGGGGTTGCGAATCGAACTCATCGAGGCGGCCGGCTCGGTGTTTTTCGAGACAGGCAAGGCCGTGATTCGGCCGGAGGCGGCCAAGCTGATCAAGAGAATCGCCCCCATGATCGTCCAGTCGGGTCGAGGCATCGTGATCGAGGGCCACACCGACGCCCGACCCTACCCCGGCACGGGCTATGACAACTGGGACCTCAGCACCGACCGTGCGGCTTCCATGCGCCGCTTCCTCAAAAACGCTGGCGTTTCCGAGGGACGCTTCCTGGAAGTCCGCGGCTATGCCGACAAAAAACTAAGGTTGCCTTCCGATCCTTATCACTACAGCAACCGCCGCGTTACGCTCCTGCTGCCGTTCGAAAGCATCGCGGAGCCCCAAATTGGATTGCCCAAGGATGACCTAAAGAACCGCGTTCAAGGCGTGTTCCGACGGCCGATCGACGTCGCACCCGATCCCGTCAACCTGCGCTCTAACGAGTCCGACTAGTTGCGCCTTTTTGTTACGGACTGTCGTCTGTAAAGGTGAACGACGCTGGAGCGCAACATGGATGGAATCCAAGGGAACCTATGGGAGTACAACCTGGCAAAAATCGTGGTGGTGGACGTTAGCGACGACTACCGGCTCATGCAACCCCCTTTGCCGTCCGAGTATTACCCTGTGCTGAAAGAGGTCTGGTTGCCGAAGCACCGTTTGGCGGAGCGACTCTCCAAGCTGGAACTGGTTTCCGGTTACCTTTATGATTGGCACGAGCAGGCTATCTCGGAATCGGAACCGTGGTATGTGGGCGTCGTTGATGCCAGCCTGCTGAACGAGCCGATGCCCCAATCCCTCAATACGGCTCAGGCGTGACCGAGAGGGCTTTCATCTAGTCCGCCGGTTGAGCGTCCAGGAATGTCGCCCCGTCACGAACTGTGGATCTTTCGAACTAAGTCGGCATTGTACCGAACCATGTCGTCGCGATCCCCTCGGTACATGCCTAGATTCACCACGTCCGTCGGCTTGATCTGTTCATAGGCGTACTCCAAGCCCATCTGCGCCTCGATTCTCCCCGCGCCAAGTACCTTGTAAGCGATGCACGGTTTGGTCAACTTCCGAGTCAATTCGGCGGCAACGAGCAGGTCGCGCAGGCTGAACTTTTCACCCTTGCCGGAATGCAGGCTTCCGCAATTGAAAAAGCAGACGGCGTGAAAGTCGACGATGTCGAACTGGTTCAACCAAACGTGGGCTTTCGGGTCATGCGCGGCCGCCCCTACTGGAAGGCCTTTGCTCTTCGCATAGGCGAACCATTTCCGCACTCGGCCACTGTCATTCTCGGCGTAGGCCGAATCGACAAGGGCCCCATGGAAGTAGACCGCCTTCGCGCCAATTTCGACCGCCTCATCGATCGCGGCCTCCATGTCAGGCTTGTGGATGCAGTTCAGTTGGGCGATCCACTGCAACCTGCCTCCTTGTCTTAGGTACCTTGTGACGGCTTCTAGGACGTGAGTTTCTCGTTGTTCGCCACCATCCCGGTCAAACCCTCCTCCTCTGCTTGGCGGAGCGTCTCGATGATCCTGTCCGGGGTGTTGAATTGTCTCATCTCGGCGTCGCGCTGGGCGTTCTGGTGGCTATAGCCGCCGAAGGGGTTGGCGCCTATGAAAAGGCGGCTGAGATGGAGCCCGCAAAAGTCGACCGTAGGAAGCGAATTCACGGTTTGATAGTTAGCACGAAATTCACCTTCGTCGTATGCGTCGACGCCCTAATTGCCTACCATTCGCCGGTTTTCAGGTATTCGTCGATGGCCCTCGCCGCCTTTCGCCCTTCACCCATGGCCAAGATGACCGTTGCCGCGCCAAGCACGATGTCACCGCCAGCGAACACGCCGCGTTTCGTAGTCTTGCCGGTCGCCGGATCGGCGATGATGTTGCCCCACTTGTTTGTCTGAATGTCCGGCGTCGAGGCCGTGATCATGGGGTTAGGGCCGTTGCCGATGGCTTCGATTACCGTGTCGACTTCCAGTTCGAACTCGGAGCCCGGGATCGTCACGGGACGGCGCCTTCCCGACGCGTCGGGTTCCCCAAGCTCCATCCTCATCAGAACTGCGGCACGCACCCGGCCCTTGTCGTCAGCAAGGATCTCTTTGGGGTTGGTCAGAATCATGAACTCGACGCCTTCATCTCGGGCGTGCTCGATCTCCTCAATACGCGCCGGCATCTCCTCGAACGATCGGCGGTAACTGAGATAGACGTGCTCGGCACCCATCCGCAGTGCGGTTCTAGCGGCGTCCATCGCAACATTGCCCCCGCCGAAAACAACGACCTTCTTTGAAGCGATGATCGGGGTGTCGGTGTTGGGAAACGTGTAGGCCTGCATCAGGTTGGCGCGCGTCAGGTACTCGTTTGCCGAATAGACGCCCACCCATTGCTCGCCGGGAATGTTCAGGAATACCGGAAGGCCGGCCCCGGTTCCCACGAATACGGCGTCGTACCCCTCGTCGTTCAGCAGCTCGTCGATTGAGTAGGTTTGCCCGATCACGGCGTTGGTCACGAACTCGACGCCAAGTTGGGACAGGTAGTCGATTTCCTTCTGGACAATCGCTTTGGGCAGCCTGAATTCTGGGATGCCATAGATCAGCACCCCGCCTAACTTGTGAAAGGCCTCGAAGACAACCGCCTTGTGGCCCATCTTGGCCAAGTCTCCGGCAACCGTTAGGCCCGCCGGCCCGGAACCGACGATCGCTACCTTTTTGCCGGTAGACAACGGAATCGGCGGAACCTCCAAAGCGCCGTGCTCGCGCTCCCAGTCTGCGACAAACCGCTCCAAGCGGCCGATGGAAACCGATTGTTCGGGATCCTTCTTTGCTTTGCCGACCGTGCAAAAGAGCTGGCACTGGGTCTCTTGGGGGCAGACGCGGCCGGTTGTCGCCGGCAAGCAGTTGCATTCCCGGATCTTGGCCGCCGCACCCCGGAAATCCCCCCGGCGGATCAGCGCGATGAAAGCGGGGATGTCAACACCGACCGGACAACCCTCCACGCATACCTTGTTCTTGCAGTCCAGGCAACGGCAGGCCTCAACCATCGCGTGAAGTTCGTCGAAGCCGAACGGGACTTCCTGGATATTGTGGCGGCGCACTTCCGCCTCCTGCTCGGGCATGTCTTGGCGCGGAATCGCCATCTTTTCCTTCGCCGTCATTTTGTCGTAGTTTTCGACGATTTTTCGCAGTTCGGCTTCGTTTTTCATTCGCTCTCCTTGACACCCGCCAACCGGCAGCCCTCCTCGCCGATCCGATGGCCTTGCTCCTCCCAAAGGTGGAGCGACGTCGCCTCCGCTTCGGCATAGGCCCTCTGTCTGGCCATCATATTGTCGAAATCCACGAGATGCCCGTCGAATTCCGGGCCGTCAACGCATGCGAACTGGTTCTTGCCTCCCACGAGCACCCGGCAGCCGCCGCACATGCCGGTGCCATCCACCATAACCGGGTTAAGGGAGACAACGGTCTTGATCTGATAGGGCCGGGTCAGTTCGGAGACGGCTTTCATCATGACGGCCGGGCCGATGGCGACCACGATGTCCGGACGCATTCCGGAATCCAGCATGCTCTGCAATTCGTGCGTGACCAGTCCCCTTCTTCCCTCGGATCCGTCGTCGGTGACGATTCGGACCTCGTCAGACGCTTTGGCCATCTCCCCTTGGAGGATAAGGAGGTCTTTGGATCGGGCGCCGAGGATGGAAATGACTCGATTGCCCGCTTGCTTCATCGCTTTGGCGATCGGAAGCAACGGAGCCACGCCGATGCCGCCTGCAACCATCACCGCAACGCCGAAGTGCTCGATGTGCGTCGGTTTGCCGAGCGGACCTGCGAGATCGAGAACCTGGTCTCCTTCAGCCAACGAACATAGGGCCGAAGTCGACTTGCCCACGACTTGGACCACCAGAGTGATCGTGCCGGCTTCAGGGTCGGAGTCGGCGATGGTAAGGGGTATGCGCTCTCCCCCATCGTGAGAGCGAACCATGATGAATTGTCCGGCCTTTCGCTTCATTGCGATGCGCGGCGCTTCGATGCGCAACAGCCATATTCGGTCTGCCAGTTCGCGCTTTTCGACGATTCTGTTCACGGATTGGATTTTACTTGGAATGCCAATCCGACCGCCGATAGATTGGCTAGCCTCGAAGACGCTTAGCCATTTTGATGACCGAGATCATGTAGCTTTGGTCGGTATCAATGGAGTAACAAGCTTTGGACATCGAGTAGTGCTCGATCATTTCGCCTGACACGGTAACGTGGCCGCCGCAGTATTCGACTTTGATCCTAAAATCGCCCTCCAGCGATTCGTTTGCAACCATGCCTTCAAGCTCTTGATGGATGGGTATCAGGCTCTTAAGGAAGCCCGCGAACTGCTCGTCTTGCATATAGACCTGCTTGGCCGCGTGCATGAAGCCCACGTCGATCGAGACCATGTGCAGGCTCATCGGATAGGCTTCTTGAGTATCAAGCACGTCGGGGGCCCATTGAATGGTGATTGACCCATTCGGACCTCGAAAGACGACATGGCTATCATCTGTGGCAGACAGGAGCAGAAGTATGAGAGATACTTGCCTGCGAATTGGACAGAAGCCTGCCTCTTCACCCGTCTCGCAGGTGTCAAGCCCCCCGGCATCGACGCTTCTCTAAGGATGCCGGGTGATGGCTTCGTATTGCCGATGTCACTGTCTGCAACGGACAATCGCTTGAAGTCCATGCTACGGCAAATCCTGACTACCTATGGGTCAGGAGCCAAAATAACGGCCTTACTCCGACGATGGCGGATGAGAGGCGTTGAACACCACGCAGCCTTTCATCTTCGGCTCGATGAAGGCGTAGAAGACTTCCGGTCCGACGTGCAGGATGGCGCAGGCCGCATGCCAGTCGCCCAAGAACAGATCTCGGAAAGACCTTCGAACCTCCCCGCGCAAGGCCCAACCCTCCACCGAATCGGGGGAGCCGTAGATAACCGAGGCTTCCACGTGCGTCTCGCCGGGAAGCACCAACGCCGAAATCCTCGTGTCGAGCGGGTACCACCTGGCACCGTCGACGAAGAAACGGTTGCCAAACGCCGCCCGCGGAACGCCGAACGTTTTGAAGAACCGTTTGTGCATGTGCGTCGGAACGAAGTTCTCGATGAACTCCTCGAAGGCTTCCGTGGTCGTCTCGTCATCCATCGGCCGAGGGGTGCCCCAAAGCTTCTTCCACTTGTCTGGCCGCCCCTCCGGCGTTGCTCTAGTCTCCTTTGGCATACCTATTGCCGGACGCCCTCTTTTCGCCAGACGTCCAAGATCAGATCGTAGCGCGCGAGGGGCATTCCAGTATAGACGCAGTTGCTCGTGCTGAAGATGTAGCCGGGGGCCTTCATACCTTCCCGCAAGGCATATCTGGCGGACTCGATGCACTCTTCGTCGGTGCCCGTTTGAAGCTTTCCGCAGTCGACGTTGCCGATCAGGCACACCTTGTCGCCAACAAGCCGGACGACCTCGGCCATGTCGACTCCGCCTTGCGGGTCAAGCGAGTGCAGAGCGTGCGGCCCAGCTTCCACAAGACGATCGAGGATCGGCATGATGTTGCCGTCCGTATGCTTGATCGTGTAGAAGCCCATCTCACGATAACCTTTGACGGCTTGAGTCAGAAAAGGCATGACGAACTTGTCGAACCAAGAAAGAGGAAGGAACGGGCCGCTGTTGAAGCAGTAGTCCGAACAAAGAGCGAATCCGTCAAGGGCGCCGTGCTCCTTCAGTTTGCGGGCATGCTCCAGCGCCCCGTCGGTCCATCGCTGAGCCTGGTCGCGTATGAAATCCGGCTCCTCGGCCATCTTCAGGCTCATTTCTTCCATGCCCGCTCCGTCGGGGATGGCATAGGTCGGGTCCCCGTGCTGCATCAAGAAATACTTGTCGCCGGATATCCTGCGAATCTCGTCCAGAAGGCGCTTTTGCTCGTCCAAAGAACCCGGGTTCGGATGGACGAAGATCGCGCTATGGCCGTACTTTTCAGCGGTGTCAATGTAGAGCTGAGCTTGATCGGTGCGGTGAAGTTGGCGTTCTGTCTCGCTCATCTGATCCCATTGATGAAAGACACGCTGGCTTGGGTGAACCTTGCCGAATGCTTCCATCGTAAGGTAGAAAACAAGTTCGAAATGGGGGACCAGGCCAGGAATCGGCTTGCGGTCTAGGGCGCTCATAAATCGCTCCCTTGGAGTCATGCGCGAAGGATACCCTTCGACCGTTCGGCTCGCCAGCATCGCTGCATTCCTAGCTGCTCGAAGAACCAACTGCTAAGTCAGACATATTAATCCCACGCCGCCCACTTCCACCGATCCCCTGAAGTCGCCGCCGTCACCGTCAATGTTAAATGTCAATTAAGGAAAGGCGGCGTTCGTGAAGGCGGACTATCGGATGGATAAACTATTCGCAATGGCTCGTGCGGCTTTCACATTGATCGAACTTCTCGTCGTCATCGCGATTATCGCCATTCTTGCGGCGATTCTATTTCCCGTTTTCGCTCAGGCCAAGGCCTCGGCAAAAAAGATCGCTTGTCTTTCGAACCAGCGCCAGCTAGGAATCGGCCTGCAAATGTACATGTCGGATTACGACGAGACGTGCTTCTTTTTCGGCCACAACGTCGATCTGTCTCGGGCCAACCCGACCGTGCCGTTGACGGCGACCCGAGAGAACCGTTGGTGGAACCAAATCCTGCCCTATACGAAGGCCCAGGGCGACCTGCTGACTTGCCCCATGGACTCGGGCCGCAAGCCGCACTCTCTGGAGGACGGCAACCCGGCTGGCGAGCCGATCGTTCCCCGCTCTTATGTGGCGAATCGAGCTGCCGAGAACCTGAGCCTGAGCGCCGTCGACCAGCCCGCCGAGATCATAGTCGTCACTGAAAAGAGCTCGGCCTCGTGGTGCGACGACTCGTGGTTCGAGCCCCCCAAGAACCTCTACAACAAGATAAGCGGCGGAGTCGACTTGGGAGAGCCTGTTCTGGCCCTGGCAAGACACAGCAACGGGTTCAACGCCATGTTTTTTGACGGCCATGCCCAGTACATGAATCGGGGCAAGATCCTCAGCAACCCGTGCGGCGAGCCCTGGTCGGGCGTCCAGCTGATGCGCCGGTTTCCCATACCGCTGGTGCCTGGTCGGACGCCGTGGCACGCCAAATGCCCCAATTAAGGCGGGGTAAAAGCTTTGCCCCGCCGCCGCAGGCTTTCAAACTTGTCAAATTTCGGATCAAAAGACGTCGTGCGCAAACACCCCGCCTCTTCCTGCCAGGTGCATGGAAGCGCTCCTGCCGATTGCCGCGAAGGCGCTTTGAAAATCACACAAGGCGATTCCAAACTCAGGTCAACGGCGGGCAACACGGGCTCCAGTTGGAATAGACCTGGCATCACCCCAACGAAAAGCCCTAGGCCGCATAGTCCATCGCTTCGCTGACGATAGCCAGGTTCTGGCTGGCGTCCCGATGACCGGGGTCAAGCACGAGGGCCTGTTTGTACGAAGTGGCCGCGCCGTCAAGCAAACCCAGCTTGGCGAGGGCGTTGCCAAGTACGAACCATCCCTGAGCGTAGTTCGGAAGCGCCCTCAGACCTTTTTCGTAAATGTGGGCCGCGTCGGCATATTGGCCGACCCGGTAGAGAAGGTCGCCGCCGTTGAAGTAAGCGTTGGCTTGCGACGGATCGCGCTTGATGGCCTCCGAGTAGCAGTGCAGTGCCTTTTCGTACTCGCCTGCGGCCTCCAGGGCCCGGCCCCAACCCACAAGCATGTCGGAATCAAACTCGCGTTGCTTGGCATAGGCGTTATAGGCCTCGACAACGGCCTGGACGTCGCCCGCCCTTTCCGATGCGTGCACCCACGCAACCCAAGCGTCGTGGTCTTGAGGGTTCTGACGCCACACACGGCTAAACGATTCCGCCGCTTGGCCAAGCCGGCCAATCTTCAGGCACAGGCGTGCCTTGGCCTTGAGGAGCTGCAGGCATTCTTCTCGGCGGCCATAAAGCTCAAGGGCTTCATCGACAAGGCCTTTTCTCTCGAGCACCTCCCCTTTGCCGATCAGCGCCGGCACGAACTGCGCGTCGACTTTGAGGGCATGGTCGAACATTTGAAGCGCCTCATCCAGGCGTCCCATGGACAGCAGGATCTTGCCTCGAAGCGCGTGCGTCTTGTGGGTGACGATGCCGTAGTCTCCGCTGGCGAGCGGCGGCCAGGGCATGATGAGCGTGCGGTCCGCTGCCCTCAAGGCCTCGTCCAGCTCTCCCACTGAAAGCAACGCGGCGGCCCTTTGGAACTCCACCAGGATGTCGGCGTGGCCTCTGATTCGAGCCTCCTCGGCTAGCTTCAAGGCCTCATCAGGACGCCGCAAGGCGATCATCGCACCCATCGTCAGGTGATAGGCCAGGGAACCGAAACTGTCCGCGGGATCGAGCATCCGGATGCACACGCGCCCCGCACGTAGCGCGTCTGAGTGGCGTTCGGCGGCCATGTAGGCGTTCGTCAGGTTGAACCAGTTGAAAGAATCCTCGGGGTAATCGCGCACTTCCCTTTCGATCAGCCTGATCGTTCGGTCCAACTTGTTTTTGGCGGCCATTTGATGGTGCAGGTAGCCATAATGGTTGATGCGCGCCTCGCCGAGATGGGCCAAAGGCAGCCCAAGCTTTTGAATTGAAGGAATGACTTGCTCGTGAACTCGTCCCGAGAACTTGATTCCTGGAAGGCGCCGGAACAGGCGAACCGGGCTGTGCACAAACTGGTCTGTGTTCCGCGAATCGCCCATATAGTTGACGACCGTCAGGTAGTACCCGCCGAACTGCGGACGGACGACGGCGCGGGCGATGTCAGCCCAGCTGCAATCCGCCACCTCCTCGTCCGCGTCGATCCAAAGAATCCAATGGCCCGTGGCCAACTCGATGGAAGCGTTTCGCGCGGAGGCGAAGTCGTCCTTCCAATCGATTCGATGGACCTTGGCACCGAAACTCTCGGCAATGTTGACGGTGCCGTCCGTCGAGCCAGTGTCCACCACTACGATCTCGTCAACTCTTCCGGCGATGCTGCTAAGGCAACGCGCAAGGTTCTTTTCCTCGTCCCGGACAATAAGGCAGGCGCTGATCGAGATGCCGACGTTCGGGCTTGGAAGAAGGGGGACAAGCTTGGCAAGACGATCGGCCAGCTTGTCTTTGTAACCGTTGCGAGCAGCCAACACTGAGCGGCAGTGCGCGTGGTCGGTCAGCATTTGGGCAAGAACTTGGGCATCCGCACTGCCCAAAGACGGCCCAAAATGATTGAGTGCCTCGCGCTCACGGCCGGTGTAACCCATCAACACGCCAAGGGCGGCGTGAACTTCGGCGTCCTGAGGGTCCATGCGCAACGCCTTGCGAAGGGCTGCCTCGGCTGAGTGGTAGGCCGCTTTGCGAATGTCGGCTTTCGCCTGCTCGACCAGTTCCGTAACGCGTTCCATTCGAATTGGAGCCAGGCGTGCGGAGTCACGCTGCCTTGCCGCCGCCTGACAACTGTTTCAGGTGCCTTCTGGCGCCTGCGATGCTGAACATTTCATCCCGTAACAGCCTTTTGACCATGAAGACGGTTTGGATGTCTTCCGGCCGGTACCTTCGTTGCCCCCCTTCCGTACGGATCGGAGCCAAAAAGTCTGCGAATTCCCTCTCCCAATAACGGAGCGTATGCACCTCGACGCCGGTGATCCGGCTCGCAACGCTGATGCTGACTGCTTGGTCCGCTTTGCTCTGTCGCCGCTCGGTTGCCATTCTCGTTCCTAAGGATCTTGCGGCGCTTGCGCCGCGGCTTTGTACCCTGTATTAACTTCGGCAGTTTGCCGGCAAATATGCAGGGTAAAACCGCGGCCTTGGCATCGAGAACGACAGCAAGCGGACCTTGCTCGAGCAAGCCGGAGCAAGTACCCTGTCGCACCGTACATTTTTAACAACGACGGACTTCATTCAGCGCGCTCGTCTGCTAACATGCAAAACATGGAAGTCGAAGTGATTTTAACGGTCGTTGGAGTCTTTGCTATCGTCGCGCTGATCGGTTACTTCGTTTCGAAGGCGCAAGAAAAGCGGCGGCAGGAGCTTTCGGCTTTCGCTGCAGCAAACGGCTTCACGGCTTACGTCGGTCAGGGTTCGGGTTGCCTTAATTTCGGCATGGGTGGCAGCGATTGGCCCGGCACAAGACTGATCGACATGTTTCAAAGTTTTGAGCCTTTCGGCACGGGCTTGCGGCCTCGGGCCTACCACGCCGTGATCGGAAGCCGTAACGGACGCGACTATTACTTCTTCGACTACCAATACGAGACGGAGTCCGAAACCACGGACTCCGAGGGCAGGCCCCAAACCGAACGCACAACGCACTCCTTCGGGGTCGTTGCCGTACGCTCGCCGCTCAACATGAGGCCGTTGCGAATTCGGCCGGAAGGGCTTTTCGACAAGCTCAAAGGCGCGCTCGGCTTTCGGGACATCCAATTCGAATCGGACGAGTTCAACCGGCGCTTCCTGGTGTCGGGCGAGGACCCGAAGTTCGCCTACGACCTTTTGCACCCGAGGGCCATGGAATACTTCATGTCGATCCCTGGCAGGTGCTGGCAAATCGCCGGGTCGTATATTCTCATCCACAAAAGCGGCCGGTATTCGGCGGGCGAGTACGACGCGATCATGCGCGAGATCGATGGCTTTTTAGCCCTCGTGCCTGAGTATGTGAAGCAGGACATTGGCTTTGCGCCCCCTTGGCGTTCGGCCCTCGAATGAACCGGCAACACCAAGAAGAATTTGCGGGCGGGCCGCCTCACTGGCATCCCTTCAGCCGTGTCGGGTACCGTACCGTTTAGTTATGATTCAACCGGGCGAATACATTCGGGATATCCTGGTGGGCGAACCGGGGCGAGAGGTTTGCGTCAAAGGATGGGTCAAAACGCGCCGCGACAGCAAGGGTATCAGCTTTGTCCAAATCAACGACGGCTCCTGCTTCAAAGACCTCCAGGTCGTCGTAGAGGAGGGGGCCATCGATTCCAGCGATCTTCGGCGGATTACGACCGGCGCCTGCGTGGCATTCGAGGGGGAAGTCGTCGAAAGCCCGGCGGCCGGCCAGCCTGTCGAGCTCAAGGCTTCAAGCGTCGTTATCTATGGAGAAGCCGACCCCTCAACGTACCCTCTGCAAAAGAAAGGAGCCTCGTTCGAGTTCCTTCGCGAGATCGCCCACCTCCGGGTCCGTGGCAACACGTTCGGCGCGGTGTATCGAGTGCGCAACCAGGCGGCGTGGGCCATCCACAAGTTCTTCCAGGAGCGGGGGTTTGTCTGGGTTCACACGCCCATCATTACGGCCAGCGACTGCGAGGGTGCCGGCGCCATGTTCGCCGTTTCGACGTTGCTCGAGGCGAAGCCGACCGGCAAACCCGACCAGCCTCAGCGGTATGAGCTGAAGTCGTCGAACCCGGCGGACGACTTTTTTGGCAAACCGGCTTACCTCACCGTCAGCGGCCAGCTCGAGGCCGAGACGGTCGCCCTCGGTATGAGCAATGTGTACACCTTCGGGCCGACCTTCCGCGCGGAAAACAGCAACTCCGCGCGCCACCTGGCCGAGTTTTGGATGGTAGAGCCGGAAATGGCCTTCTGCGACCTGGCCGACGACATGCGCCTGGCTGAGAGCTTTCTGAAGTACGTGATCGCCCACGTGCTCAACCATTGCGAACAGGACCTCGCCTTTTTTAACAAGCGCATCGAGCCGGAGCTGCTGAAAACGCTCGAACACGTGGCGGGCAGCGCCTTCGAACACTTGACTTACACCGAGGCCGTCAAGCTCTTGGAGTCTTCGGGCGAAATGTTTGAATTCCCCGTGTATTGGGGATGCGACCTCCAGAGCGAGCACGAACGCTGGCTGACTGAGGTCAAGGTTGGACGGCCGGTCATTTTGACTGACTACCCGAAGGAAATCAAGGCCTTTTATATGCGCGCCAACGATGACGGGAAGACCGTGCGCGCCATGGACGTTTTGGCGCCGCGTATCGGCGAAATCATCGGCGGTTCGCAACGCGAGGAAAGGCTGGATTTTCTGGAGGCGCGCATCAAAGAGCTTGGTTTGCCCGCCGAGGCCTATTGGTGGTACCTGGATTTGCGAAGGTTCGGCAGCGCGCCGCACGCTGGGTTCGGCCTGGGATTTGAGCGCCTGTTGATGTACGTCACCGGCATGAAGAACATTCGCGACGTGATCCCCTACCATCGAACGCCGGGCCACGCGGAGTTCTAGTTTGCGCCTTCCCTTCCGACGACTGGATCCTAGGCTGGCTGCGGAGTTTCGGACGCAACGAAAAGCGATCCTGCTGGGCCTGGCCTGCGTTCTGGCAACATCGCTTATGACCATCGCCGTCATCCCCTTGCTCAGGTCGGCGTTGCAGGCTGTCTCGGACGCCGGCCGCATCTCCGAGCAGCACGTCCTCACGAGGGACCAACTAGCCGTCGTTACCGTCAAGCTTGGTGTCAAGCAGATCGACCTGAACAACGCGCTAGCTCGAGTCGAGACAGGCAGGCATCCAGCCGATCGCTATTTGTCGCCGGAAGAGGAGGCAGCGTTGGCCCGGTTGCTGGGCAAGGAACCGGGCCAGGTTCGCGAGGCCTTCGCCCTGGTGGAGGGAAGCCTCAAGCGTCAGAAGCTCGACCCTCGCGAGGCCGTTCGCCGGCTCGGTTTTCTCTCCCTGCTCATCGTCGGCATTTACGGGTTGAAGTACTGGTTCACACGCGGCCAGGTCTATTACTTGAGCAAAGCGGCGAACCGCTTGGCGGCCGACTTGCGCGTTCGCATGTTCAACAAGCTTCAGCGTTTGCCGATCAGCTACTTCAACGACAAGCGCGCGGGCGCGATTCAGAGCGTTTTGACCAACGACGTCACGGTGTATCAAACGGCCGTCACCATCATTCGGGACTCGATCGACGGTCCGGTCAAAGCGGTGGGAGCCTTCGCCACCATCGTTTTTCTTCAGTGGCAACTGTCGCTTGTTGTGTGCCTTTTCCTTCCGGTGATGGCCTTGGCCATTCAACGAAACGCGCGGAAGATGCGATTGGCGCAACGGCAGGTTCAAGAGGACCTGGCGAGCGTCGGCGCCATGACTCAAGAGGCATTGCAGGGCACGCGCGTCGTGAAGGCGTTTGCCGCCGAGGAACGCATCACTCGGCAGTACAACGACCTGGTCGAGGCCAGCTACAAGAGCCAGCTTCGGGCCGTGAGACGCCTGGCGTCCCTGCGGCCCTTGGTCGAATTGATCGGGGCAGGTGGTCTGGCCGCGGTGGTTTACATCTGCGGTTGGTTGGCGTATTCGGGCAACCTCGTGGTTGCCGACATCGCCGCCATCGTTTTCGCCCTCGACGTGATCAACCAGGGAGCACGGATGCTCGGCTCGGTGAACAACACCTTCGCCCAAGTCCAAGCGGCGGCCGACCGCATCTACGGCGAGATCCTCGACGTTCCAGACTCGATGGCGGATGAGCCCGGTATGATCGAGCTGGAGTCCCCGCGAGGATCGATCGAGTTCCGCGACGTCTCGTTCTTTTATCCGGATGGCACTCCGGCCCTGCGCCACGTCAGCTTCAAAATCGAAGCCGGCCAAAGCCTGGCCCTGGTTGGACCGAGCGGCGCGGGAAAGTCCACCATCGCCGACCTTTTGCTCCGCTTTTACGACCCCACCGAAGGGCAAATCCTGCTCGACGGCGTCGATATTCGGGACCTGAAGGTAAGCTGGCTGCGCAACCAAATCGGAGTCGTCCCCCAGCAGAACTTTTTGTTTGCCGGCACCATCAGCGACAACATCAAGCTGGGCGCCCCCTCCGCCACCGATGCCGAAGTGGAAGAGGCCGCCAAGGCGGCCAACGCCGACGGTTTCATCTCGCAAATGCCTGACGGGTATCAAACGCAACTGGGAGAACGCGGTGTGCGGATCAGCGGCGGCGAAATGCAACGCATCGCCATTGCCCGCGCTTTGATACGCAAGCCGAAAATCCTGCTTTTGGACGAGGCAACCAGCAACTTGGACGCGGTCAGCGAGAAAGCCGTACAGGAAGCTCTGGACGCAATCATGAGTGAGCGGACGACGCTTTTTATTGCCCACCGACTGACGACCGCAGCCCGCGCCGGGTGCATCGCCATGCTTCGAAGGGGCGAAGTCATCGAGTTGGGCACCCACCGGGAACTGCTTGAGAGAGGCGGCGCTTACGCGGGCATGTACAACGCCTTCAGCAGCGGAGTGCTTGGGGACGAGGTGATTTAGTGCTGACCTGCCAATCCTTGTGTTGCGGCTATCCCTCACGGACGGTGCTGACTGGAATCGACATGAACCTCTCTCAAGGTTCGGTGACCGCTTTGCTGGGTCCAAATGGAAGCGGCAAATCGACCCTGTTGAAAACCATCGCCAAGACGATTCCGCCGCTGGCCGGCGATGTGCGAGTCGAGGGGAAATCGGTTTTGAAGATGAGTTACCGAGAGCTCGCGAAGCAGATGGCGTTCGTTCCTCAAGAGGAGCACGTTCCGTTCCGTTTTTTGGTGCGCGACATCGTGCTGATGGGCCGAATGCCGCACTCGGACGGCCTTTTGGATACGTCCGACGACGAGGCAGCTGCCCACGAGGCCATGCAACTGGCGGGGTGCCTCGAGCTGGCTGATCGGGCCATCACCGAGCTGAGCGGCGGCGAGAAGCAACGGGTGTTGGTGGCGAGGGCGCTGGCTCAACAAGCCCGCATCTTGCTACTGGACGAGCCGACTTCGCACATGGACATCGGCCATCAGGTCGCGATCATCCGGTTGATGCGCCGACTGGCCGCGTCAGGCTTCACCATTCTCGCTGCCGTCCACGACTTGAATCTGGCCGTCCTGTTGGCCGATTCGGCCGCCGTCATCTCGGGCGGCAAGTTCGCCCTTGTCGGTCCGTGCCAAGACGTTTTGAACGACCCCCTTCTGGACGAGGTTTACCACGTTCGTTTCAAGCGCATGTACGACGAGGACGGCGTCATGCACCTTTTCGCCACCGGATAGGCCCGAGGTCCAATCTCACTTGGCAAATGCCCTCGCAGGCATCAATCGTACAAAAGGCACTTTTTCCGCTTGGCCTTGAAGCGGGCAAGGGCCGGTGTCCATTCCTTTAGAGCGGCTTCGTATCCTTTGGCTTCAAGGGTTTTCAGGGCGGCGGCGCTGGCGAGAAGGTTGTTCACTTTCTCAAACTCGAACTGCGGGTACATCCGGTGGAGTTCCAGAGCCAACTCGCAACCGACGCGCATTGCTTCGATTTTGGCCCGATCCGTGACGATGAAGGCCACGCCGCCGCAAACCTGCCCGGCAAACTTCGAAGTCGCAGGCGTGTAAGCACGTGCATAAAACCGAATGCCGTTAAGGCCTTTGGCGTTCATCGCGGCGGCCAGCTTTTGCCCGTCTACGTAAGGCGCGCCGACCCACTCGAAAGGAGTGTCGGTTCCCCTCCCGACGGACACATTGGTCGCCTCGACGAGACAGATGCCGGGGTAGAGCAAGGCCTGTGTGGGGTTTCGCATGTTGGGCGACGGGTTGGTCCAGCTCTGGCCCGTTTCGTCGAACCACATCGATCGTCTCCATCCTTCCATCTTGACGAGGGTCAAGTCGCAACCGATCTTGCGGTCCATGTTGTAGAGCCGCGCCATCTCGCCCACCGTCATGCCGTGCTGGACGGGGATCTCATGATAAGCGGTCAAGCCCAATATGTCCCGGTCAGCAACCGGCCCGGCAACCAGCAAACCTCGTATGGGATTTGGGCGGTCCAGCACGACAAAACGGACGCCATGCTTGGCGGCCTCCTCCATCGCGTAGCCAAGAGTGCCGATATACGTGTAAAACCGAGCGCCAACATCCTGGATGTCAAAGACCAGCGTATCGATGCCCTGCAGCTGGGAGGCCTTCGGCCGATAACTGGCCTCTTTTTGGCCGGGATTGTAAAGGGAATAAACGGGAAGGCCGGTCTTTTCATCGATCCCGTCGACGATCTTCTCGTCCTTCTCGCCGCGGATCCCGTGTTCCGGCGCAAACAAGGCTTTCAGCTTGAGTCCCCTGGCCGTGGCCAAAACGTCCGCCGTCAAACGTCCGTCGAGGGTCAAGCCCGTGTGGTTGGTGATCAGCCCGATGGACCGGCCCTTCAGCAGGGAAAAGCCGTCCCGTTCCAAGACGTCGATGCCGTTGAGCACAGGCCCCGTGCCGGCGACCATGCAGGATATCGCAACGATGCCCATCATGCATCCATGTTGCCATAAAAATGGGGAGTGAATCATCACATTTCCTCCCCATCAGTCAGCGGCCTAGCTGTTGTTTTAGCCGCAACCCATCAGCAATTATCGCCTTTCGAGCTTTTGGATTCCAACCGCTTCCCTGCTTACCCAATAACTTATTTCGACTGTTGCGGGCCAGCTTGCTTTTGGCCGCCGAAGAAATACGACATGCCCTTGGCGGCTTTTTCAAAAGCCGCCTTGGCCTTGGCCTCGTCTCCGTTAAACCCCTTCATAAACCGTTGCTTTTCATCCGGCGTCAGCTGGTCGAAGCCCCGCCCCTCGCGGGAAGCGTTGGCCACGATGTTGTTTTGCTCGGTAAGCAACTTCATTTCTTCGGGGCTTTTTTCCGGACCTGAAGAGCAACCGAACAGCGAGACTGCGGCAAGCAACGCGACAAGTGTTTTCTTCATGGTTGTCCAGCATACCAAGGGCCGGCCCCAGCCAACGGCTGGGGGCCGGTCCTCGTTTGCGATCCTCCTAGAAATCGCAGTTGTTGCGCCCGTCGTAGGCGTAGTTTGGAATGTTCTGGATGTAGAAGTTTTCGGGCTTCAGAGTGGTCATCTTGTAGAACTTGGCGCTGCCGTCCATGTGTGGGAAACTGGCTCCATCGAGGTGCCGCCAGTCGATGGACCACGGGATTTGCGGGTCGTAGTGGTTCATCTCCCACGGGCTGCCGAGCTTCTGATAGTTCACGCATCGGATCGACCGCCGCGCGCCGTCGCTAACGCCCATGCCCGGCCAAATGTCGCGCCAGTCCCAGGGGTTGATGGTTGAAGCGGCGCGGATCAACGAGCCGTTGCCGAACCAGTCGCGGACGCCGGATTCGGCCAGCATGATCAACTGGCTGGGCCGCTCGGCGGCGGTCATCGAAACGCTGTCGCCGGCATGCCAGTTCATGGCGACGTTGGGTCCGGCGGCGAAGTTCGCAGTGACCGTCATGTCAGCTGGGAACGGCTTCGGGTTGCCAGCCTTGTCAATGTAAAGCTGGCTGTTCTTGATGTACGGGTAAACACGCTGCGGCCAGTGGATCGCCTCGTTGTTTGAGCCGCCGATCCAGTCCCACCAAGCGCGGACGCACACGTCGTCATAGTCCGTCGCATAAATGTTCAGGCCGATGGCCAGCTGCTTCATGTCCGAAAGGCGCGCCGCCTTCTTTGCTGACGCTTTGGCTTGCGCAAAAACCGGGAAAAGGATCGCCGCCAAGATGGCTATGATTGCGATCACGACTAACAACTCAATCAATGTAAAAGCTCTTTTGCTCATGTGCTCTCTCCTCGTCATCCACAGCGATTTCGGGTTTCGACGCCTCGTCGACGAGACGCTGCGGCTTGCGGCTGGCTCCCATGAACGCTTCCATCCAAGGGAACAACTTCAGTGTAACCGCATATAACGATCATGCCAATCACCAAAGTGGAATTACATGTCGCACGAATGGAATTAGGCCTCATGGATAAACACCACCGTTTACCCTGATCTGCAACGGCCAAACGTCCCGACTCGTCGACGACGTTTAACGCTTAACGAAAAGGTCGAGCATTAATACGCCATTGCGATGGAGTAACCGAACAGTGTTTGATGAACGCCCTCGTGAACTCTTGCTGCCTCAAGTACCCTACGCTGTGCGCCACTTCCTTGATGCTCTTGGTCCCTTCTAAAAGAAGAGTCTGCGCACGTTGCATTCTCAGCTTGAGCCGCATGGCGTTGGGCGAAAGCCCGTACGTGCGCTTGAATCGGTGGCGTAGGGAGTCATAGTTGGGTATTCGGGCCTCCCAATTCTGAAGCTCTGATGTCGGAGTAGAGATACTGTCGTTGATCGCAATCCATAGCCGGAGCATGTCCGCATCGGGCATTTGCGCCGTAACCATGGGGGCATCGCCAGGATGCAACCATCGGTTCATCGCCACAAGCATGAGTCTAAGCCAAGCCGCTCTCGCGATAGGACTATCATCGTAGTCCATCACATTTTCAGCACTTAACCTCGAAAAAAGGCCAGCAAATATCTCAAACTGGTTTTGCGATAGGTTCCAACTGCTGTATGCCTTGGACCGTCTTCCAATATGGCTCAAGCCGGCGTAGAGGTCATCGTGCGTTCGGTAGTGAAGGGCCCACAATTTCGGGGCCTGAAAAGTGTTGTTCCAAAAGCCGTGCGTGTCGCCGGCCCGAAAAAGGAATAGGGTGTTGGGCTTGACCTGCTCCGTCTTTCCATCCCGGCCTATAGATGTGAAGTCGCCGGAAATTAGGCAGATTTCGTCGTAATCGTGGCGGTGCCATCCCCAGCTTTCGGACGGCACCGTGGCCCGGCAGCCCATCGAGATGATTTCGACGTCGTACTTTGAGCGGTTGTCCATGATCTTTATTGTAATGTCGGTCCCGTATGTTCGTAAAGGCACGGGCCAGGCAACGAACCGTGATTGAAACCCTGCGCCTCAGACACTTGTTTGTTTGTCGAACCGTTTGTTGCCAGCCAGCCGTCTCCAGGTTGAGTCTTGAATCATGTTGCTTCTGGCCTTTCTCGCGATGTGCTCATCACCGATTCCCTTTGAACCAATGGTCCCGTACGGCGTGTCCGATTGGCCCGCGAAGTTCGGCAACCACAGGGCCGTGATCAAGTCTGGTTCCAACGCCCAAGCGGTATGGGCGCATCTGCCCTGGCGATTGCAACGATACGAGCCCGCGCTGCATGACATCCTCGTCATGACCCCGGCCCATAATCGCGTCAGAAACGTCTACCGGGCACGCATCGATTCTGATTCGGCAGACATCGTTTTCCAGCCAATCGCCGATAACACGGAATACTACGTTTACTACCTCCCGTACGATGACTCGCCTGTTTTCGGATACGTCAGCGACCCATACACGAAGCCATCAGGAAAGCCCGATCCCGCTTGGGCCAATTTCTGCAAGGTCAGCCAGTTTGCGAAGTTGCCAAGGGCCGAGGTTGTTCGTTTTGAGGCACGGGGGGAGTTCAACCGGTTCGATCCGATGGAGGTGTGCGCGACCGAGGCGGAAGCCCAGTCGTTCAAAGCCAGCCTTAAGCCGAACCACACCGTGTTCCCCGAAGACCGCCGGCATCCCATCCGGATGCGAAGCAAGTTGCCCTACCGTTGGGTGCAAAAGGGGCCCGCTTCCAAGGTTGCAGGGGAAGCGAGCAAGAATGAGTTTTTCACCTACCAACTTGGTCTTTGGGCGTCCGACCAGGACGTCAAGCACGTCCAAGTCGAATTCTCCGACCTGACCAACGGCAAGGATGCGATCGGCAAAGAGGCAATGGTTTGCTTCAACCTTTCCGGGGTTGGAGTCGATGGAAAGCCCTTCGCCATCGACCTGAGCGTTCCAAAGGGCCAAGTCCAACCCCTTTGGTGCGGCGTGCAGATTCCCGCGGGCGCCGAACCCGGCACGTACAGTGGCAAGGTCTCCGTTTCGTGCGAAGGGGGCCCAACGACTGTCGTTCCCGTCGAGATCCGGGTTGACGCAAAGGTGCTGAAAGACTGCGGCGATTCGGAGGCTTGGCGCATGTCCCGCCTTCGGTGGCTGAACTCGAGGATCGGTGAGGACGATGATCTCGTCGCCCCATACACGCCGCTGACCCTGAAAGGCAACGCCATCGACTGTTTGGGGCGACAGGTTGCGCTTGGCAGTAACGGCTTGCCGGAATCGATCAAAGCCGGCGACACAGAAGTGCTGGCGTTGCCGATTTAAGTGATCGGCGTCTCGGGTGCCAAGCCCCTCGATCTTGGCGCCCCTCAGATCCGGTTCGCTAAAAAGACCAAGGGTTCTGTTTCATGGGAGTCCACCTCGGAGGGATCGGACGCTTCGTGGCACTGCGCCGGCACGATGGAATTTGACGGCCGGTTGGGTTACACCGTGGATATCCAAGCCAAGAAGGACCTAAGACTCGACAACCTCATGCTCCGAATTCCCGTTAACCGGGACAGCGCCGATTACATGATGGGTGTCGGCCGCGTCGGCGGCCGCCTGCCCCTGCGCCACGACTGGAAGTGGACCGGCCCCTACGACAGCTTCTGGGTTGGCGGCGTCCATTCCGGACTGCATGTCGAGCTTCGAGGAGGCTCGTACCACGGCCCGATGCTCAACCTATACCGCCCGGCTCCCCCGGAAACTTGGTCGAACGGCGGTAAAGGCGGGGTCGAGATCGATTGCCGCGAGGGTTGCTTGGCACAGGCCTACACAGGCCCTCGAAAGGTCGTAAAAGGGCAAAAGGTCAGGCTGGAGTTTGCCTTAATCGTCACGCCGGTCAAGCCGCTCGATACGAAGACGCATTTTTCCAGCCGCTACTACCATTCGTTCCCGAGTCTCACGTCAACGGCGCTTCCGAGCCAAGAGGCGATCGAGGCCGGGGTCAACGTCGTCAACCTTCACCAGGCCACCGAGTACAACCCCTATATCAACTACCCGCTTCTGGCGGCCGAGCTGTTGAAGCCCGTAGTGAGGGACCTGCATTCGAAATTGGTGAAGACGAAGATCTACTCCACCATCCGGGAGTTAACCAACTACACACCTGAATTCTGGGCTTTGCGAAGTTTAGGATCCGAGGTGTTTGCGAACGGAGGCGGCGGAGGAGCACCGTGGCTTCGTGAACACCTGGTCGATGGGTACATCCCGGCTTGGGTTTCAACTTTGCCAGATGGGGAATTGGACGCTGCTGTCACAACGACAGGCCTCTCTCGATGGTGTAACTTCCACATCGAGGGTCTGAAGTGGATGTGTGAGACCGTAGGCATCGACGGCCTTTACCTGGACGACGTGTCCTACGATCGAACGGTGCTCAAGCGAATGCGAAAAGTCATGGAGCGCGCTAGGCCGGGCAGCCTGATCGACCTCCATTCGAACACGGGGTTCTCCATCGGCCCGGCCAACCAGTACCTCGAGTTCTTTCCGTACATCGACCGGCTTTGGTTCGGCGAGTCTTTCAACTATGAGACCATGACTCCGGACCAGTACCTTGTCGAGGTATCGGGACTGCCGTTCGGCCTGGGCGGCGAGATGCTTCAAAACGGCGGAAACCCGTGGAGAGGCGCGCTCTACGGCATGACGAACCGGTACGGCTGGATCACTGAGGGCATCCTTTGCGACCCGCGCCCGGTTTGGCGCATCTGGGACGCTTTTGGCATCGCCTCCTCGCAATTGATCGGATACTGGGAGAAGGACTGCCCGGTGCGAACCAATCACAAAGACGTTTTGGCAACGGTCTATAAGCGGAAGGGCCGCGCCTTGGTCGCACTGGCCAGTTGGGCGCCGACGCGCGTGTCAGTGAAGCTGGCCATTGACTGGAAACGGCTGGGGATCGAACCCTCTAGGGCTCTGCTTTACGCCCCGGTCTCGGCCGGGTTTCAGCCGTCCGCCGAGTTTAAGTTTGACGAAGCCATCCCCATCGAGCCTGGCAAGGGCTGGATGCTGATTCTGAAGGAAAACTAAGTCATATCAACGGGTTTTTCACGGAACCCGGCTCGATTGGGCTTGCCGCTTTGTTCCCTATCCTAGGTGGCCGTTGGCTTGTGCCAAACTGAAACCAGCGCATGGAGAACCGAACGTCGCAACTGGGCAGCGCGCTGTCGTTGCTGCGCGTCCGACAGTGGACGAAAAACCTTTTGGTCTTCGCGGCCTTGATGTTCACGGCCTCCTTTGACGACGGACGCAAGGTTTTGCTGTCCGCCGCGGCTTTTCTGGCGATGTGCCTGTGCAGTTCGGCTGTATACGTTGTTAACGATATCCTCGACGCCGAAAAGGACCGTTTGCACCCAGAAAAGAGGAACCGGCCGCTGGCCGCCGGGAGGATATCGGTTCGGCTGGCCGTGGCAACGGCCTTCGCCGTCCTGGCGGCAGGCCTGTCGCTAGGCGTATGGATCGGCCGCGACTCCTTGGCGACGATGGTCTTTTACCTCGCTCTGCAGGTCCTCTACAATCTGTGGACGAGGCGCATCCCGATTGCCGACGTGTTCACGGTCAGCCTTGGGTTCGTGGTGCGTGCTGCCCTAGGCGCGGTGGCCATCGGCGTGCAGATTTCGGGCTGGCTGCTGCTCTGCACGATGGCACTGGCCTTGCTGCTCAGCCTAGCCAAGCGACGGCACGAGTTTCTTCTAATGGGCGAAGGACGGGCTGATAGCCGCGCCAGCCTGGCCGGTTACAACCGGCAGACGCTCGACTCGCTGGTCGTGTTCTCGGCTTGCTGCTCGGCTCTCTTTTACGGTGTTTACGCCTTGGAAAGCGCGACGGCCGTCGCACACCCGGGGCTAATCCTGACATCGGTGTTCGTTTTCTACGGGGTGGCACGCTACGTCTTTTTGGTGTTTTCCAAAGGCGAGGGCGGCGAACCGGATCGGATTCTGTTAACCGACCGGCACATCATTTTGGCGGTGGTTGGCTATGTGCTGTTCGCCGTTTTGGCCATGAACGGACTCCATTTGCCGAACATAGAGACCGGAGGAAAACTGCGGTGAAGTACAAACACGCGATCATTGTCGGGGCGTCGTCGGGACTCGGGCGCGAACTGGCCTACCTGCTTGCCGAATCCGGTTGCAAAACGGCGATTCTTGCTCGTGATGAGGAGCGGCTGAGGTTCGTTGCAGGCAAGCATCCGCAAAGGTTGCTGCCTTTCGTTCACGACGTTCGGGACACGGATGCCGTGCCGGAGCTTTTTCAGCAGATCACGAAGGAACTCGGCGGGTTGGACCTTGTCATTTACTGCAGCGGAGTCATGCCCGAAGTCGGACCGCACGAGTTCAACTTTCAGAAAGACAAGCTCATGGTGGACGTGAACCTGATCGGAGCGATTGCCTGGCTGAACCAAGCTGCGATTCGCTTCCAAGAGACACGGTCGGGAACCATCGTGGGCATAGGAAGTGTGGCCGGCGACCGAGGGCGTTGCGGCCAGCCGGTCTACAACACCACCAAAGCGGCCTTGGCCACCTACCTCGAGGCTTTGAGAAACCGGCTGTCCAGGCTCGGCGTGCGCGTGGTCACCATCAAGCCCGGCCCCATGCAGACAGAGATGACCCGGCACCTTCACCTGAGAGGGGCCATGCTTCCCCAAATAGCCGCGAAAAAAGTGCTGGCGAAAAGCCGAAAGACCGGCGAGCACTACTTGAAACCGACCCACAGGATCGCCTTTGCCCTTATCCGCATGATTCCGAGCCCGATCTTCAGGAGGCTTAAAATTTGATCGACCCGTCCCGCATCGAACGTCTTGGCGGGTACGGCATGAGCCAGTTCGCCGACGGCTACGTCTATCGCCCGACGTCGGTCGACGAGATCCGGGCTGTGCTGGCCAAGGCGAAAGCAGAAGGACGCCAAGTGACACTGCGGGGCGCCGGTCGAAGCTATGGCGAGGCGTCAATTGGAGCTGAGTGTATCATCGTCGACCTCAGCCGCATGAACCGCATGCTCGCCTGGGACCCGTCGACCGGAATGCTGATCGCCGAGCCCGGGGCGACCATCGAAGACTTGTGGCGAACGGGGCTCGAGGACGGCTACTGGCCTCCTGTAGTCAGCGGCACCATGTATCCCATGCTAGGCGGGGCGCTTGCCATGAACATCCACGGCAAGAACGCCTTCAAGGCCGGCCCGATCGGCGAGCACGTAGAGGAAATCGACCTACTGACGACCGATGGCCGCCTAATGACCCTTTCGCCCAACGACGAAATGTTTTACGCCGTGATCAGCGGCGCCGGGCTTTTGGGGGTTATCACCCGGGTCAAAATCCGGCTCAAAAAGGTGAAATCCGGCAACTTGCGCGTGCTCGCTCTCACGGCAAGAAACTGGGACGAGGAGTTTGAAGCGTTCGAAACGTTCACCCCGATCGCCGACTATGTCGTCAGTTGGATCGATTGCTTCGAAAGGGGCAAGGGGGCGGGCCGCGGGGCGCTTCACGTCGCCTGGTACGCCGATGATCCAGACGAGTTCCCCTCATCTCTCAAGATTTCACACCAGGACCTGCCTGACACCATCCTAGGCTTCTTTCCTAAAGCGATCGTGTGGCGATGTCTGAAGGCCTTCAACAATCGGCCGGGGATGAAGCTGGTCAATGCCGCCAAGTATTGGGCCGGCGCCCTTTTGGCCAACGGCAAGACCGAGCATCAATCGCTCGTAGCTTTTTCGTTTCTCTTGGACTACGTTCCGAACTGGCGATGGGCTTACCTGCCTGGCGGGTTCATCCAATACCAATCGCTAGTGCCGAAGGAGCACGCCAAAAGGGTTTTCGCCGAGCAGATAAGGCTTCAGCAGGAAGCCCGGCTGGAGTCTTTTTTGGCAGTGATGAAGCGGCACCGTCCAGACAAATTCCTGTTGAGCCACGCGGTGGACGGTTATTCGCTGGCCTTGGACTTCAAGGTCACGGAGCGCAATCGCGAGAGGCTTTGGGATTTAACCCATAAGATGAACGACCTGGTGTTGCAGGCGGGCGGCCGGTTCTACCTGGCCAAAGACAGCACGTTGCGGCCATCGGACGTCGAATCGTTTCTCGGCCGTGAGACCTTAAGCCGATTTCGGAGCCTCAAGGCCGAACTCGACCCATACGGCCTGCTGACAAGCGAGCTGGCCAAACGCACGGGCTTGGCAGGCTGAACGGCCCTCCGACTGGATAGAACCAGCAGAAGGGCCGAGTCGCGTCGAGAAGAGCTTTACTTAGCGCGCCTCTTGCGGCAGGCCGCGAGAAAGCCAAGCGCGAAAGGAATGGAGGCGGCAGGGCCGGGAACGGCGGGCTCGCCAAGGTCCTGGCTGATTCGGTTGCCGTTGCTGTCGTAAGTGGTCGAGGAGTACTTGACGTAGTACGCCGGCGAAAGGCTGCCGAGCATGCCGATAGCTGATCCGCTGACTGGGTCGTATCCAAAGTCGCTCAGCAGATAGTTCCAAATAGCGGCACCGGTTGTCGTGGTGTTGTCCAGCCGAACTCCCGTCCAGTCATAAGTGGCTTGTCCGCCTGTCATGTTCTGAAACTGGGTAGGGTTGTCGTAAACGATCTTTTCCCAAATCGCGATTTGGGCTGCCGCCTGCCAGGCGTTGTCGTTGATCCGCTCGAAGCCCTTGTTGATCAGAGCACCCACGGCACCGTACTCGAGTGTGACATTGGCTGTCCAATTGCCATTGAAGATCCACGACTCCGGCGTCAGGCAGTAACCCTTGTGAGTGACGCCATCCACGGAGAAGACGATCAGCCCGGCAAACACGTTTGTGTAGGACGTTGGCGATTGGCTGCGCAACTCGACGGGAGAGTAGCCCGCGCCTGTGCCCATGAAGTGAAGAGTAACTGCCGGAGCCAAGCCTGAGCAAACAACTCCGAGCGAGAGGAAAGCAAGTTTTTTCATACGCAACCTCCTTTCTCCGACGCCTCAAAAGGATCGGATATTACTATTGTATCACAAGTAACAGTCGCAACGAATAATCCCAGTGACAACATTCAGAGGATTTTTCGTTTTTATGCAAAGTCTTTTTTCTTGACTAAAAAGAAGTTTGTGCTTGACTTGTTATCGCGGTTGAATTTAAACCGATGTTTTATGGCGGCTTAACCGATCGCAAATGCCGCAGCCACCTTCTTCAGTGCGGCTCGTTAAGCTATAAACGACTACAGAATGAAGCTGTTATGCATGGACACGACCCCGAATAGTAAGGGAAAACCGAAGAACGAATCTTCGGTTTTCGAAACTCTTCGGCCCGCACGCAACTCCTCGACGCGGGTTTGCCGCATCACAAAACAAAGCGAAATCCAATTCAACGCCTGCATCCGCAAGGCATTCAACATCGTTGTGGTTTATCATATGAATTTTTTAAGATTTTATTATTTAAATGTTACCTATAATGCTTGTAATAAGCATTTTCGCTAAGCGTTTGGTTCGTTGGGATCGAAGTTGTTGGAAACAACGAATGCCTTGGTCTGACAATGCAACGCCCGATGCCCTCGAGGCACTCAGGAACCTAACCGCTGAAGACGACACTGCCGGCCAGGGGTCATTGAGTCCTGACTTGCTCCAAGGCGCTGCGGAACTGTTCCTCATAGAGGCCCTTGTAGATGCCCTCGCGTTTGATCAGCTCCTCGTGGGTACCGATGTCCACGACCCTTCCCTCCTCCATGACCACAATCCGGTCGGCCTCAACCACCGAAGAAAGCCGATGGGCAATGATGAAGGTCGTTCTGCCGCGCATGACCTTTTTGAGGGCCTCCTGGACGCGGGCCTCAGTTTCGCCGTCCAAGGCGCTCGTCACGTCGTCAAGGATCAGGATTCTGGGATCGGTGATCAAGGCGCGGGCGAGGGCCAGGCGCTGTTTCTGGCCGCCGCTCAGTTTGATGCCGTCCTCGCCGATCATCGTCTGGTAGCCGTCGGGCAGTTCCACGATAAAGTCGTGAAGGTCCGCGGCTTTGCAAGCCTCGATCGCCTGTTCGTCCGTCGCGTTCCGGTTGCCGTACTTCACGTTCTCGAGGATGCTGACGCTGAACAGAACCGACTCTTGGGCGACCATGCTCATCTGTCGCCGCAAAGTTTCTAAACGAATGTCCCTCAGGTCGTGACCGTCGATGAGGATTCTCCCGTGCGTGGGGTCGTAGAAGCGCATCAGCAGGTTCATCAGCGTCGTTTTGCCCGCTCCGCTGTGCCCGACAATCGCGATCACTTCGCCATGGCGCACGCGCAGGGTCACCCCCTCGATCGCCGTCTTGTCGTCCACATACTGGAAGTGGACGTTGTCGAACACGATTTCCTGGGAGACCGGAGGCAAGTCGATGGCATCCGGCTTGTCTTCGATCTCGGGCCGCGTGTCCAGAGTTTGAAACACGCGATCCATGGCCGCGACGGCCCATTGAACGGTGTTGTTAAAATCGACAACGCGGACGGCCGGGTTGAACACGTAACCGATATAAAAGGAAATGGCCACCAGCATTCCAGTGGTCATGATGCCCCGTTGCACCAAAGAGCCCCCATAAGCGTACACGATGCCGGTGCCGAGCGCCGAGATGACGCCGGACGCCAGGCCCAGCTGGCGGTTCAGATGGACCTGCCGCATATCCACCTTGAACTTGGCTCGCACCGACGACATGAAGTTCTCGGCCTCGTAGTCCTCGCGGACGAAAGCCTTGACGACGCCGATGCCCGTGATCTTTTCAGCCAGCTTGCCCAGCATTTCGTCCCAAAGGCGCCGCTGTTCCTGACTAACCTCCCGGATGTGCTTCAGAAAAGCCATGTAGGCGATAACGTAAAACGGAATCAGAGCCACAATGATCAGCGCCAAGCGCCATTCAAGGAAGAACAGCATCGCCAAGACGGCGACTAGGGTTACCAGGTCGCTAATGAACGTGACCAGTTGCCCCTGAATCAAACCTTGAATGAGCTCGATGTCGGCCGTGACGCGCGACATGATTTTGCCCACTTGGTGCTGGTTGTGATAGGTCAGGGAAAGCTTGTGCAGGTGGCGCCAGGTGACGAATCGCAGGTCGAAGCAAAATCGATGGCCCAACCAGTTCAGGCTGTAGGAAAGCCAGTAGTTCAAGGCGTTCCGGAAAGCGACCAAGAGAACAAGCGCCAAGGCAGCCCAAACGAGCATTCGTTTGGCGTTTTCCAGCTTGCTGTCAAGCCTTTGCGTCTCTTGGTTCAATTTGGCCTGGGCCGCCTCGCGGGCTGTGCCGGCTTTCTCCACCTGCGACTGCTTTTGCGCGTTTTTGAAGTTGATGCGAGCGTCCAGGGCCTCCTTGAGCGGATAGTCGATCGTGTACTGGAACAGTTTCGGCGGCAGGATCTGAAGAAAGGTCACACACAGCGTCAAGAAAACCGCCAGCACCACCCTCCCGCGGTACGGGCGCAAGAACTGAAGGGTTCGCTTAAAAGACCTCACCTCTTATTTTCGCGCCATTCGATATGGATATACAACCCAGGGAGGGCTTTTTTTCGCGATCCGAACAAGGGTCTTCATAGGGCCGTCCGACGGTAACATCGACAGCATGGCGCTATCCGAAACCGCTGACTTTTTGGTGATCGGAGCGGGTTGCGTGGGTCTTCGTGCAGCCATTGAGCTTAAGGCTTTGCACCCGGATTGCCGAATCGTCGTCCTGGAAAAAGAAAACAAGCTGGCCGCCCATGCATCGGGACGCAACAGCGGGGTGCTCCACGCCGGGTTCTATTATGTCGCCGACTCGCTGAAAGCCAAGCTTTGCGCCGAGGGTAATCGCCTGCTGACGGAGTACTGCCTCAAGCGAAAGCTAGCCCTCAACCGTTGCGGCAAGCTCGTCGTCGCCGTAAAGCAGTCGGACGCTGAAGGCCTTCAGACCCTGCTTGCCCGGGCCAAGCAAAACGGAATCCAACTGTTTCCGGTCGATGCGGAATACACCCATTCAATCGAGCCTCATGCCAGAGCGCCCTACGGCGCGCTTTTCTCGCCGACGACCTCGACGGTCGAGCCTACCGAGGTCATGCTGGCATTTCGAGCCGAGGCAGAAGGCATGGGCATCGAGGTTTCTCTGGGAGAGCCGTTCCTCCGCCGCCGGGGCGACGCTATCGTAACCGGGAGGCGCACGATTTGGTGCGGGCATGTGGTGAACGCGGCGGGACTGCACGCGGATAGCCTTGCCCGCACCTTCGGCTTCGGCCGCAACTACGCGATTCTGCCCTTCCGTGGCAACTACCTCCACGCCGAACAAGCCCTGCCCATCCGCACCTGCATCTATCCCGTGCCAAACATGAAGAATCCTTTTTTGGGCGTTCACATCACGGTCACCGCAGGCGGCAAGGTCAAGCTTGGCCCAACGGCTTGGCCTTGCTTGTGGAGGGAGCAATACGGCGGCGCGACCGGCTTTAAGCCAGCTGAAGCGCTGCAAATTGCCCGGCTGTCCCTCGCCATGCTCCTGGCAGGAGCCTTCAACCTTCGGTCGTTGGCCATGCAAGAGGTGCGCCGGCAGTTTCCAAAAAGGTTAATTCGCGAGGCAGCTGCGCTGTCGCCTGCCGTGGTCGGCGCAACCTACCGGCGCGGCAATCCGGGAATCCGCGCCCAGCTGGTGAACCGAAAGACCAAACAGCTCGTGATGGACTTTTGCATCGAGGGCGATAAGCGATCGACGCATGTCCTTAACGCCGTAAGCCCGGCGTTCACGTGCTCAATTCCCTTCGGCAAGCTTGTCGTAGAACAAATCGAACAACGTCTGAACGCCGGGTAACGGCTACCACATCGGCTTTTTGCCCTTGGGTTGAGGCATCGGCACGTTCTTTTCGGCCCATTGGCGGAACGCGAACACGACACCCAAGCCGAACAAAAGCATTACCGCAACGAACACCCACACAGGGGAATTGCCGCTCTTGTGCGCTCCAAGGTCACGGCTTGCTTTCCGGATGACCTCGTCGGCAGAGCTCACCGTGGCCGATTTGAGCGTGTCGGCGGCTGATGCCGTCGCTTGCGAGGCGGGCAAATAGGTGTTCTCCGTTCGTTCCGGAACCTTTCCGACTTCATCGATGCGCTCCTGTTGGGCCTGTTGACGTGCCAGTTCCTCCTCGGACATCGACATGGGCGGGGGAACGTAGCCGGCAGGCGGCTGCTCCTTGATCGGCGCCGGACACAACGCCGAAAGGACGGCAATCGAGATGGCGAGCAACAGTTTCGTCTTCATCGTTTAGTTCCCATATCCGAAGCCGCGGTCCTGCCAGGTGCTTCTCAACATGATCGGGCTTCGCGGCAGTTCTAGGTCGATGAGCGCTTTTTGGTCGGGACCGCGCTCACGAATGCGAGAGTCGTAGTTCATGTACATCGGCAAGCTGAAGACCACCATCGCCTCGTCCTTGCTGATGATCGATCCGTTGAAGTAAACGGTCGCACCGCCGCCGCCGACGTTTCCCCCGCCGACGAAGTTCGTGTAGAGGATGGCGTCGATTTGGGTGATGGTTTCAGCCAGGCTGTTCAACTTGGCGTCGCCCATGACGCTTTTGTACTTTTTGAAGCCCGTGCCGTCGACTTGGTTGGCGTCGAAGGGCGGGATCCAGTTGCCGTTCTCGTCATAGCGCCCCTTGGTGAAGGGCGGCGTCATGTATTGCAACGGATATCTGGTAGTGAACTTCGACGGATTGCCCATGATGACCGATCCGCGGGCAGCCAAGGCGATGATGTCCCTCTTCTCATTGTAAGCGTCGATTTGGTCCTGCGTGGTGCGCCCTCCCGTAGCGCGGAAGTCAGGCGGGTTCTTGTACCTGATCGAACCGACGATGTGCACGTTGCGTCCCGTGTAGATCGTGCCCTGGCCGGAAACATAGCCCTTGATCACGCAGTCTTGCGTGAATGTGACAGGGCCGTGAATCAAAATTGGCTTGTCGCTGGTGCCGACGAGGTCCGCAGAACCGGTGACCACCCCGTTCGAGCTAACCGTTTGATAGGAGCCCGTGGTCGAATTCCAAACCTTGACCCACGCTCCCTGGCCGTAATTGGGGTTGGGTGTGCCGTCCAGGTAGCTCGCCTTGGTGTCCACGTAAGTCTGGCTTTGGTTAATGTACCTGTTGATTTCGCTGAGGTCAGGCATGATGACCTCTTCCGTGGGGTTGGTGTCCAGCACATAGGGCGTTCTATTTGTCGAAGTGGTCGGTTTGGACCATCGGCGGGTGCCGTTGGCGTCCATGATGGCCGCACCGCTCAGGGTGCCTGTCAACGCCAGAGAGTCGCTTGAACCCGACACAATCGGTCCCTCGGATGAATCAAAAATGAAATCCCGATTGGAAGCGAACTGGGCCGTACCGTAAGCGCCGTGCTCAGCCTCGCTGTACCCGGGCCTCCATCGCGGCTGGTTGGCCGCCGCGGCGCGATACTTGGAGTTCGACCACTTGACCGGTGCTATGTTGACGAGGCCCGGCGCAGCTGGGGTCAGTTTGTCGTTGTTCGCGGCAATCACTGATCCATTAACGGTCGGCAAACCGTTCGAAAAGGTGAAGTTGCCGTTAGCTCTCATGTCGCCGTTGACGTACAGCTCGTTGTAGTCGAAGCCATCCATCCACCCGTAGTTGTTCACGAAATAGGTGTAATCGAATACTTGGCTGCGAGCAAGTTCGAATCGGGCCGTGACGTCAACAATCTTTCGCGGCTCCGACGAGTCGAGCTGGCCGTTTCCGTTACGGTCCACCCATCCAACGGCGCGGACGGTCACGAGGCGCTTGTACGGGTCGTTGTTTGGGTCCACGTAACCGATGACGCCGGCCGAGTAAGAACCGATCGAGCCCACGGTGCCGCTCAAGGTGACTCGCGGCGTATCGATGCTTGCGCCGCCGCACCGCGCCTCCATGTCAACAAAAGTTTGGTTGATCTTGAATGGGCGCCAGAGGTCGCGAAGCACGGCCTGAATTCCAGCCTCGCAAAGGTGGGTGGTCTGCACATCGAGCACTTGTCGGTTGGTGGTGCGGATCGATTGCGTTGCCGAGCTGACATAGCTCACGGCTGCCACTGACACGAGCGCCAGAACGCCGAAAGTGGCGATTAGCGCCGTGCCTTTTTGCCTCTTTTTCCGATGATCATGGCTGACTGTCATAAATCGCCTCTGACTACTTGGTGATTTCGGGAATGTTGCGCAGGAAAATGGTCTCCCGGGACCGGCTGGTCGACTGCAACGACTTGTAGGTGTTGCGCTGGGTGACCACCTGAACGGTGATTTGGCGCGTAATGGTGCCAGCCGGGGCCTGGAAAATTTTATAAGTCCCCGATCCCCCGCTTGTCAGCGGATCCGTCAGCACGACGCCTGTGCAGATCGTCCTCGGCTGGCCGTCGGTGACGATTCGGAGCGTCGAACCGGACAGCTCGATGCGTCGGTTGACTCCATCCCAAACGGCCGGCGTTATATAGTTGCCGTTGACGTCAAGTTGGGGACGCCGATAGCTCAGCCCTAGGCCGTCGCCGTCAACCGTAACCGACATTGCCTCGCGCAGTTCCATGCTGATCATGCGAATGGCCTTCTGCGAGTCCGTTTCGGCATAGATGCGGCCTTGGCCCTTGGCCCAGCTCGAAAGCCCGTAGAGCAAGGTGGCGACTGCTGTCGTGACCACCATGACCGTCATGAACGAGGCTGTCAAGACCTCGATCATGGTTGCGCCGCGTATCTTCTTCGTCTTCAACGTTCAACCCCCTTACAGGTTGGCGACAAGCGTGCCGAGCTGAACCTCCTTGGTCACGCCCCGATCGTTCCATGTCACCTTGACGATAATTCGCCTGAGGTCAAGATCGGCTTGTTCCACGAGCACAGAGCCCGCCCCGCTAGGCAGAATCAACGATGGGTTGTCGAGTGCGGCGGAATCCGAGTTCGTGAACGAGTAAGTGTTTGTGGCGATTGGAGTCGTGCTGTCAATAAGGCCCAACGAATAAAGTTGGCTCGGCGTGGCGTTGGCGTAGCCTTTGCCTCGAATCGCTTCCAGTTGCTTTTGAGCCAGGTTTAGAGCTTTGTTGTATTGGTCGGCACGGATCCTTGACTTGTTCGCCAAGGGCATCGATGCTGCCAAGATGACCGCGCAAAGCGCGACCAGGAACACAGCGAACAAAACCTCTATGAGCGAAAAGCCTTTCGATGTCGATTTTCTGTTGCTCATGCCGTCCCCCTTGGGCCAATCTATGTTTCTTCTCTCTGAAACGCATAAGCGACGGGCGATCCACACCGCCCGTCGCTGATAACTTGTTGACGCTTTGGCTAAGCCAGATTACGGAAGAACGTGGCCGGCGACCGAGCAGGACGGAGCGGTCCCGATGGCATCAACCGTGTAGTTGCCGCCCGACGGGCAAGTGGGCTGCGTCTTCACATAGGTGGGCACCAGGTCGCCAAACCCGCAGGCGTGGCCGGAATCCCATTTCTGCTCCATCGCGCACTGCTCTTTCGCAGAGTCGATCTGCTTAAGGTTGGCGATACACGTCTGCTTGCGGCTCGATTCGCGGGCCTTAATGAAGTTG